>Ga0187893_10000020_pt1 | contig 326635 bp, 345 predicted proteins | sample MA1701074metaG_FD_139574 | JGI IMG/M metagenome (GOLD analysis project Ga0187893, IMG submission 139574) | White microbial mat communities from a basaltic lava cave in the Kipuka Kanohina Cave System on the Island of Hawaii, USA - MA170107-4 metaG ...
AATTCAGAGCAGGCTTCGGCCCATCAGCCTCAAACTCAGCACCCAGCTAAAACACCCAAAATCCAAAGCACCCACACGCTTCGGCTGTTCAAATTGTTAAAGAGCGACTGCCGTTTCCGGCAAAGCCGCGCATTATACGGCTTGAAGCCGGGGGGTCAAGCCTTTTCTGGCTGAAAATGCAGCAAAAAATGCGCTCCGGCCAGTACCCGGTCGCCGCTCGATCAGGCCAGGACGACCCGGGCGAATTTGCGCTTGCCGACCTGAATCACGAAGGTGCCCTTGCCCAGCTTGAGCGCCTTGTCGCTCACCTTCGCGCCGTCGAGCTTTACGCCGCCCTGCTCGATCATCCGAAGGGCCTCGGACGTGCTGGCGGTCAGGCCAGCCTGTTTTAGAACCAGATAGAAAGGTATCGATTCGCCCCCACTGGACAGCGGCACCTCCGGAATGTTTTCCGGAATCTCGCCCTGCTTGAATCTCGCTTCGAAGTCCGCCAGCGCCCGGTCGGCGGCTGCCTTGCTGTGGAAGCGCCCCACGATCTCCTGCGCGAAGGCGACCTTGACGTCGCGGGGGTTGCGGCCCTGCGTCACTTCCGCCTTCCACTTGCGGATCGTCGCCAGCGGCTCGAACGACAAGAGCTCGATGTAACGCCACATCAACTCGTCGGAGACCGACATCAGCTTGCCGAAGATCTGTTCCGGGCTTTCGTTGATCCCCACGTAGTTGCCGAGCGATTTCGACATCTTGTTCACCCCGTCCAGGCCTTCCAGCAGCGGCATCATCAGGATGCACTGCGAGGGCTGGCCGAAGTGCTTTTGCAGCTCGCGGCCGACCAGCAGGTTGAACTTCTGATCCGTTCCGCCGAGTTCCAGGTCGGCCTTGAGAGCGACCGAGTCGTAACCCTGTACCAGTGGGTAGAGGAATTCATGGATCGCGATCTGTTGCCCGCTGCGATAGCGCTTGCCGAAGTCGTCGCGCTCCAGCATGCGCGCCACGTTGTACTTCGCGGCGAGCCTGATCATGTCGGCGGACGTGAGCTTGTCCATCCACGTCGAATTGAAAGCGATCTCGGTCTTCTCGGCATCGAGAATCTTGAATACCTGGGCCTGGTAGGTCTTCGCGTTCTCGGCGATCTGCTCGCGCGTCAGCGGCGGCCGGGTCGCGTTCTTTCCGCTCGGGTCTCCGATCATTCCGGTGAAATCGCCGATCAGGAAGATGACGTGGTGGCCGAGATCCTGGAGCTGGCGCAGCTTGTTGATGAGCACAGTGTGCCCCAGGTGCAGGTCCGGGGCCGTCGGGTCGAAGCCGGCCTTGACCCGCAGCGGTACGCCGCGCGCCAGCCTGTCGACCATTTCCTGCTCGACCAGCAGTTCGTCGGCGCCCCTCTTGATGACCTCGAGTTGTTGTTGGATATCCATCGACTAAGACCGTATCGACTTCTCCTGGGCCCGGGATCCTGTCCTGGAATGCCCCTTGCGTTCCGGGTTCCGCGGGCTGGCGGATTCTGTTAAGCTCCGCGCCATTCTGGAGTAAGTGCTCTGCATGTACCTGAAGAAAGAAGAAATTCTAGCGCAAAAGCGCCTTCCGCAGCCGGCCCGCCATGTTCCCGCGTGGTCGCTGGTGCTGGTGGCGTTGCCTTTTTTTGGCGTGGTGGCCGCGTTCGGAATCGCGCCGGATACGGTTCCCGAGAAAATCGACATTCGCCAGGTCGTCGAAGAGATTTCTCTTCCGGCGGAGGGATTCGCTGCTCGGACAGGCGATGATCGCTTCTGGCGCGAGGAACGTATCCGCCGTGGAGATACGGTCGCGACGATACTCGAGCGATTGGGGATAGACGATCCGGAGGCGTTGAGCTATCTGCTGCAGGCGCGCGGCGTTCGCTCGCTCTACCAGCTCGTGCCTGGCAGGATGGTGCGCGCCGTCACCACCACCGGCGGGCGGCTCGATCGACTCACCTATCTCAATACCGACGGCAAACGCCTGCTGGTCGAGCGCACGGAGTACGGGTTGCGCGCGATCGAGGAGACGCCGGCATTTGAGGCCCGCGTCGCCCATACCTCAGGAGAGATCGCGACTTCGCTGTTTGCTGCAACGGATGCCGCCGGATTGCACGAGAACATTGCCATTCAGCTTGCCGACATTTTCTCGAGCGATATCGATTTTCATAGGGACCTCAGGAGGGGCGACCGGTTCTCGGTCATCTACCAGGCGCATTATTCCGAGGGGGAGTTCGTCGGCGTCGGTCGGGTCCTTGCAGCGGAATTCATAAACCAGGGCAGCATCTATCGCGCGGTCCATTTCCAGGACGACGAGGGTCGCGGCGGCTTCTACACGCCCGAGGGCCGCAACATGCGCAAGGCTTTCCTTCGCTCACCCATCGAGTTCTCCCGAATCACCTCCGGTTTTTCCAGTTCCCGCTTTCACCCAGTGCTCAAGACATGGCGTGCGCATCGCGGAATCGACTACGGCGCGCCGATCGGAACCCGGGTTCGCGCTACCGCCGACGGCCTTGTGACCGAGGTCGGCTGGCGCGGTGGCTACGGCAAGGTGATCAAGGTACGGCATCCAAATGGATACAGCACGGTGTACGGCCACCTTTCGGGGTTTTCGGAGGGCACTGTGCGTGGCAAGCGGGTCGTGCAGGGACAGGTCATCGGTTTCGTAGGCAGCACCGGGCTTGCAACCGGCCCGCATCTGCACTACGAATTTCTCATAAACGGGGCGCAGGCCAACCCGATGCGCCTTGCCATGCCCCCGGGACCGCCGATCACCGAACGTTTGCGCTCCGAGTTCGAGAACCGATCCAGGCCGCTGCTCGTGCGGCTGGACGTCTTGCGCGACACGAACCTGGCTCGGCTCGACTGACCCTGCGGTCCAGTCGCCGCGCGCGACCCGAAGATGCCGGACCGGGAGTTGTTCATCGGAATCATGTCGGGCACCAGCGCGGATGGTGTCGATGTCGTGCTGGTCGACCTGTCGGGTCCCGCCCCCGTCCAGCTTGCCAGCCACTACCAGGCGTTTCCCCCCGAACTGCGACATCGCATCCTGAGGCTGCAATCTTCTGCTGTTGACGAACTGCACCAGGGAGCATTGGTGTCAGTAGAGCTTGCCCGCACCTACGCCGAGTGCGCAAACGCCCTGCTTGCGGACGCCGGCGTTTCGGCGACCAAGGTGCGCGCGATCGGATGCCACGGCCAGACGGTGCGGCATCGGCCGGACGCCGGCTACACGCTGCAACTGGGAAACGGTGCGCTGCTCGCCGAACTGACGGGTATCTGCGTGGTGTGCGACATGCGCAGTCGCGACATCGCTGCCGGCGGCCAGGGCGCGCCCTTGGTGCCGGCGTTCCACTCAGCGGTGTTCTCGGACGCCAGACGACATCGAGTGATCGCCAACATAGGCGGCATCGCCAATGTCACCGACCTGGCAACGGCCGGTGCAGTGCGCGGCTTCGATACCGGACCGGGCAACGTGCTGCTCGACGCTTGGGCCGAGCAGCATCTGGGCACGCCTCACGACGAAGGCGGCCGCTGGGCGAGCAGTGGTCGCATTGTGCCCCGGCTCCTGCAGACCCTGCTCGATCATTCCTTCTTCGCGCGAAGTCCGCCGAAGAGCACCGGCCGGGAGGAATTCAATTTCGACTGGCTGCAAAGCAAGGTGACGGGCTCCGACCGGCCGGCGGACGTGCAGGCTACGCTGGTAGAACTCACTGCGGCGAGCATCGCGCAGGCGGTACGCGCGTACTGCCCCGGCGCGGAAGAGATTTATGTCTGCGGAGGTGGTGCACACAACGCCGCGTTGATGGGCGCGCTTGGCCGCAATCTCGAAAACCTGGCGCTGGACACGACGGACCGGCTCGGCATATCCGCCGACTGGGTCGAGGCAAGCGCCTTCGCATGGCTGGCACAGCGCGCGCTCAGCGGCCAGCCAGGCAATCTCCCGGCCGTTACGGGGGCGAGGGGACTTCGCGTGCTCGGAGCGATATACCCTGCCTGAGACGACATCGGGGGCCGAGGCCCCCGATTACAACGACCGATTCGTGCGCTTTTCAGGCCGAGAAGGACGATCCGCAGCCGCAAGTGGTGCTGGCGTTCGGATTCTTGATCACGAACTGTGCACCCTCGATGTTCTCCTGGTAATCGATCTCCGCGCCGACGAGGTATTGGTAGCTCATGGCGTCGATGAGCAGGGTGACCCCGTTCTTCTCCATGGTCGCGTCGTCTTCGTTGACCGACTCGTCGAAGGTAAAGCCGTACTGGAAACCCGCGCAGCCGCCGCCGGTAACGAAAACCCGCAGCTTCAAGGCGGAGTTGCCCTCTTCGTCGATCAGTTCCTTCACCTTCCGGGCCGCGCTGTCGGTAAAGACCAGCGGCGCCGGCATTTCGGCGACTGCATTCATTCCATGCTCCTGCAATGTGCTCTCTGTGGGCATTATCGGAATCCCTCTGGGCCCGGTCAATCCGAACTAGACCCTTTGAGCGACACAACCTTTGTGGCCTTGTCGTCGTCCTGATGCACCAACCGCCCCTGGACTACTGCACCCAGCTGGATCTCGAGCGTCCGGTAATGCACGTCTCCGGTGACGTTCGACTTTGGCTGCAACTCCACGTATTCGGCGCCGTACACCGGGCCTATTACCGTGCCGTTGACCACGGCGTGGGACACCCGGATCTCTCCCTCAATTTGGGCCTTTTCGCTCAAAACCAAGGTGCTCGGCTGGTCGTCCGCGGTGAGCACGTTTCCGCGTACCCGCCCATCCACCCTCAGCCCGCCGGTGAAAGATATGTTCCCCTCCACCACCGTGCCCGCGCCGATCAGACTGTCGATGCGGTTCTGCGGCTTCGACGGCTTGTTTCCGAACATGTGGACCTCCTCAAGACAAGGTCACGGACTGAGTGGACAACGGCGTCGGATTACCGTTCTCGAGAACCCGGACCTGTACCCTTTTGACGACAGCGCCGGGCGGCAGCATGAACGTTCCGTCTACGCGCTGATAGAACTTGAATGCCAAATTATACCCCTGCGAAGCGTCGTTCTCCGCCGGAATGGTCACCACAGTGGGTCTTCCCCCTTCCTCCATGTCCACTACGAACTGCAGCCGGCCGTGAAATTCACGCACCCGCTGTTTGGACTGCACAACGAGCAGACGGTAACGGTACTCGCCAGGTAATGCGTCAGCTTCGATACGGAACCGGTTGATCGAGATCCCGCCTGGCTCCCCGCCCGAAGCCATCAGGGTCTGGAAGAAGGCGAGGTCTTCCTTGAGAAGCGCGTTCTCCTCCGACAACGCCTGAATCTGCCCCGAGAGATTGCCCTGAGTCGATAGCTCGATCTGGAGCTGTCTTTCTACAGCGGCAATCTCCTTGCGCAGCGCCGCGTTTTCACCCTCGAGCTTGCGGTTCGACTCCTGTAGCGCGGACTGCTCCCGATCCGCCTCACCGCGATCGAATCCCGCGTACTGGCGTCCGAAGTCGTAGGCCAGCCATGCAGCGGCGGCGGCGACCCCAGAAAGCGCGGCCAAGAGGAGCCAGCGCCAATACCACGCAACCTGGGTGTGAATCGCAACTCGCGGTGCGGATATACCGAACTTTTGCTTGAGCTTGCGGATGACCGTCATGGCAGCAGCGCGATCTGCTCCAGTCCCATTGTTTCTGGGAAACCGAACATGAGATTCATGTTCTGAACTGCCTGGCCGGACGCGCCCTTGACCAGATTGTCGATGACGCTGAGCACAACTACCGTGTCGCCGCCGCCGGGCCGATGGACAGCCAGACGGCACGTGTTCGCGCCGCGGACCGAGCGGGTGTCGGGGTGACTCCCTGGCGGCATGACGTCGACGAATGGCTCGCCAGCGTAACGGTGTTCGAACAGCTTCTGCGCGTCTACCTCCCTGGTGAGGCGGGCGTACAAGGTGGCGTGAATGCCGCGGACCGCGGGTGTGAGGTGCGGAACGAAAGTCAGCCCGACCCTGCGCCTCGCATACCGAGCCAGTCCTTGCTCGATCTCCGGCTGGTGCCGATGGCCAGTCAGCCCGTAGGCCTTGAAATTGTCCGATGCTTCGGAGAACAGGATATGGAGCTCCGCTCTGCGCCCGGCGCCGCTCACGCCCGACTTCGCATCAGCGATCAGATGGTCGGCGTCGATTGCGGCTTCTTCGAGTAGCGGCAGAAATCCCAGCTGGACCGAGGTCGGATAACACCCCGGGCTGGCGACAATGCGCGCCTTGCGGATCGCTTCGCGGTTGACTTCCGGCAGTCCGTACACCGCCTCCGCCAGCAGGTCCGGACAGGCGTGCTTCATCTTGTACCACTGCTCGAAGACCGCGGGGTCTGTCAGCCGGAAATCGGCTGCCAGATCGACAACGCGCGCACCCGCGCGAACCAGCGCCGGCGCCTGCTCCATCGCCACGCCATGAGGCGTGGCAAAAAACACCACATCGCACTTGTGAAGACGCGACTCGGCAGCGTCGGAAAAATGCAGGTCCACCCTTCCGCGCAGACTGGGAAATACCTCCGCCACCGGCGTGCCGGCCTCCCTGCGCGAGGTGATCACGTCCAGGCTGACCTTTGGGTGCTGGGCGAGTATTCGCAGCAGTTCGACGCCGGTGTAGCCCGTCCCGCCTACGATTCCAACTTTTATCATTGGACCAGATACTTATGAGTGAACTAGATGATAAGGCCCGCATTCGCCGCAGCGCAAACAAAAAAGCCGCCCGAAGGCGGCTTCATTGGGCGCGTAGCGCTCAGCGCTTCGAGAACTGCTTACGTCGCCGGGCCTTGTGCAGCCCCACCTTCTTGCGCTCCACCTCGCGGGCATCGCGAGTAACCAGTCCGGCCTGTCGAAGAGCCGGCTTGAGCGAAGCGTCGTACTCGATCAGAGCCCGCGCTATTCCATGGCGCACCGCGCCCGCCTGACCGGTTTCGCCGCCGCCACTGACGTTCACGAGGATGTCGAACGAGCTCAGAAGGTTGGTCACCTCAAGGGGCTGGCGCACCATCATGCGCCCGGTCTCACGAGAGAAAAACTCGTCGACCGGTTTGCGGTTGACCACGATCTTGCCGCTGCCGGGCCGAAGGTGCACGCGCGCGACTGCAGATTTGCGTCGACCGGTGCCGTAGTTGCGCTGGGCTGATACTGCCATTGGCTATGATCCTTGAATATTGAGGGGCTGTGGCTGCTGCGGGCCGTGTGGGTGCTCGGACCCGGCGTAGATCTTCAGCTTCTTGAGCATTGCGTAGCCCAGCGGTCCCTTCGGCAGCATGCCCTTGACAGCCAGCTCCAGGACACGATCCGGAAAGCGCTTCTGCAGCTTTGCGAAGTTGGTCTTGTACAGCGCGCCAGGATGGCCGGTGTGGCTGACGTAGGTCTTGCGCTCCGGCTTGCTGCCTGTGACGCGTATCTTCTCCACATTGACCACAACGATGTAGTCGCCGGTATCGACGTGCGGCGTGAACACGGGCTTGTGCTTGCCTCGCAGCCGGCGTGCGATCTCCGTTGCCAGCCGTCCCAGCACTTTGTCGGTAGCGTCGATGACAAACCAGTCACGGCGAACTTCATGCGACTTGGCGGAGTAGGTTTTCATGAGACTGCCCGGAGCGGGGCTTGGCGTTGAGCGAAAGGCGCGCATTCTAGAGGAAGCCGCTTTCCCTTGTCAAACCACACTGCCAGCGACAAGGTATGGATTCCTAAGCGATTTTAGGCCAGGAACGGACCCTGCCAGAAGGTCCTGAAGCGACCCGCAACCGCAGCCGCTACAACCGGCGCCGGCTTTGGTGAATAATGCGTACAGCATCTGCCGGATACTCCGTCTTTCACCGCATTCCCTTCTACCCGGTCCCGTCGCCCGCGACATGCGCAAGCTTTGGCTGGTCTTCTCGCAGGCTGTAACAATCAGCCTTGCTGTTCTGTTCGTGGTGGCTACGCTGCGTCCCGATATGGTCACCTGGAACGGACGCAGCGGCAGCATCATCACGATCCGCGAAACTGCAGACCAGCCGAAGGGCGGCGCCCACGCAGTATCACTGCGTACAGCAGCGCTCAAGGCGATGCCGGCGGTAGTCAACGTCTTTACGACCAAGGAAATGAAGGCTCCGCGGCATCCTTTCATGGACGATCCACTGTTTCGCCGCTTCTTCGGCGACCAGCTCGACGATGAGACCCGCCAGTCGTCCAGTCTGGGTTCCGGCGTCATCGTCGGCCCCGAGGGCTACATCCTGACGAATAATCATGTAATCGAGGCTGCTGACGAAATCGAGGTCGCTCTGGCCGACGGACGCAAGGTGCCAGCTCGATTGGTCGGCACCGATCCCGAAACGGACCTCGCGGTCCTGAAGGCCGAAGCCGGTACAGGGATTCAGGCGATCACATTCGGTAACCCGGGCTCCTTGTCGGTGGGGGATATCGTGCTGGCGATCGGAAACCCCTTCGGGGTCGGTCAGACCGTGACGATGGGTATCGTCAGCGCCCTGGGCCGTAGCCACCTGGGAATCAGCACGTTCGAGAACTTCATTCAGACCGATGCGGCGATAAACCCCGGCAACTCAGGCGGGGCGCTGGTTGACTCCGCAGGGAATCTGGTCGGGGTCAATAGCGCCATCTATTCGCGAACCGGTGGGTCGCTGGGTATCGGTTTTGCCATTCCGGCAGATCTGGCGCGCAAGGTAATGGAGGAAATAGTGCGCACCGGTGCGGTGACGCGCGGCTGGATCGGCGTGGAGGTGCAGGACATCTCCCCGGAGCTGGCGGAGTCGTTTCGCCTGACTGACTCGAAAGGGACTCTGATTGCCGGGGTGCTTCGCGGCGGCCCGGCAGATCGCGCGGGGGTGAAACCGGGGGACATCCTGCTTGCGGTCGAGAACCAGTCGGTCACCGATTCTTCGACCATGCTCAACCTCATCGCCGCGCTCGAACCCGGCAAGGCCGCCAAACTCAAGATTCTGCGCAATCGCCAGGAACTTCAGATCGAGGTCAACGTCGGCAGGCGTCCGCGACCCACCGAGCGGCGCACTCTTGAATAGCGGACCTGGCGGCCACCTTCAGCGCAGGCGCTGCCCGATTTCAGGCCGAGTCTGACTGCGGGGTGCCCTCCTGGTGCGAGGTCCAGCTCGCCACGAGGATACCCACCTCATACAGCACCCACAAGGGAACGGCGAGCATGAACTGCGAGATCACGTCCGGAGGCGTGAAGATAGCGCCCAGAACGAACGCGCCGACGATCACGTAGGGCCGGATCTCGCGCAACTTGGCGACCGACACCACCCCCACCCTTACCAGTACGATCACCGCGATCGGCACCTCGAACGTGACTCCGAAAGCGACGAACATCGTCAGCACGAAATCGAGATACGCCTGTATGTCCGGCATGTACGACACGCCGCTCGGAGCAAATCTTGCGAGGAAACCGAACACCAGCGGGAAAACGATGAAGTACGCAAACGCCATGCCGCAGATGAACAGAACGGTGCTGGAAACGACCAGCGGCGCGACAAGCCGCTTTTCGTGCCGGTACAACCCCGGCGCTACAAAGGCCCACACCTGGTAAAGAACGTAGGGCAACGCTATCACCAGCGCAGCCAGCATGGTGACTTTCACAGGCACGAAGAACGTGGTAACTACCCCGGTGGCGATCATTTGCCCACCGGTGGGCAGCGCCGCGAGCATCGGTTTGGCGACCAGCGCGTAAATGTCTTGCGCCCATGGAAACAGGCCGATGAACACCAGGAGCAGCGCGAGCACGCTGCGTAGCAGCCGGTCCCGCAGCTCGATGAGGTGGGACATGAAGGAATCCGGCTCACTCATGGCTGCTTATCGCTGGGTGGTATATCGGCGTCGATTAGCTGCTGCTATCGATCAAGCCCGCTTCTGAAGCGGGTCTGGTTTTGAGTCGCCCTCGAGACCCAGCTCGAGTTGTGGCCTTTCTTCCGCGGATTCGGCCGGCTTGGCGGCCGCGTCCGCCAGCTGCGAGTCCGGCATCAGGCTGATTCCCTTCAGCGGTTCGGCAGCCGACTCCACTGTCTGCTTCGCCTCCTCCCCGGCCTGCTTTACCTCGCTTTCGACATACTGCACCTGGGCGGATACGTCTTGTTCGATTTCCCGGGCTGCATCCTGCACCGTGGACTGCAGCTTGCGCAGTTCGTCGAGTTCCATTTCACGGTTGATGTCCGCCTTGACCTCGGCCACGTAGCGCTGCAACCGGCCAAACAGGTGCCCCAGTGTCCGCGCCACGCGCGGCAGGCGCTCCGGCCCGATCACGATGAGCGCGACAACCGCGATGATGAAGATCTCGGAAAACCCGATGTCGAACATCGTCAGGTCCGGGCGGCATGGGCCCAGACAGTCCTAGCCCTTGGACTTTTCCTTCACTTCGCCTTCGATCGTCTGGCCGGAAGTGCCGGCCTCTAGCTTGGTAGTGGCTTTCGCCTCCTCGTCGGTTTTCACCCCTTCCTTGAAGCCGCGCACCGCCTTGCCGAGATCGGCCCCGATGTTGGAGAGCTTCTTGGTGCCGAAGATCAGAACCACTACCAGAAGAACGATCAACCAGTGCCAGATGCTGAAAGTACCCATTTCGATCACTCCTGAATGTTGCGGTCACTTCGCCTTCTGGATCATGCCAGGCAAAGGGTTGTTGCCGCCGATAATATGTACGTGCAGGTGGGGAACGTCCTGCCTCCCCACACGCCCGGTATTCACAATTGTTCGAAAACCGTCGGGGGAGCCTTGTTCCCGAGCCAGTCGGTGAGCCAGCACCAGGATCTTGCCCAGGATCTCCCGGTGGCTCTCGTCCACCTCTGCCAGAGACGGAATGTGCTTTTTGGGTACGAGCATGAAATGCACCGGCGCGACGGGGTGGATGTCGTGAAACCCGAGAACGTCCTCGTCCTCGTATACCTTCCGGCTCGGGATCTCTCCCCGCACAATCTTGCAGAAAACGCAGTCCTGGGCGCTCACTTGGTACCGTCCATGTCGGAATCGGCGGACCCTAGTGGCGCGATGCGCCCAGGGCGTCAGTCCTTGTCCCGGCTTTGTTTTTCGTCGATGCCCGATATGCCTTCTCTGCGCCGCAGCTCGGCGAGCACATCGTCCGGGCCCAGCCCGTGCCACGCGAGCATCACCAGGCAATGGAACCACAGGTCAGCTGTTTCGCGGACCAAGTGCAGTTTATCACCGTCTCTTGCGGCGAGCAGAGTCTCGACCGATTCCTCGCCCACCTTCTTCAGAATGGCATCCTGCCCTTTCGCGAACAGGCTTGCGACATATGAACTCGTCGGATCCTCGGTGCGACGGCTCTCGATGGTTTGCGCGAGACGGCGCAGGATGCTGGCGTCGATCATGGCTTTCCGTAGATATCCGCGGGGTGCTTCAGTATCGCCTCTGTGGCGATCCAGCGGCCATTGTTCAGCCGGCGGAAGAAACAACGTTCGCGGCCCGTGTGACAGGCTATGCCGCCCGCCTGCTCGACCTGCAACAGCACCGCGTCCCCGTCGCAGTCGAGCCGCAGTTCCTGCACCTGCTGTACATGGCCCGACTCTTCGCCCTTGCGCCACAGTCGCCCCCGGGAACGCGACCAGTATACCGCCCGCCCGGTGCGCACCGTTTCCTCGAGCGCGTCGCGGTTCATCCAGGCGACCATGAGCACTTTTCCGGTCGTCTTGTCCTGTGCGATCGCCGGCACCAGCCCGCTCTCGTCCCAGGCAATTTCATCGATCCAGGTTTCGCTCATAGACGCACCTCAATGTCGTGTTGCGCGAGATAGTGCTTTGCCTGGCCGACGCTGAACTCGCCGTAGTGAAACACGCTGGCCGCCAGCACCGCGTCGGCGCCGCCGACTTTGATGCCGTCAACCAGATCCCGAAGGCTGCCCACCCCGCCGCTAGCGATTACCGGAATCTCGAGCGCGTCGGAGAAAGCACGAGTCAGTTCCAGATCGAATCCCTGCCGGGTGCCGTCGCGATCCATGCTGGTAAGCAGGATCTCGCCTGCGCCGGCAACTTGCATGCGCCTACCCCAATCGACCGCGTCGATCCCGGCGGGCCTGCGACCGCCGTGCGTGAATACTTCCCAGCGCAGAGGCAATTCGTTTGAGACACGCCGGGCGTCGACCGCGACAACGATGCATTGCGAGCCGAACCGCCCCGCCGCATCCTCGACCAGTTTCGGATTCTCGACCGCTGCCGTGTTGATGCTCACCTTGTCGGCCCCGGCGTTGAGCAGTCGGCGCACATCCTGCACCTCGCGCACGCCACCGCCGACTGTCAGCGGGATGAAGACCTGAGCCGCGACCTGCTCGACGATACCGAGGATGGTTGCGCGATTGTCCGAGCTGGCGGTGATGTCCAGAAAGGTCAGCTCGTCAGCGCCCTGCTCATCATAGCGGTGCGCGATCTCCACCGGGTCCCCGGCGTCGCGCAGACGCACGAAATTGACGCCCTTCACCACGCGCCCGCCGGTGACGTCGAGACAGGGGATAATGCGCTTGGCTAAGCCCACCTCACTTCTCGGCAAGCTTGTCGGCAAGCTTCTGGGCCTCGGCGAAGCTGAGCTTGCCTTCGTAGAGCGCTCGGCCGGTGATCGCGCCGGAAATGCCTTCGCTCTCCACCTTGCAAAGGGCCTGCACGTCATCGAGCGAAGTGATGCCGCCGCTCGCTATGACGGGTACGCTCAATGCCCTCGCCAAACCGACCGTCGCGCCCATGTTGATGCCGGTCATCATCCCGTCGCGGCCGATGTCAGTGTAAATGATCGCCTCGACCCCGTAATCCTGGAACTTCCTGGCCAGATCGATCACGTCGTGTCCTGTCATCTTCGACCAGCCATCTACCGCCACTTTCCCGTCCTTGGCGTCGAGTGCCACCATCACGTGGCCGGGAAAGGCGTAGCAGGCATCGTGCAGGAACCCTGGCGTCTTGACCGCCTGAGTGCCGATGATGATGTACGTGATCCCGTCGTCGAGGTAGCGCTCGACGGTGTCGAGATCGCGGATGCCGCCTCCCAGCTGGATCGGTATCTCCTCGCCCACGGATTTCACCACCGCCTTCACGGCTTCCTCGTTCTTCGGCTTGCCTGCGAACGCACCGTTCAGATCCACCAGGTGGAGCCTGCGCGCGCCCTGTTCGATCCAGTGACGTGCCATCGCGCCAGGATCGTCGGAGAACACCGTGGCGTCGGCCATCGAACCCTGCTTGAGCCTCACGCAGTGTCCGTCTTTCAGATCAATGGCTGGAATGATAAGCATGGCTGAACTTCGCGGATTCGATCCGGCCGTGCGGCCGTCTCTATGAGGTGACGCGACCGCTTGTGTCGGCTCGAGATGGAATTAGGCGCTGGCGGTTCCGAATGCTGAGTCTGGGCATGAGGTGGTCGCCAACCCGTCCCAGTGAACGAAGTTGGACAACAGACGCAGACCTGTCGACTGGCTCTTTTCCGGATGGAACTGCACGGCAAAGATGTTATTCCGTGCGACCGCGCAGGTAAAGGCGAACGGATAACGACTCTTTCCGGCAACGAGGGCCTGGTCCTCTGGTTCGACGTAATAGCTGTGCACAAAGTAGAAGCGGTTCAGGTCGGCGATTCCCGCCCATAGCGGGTGCGGCACCGTTTGCTGTACCTGATTCCAGCCCATGTGCGGGACTTTGAGTTTCTCGCCGTGGCTGCCTGCCATCCGCTCCCGGGGGAAACGCACAACCTTTCCGCCCAGCACACCCAAGCCTTTGACCAGACCTTCCTCGCTCCAGTCGAAGAGCATCTGCAGGCCTATGCACAGCCCTAGGAACGGCTTCGATCGGGCAGCCTCCAGAACCGGCTCCCGCAAGCCGCGTGAATCCATCTCCCGCATGCAGTCCGGCATCGCCCCCTGGCCTGGGAAAACCACTTTGCGCGCCGCGCGTATTGCGGCAGGCTCGTCGGTCACCACGATTTTCGCGTCGGGCGCCACGTGCTCGAACGCCTTCGCCACCGAACGAAGATTGCCCATCCCGTAATCGACAACCGCGATATCGACCATGCAGGAGACAGTACCCGGTTAGAGCTTTCCCTTGGTGGACGGCAGCGCTGCGCCGACACGATTATCGATCTCGCAGGCCATGCGCAGCGCCCTGCCGAAGGCTTTAAAAATGGTCTCAGCCTGGTGATGCGCGTTCTTGCCCTTGAGATTGTCGATATGCAGCGTGACGAGGGCGTGGTTCACGAAGCCCTGGAAAAACTCGTGAACCAGATCGATGTCGAACTCGCCAACCAGACCGCGGACGAACTCCACGTCGAATGCCAATCCTGGCCTGCCGGAAAGGTCGATGACGACTCGTGACAAGGCCTCGTCGAGCGGCACATAGGCGTGACCGAAACGGCGCACGCCTTTCTTGTCGCCGACCGCCCTGGCGAGGGCCTGGCCGAATGTGATCCCGACATCCTCCACGGTGTGGTGAGCGTCGATATGCAGGTCGCCCTTGGCCTCGACCTCGAGGTCGACCATGCCGTGGCGCGCCACTTGATCGAGCATGTGGTCGAGGAATCCGATCCCGGTTGAGAGTTTCGAGCGGCCGGTCCCGTCCAGGTCAAGCCGGACACGGATCCTCGTTTCCAGCGTATCGCGCCGCACTTCCGCTTCACGCATCGGTGGTATCTCGGCCTCTGGTTGGAAGCTTTTTCGTGTCAGAGACAGTCGCTCAAGGCGGACAGGAACGTCTGATTTTCCCGGGGCGTGCCGACGGTCACTCGCAGGCAGCCGGTGAGCAAGGGGTGCGATCCATGCAAGTTCTTCACCAGAACCCTGCGCTGCCTGAGCCTCTCGAAAACGCCGGTCGCGTCGTTAACCCGGAAGAGGATGAAGTTGGCTCGGCTTGGAAACGCGCTCACCCCCTTCAGGGCAGCGAGTCCTTCGAACACTTTGCCACGCTCTTCGCGTATTGCCGCGGCCTGCGCTTCGAGAACGTCTTGCTCTCCCAACACCGTTTCAGCAACCAGTTGTGTGAGGATGTTTACGTTGTACGGCAGGCGCAGTTTATCGAATTGCTGCAACCACTCCCCACTTCCCGCGACCAGCCCCAGCCGCAGTCCGGCCAGTCCCAGCTTCGATACGGTTCTCATCACCAGCAGGTTATCGTACGCAGCCGCCTTCGGCATGAAACTTTCGCCGGCAAAGACGTGATACGCCTCATCGATGACGACCAGCCCGGGAGCGGTTTCTATGATACGCGTTAGCGTATCGCGGTCAAACAGGTTTCCCGTGGGATTGTTGGGGTAGGCAAGGAAGACAAGGGCCGGTCGATGTTGCCGAATCGCGCCCAGAATCGTGTCGCGATCCAGCGTGAAATCGGCCCGCAACGGCACTCCGACGAAACGCGCGCCAACGAAGGCGGCGATCATCCGAAACATCACAAACGAGGGATCGGCGCCGAGGATGACCGCACCGGGTTTCGCCACGCCCATCGCCAATATCTGGATTACCTCGTCCGAGCCGTTGCCGAGCAGCAGGTCGGCGCCCGCGGGAATTCCCATCGCCTGCCGCAAGCGGGCCTTGAGTGCGCCCGCGCTGGCGTCGGGGTAGCGGTTGATCTCCGCGCCGGCCACAAGTCCCGAGATCCTGCTTCGTACCGGGTCCGGCAGCTGATACGGGTTCTCCATGGCGTCGAGCTTGACCAGGCCGGAAGCCTCGGCAACGTGATAAGGCCGAAGCGCGAGAATTTCCTCGCGCAGCAGATCTTCGGGCTTGAGGCTCATCGGTGAAAACGCAGTTGCGCCGATCTGGCGTGCGCCGGCAACCCCTCTCCGTTAGCCAGCTCCACGGCAATCTCCCCGAGAGTACGCGCGCCTGAAGGAGAGATCTCGATCACGCTGGTGCGCTTCTGGAAATCATAGACGCCGAGCGGCGAGGAGAATCGCGCAGTGCGTGCCGTGGGCAGCACATGGTTGGGGCCGGCACAGTAGTCGCCGAGCGCTTCCGAGGCGTAGCGACCGAGAAACACCGCGCCCGCATGTCGGATGCGCTCGAGCCATTGGCGCGGTTCCTCCACGGACAGTTCCAGGTGTTCAGGCGCGATGCGGTTGGCGATGTCACAGGCCTCGTCGAGATTCACCGTGTCGATCAGCGCGCCTCGCTTCTCCAGCGAGGCCGCAATCACCTCCCGTCGCGGCATTTCTTCCAGCAGGCGTTCGACGCTCGCGACAACCCGGTCGATGAAACGGGCGTCGGGACTGAGGAGAATGGCCTGCGCCATCTCGTCGTGCTCCGCCTGGGAGAACAGATCCATGGCCACCCAGTCCGGGTCGGTTCTGCCGTCGCAGATCACCAGAATCTCGGATGGACCTGCGATCATGTCGATCCCGACCACGCCGAAGACTTTGCGCTTGGCCGCGGCGACGTAGGCGTTACCGGGACCGACGATCTTGTCCACTCTCGGTATGCTTTCTGTGCCGTAGGCGAGGGCGGCGATCGCCTGTGCACCACCCACGGCAAATACCCGGTCTACACCGGCAATATGGGCCGCCCCCAGCACCAGATTGTTGCGTTCGCCTCTCGGGGTCGGAACGGTCATGACGATCTCGCCCACCCCCGCGACCTTGGCCGGAATAGCGTTCATGAGCACGGTCGAGGGATACGATGCCTTGCCACCTGGTACATAGATCCCGACTCGATCGAGCGCTGTGACCCTTTGCCCCAACCGGGTGCCGTCGGGCTCGGTGTAATCCCATGACAGCAACTGCTGGTGTTGATGAAAATCGCGGATTCGTGCCGCCGCGGTTTCCAGTGCCGCGCGCCGCGCCGGCGGCAGGGCTGCCAGCGCGCCCGCCAGGATAGAGGGCGCAAGCTCGAGTTCGGCGACCGATCCGGCTTCTACTGCGTCGAAGCGGCGCGTGTAATCAAGCACTGCGGCATCCCCTCGCGAACGAACCGCCGCAAGTATTGCCGCCACCGCAGTCTCTATGCTTTCGTCCTGAGTGGCCTCGAAGGCGAGCAACCGGGCGAGGCGGGCCTCGAAGTCGGGCTGACGGGTGGACAGCCTCTGCACACTGCTCATCGCAGTGAGCCTGCCACCGCGCGGGAGAAGGCCTCGAGCAGCGGTTGAATGCGGCCGCGTTTTAGCTTCAGCGCCGCCTGGTTGATGATCAACCTGGCGCTGATTGGCGCGATTTCCTCGACAGCCCGCAGATCATTGGCTTTGAGCGTGTTGCCGCTGGAAACCAGATCGACGATCGCGTCGGCCAGACCGGCCAGCGGAGCAAGTTCCATCGATCCGTACAGCCTGATCAGGTCGACATGCACGCTCTTGGCGGCGAAGTGCTCACGCGCGGTCTTGACATACTTGGTCGCCACTTTGAGTCTGGCGCCCCGGCGCACCGCAGACTCGTAATCGAATCCACGCGCAGCTGCCACCACCATCCGGCATCTGGCGATCCCGAGATCGAGCGGCTGGTACAAGCCTTCCCCGCCGTGCTCAAGGAGCACGTCCCTGCCCGCGACTCCCATGTCGGCGGCACCGAACTGCACGTAGGTCGGAACGTCGGAGGCGCGGACGATTATGACCTTCACATCCGGGCGGTCGGTGGCGATGACCAGCTTGCGCGAGCTTTCCGGATCCTCGAGCGGACGTATGCCCACCGAGCGCAGCAATGGCATGGTTTCGTCGAATATGCGGCCCTTGGAAAGGGCCAGCGTAATGTTGTCGGTGTCCTTGACCATGGCCGCAACCCGCCTCAGTGCGTGCGCTTGATGCGTGCGCCGAGCTGGCTCAGTTTCTCCTCGATGCATTCGTAACCGCGGTCCAGATGGTACACACGATCGACCAACGTCTCCCCTTCGGCCACAAGTCCGGCCAGCACGAGACTTGCCGAGGCGCGCAGATCCGTGGCCATGACCTTGGCGCCTTGCAGCCGCGGCACACCGCGCACCACCGCGGCATTACCCTCGACCTCGATGTCCGCCCCAAGACGCCGCAGTTCCTGGACATGCATGAAGCGATTCTCGAAGATGGTTTCGGTCACTATCGCGGTGCCCCGGGCCACGCTGTTCAGCGCCGTGAACTGGGCCTGCATATCGGTAGGAAACGCAGGATAAGGTGCAGTTCGCACGCTGACCGCCTTGAGCCCTTCCGGGGCGCTGAGGCTGATCCAGTCCTCTCCGTGCTCCACTGTCGCGCCCGCCTCCTGGAGCTTCGCAACTACCGAATCCAGGATGTCCGCCCGTGCACTCTTCAGCTTGATGCTGCCACCGGTCGCGGCAGCGGCAGCCAGAAAGGTGCCCGTCTCGATGCGGTCGGGCATGACCCGGTACTGCGCGCCGTGCAGTGCATCGACTCCTTCTATGTTGATAACGTCGCTGCCCGCACCCTCGACCCTGGCGCCCATCGCGTTGAGACATTGCGCGAGATCGACGACTTCGGGCTCGCGTGCGGCGTTCTCGATCACGGTCCGGCCATCGGCCAGCACCGCCGCCATCATGAGGTTTTCGGTGCCGGTCACCGTCACAAGGTCCATCACCAGCCGCGCGCCGCGCAGTCTCTTCGCACGGGCGTGGATGTAGCCGCGTTCGATGGCTATATCGGCACCGAGCGCCTCCAGCCCCTTAATATGCTGATCCACCGGTCGCTGGCCGATGGCGCAACCGCCCGGCAGTGACACCAGTGCCTCGCCGAAGCGCGCCAGGAGGGGCCCCAGAACCATGATCGACGCCCGCATGGTTTTCACCAGATCATAGGAGGCAGTGTAGTTGCGCAGCCGCGCAGCACTCAGGCCCACCCCGAGTTTCTCGTCCAGCGACACCTCGACCCCCATCTGCCCGAGCAACGTGAGCATCGTGGTCACGTCGCGCAGGTGCGGCACGTTCTGTATCCGCAGCGGCTCGGGAGTGAGCAGGGTTGCGCAGAGGATCGGCAGGGCCGCGTTCTTCGCCCCCGACACCCTGATTTCTCCGGAAAGCGGTACGCCGCCCTGGATGACCAGCTTGTCCATGAATCCGCTAGGGAGCGAGCACTCGGCCGCTTCCGCGGCCAACTCTCAGCGCGCCGCCCACTCCTCCGGGGTGAGAGTCCGCATGGAAAGCGCGTGAATTTCCTCGCGCATGCGATCGCCAAGCGCCCGATAGACGACTTGGTGCCGCTGTACCCGGTTCTTCCCGCGGAACTCCGAACTGACGATAACTGCCTCGAAGTGGTGGCCGTCGCCAGCAACTTCGAGATGATCGCAGGCGAGCATGTCCGTGATGTAGGACTTTATCTGGTCGGGTGTCGGCATCGGGCAAAGTCTTCAGTGGCGCAGCTTGTAGCCGCAACGGATAAGCGCCAAGGTCGCGAATGATAAGGCCAGAAGCGCGCCGCCCACAATCGCCAGGGATCGCCAGGGCGACACATCGGCGACCCCGAAGAAACCGTAGCGGAAACCATCGATCATGTAGAAGAAGGGGTTGATATGCGACAGCTGCTGCCAGAAAGGGGGGAGGGAATGGATCGAATAGAACACCCCGGACAGAAAGGTCAGCGGAATGATGACGAAGTTCTGGAACGCCGCCAGCTGGTCGAACTTGTCGGCCCATATCCCTGCGATGATGCCCATCGTCGCCAATATACCGGAGCCAAGCAGCGCAAAGGCCAACGCCCAGACGGGATGCTCGACGTGGATCGGAACGAAGGCAACCGTAGCCAGCAGCACGCCCAGACCGACGAGCACGCCACGAACCGCACCAGCCAGCACATAGGCCAGGAAAAATTCCAGATGCGACAGCGGCGGCAGCAGTATGAACACGATATTACCGGTGATCTTGGACTGGATCAGGCTCGAGGAGCTGTTGGCGAAGGCGTTCTGCAACAAGGACATCATTGCCAGACCCGGGACTAGGAATGCCGTGTAGCGCACGCCGGGATACACCTGGGCATGCTCCGCGAGCACGTGCGAGAAGATCAGCAAATAGAGCAACGCCGCGAGGATCGGTGCGGCGATCGTCTGAAAGCTCACCTTCCAGAAGCGCAGGATCTCCTTGTAGAACAGCGTGACGAATCCGGCCATGGCCCTAGTGCCTGCGCATGATCGCGACGAACACCTCTTCGAGATCGGGTTGGGTGAGCTCCATCATCGCGATTTCCCGTCCGGTGCGGCGCAATTCGCCGAGCACCCGCTCGAGCTCGGTGTAGTCGCGCAGCGCGAGCAGGTATTCGCCGCTGTTGGCGAACGCCGTCTGCAGCGATGCCAGGGCGTCAGGCAGATCCCCCTTGAGCAATCGCAGCCTGAGCTGCAGTCCCGAAAACTCCCGCAACAGGCGCTCGGTGGAGTCGAGCGCAACCAGCCTGCCTTGCTTGAGCATACCGACCCGGCTGCACAGGGCCTCAGCCTCGTCGAGGTAATGTGTGGTCAGCACGATGGTGTGGCCGTCGTGATTGAGCTTGCGGATGAAGTCCCACAAGGCCTGGCGCAATTCCACGTCCACTCCCGCGGTCGGTTCGTCGAGGACGATGACCGGCGGCTTGTGCACCAGTGCCTGCGCGACCAAGACCCGGCGTTTCATTCCACCGGAAAGTGCCCGCATGTTGGCATCGGCTTTTGTCGTCAGGTCGAGTCGGGCCATGACTTCGTCTGTCCAGGCATCGTTGTGCCGTAGTCCGAAGTATCCCGACTGGATGCGCAGCGTTTCGCGGACGGTGAAAAAAGGATCGAACACCAGCTCCTGTGGAACCACGCCGATGCAACGCCGGGCGGCCCGGTAGTCGCCTACAACATCGTGGCCCATGACCCTGAGGCTGCCGCTGTCGGCACGAGCCAGCCCGGCGAGAGTACTGATCAGAGTCGTCTTGCCTGCCCCGTTGGGGCCGAGCAGTGCAAAGAATTCTCCCTGGGCAATTTCGAGGTCGATGCCGCACAAGGCCTGGACGCGGCCGTAGCTCTTGCCGACTCCGCAGATTTCAATGGCTGGATGCATCGCGCCGACGCTGCCCCGTTTCTGGCCACGGTTCGTTACGGGAAATCGCCGCGGTTATTCTGCCGCGAGCGGAATCAGTTCAGCGAGGCCGTACAGTTCTATCAGGCTCAGCAGTGCAGGCCCGAGGCCGGCAAACGCTATCTCAGTGTTGCGGGCGGCGGCGCGACGCAGCCACTCGAGCATCAGGCTCAGAGCCGACGAATCCGCCGTGTCCACTCCGGAGAAGTCGAACACCAGGCGCCCGCCCTGTAAGAGCTTCTCCCCTTGAGAGAGCAGCGCCGCCACCTCTGCATGAGTCACCGCCTGGCGCACGACGAAGTGATCGGCTTCGCGTTCGATCATCGCAACAAGCCCGGCCAGTGAGGTCCTATTGCCTCGCAGCGGTCGGAGGGCCGCCAGAGTTCTTTTCGATCAGACTCTTGATCAGGCCCTCGATCCCGCCGCGCTGGATCTCCTGGGCAAAAAGGTTCCGATAGTTTATGACCAGACTGGCACCGTCGATGCGCACGTCGTACAGCTTCCAACCGCCATCGGTGAGCGACATGTCGTAGTCGATCGCGATGGGTTGCGCGCCTCCGGGCAGGCGGATCAGAGTGTTGACCGTTGCCTCACGGTCTCCCGGATTGATCCGGAACGGGCGATACTCGACCGCGATTCCACGGTAGAAAGTGAACGCAGCGGAATACGAACGAACCAGCAGATTGCGAAATTCCCTGATAAGCGTGTCTCGCTGATCCGGGGTCGCCTCGCGCCAGCCTCTGCCCACTGCGAGCCGCGTCATCCGCGCGAAATCGAAATGCGGCGCGACTTTCTCCTCCATGAGCCTGGCGATGTGCTCCACATTGCCGGACTGGACCTGCTTGTCGGCGCGCAGGATCGCGAGTACTTCCTCCACCGTCTGCTTGACCAGGACATCCGGCGAAGTTTCCTGGGCCAGGACCGGCGGCAGAAGCGCGAACGCAAGTACGGCGTGAAGCGCGACACGGATGAATTTGAGCATTGAGCGGTTCTCCTCGACTCGATCGGCCTGGACTACTGCTGCTGTGCGCTACCCGTCTCTGCGGCCTTGCCGTAGAGAAACTGGGTGATCGCCTTCTCCAGGACGATCGCTGATTGGGTGAGACGCACCTTGTCTCCGTCCTTCAGCAGCTCGACATCGCCTCCACCATCTATCCCGACGTACTGCTCGCCCAGCAGGCCGGCAGTAAGTATGGATACCGAGCTGTCCCTGGGAAACTCGAAGCGTTTGTCGATTCGCATGGCCACCCGAGCCCTGAAAGTCTGATTGTCGAAACCTATGCTCTCCACCCGTCCGACCACGACTCCGGCGCTCTTCACCGGGGCCCGTGCCTTGAGTCCGCCGATGTTGCCGAACTCGGCCTCGATGCGGTAACCGTCTGACACGCTCACTTGGCTGGCGTTCCCGACCTTCAGCGCCAGCACAAGCAGCGCGATCAGCCCCGCTGTCACAAGCACTCCGACCCACAGATCAACCGTGGTGCGACTCATTACTCATACTCCTGTGAACATGAATGCGGTGAGCACGAAATCCAGCGCCAGCACCGCCAGCGCCGAGGTCACGACTGTGCGTGTCACTGCACGGGACACGCCCTCCGCGGTGGGAGGCGAATCATACCCCTCGAACAGGGCGATGGCTGTAACCGCCGCGCCGAAGACCACACTCTTTATCACGCCGTTGCCGATGTCGTCGCGCAGGTCCACGTTGGCCTGCATTTGCGACCAGAAGGCCCCCGGGTCCACCCCGATGACCACCACCGTGATCAGGTATCCGCCGAATACGCCCATCGCACTGAAGATCGCCGCGAGCAGAGGCGTCGACAGAAACCCGCCCCAGAACATCGGGCTGATCACCCGGGAGAACGGGTCGACCGCCATCATCTCCATGGCCGATAGCTGCTCGGTGGACTTCATGATCCCGATCTCTGCAGTCATCGCCGAACCGGCACGGCTGGCAAAGAGCAGCGCCGAGACCACCGGGCCCAGCTCACGCACCAGCGACAGCGCGACCAGAGTCCCAACCGCCTCGGCCGATCCGTATCGCTTCAGTGTCTCGTAGCCCTGCAGGCCGAGCACCAGGCCGACGAAGAGCCCGGACACGCTGATTATGATCAGCGACAGTGCGCCGGCAAAATAGATCTCGTCAAGGAGCAGTCGAGGACGCCTGAAGGTCAAGGCGGAGCGCGCCAGGGTGAGTGCCATGAATCGGGTCGCGCAGCCCAGTTGCCAGACGCCGTTTACGGTGAGCCGGCCGACCAGCCGCAGCCCACGCACGATCGCATCGACCATTCAGCCTCCGAGGCCGAGGTCCGCGCGGTAAGACGGCGCCGAATAGTGGAACCGGACGGGGCCGTCGGTTTCCCCACTGACGAACTGATGCACGAACGGTTCGCTGGACCCCATGACCTCTCTCGGTGTGCCCTCGGCGACGAGCGCGCCCTGGGAAATAAGATAGACGTAGTCAACGATCTTGAACGACGCTTCTACGTCATGCGTCACGACGATGGACGTCGCCCCCAGTGCATCGTTCAGGCGGCGAATCAGATTGCCTATGAGCGCGGTCGATATCGGATCCAGGCCGGTGAAAGGCTCGTCGTACATGATGAGCATCGGATCGAGCGCGATGGCGCGCGCCAGCGCCACCCTTCTGGCCATGCCGCCCGAGAGCTCGGCCGGTTTCAGCTCACGCGCACCCCTCAGGCCCACAGCGTGCAACTTCATGAGCACGAGGTCGCGGATCATCGATTCCGGCAGTCGGGTGTGTTCGCGCAAAGGAAACGCCACATTGTCGAACACCGTGAGGTCGGTGAACAATGCGCCGAACTGGAACAGCATTCCCATTTTCCGACGCATCGCATAGAGCCCGGCGTGTCCCAGGCGATGGATAGCCCGTCCTTGTACCCGGACCTCCCCTCGCCTGGGCGCCAGTTGGCCGCCGATAAGCCTGAGCAACGTGGTCTTGCCGGAACCGCTGCCGCCCATGATCGCGATCACCCTGCCCGGCTCAAGGCGCAGATTCACGCCCTTGAGCAGCGGCTTGGCGTCGTAGGAGAAATCGACCTGCGAAAATTCTACGATTGGATCAGGAGGCACGGGCGGATAATCGATTGTCCGGGCCGCATTCTAACGGAGACTTACGCACGCCGGGGCTTCCATGGCGGGTCGTTTGGATGCAAGCTTGCGCCCGAGTGTTTCAGCCGGATCATCGATCGCACCTAGACGACGAGCCCGGCCCATGAGCCGACGGCGGGGACGCCGCGGCACAGTCACGGCCGAAAATGAGGCAACAGGCCATCGCAGAACGGGCCATTACAGATCGGAACGAACGCGGACCGGCGATCTGCCTTGTCGGCCTGAGCAAACGCTACGCCGCGAATCCGGCGTTGCAAGATGTCGCCATGCAGGTGGCGCGCGGAGCAACGTTTGCGCTGGTTGGCGCAAACGGCGCCGGCAAGACGACCTTGATCAAGTGCCTCCTCGACTTCTGCGACTACGACTCCGGGCGAATAGAGATCTTCGGAGTCGCAAGCACCCGCACCTCCGCCCGTTGCCGGCTGGCGTTTCTGCCAGAGCGCTTTGTGCCACCTTATTATCTAACCGGCGAAGACTTCGTCCGCTTCATGTCAGGAATGTACGGAAGAGCCTATCGGGCCAACGAGACCAGCGAAATGCTCGAGGCACTGGATTTCCCCTGCACTGCGCTGCGCAGACCGGTGCGCGACTTTTCCAAGGGGATGACGCAAAAACTCGGCCTTGCGGCATGTCTTTTGTCGCGGCGCGAACTGTTGGTGCTTGACGAACCGACCAGCGGGCTGGACCCGAAAGCGCGCGCCCTGCTCAAATCGCAACTCAAGCGTGTGCGCGAACTCGGCAGCACGCTTTTCCTGACTTCGCACTCGCTCGCTGATGTCGATGAGCTGTGCAACGAGATGGCGGTGCTGCACGAAGGCAAGCTGCGCTACGCCGGCACGCCGGCCAGCCTCAAAGAGCGCCATCGCGCCATCAATCTGGAGCAGGCCTACCTTGCCTGCATCGCCTGATCGCACACAGACAGATGGGCGCAAGCAATTGACTAGGAAGGTTTTTCTGGCAAACTAGGAGTCCTATGGCTTCTCCACAGAGCGCGGATACACCAAGTACGCCAACCACCGGCAAACCGGGCTTGTTGATCGTCGACGATGACCCGCTGATCACAGACACGCTGAACTTCGTCCTCGGAAAAGACTATAGCGTTCATGTCGCCGAGTCGCGCTCCCAGGTAAAGAGCCTGTTGCGCCAGCTGGACGGCCCTCCGGTTCTGGCTCTGGTTGATCTGGGCCTGCCGCCGACTCCGCATCGCCCCGACGAGGGTTTTCGGCTGATTCGGGAGCTGCTCGCCTACTCGCCTGGAATGAAAGTACTGGTTCTTTCCGGCCAGAGCGACGACTCCAACGCCCGATACGCTCGCACGCTGGGCGCAATCGAGTTCGTCGCCAAGCCCTGCGAACCGACCGTGCTCAAGCAACTGCTGTCCAAGGCGCTCGAGGTGGCCGCAGTCGAACAGAGGGCGCCTGGGGTTGACAGCGGCATCGTGGGCAGCGGACCGGCAATCGCCAAACTGCACGAGCAGATCAGCCAGTACGCGCCTTCGCCGTTTCCGGTGCTGATCGAAGGAGAATCGGGCAGCGGCAAGGAGCTCGTTGCGGCATCGCTGCACCGGCAGAGTCCCCGTGCTACCAGACCTTTTCTCGCCCTGAACTGCGCTGCGATCTCGCCCACGCTGGTCGAGCCCACCTTGTTCGGATACAGCAAGGGGGCGTTCACCGGTGCAACCAGCGCCCGGGCCGGGTATTTCGAGGATGCTCAAGAGGGGACTTTGTTTCTGGATGAAATCGGGGAACTGCCGCTCGAGCTGCAGGCGAAGCTGCTGCGGGTCCTGGAAAACGGCGAGTATCAAAGAGTGGGCGAGACCCAGAGCCGCGTGAGCCACGCGAGGGTCATCGCCGCAACCAACCGGGATCTGCGACAAGAGGTCAAAGCGGGGCGATTCCGCCCCGACCTTTATCACCGCCTGTCGGTGTTCTCAATCGAGGTTCCGCCGCTGCGGGACCTGGGCCAGGACAAGCTGCAACTGTTCGAGCACTTCGTCAACTTCTACGCGCAGCAGAGCGGCCTGTCCAGAGTTGAACTGGACGCCGGGGCCAGGCGCACTTGGATGGAGTACGGTTTCCCCGGCAACGTGCGCGAGCTGCGCAACATCGTCATCCGACTTACCACCAAGTACGCCGGCAAAGCCGTCTCGGCCGAGCAATTGCTCGGCGAGCTGGACTGGGAAGAACCGCCTACGGCGCAGGCTGCCAGCGGCGGTGAGGACTTCAAGTCCTCGGTGGACACGGCGCGACGATACCTCCAGGGCCGGAAGAACTTCAATCTCGACCATGCGTTGCGCGAACTGGAGCGCAGCTACGTCGAGGCAGCGCTCGAGATCACCCAGGGCAATCTGAGTCACGCCGCGAGACTGCTCGGCATTCATCGCACTACGTTGTACAGCCGGATGCAGGGCTACGAGCAGGTGGCGCAGGAGGAAAAGTAGATGTACTACGCGTTCTTCGGCCTCAATCAGGCCCCATTCAAGATCACCCCGGATACGGACGTGTTTTTCGAGGGGGGGAACCGCGGGGCGATCCTGGAGGCGCTGATCTACGCCATCTCCCAAGGGGAAGGGATCATCAAGGTCACCGGCGAAGTCGGCAGCGGCAAGACCATGCTGTGCCGCATGTTGCAGGCCCGTCTTCCCGGCAACGTGGAGACGGTATACCTGGCCAACCCCAGCGTGTCACCCGAGGAAATCCTGCATGCCATCGCCTTCGAACTGCAGTTGAGCGTGCAAAAGGACGCCGGCCGGCTGGAAGTCATGCATCGCCTCAACGACTACCTCTTGGAGCGCCACGCCCAGGGAAAGCAGGTCGTGCTGTTCGTCGAGGAATCGCAGGGCATGCCGATCCCGACCCTCGAAGAGATCCGGCTGCTGTCCAATCTCGAGACCAACCAGCACAAGTTGCTTCAAATCGTGCTGTTCGGTCAGCCGGAATTGGACGACAACCTGCGCCAGCCGCAGATCAGGCAATTGCGAGAGCGTGTCACCCACAGCTTCATGCTGGCGCCCCTGGCGGCGAAGGATATCCGCTCCTACCTCTGTTTCAGGCTGCATGCCGCCGGCTATCGCGGGCCGGACCTGTTCGGCCGGCGAGTCGTGGAGCATATCGCCCACGCCAGCGAGGGGCTGACGCGTCGGGTGAACATAGTCGCGGACAAGGCCCTCCTTGCGGCCTTCGCGGATGGGACGCATGACGTGTCGCTCAAGCATGTTAAGGCTGCGGTGCGAGACAGCGAGTTTTCCGGAACAAGTGTGCGAGCGCCCACACCCAGGGTAGTCTATGCGCTGGGCGGGGTACTGGTCGGCGGTATCCTTGGAGTCGCAGCGTTCGCCGGCTATGAGGCGCTGCGTGGCGAGGCTTTCGAGTCCGGCGCTGCGGAAACAGCCTCGGGACCATCTTCGGCAGTTTCTACCCCGTTGGATCCGGCAGCGGCCCCCCCCTCCGAGCGGGTGATCCATGGCGACGCGTCAGCAGCGAGCACGCCTGCCGCCGACCCGCCCCTGACCGCCGCTACCCCTGCTGCGGCAGATACCGACCCCGGCACTAGGTCTCAGCGGCAAGCCGATGTATTGGAACAGAGATTGCAGGCGACCGAGCAATGGCTCGCCGAGTCGAAGGAAAGCCGATACAGCATTCAGTTGCTCGGCTCGCCCGACCCTGAACTCTTGAGAAGTCATTTGAATACTATCTCCAAATTTCTTGAGATAGAAAAGGTTTTTGTGTACCGTACCATCGCAAAAGAGCGGCCTTCTCTGACCGTGCTGTACGGCAGCTTCGGATCCCGGGCGGAAGCTTCGGAGCAGATCGATCAGCTCCCTGAGGAGCTTAAGACAAATCGGCCGTACTATAGAACAATCAAAGGGATACGCGCGGAGATAGCGTCGCACCGGTCGTAGCAGACAGCGCAGCCGTGGAAGCATGGGCTTCGGGAGTGGCAATCTTGCAAGGCTGCGGGCATCCAATCAGCAGGGAGGGTAGCTTGAACATATCGGGCGGGACTTCGGGGTGGATTCGGCCTTCGCCCGCAGCGCTCGCGTTAACCGTATCTGCGCTGCTTTGCGGCTGTGCTTACAAGCCGACCGTACCCCCCTCCCAGGGGCACCTCGACAGCGAGCGCGTTGCCAGCCTCCCGGTCGAAGAGAAGATCCTCCCGCCAGTCAGGGTTACAGACTTTGTTCCCCCGCCCAAGCCCCAGGTCAAGCTGCCGACCTACAGCGTAGTGGTGAACGAGGTCCCGGTAAAAGAGCTGCTCTTCGCCCTGGCCCGTGACACCAAGCAGAACATCGACGTTCATCCTGGGGTGCAGGGCCTTGTCAGCTTGAATGCCATTGACGAGACGCTGCCCGCCATTCTGGAGCGGGTTTCCCAGCAGGTGAACATCCGTTACCGTAAGGAAGGCAAGACGATCGTGGTCATGCCGGATGCACCTTATTTCAAGACGTACCGGGTGAACTACGTCAACGTATCGCGCGATACCACGGCGTCCATCGGTGTTAGCGGCGATATCACCAGCGGCACCGCTGCCGGCGGCGGCGGGCAATCCTCATCGGCGGGGACCTCCAGCACCAAGGTCGAGACCACCTCGAAGAACAACTTCTGGGAGATCCTGCGAACCAACATCGAAAGCATTCTCGCCGCCTCAAAGGCGCTGAGCGAAAGCGCCGACCAGCGCGCCGCCCGTGCCGAATCCGTCCGCGCGGCACGCCAAGAGCGCATCGCCCAAGCTGAGGCCGCTGCGCGGGCCGGTGCCAGCGCCGCTCCCCTGTTCGAAAAGGCGTTCGGGCCGGAGACTCTGGCCCGCACCGAAGCCAAGGACGAGATCGTGGTAAATCCCGTCGCCGGCAGCGTTACCGTGCTCGGGACCGAGAAACAGCAAGTGCTGGTGCAGCAGTATCTCGACGGGATCAGTTCCGCTTCGCAGCGGCAAGTCCTGATCGAGGCGACGATCGCCGAGGTGCAGCTATCTAACGCGTACCAGGCCGGTGTGGACTGGAGCCGGCTCGCCACGTCGATTGGGCAAGGCGTCAACTTCGAGCAGCAGCTTCTCGGCGGGCCGCCAGTCGGCGCACCAGACGGTCTGACCATCGGCTACACGAATCCCAATTCCAGCGTGGGCAATGTGAGTGCGACCATCCGCCTGCTCGAGCAATTCGGCAACACCAGGGTGTTATCGAGCCCGAAGCTGATGGCGCTCAATAATCAGACCGCACTGCTCAAAGTAGTAGACAACGTCGTTTATTTCGAGATTGAGACCACGGCAGGCACCACAACTGCTGCAGGAGTAATCAGTCCGCCTACGACCAACACGTCGCCAAGGACGGTCCCTGTAGGATTGGTGATGAGTGTGCTGCCACAGGTTACCGATTCGGGAACGGTGAACCTGACAGTAAGACCGACGATATCCCGGATCCAGCGTTTCGTTACCGACCCGAATCCGTCGCTGCGACTGGATGGAAACGGGGACCCGCTCCCGCCAGACCAGCGCGTGGATAACCTGATCCCGCAGATCCAGGTACGGGAAATGGAGTCGGTTTTGCAGGCCGGGAGCGGACAGACCATCATTCTGGGCGGGCTGATGCAGGACGACGTGCGGCGCGACCGTGATGCGGTGCCTGGCCTAGGGCGGCTGCCTTCCCCGGCGAGCGACGCATTCAGTTTCCGCGACGAAGCGGTGACCAAGACCGAACTCGTGATTTTCCTCAAGCCGACGGTAATCAACAATCCGTCCCTGGACAGCGACGAGTTGAAGTTCTTCCAGCGCTTTCTCCCGGTGGTGGACAGCACCGGCAGGAATCCATGAGCCTGCTCCTGCAAGCACTGCAAAAGGCGGCCAAGACCCGAGGCACGGAGGGAGAGCAGAGCCCGGGGCCGTCCGCCACGGAGGATCTTTCACTGGAGCCGCTGTCGGAACCCAGGCTCGACGACGAGGACCAGACGCCATCCCGTCCCGGCGCGTCCTCGGCACAGGCTGCGGCCGTGATGCGAGCCTCTGAGCCGCCCTCGTTCGGTCCGATGGACTGGGCCAGAGAGCACTACATGCTCACTTTCCTCGGCGCGGCGATTGTGTTTGCGATCGGGTACGGGACTTATGTCTATATCCAGGTCTCGAATCCCGGCCTGATGCGACGCTCGCCACCACCGCCTTCACCCCTGGCAACGCTTGCCCTGCCCCCCGCACCAGAAGCGCAAGCCGCGTCTCGGGTCTCTGGTCTGCCTGCCGTCGAGCCGTCGCCTGTCGGGGCATTGCCGGTAACGTCAGCAGTCGTCGAGACGTCCAAACCTGCGGCGGTGCGGCCTCGCGAGCCTGCGCCCAATCGCTTGCGGCGTTCAGTCCCGCCCGAAACGCAGGCAGTCGTGCGCAGCGAGGACGAGTCAGGTCTGGAGACCGTAGAAATCCCTTCTTCGCTTCCGCTGGCAGCCGCCGAGGCTCGGCGCGACGATATCTCGGTACGTCGACAGGCGGCCGGGGCCACACCGGTCAATGCCACGTTGCTCTCCGCCTACGAAGCCCTCCAGGCGGGCGATTACGCCCGGGCCAGAACCTTGTACCAGGAAGTACTGGGAGACGAGCCGCGTAACATCGACGCCTTGCTTGGGTTGGCGGCCATCAGCTGGAAGCAGGGCCGTTTCGATGAAGCAGGCGGGTACTACGGGCGGGTGCTCGAAGCCGACCCGCGCAACTCTCACGCCCAGGCTGGCCTGATCGCGATGCTGGGCGGCGCCGATCCCGTGGCAGCGGAATCGCGCCTCAAGCAACTCATCGCTCGCGAACCGTCCGCCTTTCTTTATTTCACGCTGGGCAACCTGTATGCCGAGCAGGGACAGTGGCCCTCCGCCCAGCAGGCGTACTTCCAAGCCCATCAACTATCGCCCGAGAACGCCGACTACGCGTTCAATCTCGCGGTTGGCCTCGAGCATCTGAGCCAGCCTAAACTGGCGCTCGACTACTATCGCAAGGCGCTCGACCTGTCATTCAAGAGAGGTCGGGCCAATTTCGACCAGAACCTCGTCATCCAGCGCGTCGGGCAGCTCTCCGCGCGCGTCGACTAACCCGCTTGCGCAATGGCTGAGCAGCGGAAAAAGCTCCGTCTGGGCGAGCTACTGGTCCAGCAGGGACTGATCACGCAGGACCAGCTGCGCATCGCGCTGACCGAACAGAAGTCGCAGAACATCCCCATCGGCCGCTTGCTGGTCCGGCTCGGATTCGTGACCGAGGCGGTAATCCGCGACATCATGGCGCGGACCATCGGCCAGGAAAGCATCGACCTGTCCCAGGTGCTGGTCGATGCCGAGGCGCTAAAGCTCGTACCCCAGGATTTCGCTCGCCGTCATAGATTGCTTCCGATCGCCTACGACGCCGAGCAGAACCTGCTGATCGTGGCAATCACCGAAGTATTCAACGTGGTTGCGCTCGACCAGTTGCGCGCGATGCTCGGCTCCAATATCCAGCTGAAGACCGTTCTTGCCGGGCAGGCCCAGCTCGACGAGCATATTGACCAGTTCTACGGATATGAACTCTCGGTGGACGGTGTTCTGCGCGAGATCGAAACCGGCGAGATCGACTATCAGAGCCTGCAGCTCGCCGGCGTGGACGAGTACACCCAGCCCATCGTCCGACTGGTCGGGGCACTGCTGGTCGACGCCGTGAAGCGAGGCGCTTCCGACATCCACTTCGAACCGGAGTATGCCTTCCTGCGGGTGCGATACCGAATAGACGGCGTGCTCGAGCAGGTGCGCAGCCTGCACAAGAACTACTGGCCGGGAATCGCGGTGCGCCTGAAGGTGATCAGCGGAATGAACATCGCGGAGAGCCGCGCACCACAGGACGGCCGGATTTCGCTCAACCTCAATGGCAGGCCGGTCGACTTCAGAGTTTCGACCCAGCCCACGATCTGGGGCGAGAATATCGTTCTGCGGATTCTCGACCGGGAAAAGTCGATCATTTCGCTCGAGCAGATGCGCCTGCCGAAACCGGTGATGTCAAAGCTCAACCTGATGCTGGCGCGGCCCGAAGGCATACTCATCATCACCGGTCCGACCGGCAGCGGCAAGACCACCACGCTGTACTCTTTGCTCGCCAAGCTTAACGTCGAGTCGGTCAACATCATGACCCTGGAAGATCCTGTCGAGTATCCGGTCGCGCTGATGCGGCAGACCTCGGTCGCCGAGACGGCCCGCATCGACTTCGCCAACGGCATACGTTCTATCATGCGTCAGGATCCGGACATCATCCTGGTGGGCGAGATCCGCGATCGAGACACCGCCGAGATGGCGTTTCGAGCCGCGATGACAGGACATCAGGTTTTCACCACCCTGCATACCAATTCGGCCCTCGGGGCTTTTCCCCGCCTGCTCGACATCGGGATCGTGCCTGACATCATGGCCGGCAACGTGATCGGCGTAATCGCCCAGCGGCTGGTGCGGGCGCTGTGCACCAACTGCAAGGAGGCCTATGCGCCCAACCCCGAGGAGCGACAGCTGCTCGGTGGAGACCTCGATCCGGAACTGAAGCTCTTCCGGCCGGCTGGCTGTCCGAAGTGTAACCGTCGCGGTTATCGTGGCCGAACTGCGGTCATGGAGATCCTGCACATGGACGCCGACCTTGACGAGCTCGTGGCCCGACGCGCCACCCCGCGGGAGATGCGCGAAGCGGCGCAGGCGAAAAGCTTCCGCTCTCTCGCCGAGGAGGGCATACAGCGCGTGATCGAAGGAATTACCAGCCTGGCTGAGGTCGCTCGGGCCATAGACCTCACCAGTCGCGTTACCTAGGCGCCGCTGGGCCATGCCCGCATTCCAGTACAAAGCCATTGACCGAGACGGGCGGCAGGCGCGAGGGCGACTCGACGCGGTCAATGAAGTCGACTTGGAACTGCGGCTGCGCAAGATGGGGCTCGACCTCGTTACCTGCCGCCTCCTGGCGCGCAACGTCTCCGCCATGCCCGGCGGTACGGTCACTCGCCAAGATCTAATCACGTTCTGTTTTGACCTCGAGCAGGTGTCGCGCTCGGGGATTCCTCTTATCGACGGCTTACGCGACCTGCGCGACGGCATGGACAATCCACGGTTCCGCGAGGTGCTGACCTCGGTACTGGAAGACATCGAGGGAGGCAAGACCCTGTCGCAGGCGCTGTCCGCTTTTCCGCAGGCGTTCAACACTGTTTTCGTCAGCTTGGTGCGCGCCGGGGAACTGGCCGGGCGGCTCCCCGAGGTCTTCGAGAATCTCGCCGCCACGCTCAAGTGGCAGGACGAGCTGGTGTCTCAGACCCGCCGGCTGCTGGTCTACCCGGCGATGGTCCTGGTGGTAGTAAGCGCAGTGATCATGTTTCTGCTGCTTTATCTGGTTCCACAGGTCGTGGGGCTACTCAGAACGATGGGCCTGGAGCTGCCGATCCAGACCCGGATACTGATTGCGGTCTCGGACTTTGTCGCCGCTTACTGGTGGTTGGTGGCATCGCTGCCGGTGCTTGCAGCAGGCCTCGCTACAGCAATCGTGAAAAGCAACGAACGGGCGCGGTATTTCCTCGACTACGCCACTCTTCGGCTTCCCGTGGTCGGGCGCATCTTGCAGAAAATCATCCTGGCTCGCTTCGCCAACTTCTTCGCACTGATGTATCGCTCGGGGATCACGATCCTGGAGGCGATGCGCACCAGCGAGGAGATCGTGGCCAACCGATATGTTGCTCAGGGACTTCAGCGGGCCGGCCAGCAGATCAATGCCGGCGAGACGCTGTCGGAAGCATTCCAGAACCTCGGCATGTTTCCACCGCTGGTAGTACGCATGTTGCGCGTGGGAGAGAGCACAGGCGCGATCGACACCGCGCTGCTCAATGTGACCTACTTCTACAACAGGGATGTTCGTGAGTCCGTCGACAAGGCACTGAAGCTGCTCGAGCCTACGCTGACGCTGGTGCTCGGCATCGTACTTGCTTTGATCCTCTTCTCGGTACTGACCCCTGTGTACGATATGCTCGGTCAACTCAAGTTCTGAATCATGGCTGCGAAACTGCTTCTGTGCGTAGCCGCGGATCAAGCCACCACGGCGATCTGGCGGCAAGGCAAGCTCAACTCGATCCGGACCTTCGACCCGAGCCAAGCAGGCTTGAGTGCGTTCGACGCCTATGTCCGAGGGGCGCGAGGCCTGCCGGTGAGCGTGATGGTCGACACCATCGACGAGGACTACCGCTTCGAAACTCTTCCGCATGCCGCCCGTGCCGACCGCGCGCAAATGGCGCAGCGCCGGCTGCGCCAGCTCTATCGCTCCACGCCCTACGCGGCGTGGGCTCAGCAGGAAAGGGTCGTCGGAAAGCGCAAAGACGATCGTTATCTCTTCGCCGCGATCACCGACCCGGAGCTTCTGAGCCCCTGGCTGCGAGCCATCGAACTGAACCGCGCCCCGATCTCGGGAATCCATCCCCTGCCGATGGTGACGCTGTCCCTGATCCCGCGTCTGGCGCTCAAGCATACCAACCTGCTGATCGTCACCAGGAACGGCGCCGGGCTCCGGCAGACCTTCTGCAAGCATTTGAAGTTCAGGATCAGCCGCCTGACCGCACCACGCGATCCGAGCACGCCTGCGGACGCCTACTACGCCGAAGAAATAGGCAATACGCGCATGTACCTCGATGCGCTCACAGTGACCCACGTCGACGATCCGGTGGACGTGCTCATCCTCGATCAGGACAACACCCTTGGCGGCCTGCCGGCGGCGCTGTCCAGAGGGCGGCCGAACATGCACTGCGTGCTCATGGGCTCCGAGGAGATCGCACGGCAACTGGCGATTCCCGCCGCAGATCTCTCGGCCTCGGCAGACGCCCTGCACTTGCACCTGTTGGCGAAAGCAGCACCGGACCTCGATCTCGCTCCGCCGCAGGTCGAGGTGGGCTTTCAGGTCTACAAAGTCAGACAGTACCTCTACGCGGCTGCGGCTTCGCTGTTCCTTGGCGCTTCGGTCTGGGCAGGGGCCAACGAGATCAGGGCTTGGCGGATCGCCGACGACATCGTCGCGCTCGAGCAGCAGATCCAACAGTACCAGAGCCGCTACAAAGAGGTGACGGCGCAGTTTCCCGAGACCCCGGTTTCGTCTGAGGAACTGCGCGAGACGGTCGAGGCGGCGCAACGCGTCCGCGGCGCGTTGCGCACCCCGGAGCGAATGCTCGTGGTCATCAGCCGGGCGTTGAACGCCTCTCCGGATATCGCGCTGAGGAAAGTGAACTGGCGATACGGGATCCGCTTGGAGGGGTCGGACGAGGCGCAAGCGCAGCCGGGAAGCTCGCCGCTGCAGTCCGAACCCCGCCAGGTAGGTGTGGTTACGGCGGAGGTAATCCGCGATGCACAGGATCACCGCGCCGTGCTTGATCGTATTCGCGGGTTTGCAGCATCGCTCGCCGCGAATGCTCAAGTTCAGGAAGTGCGCGTGACGCGTCTGCCGATGGACGTCACTTCAGCGGCCGCACTATCGGGCTCCACCGCCGAGACCGTCCGGTCGCCGCAAGCGCAGTTCGAAGTCGCTGTGGTGCTGAAGTCCGGGGTCTGAGGATATGAAGCTGACTTCCAAGGATATCTCACCGCTCTGGCTGCCTTGCCTCGCTGTGGTCGTCGCCCTGGCACTGGGATGGGTCATGATCGGCTACTCGAATCACGATCTCGCACAGTCTCGAAGCCGCCTCAGCCAGTGGACCAGCGAGTTGCAGGAAGCAAGAACCCGCTTCCAGCGCTCCGACGATGAAAAGGCGATGATCCTAAGGTACCTGCCGACCTATTCGGCTTTGCAGCAGCAGGGCTTCGTGGGCACCGAGCGCCGCCTCGAGTGGGTTGAAGCGCTGCGCACGGCGGACCGCAAGGCGGGCCTGCATGGGGTGCAGTACAAGATCGAGCCCCAGGACAGCACGACTCACCCCGCGGCCAAGGGGGTGATCGAGAAGCGCCTGCGCCGCTCGGTGATGCGGCTGACTCTCGGACTCACGCATGAAGCAGACCTGCTGGAGTTTCTCGACACGTTGAGCGCCCAGGGTGCAGGTGTCTTCACGGTGAGGTCCTGCGGGCTCACCGCCCTGCCAGTGGGCGACCCGGCACCTCGAAGGGCGAACCTTCAGGCAGAGTGTGAAATCGACTGGCTGACCGTGGCACCCGGCCAGGAGCCGAAGTCATGAGTAGGCTCTCGGGATTCGCCCTGGCGTTGCTCGCTCTGGTTTCATCCGCAACGCAGGCGGCGGAGGAAGAGCTGGGCCGCCTGTTCTTCACACCGCAACAGCGCGCAGCGCTCGACGCCGGGCGGCGCATCGCCTCGGAGAAGATATCTGCGGCGAAACCTTCCAATCCAGGGGGGCTGCGTGAAGTGGAACTCAACGGGATCATTACCCGAAGCGACGGCGAGCGTACCGTCTGGGTCAACGGCAAGGCCTATCACGACAGGCCGCCACAAGGAATGCGGGTGAACATCGACCCCCGCAAGCCAGCCTCGGCACAAGTACGCCTGTCCAGCAAGCGCGCCCCGGCGGAACTGCGAGTTGGACAGCGTCTTGATACCCGCACCGGCGCGGTGAGCGACAGACTGACACCGGCTCGCACAGGTGTCGCAGGGGCCGGCGCCAGGCCCAGCGAACAGCCTGACGCTCCTGCGGTGCCGAAGGACAAACCGGATTCCGCCGTCGCTACTGACAATGAGGAAAGAGACTAGCCGCGAGGGAAGAATCACCAGGCATGCGCCGGCGAGCCTCTCACCAAGCGGTCTTTCGATGAATCCAGGACTGCAGGCGCGGGCCGGGAATCGAAAACCATCGCGCGGTGCGGTCCTTCTCGTCCTGGCTGGAGTGCTTGGCATCATTGCGGTCATATTCGTTCTTGCTATGGGCGGCGCAAGTTCACGCAGAATTGAATCCCGCGATCGATCCACCGAGGCTCTGGCGCGCGCCAAGGAAGCGCTTCTGTCTTTCGCCACGTCCTATGGCGATACCCATTCGGGCGAGACGCCGGGCTACATGCCCTGTCCAGATCGGTTCGGCGGCAATCCCGAAGGAACCGCAGAGCCTTCCTGCGGCGGTGCGGATGAGGCCGTGATCGGCCGCCTGCCGTGGCGCACGCTCGATCTGCCCGATCTGCGAGACGGGTCGGGGGAGTGCCTGTGGTACGTGGTGTCGGGCAACTACAAGAACAGTCCCAAGACCTCGCTGCTGAACTGGGATACCAACGGGCTGCTGACGGTGAACGGTTCATCTGGCGAGATCCTGGCACAGGGCAATGCCCCCACGGGCGCGGTTGCGGTGCTCATTGCGCCCGGCGCCGCATGGGGTTCGCAAAACCGCACGGCGGATCCTGGGGCTCCGATTTGCCGCGGCAACTATTCGCCGGCTCAGTACCTGGACTCGGCAGGCGGCTACAACAATGCAGTCATAAACGCGGCGGCAAACGGGGTTTCCGACTTCGTTACGGGACCGGCCTCTGACACCTTCAATGACCAGCTGGTCTGGATTACTTCGGAGGAGCTCTGGGCAGCGATAGACAGGCGCCCGCATAAGAGTCCTGCGAATCCGACCGGGCCGGCGGTGAGCCTCACCCAGGCACTGTCAGACCTGGCCAAGAAAACTGCCGAATGCATCGCCGCCTATGCCCCGCTCAACGCAGACTACGGCTCCGACGATGACCGGCGGTTACTCTGGGCAACGGATTATCCGTTCGCGAACGGCGATTACGGAAGCAACGCCAACTACGACGATCAGTCGGGGCGCTATTTCGGACACGTGTCCAGAACCGTCGACACGTCGAAGACTGCGACCGCCAACACCATGTCGGGAACGGACCTTTTCGGGTTGTGCACCGGAGCAGCGCCCTACGCGCAGTGGTGGAGGAACTGGCGGGATCATCTGTTCTACGCCGTCAGCGACGAATTCGCCCCGAGTGGCGACGACGACAATACCGACTGCGACCCAGATAGCAGTGACCCCTGTCTTCGCATCGACGGAAGTCCGAGGATTCATGCTGCGATCGTGTTCTTCGCCGGGCGCCGGCTGTCCGGGCAGGGCCGGGCAAACAATTCGGGGTCCGGGCTCAGCGCGGCGAAGGGGTCCATCAGTAACTATCTGGAAGGCCGCAATGCCACCGAGTCGCTTGAAGGGTTGGGACAGGACCGGAACTTCGAGACGACGGCGCCCTCGGCGACTTTCAACGACGTGCTGTACTGTATTGACGATGGCCTGGCCGTGAGCCTGTGTCCGTAAATGATCAGAACGCGCTCCCGCAACCGTCGTGCTGCCAGGCCTCTGGCGGGCGGTTTTTCCCTCATCGAGCTGTCCGTCGTGGTAGTTGTAATGGCTCTTATCCTTGGCAGCATCCTGGTCCCGCTTACCACGCAGATCGGCGAGCGGCGCATCGTGGAGACACGAAAGCTGCTGGCAGAGATCGAGTCGGCGCTGATCGGTTTCGCCGCCGCCAACGGGCGCCTGCCTTGTCCGGCCTCGGCGACGAGCAGCGGCTCCGAGTCTTTTGCCGGAGGCGGGAGCCCGTCCGATGGCAACTGTTCCAATTTCTTCGACGGCTTCCTGCCGGCCGCAACGCTCGGGCTGGACAACGTGGACAACCAGGGTTTCGCGCTCGATGCCTGGGGCCTTGCCCAGAACCGCATCCGCTACGCGGTATCCAACGCCACCGTCAACGCGATAACCAATCCCTTCACTCGCACGGACGGCATGCGCAGCGCGGGCATGTCGAACATCTCGGCCGCCACGACCCTCCTCTATGTTTGCGCCAGCGGGACAGGCGTCACCGCGGCCAACTGCGGAACTGCTCCGACCCTGGCTTCGAACGCGATAGCCGTAATCTGGTCGGTAGGCGCCAACGCCGCGACCGGCGGCACCGCTACCGACGAGGCGCAGAACCCCAACCCGAATGGAGGCAGCGCCGACCGGATATTCGTGTCCAAGGCCAGGTCGAACACGCCAGGCTCGGAGTTCGATGACGAAGTCACATGGGCCGGGCCGTATTCCCTCTTCAACCGGATGATCGCCGCCGGCAGACTACCGTGACCTTCAGCGCGAACGCGCTGCTGACAGTTCGAAGCTGACGTTTCCGCGCTCGTTGGACGCGAGTCGAAGGCGGTAACCGTTCTCGCGGGCAAAGCGCGCTACCTGGTACAAGCCCACTCCGAGGCCGGATCGAGAAGTCACGGGAGACTCGAAAAGCTGTTGCGCCATCGAGGCAGGGACGGCTTGCCCATCGTCGCGAACAACCAGCGAATAGCTTCCCGCCCAGCCGAGCCTCACGCTGATGCCGATCCGCGGTTCAACCTTGCGTTTCTCCAGCGCATTCTGAAGAAGGTTCTCAACGACACTCTCGAACACCTCGGCAGGCAGCGTACCGGCTGGCGGCAGCCCCTCCTCCTCGAAGGCGATACGCTCATGGGCGTAACGTTGTTTCAGCCCCGACCACCAGGAGGTTGCGTCGTGCTGGGGCGCCGTTGACGGCTTGGCGCCGAGCTTGTCAAGAGTGATCTGCAGACGCTGGGTAATCTGCGGCAACTGACGCTGCATCAACAGACGCACCGCCTCCGCATCGTCTTCGGCACTGCTTTCGGCCGCATCGCATAGCGACTTCAGCGTCTGCAGCAGGTTCTTGACGTCATGCGTAAGCCTGGAACCAGTTTCGTAGATCGCCTGCATGTATGCGGTGCGGCGCTGCTCCTGCTCGCGCACCTTCGCGTCGTAGTAGTCTCCGAGCAGACGCGCCAGCAGACGCACGTGCAGCACGAGTGCCGGGCCGGGCGACCAGCGTGTGAACACGGTCAGTGTCAACCCGCCAAAGCTGAACTCGGTGGAATGCGAGGTCTGGTCGCCGACCTGCCCGCTCGTCTCTCCGGCCTGCCAGCGCACTCCGGAAAGCCAAGGCAACTCCGCCAGCTCATGCGCCGCGAGTATCACGAACTTGTCGGCTTCCCGTTCCCGGTCGGCAAGTCCCGCCATGCTGTGCATCCAGCGCTCGAACGGAACACCCACGCTGAGGAAGTAGCGCGACAACAGCTGGCCGATTCCGGCAAACCCGGCTCGTGGGTCCCATAGCCACGACAGCAGCAGCAGGAACACCGCGAACACGAACAGCGCCTCGGTCAAAGCGAGCACGTAGTTGCCCCGACTCAACTGCTTGATGGCGAACGCGCCAAGGACCAGCACGACGGTCATCAGAAAGATGAGCAGGCTGTAGAAGAGGTCTACCGAATATGGCGACTGCGCCTGGGAGCGTTCGGCGCGGATGAAGAAGATGGCGACGACCGGTAGCATGAGCCCGAAGCGCACCACGTTCTTCACGAAGAACGGGAAAGTCTGCTCCTCGAACAGGTGCGGGACCACCCACATCAACAGCACCGACAGAAGATAGACCGCGGCCAGTACCGAGACGACACGCTGACCGAGGTTCTTGATCCCCGGTACGTTGCCGCCGATGAGGGAGAACAGCACGGCGAGCCACAGTGCGATCAACCACCAGCTCTTGGCCGCTACGAGCAGGGTGCCGCCGACCAGGATCAGCATCACCTGGCCGAGAATCAGCCGTTGCTCGCCCCGCCATACCGGCTGCCATAGCAGGAAAAGGCCAAAGTGCGATATCAGCAGCGCCTGGGCCAGCGGGTCGGACAGCTCCAGCGCCAGGGAGCCGTGCAGGGCCAGCAACATGAGCGACAGCCAGTGCTCCTGGCGCAAGGACGCGATGAACCGCGACAGGGGGCTTGCCGAGTTGATCTCAACCGCCATTTCGTGACAACCTCACTGAGTTCGATCAAAGCCGCAGTACATGAATCAAGTCACCGCCACGGAAGCCGTTTCGCACTGGAGCCGCATGTTGGGCATTTCACGCTACACCTTGCTCGAGGCGTGGCGCAACCGGTTCCCGGTTCTGGTGTTGGTGATCGTCGCCGTTGTCTACGCCATCGGCATGTTCGTCAAAGAACTCGCGATCACCGAAAGCACGCAGGTGCAGATCGGCTTTGTAGCCGCGTCCGCGCGTCTCGCTGCTGTGTTCGTAGTCGCGCTGCATGTCCTGCAGGGCCTTGCCCGGGAAGCTCAGGACAAGGTGGCCGAGATCATCTTCTCTCTCGATCTTCCGAGAGCAATTTACGTGCTCGGCAAATTTCTAGCCTACGCTGTTCTTTGCGCCGGGGTCAGCGCGCTGTGCGCGCTGCCTATGCTGATTCTCGGTTCGAGCAGTCTTGCGCTGGCCTGGGGCGCATCGCTCATGCTCGAGCTGTGGCTGGTTGCGGCGGCCAGCGTGTTCTGCATGGTGACCTTCTCCCAGCTGCTTCCGGCAGCGACTTTCGTCGGCGGATTCTACTTGCTCGGGCGCTCCATCACCGCTATTCAGCTGATGAGCGCATCGACGCTTAGCGGCGATGACTGGGGGGCCCGTGCGGCGGCGATTGTCGCCGATCTGCTGTCCCTTGTGCTGCCCCGACTCGATGCCTTCACCCAGACCGCGTGGCTGCTGGGGGCCCCGCCGGTTCCCATAACTGCCGGCAGCATGCTCGTCCAGGTACTGGTCTATGTGACCCTGCTCCTTGCCGCGGCGATGTTCGACCTCTACCGGCGCAACTTCTGATGACCGTCGGCCAGCGGGCGCTGTTTCGCGTTCCGATCCCGGTGCCGGCCGTTGTGGCCGCTGCCTTGATTCTGCAGATAGGGATGCGGGCCGCCGAGCAACGACCGACGGCTATGGCTACCGATCTGCCGGCCCCGCCGTCACAGATGATTCTGGCGACTGCCGCATTCGGCGAGCCGATCGGGCTGGCGCAGGGGCTAACGCTCTACATTCAGGCGTTCGACACCCAACCCGGAATCAGCATCCCCTTCAAGGATCTGAATTACGACCGCATCGAGTCGTGGCTGACCTCAATTCTCGCGCTGCATCCGACCGGCCAGTATCCGATGCTGCTGGCCTCGCAGGTCTATTCCCAGGTCCCGGATCAGAACAGGCAGCGACAGATGCTGGAGTTCGCATACCGACAGTTTGAGCATGATCCGGTGCGTCACTGGCGCTGGCTGGCGCACGCCGCTCTGGTGGCCAAGCACAGCCTGCACGACCTTCCGCTGGCGCTGCGTTACGCCCGGGCGCTGGCGCAGCGCGCAGACCACGGTTCAGTACCGGGGTGGGCGCGGCAGATGCACATTTTTCTGCTCGAGGACATGGGGGAATACGAGTCGGCCAAGATCCTGCTCGGAGGCCTGCTGGCCAACGGCACGGTCACCGATCCCCATGAAATCCTGTTCCTCATGGAGCGACTGAAGGCCTTGGAGGACGTCGAGAAATCGACAGTCGCGCCGAAATGACGACGCCGACATCCACACTCCCGGCTGGTGCGCCAGTTTGTCTTTCCGAACGAACTTAGCTTTCTCTTTCAACTGTTTAAGTTGGACCAGTCTGTTCTGCAGGCACCCTACCGGTACTAGTCCGAGCTTCTCATCGCACTGTTTTCAGAGGAATTTGCGGGAAACGAGGCATGGCACGAAAATCGCGCAAGAGGGCAGGAGTTTCTTCGCGGAGTACGGCATGTACCGCAGACAACAAGGCTTCACGCTGATCGAAATCGCGATCGTTCTGGTGATCATCGGGCTGCTGCTCGGCGGCATCCTGAAAGGCCAGGAGCTGATCACCAGCGCCCGCGTGCGCAACCTGATCTCCCAGCAGGACGGGATTAAGGCTGCCTTCTTCGGTTTCCAGGACCGGTTCCGGGCTTTCCCGGGCGACTACACCGCGGCCACCACCAACATCGCCAACGTAGCGGCCACAGCCGCTTGCAACGGCGGCAATGGCAACGGCAACGGCCAGGTCGAGACCGCCAACAACGAGATGATTCTTGCTTGGGAACACCTGTCGAAGGCCGGGTTCATCACCGGCACTTATACCTGCGCTGCCGCAGAGGGCAATACCACCACGCCGGTCAATCCCTACAACGTCTACGTCAGGCTCATCTACGATGGCGCCTATGGGATCGCCGGAGGCGGGCAGGCGCGTCACAACATCAAGACCGGCGCACAGGTCCCGGTGGAGATCATTGCCGAGATCGACCGCAAGATCGACGACGGCGCGCCTTACACCGGGGGCTTCCAGTTCTCGGCCTATCAAGGCAACGCCGCTGCCGCGCCCACGGAAAACGGCGCGGCCACGTGCACCAGCGGCAATACCACGGCGGCTACCTGGAACGCCACCAACGGCAATACCAACTGCGGCGGCTCGAGCTTGCTGTAAGGTCTTCCCCTCAGCGCCCGTCCGCCGACGATCAAGCCCGCCCTCCGGCGGGCTTGATCGCTCTCGGGGCGGGTATCCTGTCGTCCTCAGGCGGTCATTGCGGCAACAGTCAGGACGGGTTTCACTGCGTGGAAACCAGTCCAAGCCCGTGAGCCCGCAGCGATGACCCGAGGGGCGGGCCAGGGCTTCACGCTCGTCGAAGTCGCCATCGTGCTGGTGCTGATCGGCCTGCTTCTTGGTGGAATTCTGAAGGGCCACGAGTTGCTCGCCAACGCCCGAGTCCACAGGCTGATAGCCCAGCAGGAAGGCATTAAAGTCGCCTTCTACGGATTCCAGGAACGCTTCCGCGCCGCGCCGGGCGACTATGCTCTGGCGCTCACGACCATCTCCGGTGTCACACAGAACGGCAACGGCAACGGCCGGGTGGAAACCACGACCGTTCCCAACGAGGCGGTATTGGCTTGGGAACACCTGTCGCGTGCGGGATTCCTGACGCGAACCTACACCTACGGCGGGACGGAGTCGGTCGCCACGAGCCCGGTCAACCCGTATGGCGTCTACCTGCAGTTCGTCTTCGACGGCATCTATGGGCCGGGCACCACGGCAGCGCCCTCGCAGCTGCGACATAACCTGAAGACGGGAAGCCAGATCCCGGTGGGCATCGTCGCCGAGATGGACCGAAAGGTCGACGATGGAGCGCCGAACACGGGCGCGTTTCAATTTTCCCGTTATCAGGGAAACGCCCCAACGGCCCCGGCCGACGATTCCCCCCTTCAGCCTTCGTGCACCAGTGCCGCGACTCCGACAGGGATCTGGAACGCAGCCAACGAAGCTTCGAACTGTGGCGGGGCGAGCCTGCTGTAGCCCGGAGTCTGCCCAGCGCTGCCAGCAGGAGGTTTCTTTTCACCCCTGCAACAGGTACATCTCGGCAAGCGCGAGATTCTCCTGCGTTCCGCGCAGGACCACCACGTCGCCTTCGGCGAGGGCCGGGCTGGAATTCGATACCGGGGTCTGGAAACTGCGCTTGCGGACAGTGGTGACGTCAACATTGAATCTTGCAAGCTCGAGCTGCTCGAGTGTCTTGCCGAGAGCTGCCGCCCCGGGCGGAAGTGCAATTGAATGCAGCCGCGGCTGACGGCTGTCCGACTCGTCATCGACCTCGTCGGACAGTCCACGGAAGAAGCCCCGGAACAGGTCGTAACGCTGCTCGCGGGTTTCGCGAATGCGCCTGAGCACCCGGTTCAGGGGGACACCGAGCAGCATCAGCGCGTGCGAGGCGAGCATCAGGCTGCCCTCGAGAATTTCGGCCACGACCTCAGCCGCGCCGGCTTCCTTCAGGCGGTCGATGTCGGCATCGTCCACTGTTCGCACTACCACCGGAAGACCAGGCCGCAACTGGTGCACCAGATGCAGGATCTTCAAGGCCGACTCCGTATCGGCATAAGAGACCACCAGCGCATTGGCGCGCATCAGTCCGGCAGCGATCAATACTTCCCGTCGCGCCGCGTCGCCGAACACGACGCTCTCCCCGGCAGCGGCGGCCTCCTTGACGCGTTGCGGGTCCAAGTCAAGCGCGATGAAGGCGATGCCCTCCTGCGCCAGGAAGCGGGCAAGATTCTGCCCGCTGCGGCCGAAGCCGCAGATGATGACGTGCCGCTCTGCCTCCATCGTCTGAATGGCAATGTTGTGCAGCTCCATTGCCCGGCTGAGCCATTCGGCGGCGCCGACCCTGCGCACCAGGCGCTCGCTGTGCTCGATGATGAATGGCGAGGCGAGAATCGAAAGGATCAGCGCCGCCAGCGCCACCTGCATCTCCGAGCCGCCGATGATTCCAAGATAGCCAGCCTGGGCGAGCAGCACGAGCCCGAACTCGCCGGCGCCGGCCAGCGCCAGCCCGGTGCGCAGGGAGACGCTCAACTCGGTCGCAAACAGACGCGACAGGCCCACCACGATCGCGGTCTTGGCCGTCAGGGCGCCGACAACCACCACTGAAACCAGTAACCAGTGCTCGAACAGCACCCGGAAGTCGAGCAACATTCCCACGGTGACGAAGAACAGGCCGAGAAGGACATCGCGAAACGGCTTGATGTCTTGTTCCACCTGGTAGCGGTACTCGGTTTCGGAGATCAACATTCCCGCGAGAAACGCGCCCAGGGCGAGCGACAAGCCGGCACGCTCGGTGAGCCACGCCAGGCTGAGCGTGAACAGCAGCACGTTGAGGGCGAAAAGCTCGGAGGACTTCTGGCGAGCGACCAGGGTGAACCACGGTCTCATCAGGCGCTGACCGAAGCCGAGTATGACCCCGAGTACCACGACAGCCTTGACCAGCGCGAGCAGCAGCGCAAAGGCAAGCGTCTCGCCTCCCGCGGCAAGCTCCGGGGCCACGATGAGCAGCGGAACCACTGCCAGGTCCTGGAACAGCAGGATGCCGATGATCCGCCGGCCATGCGCCGAGTTCAGCTCCAGCCGATCGGAGAGCATTTTGGCGATGATCGCCGTGGAGGACATGGCGAATACGCCGCCGAGGATCAAGCCCACCCGCCAATCCAGGCCAAGGCTCAGCACGACGAGCGCCACGAACAGCATCGTCGTCCCTACCTGGGCGGCACCCAGGCCGAATACCAGACGCCGCATGGTGAGCAGTCTGGACAGGCTGAAGTCCAGGCCGATCGAGAACATGAGAAAGACCACACCGAACTCGGCGAGGTAGCGCGTCTCCTCCGTGTCGCGCGCAAGGCCCAGCGCATGCGGCCCGAGCAGGGTGCCGACGATCAGGTAGCCGAGCAATGCCGGCAGCCTGAGCTGACGAAAGATCGCTGCCACCAGCACCGCTGCCGCCAGCAGTACCAGGACCAGCTCGAGCGTGCCGTGCATGGCTGGAAGGACTATGTTCGGTCTGATTCGACTCTATCACGCCCTCCCGGCCGTCCGATCGCGCTGCGCTACAATCCGACTCATGGACTCCATCGGCAGGATAACCGCCGATCAGGCGTTGCAACTCGCCCGGCGCGTGCTCAGCATTGAGGCGCGAGCGGTGTCTGATCTTGCCTCCCGATTGGACCGGGGTTTCGCCGACGCGGTGCGCAGCATCCTCGAGTGCCCGGGCCGGGTCGTGGTCAGCGGTATCGGCAAATCCGGGCATGTCGCACGCAAGATCGCCTCGACCCTGGCGAGCACCGGAACGCCGGCGTTCTTCGTTCATCCGGCGGAGGCGAGTCATGGCGATCTGGGCATGATCACGCGCGAGGATGTGATGATCGCCCTGTCCAACTCGGGCGAGAGCGCCGAGTTGCTGACCATCGTGCCGCTCATAAAGCGCCAGGGCGCCAAGCTCATCGCGATCACCGGCAACGCCCGCTCCTCGCTTGCGACCAAGGCCGACATTCATCTCGATGGCGCGGTGGCTGAGGAAGCCTGTCCGCTGGGTCTCGCCCCCACCGCCAGCACTACCGCGGCGCTCGCGCTGGGCGATGCGCTGGCGGTGGCCTTGCTCGAGGCGCGCGGCTTCGGGCGAGAAGACTTCGCTCGCTCTCACCCCGGCGGCAGTCTCGGTCGCCAGCTTCTGACTTTTGTCGCCGACGTCATGCGCACCGGCGAGTCAGTCCCCCGAGTGCCCGCTGGCGCGATGCTCGGTGAGGCGATTCTGGAGATCTCGAAGAAAGGGATGGGAATGACCACGATCGTCGAAGACGGCGATCGACTGATCGGCATCTTCACCGACGGCGACCTGCGTCGCACCCTTGAGCGCATCGGGGATCTGCGCGAGGTTGCGGTGAAGGAGGTGATGACGCGGGATCCTAGCGCAGTTGGTGCCGACCAGCTGGCGGTCGAAGCGGTCAAGCTTATGGAGGACCGGAAGATCAGCCAGCTGCCGGTGGTGGATTCGGAGCGCCGCCTGGTCGGCGCGCTCAACATGCACGATCTGATGCGTGCCAAGGTCATCTGAGACCACGTGACAGCCCAGTCCCGAACACCGGCATGAGAAAATCGCTGCTTGAGCGCGCCAGGCGTGTACGGCTGGCCATTTTCGATGTGGACGGAGTGCTGACCGACGGCAGCCTGCATATCTTCCCACGCGGCGAGGAACTGAAGATATTCAACATTCTCGACGGTCATGGACTGAGGATGCTCGGCGACAGCGGCGTCCGTCTGGCCATTCTCTCCGGGCGCAGGTCGGGCGCGGTGGTGAAGCGCGCACGGGAGGTCGGCATCACCCACGTGATTCAGGGCGCCAAGGAAAAGCTCGCTGCCTACCGGTCGCTGCTGCGCAAGCTGCAGCTGAGCGAGCAGCACACGGCATTCATGGGAGACGATTTGCCCGACCTGCCGGTACTGAGGCGCTGCGGGTTCGCGATTTCGGTTCCTGGCGCCCCGGCATTGGTGCGCACCCATGTCCATTACATCACTTCGGCTGCCGGCGGACGAGGCGCAGTGCGCGAGGCCTGCGAACTGATTATGCGGGCCCAGGGAACGTTCGAGATTCGGATGGAGTCGTACCTTCGATGAGCGACAGACTGGTGACGTGGGCCCCGGTGGCGCTGCTGCTGCTGCTGGCGGTGCTGACCTGGTGGCTTGACAGCAAGGTGCAGGGACCTGCATACCAGGTCGATGGCGGCTCGCGCCACGACCCCGACGTTTACGTCGAGGGCTTCGCGGCGACGCGTATGAATCCCGACGGCTCCAAACGCTACGAGCTCAGGGGCAGGCGGCTGGTCCACTATCCCGACGACAACAGCACGGAGCTGGTGGCGCCGCGGCTGGTCTACCTCGACTACTCCGAGGCGGCAGTCACGGTGAAGGCTGACATGGCGCAGATCGCACGTGGCGGCGATGACGTGTATTTTTCCGGCAATGTGCAGGTCGTGCGCTCGGCTTCCGGCACCAGTCCCGAGCTCGGGGTGCTCACCACCTATCTGCACGTAATGCCAGAGAAGGAACTGGCCCGCACCGATGAAGTAGTCACGATAACGGAAGGAAATTCCACCGCCAGCTCTGTTGGATTAGAATTCAACAACAAGACCCGGCAACTGGAACTTCTCTCGCAGGTAAGAGCGCGCTATGAAACCCCGAGATCACTCAGGCCAGCATCGCCGCGCGCCGGGCGCTGAGTTTTTCGTGGTTCTCGCGCTCGCAGGTTCGTTTTGGGCCCTGCCAGCATCTGCTGAGCGTGCCGACCGCGACAAGCCGGTCACGCTCGAAGCCGACCGTGTTGAAATCGACGACACGAAGAAGGAGGCGGTCTTTCACGGCAACGTGACCCTGACCCAGGGCACCTTGATGATGAAGGCCGACCGGATCATCGTCAAACAGGACGCCGACGGGTTTCAATACGGCATCGCCTACGGCAAGCAGGCCTATTTTCGCCAGAAGCGCGAAGGTGTCGACGAATACATCGAGGGCTTTGCCGATCGGCTTGAGTACAACGGCAAGGCGGACAAGGTAGAGATGTTCAGCGACGCCCAGATCAAGCGTGGCGCGGACGAGGTTCGCGGCGATTACATTTCCTACAACGCGGCCACCGAGTTCTTCCAAGTGATCGGGGGCGGCAAGAGCGTTTCGACCCCGGCCAATCCGCACGGCCGGGTGCGGGCCGTCATCCAGCCGCGGCCCCGCAATCGTCAGGCGCCCGGGGAACCGCTGCCGCTCACGCCTTCAGATCAGGTGCAGGGCGCCTCGCAGTAGCCGCGAGCGACCTCGTTGGATCCCTTGACCGCGACCCAAGCGACGAGCAGGCTGCGTGCCGAGAAGCTCAAGAAGCGCTACAAGTCGCGCACTGTCGTGAAGGACGTGTCGCTCGAGGTGCAGAGCGGCGAGGTGGTGGGTCTGCTTGGGCCCAATGGCGCCGGGAAAACCACGTGCTTCTACATGATGGTGGGGCTGGTCGCCGCCGACAGCGGCGATTTGTTCCTCGACCACCGCAGCCTGACCCACGCCCCGATTCATCTGCGCGCCCGGCTTGGACTGAGCTACCTGCCGCAGGAGGCCTCGATATTCCGCAAGCTCACTGTGGCTGAAAACATCCAGTCGGTGCTCGAGCTGCGCGGCCTCGACGGCGATCAGATCGCCGAACGGGTCGACGCCTTGCTCCACGACCTGCACATCGCCCACCTGCGCAACAGCCCGGCGATCAGCCTCTCGGGCGGCGAGCGGCGAAGGGTCGAGATTGCCCGGGCCCTCGCCACCCAGCCTCGATTCATCCTGCTCGACGAACCCTTTGCGGGGGTCGACCCGATTGCGGTACTCGACATCCAGAAGATCATCCGATTCCTGAAGGAGCGCGAGATAGGAGTGCTGATTACCGATCACAACGTGCGCGAAACCCTGGGAATCTGCGACCGCGCCTACATCATCAACGACGGGTCCGTCCTGGCCTGCGGGCAGCCAGAGGAAATCGTTTATAATGAAAGCGTAAGAAAGGTGTACCTCGGGGAGCATTTCAGGCTTTAGAACGCCCCCGGAACAGGCCCCCAAGGCTCAACCCATGAAACACTCTCTGCAGCTCAAGCTGTCGCAGCATCTGACGCTGACGCCGCAGCTGCAGCAATCCATCCGCCTTCTGCAGCTTTCGACCCTGGAGTTGAACCAGGAAATCGAGCGCTTCCTGCAGGATAACCCGCTGCTCGAGCGCGACGAGGAAGAGGAAGAGGGTCCGTCGGCGCCTGCGCCCTCGACCATGCCGGCACCCGCTTCCACGGAGCAGCCTTCGTCCAGCGGCGACTCCGAATCTCCGGCCGAACCCCAAGCCGATTCCGATTGGTCCATTGAGGATGGTTTTTCGAGCTACGGTAGCCCGGACTCGGACGAGGACAACGAATCTCCGCAGCTTGCTTCCGGCTCGACCACGCTGCGGGATCATCTGCTCCAGCAACTACTCCTGGTACAGCTGTCCGATCGCGACAAGAAGATCGTCGCTTTCCTAATCGACAGCCTGGACGACGACGGCTTCATGAAACAGGACCTCGCGGAATTGGCGACACTGCTGCCGGAGGAACTCGAAATCGATGCCGAGGAATTGGCCATTGCATTGCGCCACCTGCAGAACCTCGAGCCCCCCGGCGTTGGCGCACGCACCCTGTCCGAGTGCCTCGCCCTGCAGCTTGAGGCCATGCCGACGGACATTGCATACCGAAGCGAGACGTTAAGGGTCGTTCGGGAGCAGCTCGACGCGCTGGCCACGCGCGACTACCAGAAACTCAAGAAGCTACTGAAATGCGACGACGACACCCTGCGCGGAGTTCAGAATCTGGTAGCCCGGCTCAATCCGCGACCGGTGGCAAACTACTCCGGAAACGAAGCACGCTACGTCATCGCCGACGTGGTGGTGCGCAAGGTCAAGGGCCTGTGGGTGGCCTCGCTCAATCCCGAAGCGATGCCCAAGCTGCGGGTCAACCGGCTCTATGCCGATATTCTGCACCGTAACCGCGACGCCAGTTTCCAGCAGCTCGCCGGACAATTGCAGGAAGCAAAGTGGCTGATCAAGAACGTGCAGCAGCGCTTCGACACCATCTTGCGGGTATCGCAGGCGATCGTCGATCGCCAGCGCCATTTCTTCGAGCACGGTGAGGTGGCGATGCGGCCTCTGGTGCTGCGCGAGATCGCAGACACGCTCGGGCTGCACGAATCCACAGTGTCACGCGTGACGACCCAGAAATTCATGCTCACGCCTAGAGGTATATTCGAGCTCAAGTATTTCTTCGGCAGCCATGTCACCACCGAAACCGGTGGCGCCTGCTCGGCCACCGCGATCCGCGCACTGATCAAGCAACTGGTCGGGGAAGAGGACCGCCGTACGCCTTTGTCCGACAGTCAGATCTCGGAGATCCTGGGTAAGCAAGGGATCGTCGTCGCCCGACGGACAATCGCCAAGTACCGGGAATCGCTCCAGATCCTGCCGGTCAACCTGCGAAAAACCATCTGAACCGTGAACGGAGAGCGCCTGATGAATCTGAACCTGTCCGGGCATCACCTGGAGATCACCCCTGCGATACGCAGCTACGTGACCGAGAAGCTAGGCCGCATTACGCGGCATTTCGACCACGTTCTGGACGTGAATGTCATTCTCTCGGTGAACAAGCTGGACCGGAAGATCGAGGCCAATGTCCACCTCCCGGGAAGGGAGATCTTCTGCGAGTGCGTGGATGCCGACATGTACGCGGCGATCGACGCTCTGGCCGATAAACTCGACCGGCAGGTCCTGAAGCACAAAGAGAAGATGGTCGGGCATCATCACCAAGATTCGATTCGCCACCGTCCTTCCTGAGCTTTCCCTCTCATGAGCCTGCTGTCGCGTCTATTGCCGGTCGCCAACGTCGTTCTCGATCTGGATCTGACCAGCAAGAAGCGGGTGTTCGAGCATGCCGGCCTGTTGTTCGAGAACTCCCTGGGGCTTGGCCGAGGTCAGATATTCGATGCCCTGTTCGCCCGCGAGCGCCTGGGCTCCACCGGGTTGGGCCACAGCATCGCCATCCCCCACGGACGCATCAAGGGACTGAAAGAAGCCGCGGGCGCCTTCATGCGAGTTAGAACGCCGATCCCGTTCGAAGCGCCTGACGGCAACCCGGTCAGCCTTATTTTCGTGCTGCTGGTGCCGGAAAAGGCGACCGATGTGCACTTGCAGATTCTTTCCGAGCTGGCGCAGATGTTCAGCGAGCGCGAGATGCGTGCCGCGCTCTCTAGTGCCCAGGACGCGGCTGCCGCACAGCGCCTGATCACCGAATGGGAGCCGCATGCCCCAAGTCAGCGTCGCGCAGCTGGTTGACGACAACGCCGACGCCCTCAAACTCGACTGGCTCTCCGGTCCGCGGGATCCTTCGCCGGTTCTCGACAGCGCACTGATCGGCCATTCGCCTCAGGGCCTGATCGGACATCTGAATCTCGTCCACCCCAACTGGATCCAGATCTTCAGCCGCACCGAGGCGGCATACTTCGCCTCGCTGTCTGAAGCCTCCCAACGCGAGGCGTTGTCCCGGCTCGAAGGCAGCGGCCTGGTGTGCCTGATCCTGTCGGACAGCGAGAAGGCGCCTGTCTCGATCGACGACTTCGCCAAGGCACGCAGTGTGCCGCTGCTTGCCTCGCCCCTGCCCAGCCTGCAGATCATCTGGGTGATTCGCACCTATCTCGGCCGGGCGCTGGCTGAATTCGAGACCCGCCACGGTGTGTTTCTAGATGTGCTGGGAATGGGCGTTCTGATCACCGGCGAGAGCGGCGTGGGCAAGAGTGAGCTGGCGCTCGAATTGATCTCGCGCGGTTCGGGATTGGTCGCCGACGACGTGGTCGAGCTCTATCACATCGCACCCGAAACACTGGAAGGCAGGAGCCCTGAGCTGCTCAAGGACTTCCTGGAAGTCCGCGGCCTCGGAATGCTCAATATTCGCACGATCTTCGGCGAGACTGCGGTGCGCCGGCGCAAGAACCTCAAACTCATCGTCAAACTGCAGAAGCCGGTGGGCAGCATCGTCCCGGGAGTGGAACGGCTGCCGCTCAATGCCAGCTCGGAGGAGATTCTCGGGGTCAACGTGCGCAAGGTGCAGCTGCCGGTAGCCGCGGGTCGCAACCTCGCGGTTCTGGTCGAGGCCGCAGTGCGCAATTACGTGCTGCAGCTGCGCGGAATCGACAGCACGCAGGAGTTCATCCAGCGCCAGGAACAATACCTCGGCCGACAGGCCTGAACCCGCCCCATGTACCGCGTTTGTCGCTTGCCGAGAGCGCTGGCGTACAGGTCGTCGAAGCCCGCGCTGGCGATCGACCCGGGAAGGTGAAGGCGGCGGTGGACGATCGGAACATGCAACTCATCATCATCAGCGGACTGTCGGGGTCGGGCAAGAGTATCGCTCTCAACGTCCTGGAGGACAGCGGCCATTACTGCGTGGACAATCTTCCGGCGCAGCTCTTGTCTCGAGTGGTGGAGTTTCTGCGCGACGGCGGCTACCGGCGGGTGGGGGTGAGCGTTGACGTGCGCAGCGGCTCTGACCTTTCGAACCTGCCCGCATACCTGGAAGAACTGCGCGCCCGGGGCGTGGCCACCCATGTCCTCTTTCTCGACGCCAAGACCGAGACCCTGGTCAAGCGTTTCTCTGAAACGCGGCGCCGGCATCCCCTGGCCGACGAGGGCCGCACACTTCCGGAATCGATAAGACAGGAGCGCGAGCTGCTCGAAGAAGTGGTCGGCCTCGGCCATCACATCGATACCAGCGACCTGAGCCCCAATCAGTTGCGCAATTGGGTCAAGGATCTGCTTCAGCTCGGCGACTCTGGGCTGGTCCTGCTGTTCCAGTCGTTCGGTTTCAAGAACGGCATTCCGCTGGACGCCGACTTCGTTTTCGACGTGCGCTGCCTGCCCAACCCTCACTATGACCCTCAACTTCGTCCGCAGACCGGCATGGATTCGGCGGTGATCGCCTACCTCGAGGCCGACCCCAATGTCGGGCGAATGGAAACCGACATCCGCATGATGGTGGAAAACTGGTTACCCTGCTTCGTGCGTGACAACCGCAACTATCTCACCGTGGCCATCGGCTGCACCGGCGGCAGACATCGATCGGTGTACCTGGCGGAGAAGCTGGCTGCGCATTTCCGCGCTGGCAGCGCGGTGCTGGTCCGGCATCGGGAGCTCGCGGCGTGACCTGTCGCAATCGCCAACCGTGGCGCTGAAAGCAAAACGGGTCGCTCTCGCTTTTACCGGGGCGTCCGGCATGCCCTACGGCGTTCGACTGCTGCAATGCCTGCTCGGCGCCGGCAGCGAAGTCCAGCTGTTCTATTCCTCCGTTGCCCAGATCGTTGCTAGGCAAGAAATGGATCTGGCGCTTCCCGCCCGACCGAGAGACGCCGAGAGCTTCTTCGCCGAGCGCTTTGGCGCGGAGCCGGGCCAGCTGCGCGCCTTGGGCCGTGAGGAATGGTTTGCTCCGGTCGCCTCGGGATCCAATCCGGCGGATGCAATGGTGGTTTGCCCTTGCACCATGGGCACGCTGGCGGCAATCGCCTGCGGCCTGTCCGACAGCCTGATCGAGCGCGCGGCCGACGTGATGCTCAAGGAGAGGCGCCCGTTGCTGCTGGTGCCGCGGGAAACGCCGCTTTCCGCCGTGCACCTCGAGAACATGCTACGGCTGGCACAGGCTGGCGCGGTAATCCTGCCCGCCAATCCCGGCTTCTATCACCATCCGAAAAGCGTCTCCGATCTGGTTGACTTCGTTGTCGCACGGGTGCTCGATCACCTTGGCGTGGAGCACACTCTGATGCCGCGCTGGGGAGAAGAAGGCCCGGAGGAAGTGAAAAAAACGACCCCTTGATCCTTGCTGCGTGTGCGCTTGATGCTCCCTGTGGTCCGATGTGCTCGCTGGAAGTAGGCCTCCGTACCTGCGTGTCACGGTGGTTTGGGTGATGCCGGTGACAAGCTCGCTGCCGATCTTTCCGTTGAACACGGTGCTGTTTCCAGGCGGCATTCTGCCGCTCAGGATCTTCGAGCAGCGATACCTGGAGATGACCAAGTCCTGTCTGCGGGACGGTACACCTTTCGGCGTCTGCCGGATCCGCGAAGGGGCCGAGGTGGGCGTCCCCGCAATCCACGAGACCATAGGTTGCAGCGCGATTATCAGCGACTGGGAGATGCCCCACCTCGGCTTGTTCCAGTTGCGCGCCCGCGGCGTAGAGGTGTTCCGCGTGCTGGATTCGCGGGTGGATCGGCTGGGATTGATCGAGGCACGGATCGAACGCCTGCCGGAGTCGATCGGTGAGATTCGGGAGGAGGCCGCCGGACTGTGCCGACGGGTCCTGGAAGCAATCGTTGAGCGCGTCGGTGAGCAGTCTCTGCCCGCCCCGCTTTCGCTCGACGACCCGCGTTGGGTGAGCTACCGCCTGTCGGAACTGTTGCCGCTGACGGCCGAGGACAGGCAGCGCGTTCTGGAGGAGAGGGACGACGGCCGCCGAGTCGAGCGTCTAGTCGATCTGCTGCGCGCCGTCTAGGCGACTGTCCCGAAGACTGCGCAGAATCGCGCGCACCGGCGCGGGAATCGCCGCACCCAGCGCCTCGTCGAGCGACAGCCACACGGACCCGGGAGATCCCGCGCGAAGCTCGACGGTGCGCACTTCGCACAGCAATGGGCGGATATCGAGCCGGAAGTGGGTAAGTCCGTGCGCCACCGCAGGCAGTGGCCGGGGTTGACCAATTACGGCACCGAAACGAGTGTGGGCAGAGCCCGCCGCTTCGTTCTGCTCCGCCAACTCGGGCAGGCACCACAGCCCGCCCCAGACGCCGGCCGGCGGGCGCTTCTCCAGCAGCACTTCCCGGCCGTGCATCAGCAGCAGCATCCAGGTGACCCGAAGCGGCAGTGGCCTTCGCGGACGCGGGGCGGGCAGCGCGGCTACCCGTCCGTGGCGCAGTGCCACGCAGTCTGGCGTTAGCGGACAGTCGCCACAGCGCGGGCGGGAGCGGGTACATAGCGACGCCCCGAGGTCCATCAATCCCTGGGTGTAGCCGCGCACTTCGTCGCGCGGCAACTGGGCCTCGGCACATGCCCAGAGTGCTTGGCCGACCGCCTTATCGCCCGGGTAGCCTTCGATCCCGAAATAGCGCGCGAACACCCGTTTGACGTTGCCGTCCAGAATGGGATGGCGGGTGTTGAAAGCGAACACCGCGATTGCCCCTGCGGTCGAGCGGCCGATACCGGGTAGTGCGGCGATCTCCTCGAATAACACGGGAAAACGTCCTCCGTGCTGCGCCATGATCTGTCGCGCTGCCAGGTGCAGATTGCGTGCACGAGCGTAGTAGCCCAGTCCGCTCCACAGTTGCAGCACGTCGTCCTCGCCAGCCCGGGCGAGGCTCTGCAGATCCGGGAAGCGGGCAACGAAACGCTCGAAATACGGCACGACCGTCGCGACCTGGGTCTGCTGCAGCATGACTTCCGACAGCCATATCCGGTAGGGGTCACAGTCACGCTGCCAGGGCAAATCGTGCCGCCCGGCGCGCTTCTGCCACGCGATCACTTGCTCGGCGAACCCGGACATCAGCGCAGCAGGCCCTTGAGTTTCTTCTTCAGCTCGTCTTCCGGCTTGATCGGTTGCGGCTCGGAAGGACTGGAGTCCGATGGCGCGCTCCCCGCTTCCCCGGAATCAGGCTGCTCGGTGCGCTTGCCGCCGACGAACTTGTCCTGCAGACGGGTCTCGAGCTTGCGCTTCAGCTCCACCTTCTTGCTTTCGAACTGCGACTTCGCCGTTCCCGCGAGCGCGGACGAAAGTTCCAGCTTGAACCTGGGCGCAGCAAGCGGGCCCGAAACGCGCACCGGCAGCGTCAGTCCGGCCAGCTCGCCGCGGTCCCTGCCGCCCTGGCCGGTGGAACTGGTCACCAGCGATGCCTCGGCGAGGTAGTCGAGCCTACCGCGTGCGATGTCCACTTCCCCTGCCCCGCTCAACCGCAGGAACGGCGATTTCACCGAGAGATCTTCGTTGCGCGCTTTACCGTCCCTGATCGAGAAGCTCGCAGTAAGCTCCGAGAAGTCGGTTTTTTCACTGGGTGACGCGGCCGTTTCGCCGTCCTTGTTGCGCGAGAGCGCCGCCTTCGCGTTGCGAAGCGACTGCGCAAGGTTCACCCCCTTGATAGCGCCATCCCGGAGTTTGAGCCTGGCGCCGCCGCTGAGACTCTGCTTGAGCGCGCTCACCGTGTCGCCGGCGGCGGTCAAGTCGAGTGTAATGTCGCCGTGGCCCTCCAGAAGGTCCTGCGCCAGGGCGTCCTTGAGCAACGGCCCGATCGAGACACCGGCCAGGTCTTGATGGACGGAAACCCGATTGTTGTTCGAGTCGACCGCGATCGCGCTTCGCACCCGGCCCCGGTACAGATCGGCAACCAGCGGATCGATCTGCAGTCTGCCGTCTTGCGCCTTGATATCGATCTGCACGTTCGATGCCCTGACCTTTGCCGCCAGCAATTCGCCGACACTAATGCGACCGCTAAGATTCAGGGTCTTGAGCGCAGACAGATCGAACGGCTTCTCTGCGCCCTGACTGCCCGGTTGCGCTTCCGTCTGCGGACTTGCGCTCGAGGTATAGCGATCGAGATCGAGCCTGTCGACCGAGGCGTCGAAGCGCAGGCGCGGGCGGTTGAAGTCGTTCATGCCCACCGTGGCTTTGATGTCCGATTGCTCGATCTTGGCAGCAAGGTCGACATCGAGCGACTGTGGCTTCAGGTTTGCGCTCGCCTTGCCGGAAAACGGTACGGTCATCTGCCCCATGGGGATCGCCGAGGATCGAATATCCAGCGTTCCGGCGAAACCGTTCAGGGCGAGAGTCTGCTTTTCAAGATCGGCCGTCACCGGTGTCGCCAGCCGTCCTTGAATCGCACTGTCGGCCTGCTTTGCATTCAAGTCCACCGTGAGTTCCCCAATGCTTACAGCTTTGGCTGTTGCTTCGAGTCCGGACCCCTTGATCACGACGTTCGCATCCAGCCTCGGCCCCTGTTGTGTGAGAGTCAGTATCGCGACCGGCGCAGTGGCCTTGTCCGGCGTCGCCGATAGACCCGGCGCTTCGAGCGCAAGAGCGACTCGGTCGGCCTGGTGCATGCCGCTGGCGGCAAGATTCAGATCCGACGCTTCCAGTACCCGAGTTCCGAGGTCAGCCTGAAGGTTGCCCCTGAACCGGGCATTCAGGTCGACTGCCGGAGCGCTTGCCTGCAACCGGACCGCCAAATCGACCTCGGTGGGCACACCCTGTGAGATGCGTCCGGTCCGCAGCGTCAAGTCGGACGCGGTGTACCGCGCACCGGTCCCCTCGTCACGAAATTCGAGCGTTGCGTTTCCGACCCGTATGGCCTGAATGTCGAGTTTGATGGGCTGGATGGTGCCGCCAGCCGTCGCGGGCTCCCCATGCGTGGGTTTATGTTCATCAACGGCAAGAAAATCGTCGACGTTGGTGCGGCCGTCCTTGTGTTTCACGACGCTGGCACGCAAACCCTCGACGATCACCTCGTCCACCACGACCTGCCGCGAAAGCAGCGGCAGCAGCGCGAGCGCAACACGTGCCCCCTCGACTCCAGCGAACTCGGCTTCGCCCTGGTACTCCGACAGTGAGGTACGGCCGAGCCTTATCCCGATCTCGGGGAAGAAGGTCAGCCCGATGTCGCCCTCTATAGTGAGGGCACGGCCGGTCTTGTCCTTGACGAGCGCGGTCAAATCGTCCTTGTAGGTGTTGGGGTCAAAGGTCACCGCGATATAGACGATGACCGCCCCGACAACGGCGAGGATCGCGGTTACCGCGTACGAGGCGTACTTCAGGTACCTCATGGCCGGAAACTGCTGCGTGACGGTACTGGCATTCGGGCTACTTCGCTCCGGCGCGGCCGGCCAATGCGCCCTCGAGCTTTGCGAACCTGCCTTCCAGCAGGGGTTCGAGCTCGTTGGCTGGGAGAGGCCGGCTGAAGAAGAAACCCTGGGCCTGGTCGCAGCGGCAGGCACGCAGGAACTCGAGCTGCTCGCCGGTCTCTACCCCTTCCGCGGTCACCCGCAGACCGAGGCTGTGACCGAGGCGTACGATCGCCTTGACGATGGTGGCGTCATCCCGGTCGGCGGTGATATCTCGAACGAACGATTGATCGATCTTCAACCGGTCCACCGGGAAACGCTTGAGATAGTTGAGGCTGGAGTAGCCGGTTCCGAAGTCATCCACGCTGATCTCGACTCCCAACGCCTTGAGGGCGTTCAGGCGGGCGACGAAATCTTCAGCGTTCTCCATGACCAGGCTTTCCGTGACCTCGATCTCCAGGTACTTCGGCTCCAGGCCGGTCTCGGCCAAAGTCCGCTCGATGGTCTCGACCAGCTCGGAACGTTTGAACTGTCGCGGAGAGATGTTGACCGACACCGTAATCTTGCTCGCCCCCCTGGCGTGCCAGTCACACAACTGTCTGCAAGCCGCGCGCAGCACCCACTGCCCTATCGGCACGATCAGCCCGGAATCTTCCGCAACCGGAATGAAGCGCCCTGGGGCGATCAGTCCCACATCCGGGCTGTTCCATCGCAGCAGTGCCTCGACGCCCTCTATCCTGCCGGAACGCAGGCCGATCCGCGGCTGGTAATGAAGCACGAACTCGTCGCGCTCCAGCGCCTTGCGCAGTCCGGCCTCGACCTTCATCCGCTGAGACAGCTCGATGTTCATTTCTGCCGAGAAGAAACGGAAGTTGCCGCGTCCACCGGCCTTGGCCTGGTACATCGCCGTGTCGGCGTGCATGAGCAGCTCGTCGCCGTTGTCGCCGTCGCTCGGATACAGGCTGATGCCCATGCTGCTCGAAGTAATGATTTCGTGGCCTTCGACGTTGAGCGGCTGACCGATTGCCGCCAAAATCCGGTGCACCGCATGCGTCACCGACTCTTTGCTCGGCTGGTCGTTCAACAGGACCACAAACTCGTCGCCGCCGAGACGGGCGACGGTGTCGCCGTCGCGCACGCACCGGCTCAGCCGCTCGCCGACCTGCTGCAGCAACTGGTCGCCGGCTCGATGTCCCAGGGTATCGTTGACCATCTTGAAGTCGTCCAGGTCGAGGAACATCGTCGCCATGATGCGGCGGTCACGGTGAGCGCGGGCGATGCCCTGGCCGATGCGATCGGCCAGAAGGTTGCGGTTGGGTAGGCCGGTGAGGGCATCGTGATTGGCCTGGTGCTTGAGCATTTCCTCGGCACGCAGGCGGTCGCTGATGTCGCGCGCGCCGGCCACGATCAGCTCTCGACTGCCAACTCGCAAGTAGTGCCGGTATACCTCGACGGGGATCACGGCTCCGTCCTTGCGGCGCAGGTAGCGCGTCGCGGGATCGATCTTTGAGTACTGAGTGCCCATCGCGCGCACCTGCCGGAACAATCTTCGCAACTCGGCCTCGTCGAAGGCCACGTTGATCTCGCGCGGGCCGAGCTGCAACAGCTCGCCACGCGAGTAACCGAGCAAGCGGCAGGTAGTCTCGGTCACGTCGATGTAGCGCAACGTGTCGAAATCAACAAGAAAGATCGCATCCGCCACGGTGTCCATCGCTGCGCGGAAGCGGATCAGGTCCTCCTCCGCGCGCTTGCGCTCGGTGATGTCCATGACGAAGCCCTCGATGGCCTCCACCGTGCCATCGGCCAGCAGCACCCCCGTCCCCTTCTCCGAAACCCATCGCACTGCGCCGGAGCGGTGGACGATCCGATACTCGACTTCGAAGCGAGAGCGCCGCGTCAACGCGGCACGGATCTCTCTGAAAACCCGCTCGCGGTCTTCCTCCATCGTTAATTGGTTGTACGACGCGACGCGGTTACCGACGATCTCCTCCGCGCGGTAGCCCGTCAGGTCGAGACAGCCCTCGCTCACGAAATCCATGGTCCACTCGTCGTCGTTGCGGCATCGATAGACCATGCCAGGCACATTGCTCATCAGGGTGGATAGCGTGCGCTCGCTGTGCGAGAGTGCCTCCTCAGCCCGGCTGCGACGTTCCTCGGCGGCCAGCGTGTCGAGCGCGTGCGATAGCTCGCCCGCCATGCGCTCGAGCAGGTCGACCAGGTCCGGGGTGAAGTACTGCGTTTCGCCTGCGTAATGGGTGATCGCGCCGATCACGCGCCCACCCTCCCGTAACGGGAAGACCGCGATCGCACGCAACCCATGGCTGGCCGCGCGCGCGCGCCACGGGCCGGTCCCCGGGTCGGTCATGAAGTCGTTGGACACATAGGGCCGCCCTTCGCGGACCGAGATACCAATCGGCCCGCGCCCTTCCGGAACATCGGCGTCCAGCGCAATCACGATCTCGCGAGCGTAGCTGGCAGCCGGGCCCTTCGCGGCCACGGCCTCGATCCGGCGAGTGGTTTCGCTGGCCAGTCCGATCCAGGTCGTCTGCAACCGGCCGTAGTCGACCGCGATCCGGCATGCTCCTTCGAACAGTTCCGCACGGCTGCGCGCCCGCGCCACCAGCTCCCCGGTGCTGCCGAGCGCAGCGTACAGGTTCGTCAGACGCTCAATACGCCGCTCGCTTCGCTTTCGCTCGCTGACGTCGCGGGCGAAAACCTGGATGGCGGTGCGCCCCCGGTACAAGAAGGGCGCAGAGGTCACTTCCACGTCTACGGAGATACCGTCGAGTCGCAGGTAGCGCTGCTCGACCCTGGGTACGCGCTCGCCGCGCTGTTGCCGGGCGATGCGCTCCCGCACGAGCGGGACGAAATCCGGATGAACGATGGCGGTTGCGCTCAGCCCGATAAGGTCTCCCGTACGGCGCGCGCCGAGCAGGCTCACCGCGGCGGGATTCGCATACACGATTCGTCCGTCCACGTGAATCAGAAAGGCATCGGGGGACAGTTCGACCAACGCGTAGAACTGCGCCTCGGACTGACCGTGCGGCTCCGGCCAACGAGGCGCCACGGCGGATTGATGCTTCGTCCGCCGATGCATCACAAGCCATACCCCGCCGCCGACCACGAGCGCAAGGCCCACTGCAAAGGCAATCGCTGTCATGTCCACGTATGGTGTATGTCGAAATGGGCTGATTGGGCCTGCACCACCCAAACCTTCTTTCGGATCCAGGTCCGGCGACTGTCCCTCACCGACGTATCCAGCGGGCGGCGTCCAGCGACCTATGACGGACTGCTCGTTGCCTTGCTGCCGGTCTTTCGCCCGCGGTGCAGCCCATGATGCGAAGGACCCAGCATTGAGGCACTTTCGCACTTTCGCATGCTGGAGCGGGTGATGGGAATCGAACCCACGTCTAAAGCTTGGGAAGCTTTCGTTCTACCATTGAACTACACCCGCGTGCTACGATTCCATCGTAGCAGATTTGCGAATGACTTGAAGTGATCGGCCTTACCATAAACGGGCAGCCGCGGCAGTTCTCGGAGCCGTTATCGCTGTGCGATCTGGTCACGCAGCTGGATCTGGCCGGAAAACGCATCGCGATCGAACGCAACGGCAGCATCGTGCCGCGCAGCCAGTTCGAGTCGCTGGCGCTCGCCGACGGCGATGCGCTCGAGATCGTGGTCGCAGTCGGGGGTGGATAGCACGGCAACGACCCGTCCGTGCCAACAGGCAAACGAGAAGGCCGCGAGTATCATTTCCTGTCAGCCGAACCACAGCCACGCTTCAAAATATGGATCAGCTTTTCATCGCCGGCCGCGGCTACGCCTCGCGGCTCCTGGTCGGTACCGGCAAGTATCGTGATTTCGCGCAGACCCGCGAAGCAATCGAGGCAAGCGGGGCGCAGATCGTCACAGTCGCAATCCGACGCACCAATATCGGCCAGAACCCGAACGAACCCAGTTTGCTCGACGCGCTGCCCCCGTCGCGCTTCACGATCCTGCCCAATACCGCTGGCTGTTACAGCGCGCAGGAAGCCGTCCGAACGCTGCGGCTTGCCCGCGAACTGCTCGACGGGCACGAACTGGTAAAGCTCGAAGTTCTGGGCGACCCCCAGACCCTGTACCCCGATATTGTCGAGACGCTGGCCGCTGCGGAGATCCTGGTGCGGGAAGGGTTCAAAGTCATGGTCTACACCTCGGACGACCCGGTAATAGCCAAACAGCTCGAGGAAATCGGCTGCGTGGCGGTGATGCCGCTCGCCTCGCTCATCGGATCCGGCATGGGAATTCTCAATCCCTGGAACCTGCAGATCATACTGTCCAACGCCAAGGTGCCGGTGCTGGTCGACGCCGGGGTTGGCACCGCGTCCGATGCCGCCATCGCCATGGAGCTGGGCTGTGACGGCGTGCTGATGAACACTGCGATCGCTGCGGCTCGAGACCCGGTGCGCATGGCAGTGGCCATGAAGCTCGCGGTCGAGGCTGGGCGCGAAGCGTTTCTCGCTGGCCGCATGCCGAGGAAAGCCTACACGGCTTCCCCCAGTTCCCCGATCGGTGGACTCCTCCCCCCGGCCGCGCCCGAAGACAAGGCCGCCTGAACCCGGCTGCAGCGACGGGTGCGACCGCGTGGCGGCGCCTGTGACTCGCGATTAGTGAAGCCCCCTTCCCGACCGATTCGCAGTTACGTTCTGCGGCAGGGACGCATCTCAGCCGCACAGCGTCGGGCCTGCAACGAACTGCTTCCCCTTTATGGCGTCGCCTACCGGCAGGGGCCGCTCGATCTGGAAGCGCTCTTCGGGCGACGAGCGCCCAGGATTCTCGAGATTGGCTCCGGCATGGGCGAAACAACCGCGCAGATTGCGCAATCCCATCCGGAGCGCGACTACCTGGCAGTCGAGGTGCATGCGCCGGGCATCGGAAGTCTGTTGCGGAGGATCGAAGCGTTCGAATTGAAGAACGTGCGGATCATCCATCACGACGCGGTCGAGGTGGTTCGTGACATGATTCCCGACTCGACGCTGACCGGCGTGCATCTATTCTTCCCGGACCCTTGGCCGAAGAAGCGGCACTACAAGCGACGGCTGCTGCAACCCGTTTTCGTGCAACTGCTGGCCTGCCGGCTCACGTCCGGCGGCTACCTGCATGTCGCCACCGACTGGCAGGACTACGCGGAGAGCTCCTTGGAAATTCTCCGCGCTGAAACGCTGCTCGAAAACACCGCGCCGGGCTTTGCCCCCCGCCCGACGTATCGGCCGCTCACCAAGTTCGAAACCCGCGGTATCAAGCTCGGCCACCGGGTCTGGGATCTTGTTTTCCGCCGCCGCGGTGATCCCTGAGCACCTGCCCCGGCAGGCTGGTGCCCACTGGCTCGGCTCTCCGCGCTCTGCACCTGTCATCCCGAGTGCATTCCGTCATGGGCGCTTGTGCCGAATCACGGGGCTTTTCCGCGGTCGGGCAGAGGGGCAGGCGGGGCTTTCAGCACGGGGGTGCGATAGAGCGTCTTGCCCGCGACCCGGATTTCGGTGTCTACGAGATACGAAGCAAGGCCGTCGAGGTTGACCTCAATGGCCAGTCCGGGCGCATCGGAAAGGCGCACCTGGCCATCGGCGTCAGGCAGCAGATGGTTGCGGGTAATGGCGAGCGCCAGAGCCTTGGGCTCGGCCGGATACTCGCAGATCTCGTGGTTCTCGATCCCGGCGTATGGCTGCAGTGAGGCCGAAAGCGCCAGGTGTGAGGTGAAGGTGTGGTTAACGTACGTGACGCCCTTCGACAGCGCGTAGTCGGCCACTTGTCTGGCAACGCTGATTCCGCCGATCCGGCCGGCATCAATTTGCACGTAGGTCAGTCCGGCGTAGTCGATCATGTGCTTGGCCATAAAGTAGTTGTGACACCCCTCTCCGCCCGCGATGCCGACCGCGCCGCTTTCGTTCGAAAGCTGCTTGTACTCCCCAAGCGCACCCGACACGAACGGCTCCTCGAGCCACGCGGCACGGCTGCGCTGTAGAGCTGGCAGGCGGGCGCGGGCGGCGGCGAGATCCGCATTCCACACCGTGCCTGCATCGACCAGCAGAATGCCGTCCTCGCCGAGGCCTTCGCGAGCCGCGGCGAGCTGTGTTTCGTCCTCCGCGGGCGTGGCACGACCGAACGGCCCCCAACCGAATTTCGCGGCGCGAAAGCCCCGGCTGCGCGCATGGCGGGCCTTCGCCAGCGTTTCCTGCGGCGAGTCGCCGAAGAGGACCGAGAAATACGGCATCTTCGGGAAGGCACGCTGCCAACCGAGGAGCTTCCACACTGGCTCGCTCAGGTGCTTGCCGAGCAGATCCCACAAAGCCATGTCGATACCGGACAGCGTGTGGTCCGCCTGCAGAAGGTCAAGGCTGTTGGCGCGTACCGCGTCGCCGATCCGGACGATGTCCTGCGGATCGTCGAGCTTCGCGCCCAGCACCGAAGCCGCCACCGGCTTGCAGGCGCTGTGCGACATCGGGCACACCAGGCTGGCGATCGAAGGCAGCGGCGCTGCTTCACATTCGCCGTAGCCAACCTCGCCACCGGCGCTCACGCGCACCAGCAGCGCGTCCTGGCTGCCGTCGCCGATGTCCAGCACTTGCGGCATCGACAGGTAGAAAAAGTCGATCGCCTCGACTCGCATCTTTCCTCCCTCTTGTTGTCGCGGGATAACCGTGTTTCTTATCGGGGCAGAAACAGCTGCAGCAGGTCATTTAGAAAACGCTGGCCGCGCAGTGTCGGCCAAACACTAGAATGGTCGCGTTCGATGAAGCCGCCCCGCTGGGCCGCCTCCAGCCCGGCGAACACTGCGGTCAGCGGTAATCCGGTTCGCTCGGAGAATAGTCGCAGCTCGAAACCGTCTGTGAGGCGAAGCGCGTTCATCATGAACTCGAAGGGCAGGGACTCCGATGCAACTTCGAGCACCGTCTCGCGCGGCGTGCCTGCCAGCGCCTGGTCCAGATACTCTCGCGGATGCTTCCAGCGCACCTCGCGCACGACCCGGTTGGCGAACGAGAGCTTGCTGTGGGCGCCAGCGCCAATGCCGAGGTAGTCGCCGAATGTCCAGTAGTTGAGGTTGTGGCGCGCTTCACTGCCGGGCCTGGAGAACGCCGAGGTCTCGTAGTGACGATAGCCCTGTCCAGCCAGAAGCTGCTCGATCTCCGCTTGCATATCGGCCGCGACATCCTCGTCAGGCAGCAACCGCGGAGGATATCGGTGGAAATAGGTATTAGGCTCGATCGTCAGATGGTAGGCGGACAGGTGAGGAGGATCGAATTCCAGTGCGACGCACAGGTCTTCGATCGCCTGCGCAGCGCTTTGGCCCGGCAGGGCATACATCAGATCGAGATTGAAGTTGGCGAAGTGCCGTTGTCCGATCGCGACCGCGCGCCTGGCCTGCTGGTCATCGTGGATCCGCCCCAGCGCCCTCAGGTGCGCCGGATTGAAGCTCTGGATGCCGATCGACAGTCGATTGACCCCAGCGGCACGGAAATCCGCAAACTTGCGTGCCTCGAAAGTACCTGGATTGGCCTCCAGCGTGATCTCGGCGTCGGGCTCGAGACGCAGCCTCGCGCGGATCGCGGCAAGCAGGGCATCCAGCGACTTCGCCGAGAGCAGCGACGGCGTGCCTCCGCCGATGAAGATCGAATGGACCGTGCGCCCCCACACCGAGGGCAGCGCGCTCTCCAGATCGACCACCAGAGCCTCGACGTATCGACGCTCCAGCTCGGCGTCAAGATCGGCAAGTCCCGTCTCTATCGTATAGGGAGGGCCGGGGTGAGGTGCCCTCGACTCGAGAGAATTGAAAGCGCCGCGCGACCCGGCGGGCGCAGCCTTGGGGCGGGAGCGCGGCGGAAGCGACTTCATCGACGACGCATCCAAGCTCTCGTTGCCTGACTCCGCACCCAGGCGCAGCTCGTTGGAATTGAAGGCGCCGCGCGACCCGGCGGGCGCAGCCTTGGGGCGGGAGCGCGGCGGAAGCGACTTCATCAACGAGGCATCCGAGTACTCCGGCTCCGGATCCGCACGCAACTCGTGGGAATTGAAGTCGCAATACGGGCACTTGCGCACGCACCAGGGAACGTGCACGTACAGCGCCAGCGGAGGCAACGCAGCGAAGTTCGGAGTCACTTGGGACGGCAGCGGGAGAACGGTTGCCTGCGGCATGAGCTTGGAGTCCGGATGCAAAAACGTCGTGTCCTGGCGACACTTCGTCAGCGAAAATAGCACACTATTGCATGCACGCGGACAGCGTGCGCTAATAGCGCCCGGGCTTCGCCAACCGGAATGCGGGCCCACATCGATTCGGAGGCCGTCATGTACCGTGGTGTCTTGCGCGTCTGCGTCTGCTTGACTGTCGTGGTCCTTTCGGGCTGTGCCGCGAGCTCGCTCTCGCCTACCTCGATTGCACTCAGGTACCATCCGACCGAGCAGCCATCGGCGACGCCGCCGGTACATACCTGTGCCGCGCTGTCTGGTCTGAAGATCGAGGACGCGCGCACCGTGAAGGACCCGGGGCAGCGCGCGTTGCAAGGCAAGCCTGACATCGTTCAACCGATCTACCTGACGGCCGACCCAATGCCCTGGTTCACCCAGGCAGTCGATCTGCACTTCAAGCGGGCCGGACTGTTGACCAATGCCGCGGACAAGCCGTCCGGCGTGATGAAGCTCGAGCAGATCTCGATGGCCGAAACGGTGTACGTGCGCGCGGACTACAACGGCCGCGTGACCTTGTCGCTCGACCTGCTCTCCTCCGCGACCGGCCGCGCGTGCTGGAGTGCCCGTGTTACCGGGTTCTCGGAGAACGCCGGTTACGCCGGCAACACCGAGAACTACAACGAGACCCTCAATCAGGCGCTGGACAAGGCGCTCATCCAGTTGTTGAGCACCTCGGAGCTTTCCGCCAATCTATGCGGTAAGTGCGGCAGTCCTTGACCCACTATGTTTGCCTGAGTCTGGCCACTACCGCGGCCAGCGCCTTGGCGCGATGGCTGACCTGGTTCTTCCGGACCGGGTCGAGTTCCCCGCCGCTCATCCCGAGCCGCGGATCGAAGAACAGCGGGTCATAGCCGAAACCGCCGGTACCCCGCGGCCGATCCAGGATCTCGCCGTACCACTCGCCCTCGCCGATCAGCGGCCGGGGATCTTGACCATTCCTGGACAGCACCATCACACAGTAGTAGTGCGCACGGCGGTTGTGCTGTCCAGCGAGGCGCGTCAGCAGATAGCGGTTGTTGCGCTCGTCCGACCGAGGTACCCCGGCGAAATGCGCCGACCGCACCCCCGGGGCGCCGTCGAGCGCATCGACGCAGATTCCGGAATCGTCCGCAAGCGCCGGCAGCCCGGTAAGACGAGACGCCTGCCGCGCCTTCGCGAGCGCGTTCTCGATGAAAGTGTTGTGCGGTTCGTCAGCTTCCGGCACGCCTAACTCCGACTGCGGCACGACTTCCAGGCCCAGCGGAGCGAGCATCTCAGCGATCTCGCGTATCTTGCCGGGGTTGCCGCTGGCGATGACAAGCTTCTCGATCACGGAACAAACTACGAAGATACAGGGCAAGCGTGCTCAATAAGCCGAGCAAACACTACGGACGCCCCAGGACCAATAGGCAAGAGAGTCCGGTGCGATCGGTGAGGTCGATCGCTCGGCTGCGAACGTTTCAGCGTTCTTCTCGCTCGTTCGTCTTCGAGCTTCCTGGCGCCCTGGATGGCTTGCTGGTTCGCTGTTCTTCCCGGCTTGCATGTCTCTGCGGAAAACCTAGACGCCCAGCGCAGAACGCTGCGCGATGATGAGGCGGGCGATGCCCTTCTCGGCCAGAGCGAGCATGGCGTCGAGCTGGGCCCGGGAGAAAGGCCGGCCCTCGGCGGTGCCCTGCACTTCGACCAGCCCGCCACTCCCTGTCATTACCACGTTCATGTCGGTGTCACAGGCCGAGTCCTCTGCGTAGTCGAGATCGAGCACCGGCAAACCTTCATACATTCCCACCGACACCCCGGCCACAAAATCCCGTACCGGCCATTTCGCAATCCATCCCTTTTCCATGAGGTGAGTCGCCGCATCGTGCAACGCGACGAAAGCGCCTGTGACGGCCGCGGTGCGTGTTCCGCCGTCGGCCTGAATGACGTCGCAGTCCATTTGGATGGTGCGTTCCCCCAGCAGGCCCAGGTCAGTTACCACTCGCAGGCTGCGCCCGATAAGCCGCTGTATCTCCTGAGTGCGGCCGGACTGCCTGCCGCGCGCAGCCTCGCGTTCGGTGCGGGTGCCGGTGGACCGCGGCAGCATACCGTACTCGGCGGTGAGCCAGCCGCGTCCCTCCCCCTTCAGGAACGGCGGCACCTTGTCCTCAACGCTGGCAGTGCACAGCACTCTGGTGTCGCCGTACTCGACCAGCACCGATCCCTCCGCATGGCGGGTGTAGCGGCGATGAATCGCGAGCCTCCGCAGCTCTTCTGCCTGGCGTCCGCTGGGTCGCATTCGCTCTCCGAATGACGTCGGGATGTCGACATGGGGCACCGCGGGATCAATGGCAGGCGCTGCCCCGGGAAGGTCGAAATTCTATGCTATCTTGTCGGCTCCGCGAGCGTTGCGGGCCTCATCCATCTCTCGACGGCGCGCTTTGCGATGATCCTCAGCATGACCGGCTACGCGGCCGTGGCGGGCGAGTTGTCGTTCGGCGGCCTCAATATCGAGCTGCGCTCGGTCAACCACCGTTATCTCGATCTTCAGTTCAGAATCCCCGACGACCTGCGGATGCTCGAAGCGGCGCTGCGTGAGCGGCTGGCGAGCCGGATCTCCCGTGGCAAGGTGGAGTGCCGGATCGGCTTCAACAGGCTGCCCGCCGCTCAATCCACCCTTCAACTCAACGAGGAATTGTTGCGCCAGCTGGGCCAACTGGACGAAAAGGTGCGCGGCGCGCTGCCCGCCGCCGAACCGCTTGGCGTGAGCGACGTCCTGCGCTGGCCGGGCATTCTCGGTAATGACATTCTGCCCCTGGAGGAACTCCAGGAACGCTGCCTGCAGTTATTGGAGCAAGCGCTGAAGGACTTCAATGGCGCTCGCGGACGCGAGGGGGAAAAGCTGAAGGCTGTTCTCCTCGAGCGCATCGAACGCATGGAGTCGATCGTCCTGGCCGTCGCGCCGCGCATCCCCCAACTCGTCCTGGCCTATCAGGAGAAATTGGCAGTGCGCCTGAAGGAGGCCCTGCTGGATTCGGAGAGTGAGCGGCTCAAACAGGAACTGGTCATGTTCGCCGCGAAGATCGACGTCGACGAAGAGATCCAGCGGCTGACGGCTCATCTCGCCGAGCTTCGGCGCATCCTCGCCAAGGGCGGCGCGGTGGGAAAGAGGCTCGACTTTCTGATGCAGGAATTGAACCGCGAAGCCAACACGCTGGGTTCCAAGTCGGTGGACATGGAGGTCACCCAGGGGGCAATGGAGCTCAAAGTGCTCATCGAGCAGATGCGCGAACAGATCCAGAACATCGAATGACGCACGGGCAGCAATGGCGAAAGCCGGTACGGGGAGACGCCGTGCCGGTCGCTCAGTCACGCACGGGTGTAGCGGGGCACGATCAGTCCGCTCATGAAGGGTAATGTCTTCGTCATCTGCGCTCCCTCCGGCGCCGGAAAGACGACGCTGGTCAAGGCCCTGCTCGAGCGCGACTCCCGCGTGCATCTGTCGGTTTCATACACCACGCGAGCGGCACGCCCCGGGGAGGCGGAAGGCAGGGACTACCACTTCGTTTCGCGCGACAAGTTCCAACAGATGCTCGAAGCCGGCGAGTTCCTGGAAAGCGCGCAGGTGCACGGCAACCTCTACGGTACTTCGCAGAGATGGATCCAGCGTGAACGCAGCGCCGGCCGCGACTTGTTGCTGGAGATCGACTGGCAGGGCGCGCAGCAGGTGCGCCGCCTCATCCCGGATCTAATCGGGATTTTTATCCTGCCGCCTTCGTCGGACGCGCTTCGAAAGCGGCTGGTGGGCCGCCGGCAGGACAGTGCGGAGGTCATCGAACGACGCCTGACCGCAGCAAGGGAGGAGATCTCGCATGTCGGGGAATTCGATTATGTTATTATCAACAGCAACTTCGAAGATGCGGTTCAAGACTTGGTCAGCATCGTGCGCTCGGCCCGATTGCGAGCGCCGGTGCAACTGTCCCTCAATAGCGCGCTGATCAACAGCCTGAAGTGACCCACGTATGGCACGAATCACCGTAGACGACTGCCTGAAGAGCATTCCGAACCGCTTCGAGCTGACGCTCGCCGCCACCTATCGAGCGCGGCAGATCGCGACCGGCGCGTCGCCGCTGGTGGAGGCCAACAAGGACAAGCCGACAGTGATCGCGCTGCGCGAGATCGCAACCGGCAAAGTGGGCAAAGAAGTGCTCAAGTCCAAACCCTAAGCCGCCTCGAACGCGTTGAAGGAGGATAGTTCACGGCCTCCATGACCCCGCCTCCGCCAGCCCGCACCGCAGTCTCACCGCAGCCACGTTCGGAAGCCGACCTGCTGTTTTCGGAGGCGGCCGGCTACCTCAAGCCCGAGGATGTCTCCCAGCTGAAGAACGCCTACACCTTCAGCGATCAGGCGCACGAAGGCCAGTTCCGCATGACCGGCGATCCTTATATCTCGCATCCGGTCGCAGTGGCGCACATCCTCACGCAATGGCACCTCGACGGCCAGGCGCTCACCGCAGCGCTGCTGCACGACGTGATGGAGGACACCGAAGTCACCAAGAGCGAGATCAGCCAGAAGTTCGGCAGGATGGTGGCCGAGCTGGTGGACGGGGTGTCGAAGCTCGACAAGATCGAGTTCGAGTCCCAGGAGCAGCAGCAGGCCGAGAACTTCCGCAAGATGCTGCTCGCCATGGCACGAGATGTGCGCGTCATCCTGATCAAGCTCGCGGACCGGTTGCACAACATGCGCACGCTGGACGTGATGCACCCGAAGAAGCGGGCGCGGATCGCCCGCGAAACATTGGAGATCTACGCGCCGATCGCCAACCGGCTGGGTCTGAACAACCTCTACCAGGAGCTTCAGGAGCACGCTTTCCGCCACCTGTATCCGAACCGTTTCAACGTGCTGACCAAGGCGCTTACCCGCGCCCGTGGAAACCGCCGCGAGGTCGTTGACAAGATTCTCGACTCGATTCGCCAGAAGCTCGCTGACAGCGGCATCGACTCGCTGGTCACCGGACGCGAAAAGAACATTTTCAGCATCTACAAGAAGATGCTCGAGAAGACGCTTTCTTTCGCCGAGGTGTACGACATCTACGGTTTCCGGGTCATCGTAAAGGACGTCGGGGCGTGCTACCTGGCGCTGGGCGCGCTGCACCAGCTTTACAAGCCGATTCCCGGCAAGTTCAAAGACTACGTCGCGATTCCCAAGGCCAACGGCTACCAGTCCCTGCACACCACGCTGTTCGGGCCGTTCGGCACGCCGCTCGAAGTACAGATCCGCACCCAGGAAATGCACAAGATCGCGGAGGCCGGGGTAGCGTCGCATTGGTTGTACAAGGAAAGCGGCGCCTCGCTATCCGACCTGCAGACCAAGACCCACCAGTGGCTGCAAAGCCTGCTCGAGATGCAATCCGAGACCGGCAACTCGGCCGAGTTCCTTGAGCACCTGAAGGTGGACTTGTTCCCGGACGAGACCTATGTCTTCACTCCAAAAGGCAAGATCATGGCCTTGCCGCATGGCGCGACCTGCGTGGACTTCGCCTACGCGGTGCACACTGACATCGGCAACCGCTGCGTGGCGGCGAAGGTTAACCACGAGCTGGTGCCACTGCGAACCGAACTGAAGAACGGCGACCGGGTGGAGATCATCACCGCGGCGCATGCCAAGCCTAACCCGTCTTGGCTCAACTTCGTCGTCACCGGCAAGGCCCGTTCGCATATCCGCCACTTCCTAAAGACCATGCAGTACGAGGAGTCGGCGCAATTGGGCGAACGGTTGCTCACCCAGGCGTTGCTTGCCCTGCGCTCGGCGCCGGACAAGGTTAACGACACGCACTGGGAAAAACTGCTGAAGGAATCAGGTGCCAAGTCTCGCCAGGAAATACTCGCGGATATCGGGCTGGGCAAACAGCTCGCAATCGTCGTTGCGCGAAAGCTGCTCTCGATCGGCGAACCCAGGGACGGCAGGAACGTGCTTCCCGGAACCGTTGTTATTCGCGGCTCGGAGGGGATGGCCCTGCAGTTCGCGAAATGCTGCCACCCGATACCGGGTGATCCGATCATCGGCTTCCTCAGGAAAGGACATGGTCTGGTGATCCATACCCACGACTGCCCGGTGGCGCGCAAGACCCGCGGCGACCCCGAAAAATGGCTCGACGTGGAATGGGCGCCGGACACGAAGAAGCTGTTCTCGGTCAGCATCAAGCTGGTGGTGGCGAATCAGCGCGGCGTGCTGGCGAAGGTCGCAGCGGAGATCGCCGAAACCGGCTCCAATATCGATAACGTCAGCCTGGAGCCAGGCGATTCCTCCGCCTACAGCAATATCGACTTCACCCTGCAAGTCATCAACCGCCTGCACCTTGCGCAGATCATGCGCAGCCTGCGGCGCATCCAGGAGGTAATCCGCATAACCCGCCTCAAGGGATGAGTGCGGAGTTGACTCAGATCAAGACCGGCGCCGCGGTGCAACCATAATCTAATGGTGGAAAAATCCCATAGCCGAACGATGAAGCCTCTCGTCCATGTCGGTTTCGTCCTGATCACGGCCTGTGCGGCGGCAGCAGCAGGCGCGCTGGCTGCCGACCAAGAGCAGATGTCACGCCCGTTACGCAACGAGTCCCTTGAGATCCCGGGACTGACCGCCGGATGTCATATCTGCGAGTGGCGGCCGAAGCTCAATCAGAAGCCGGCAGCTGAGGAGTGTGGCACCGACGGTGCTGGCCACGCCAGGCTTGGCGTGTTCGAGTGCGGCTTCGCCGAGGACTGCCAGCGAGTCTGCAATTTCCTGCGCTGCGGAACGAACTGAGCGCTCGGTCGCATGGGTGGGGTCGCTGGAACACCGCTGCATCGAGCAGGCTACCGACCCTTCCGCCTCCTGCGCCACTGACGGAAATCCGCAGCCACCCCGCGGCAAAGTCGTCTGCCAGCGACGGAAATGCCCTCGGAAAAGCCGATTTCACCCGGCATGCGCCGCGCCGCTGCGGTATCGCCCTGATTCGGCATTCTTTACGAGCGTGGGCACGGCAGTTGCGAACGTATAGTCAACCAATTCCGTTCCCCGAGGACTACGACGATGCTCGACCCGCTCTCGCATCTCTCCGACCGACCGGTTCGCACTGTGCTCGGCGTACTGCAGGAAGGAGTACAGACGCTGTTCCAGCTGCTCCTGCTCTGCCTGCTGATCCTTGGCCTGGGCGGGCTGGTATTCAAGGCCATCGGGCCCGAAGGCTGGCTGGAAGCGACCCTGGGGCGCGTCTGGGAGGCGCAGCCGGTCTACGCCGTTCTTGGCACGCTGGCCCTGCTCGTCAGCGCCGGATGGTTGCAGCGCAGGCTGGAGAAACTTCCGCTGTTCGGTCGCGGCGGCGATTGGCTGGTCTATGGCTGCCTGGCCTTTGGCCTCTTTGTTGCGGTTCGCCTGATCGCGACCGGCGGGCTATAACCGATCGCAGGACCCGTCCGCGGACGGTGGCGGCTGTCGCTCTCCGGAGACAGTTAGTTTCCTCGCGCGTCAATCACTTGAGCTTCCAGCCTGGCCGAGCGTCGCCACTCAGCGACTGACCGGTCGCCGCAATCGCAGTCAATCGCCTCTGACTTCCGCACACTCCATGGTTGTCGAGAAGCGCCGTGAGTGGTGCAGAGCTACACCCCCTCCCAGACGAAAAAGCGATACGACACAGAGCGGTACAGCGGGCGCCGGCAAGAGCATTACCCGAGCCTAGCGGGCCTCGCGCTTGCCCTCGAGCATCGGGTTTCGTCACAACTGGCACGTACGTTGCACTCGCGTCCGCGAGCGCTGGCCGGAAGCCGGCTGGCGTGGGGTTGCCTGCCACAACCGGAGGCCGCGATGAAAACAAACGTGATCGTGGGTAGCTTGCTGGCAGTCCTCGGGGCGCTGATCAACGTGCCGCTCCTCGCAGAAGAGTCTTCCGGCGCCAACAAGGCCCGCAGCAGCCCGCAGGCGGGCGAACGCCGGGCGGAGCAGCCGGGCGTGGCCCAGTCGGTCAAATCGCAGCGCCGCGAACGCGTGCGCTACACTTTTCCTCCCTCCAAGCGCTAGCAGCGCTTGTTAGAGAAAGGCCGCGATAGCGCGCGGCCTTTCTTAGCTTTTTCTACGGTCGCTGCATCTCGCAGGTCGTGCGCAGTACCGTGTCACGCGCCTCGACCCGGCCATCAGTCCGGAAACCCATGCCGGTGCGTTCGATGTCGTACTTCACTCCATCCTCTCCCTGCTTGCGCAACGTGGACACGAACAACGGCTGAAGCAGCTGGTGGTTGTCCTCGCGGATCCACACCTCGCCAGTCAGCCCGTCGTACTTCGCGCCCTCCAGGGCCTTGGCCACCTTGAGCGGGTCGACTGACTGAGTCTGCTCGATCGCGCCGGTGAGCAGTTCCATCGCGTGCATCAGGGTCAGGAAGAAGAAGTCGTCATTGGCTTCGGGAAATCGGTTGCGATAGGCCTCGACCAGGGCGTCGGACTTGCCGCCGGCGTTGGTATGCCACATGCTCACCTGCTTGACGTGGCCGATTCCAGCGTCGCCGATCGCTGCCGGTCCGCCGACGATTCCCGCGTAGTAGGTGTAGTAGTCCACTTTAAGGCCCGCGTCCCTGCTCGCCTTCACCAGCAGCGCCAAGTCCGCACCCCAATTGCCCGTGACCACGGACTCGGCGCCCGAGGCTTTGATCTTCGAGATATACGGGGCAAAGTCCTTGATCTTGCCAAGCGGATGCAGGTCGTCCCCCACGATCTGCACGTCCGGGCGCTTGGCCCTGAGCATCTCCTTCGCCGCTTTGGCCACCGCGTGACCGAAAGCATAATCCTGGTTGATTAGGTAGACCTTCCGGATGCTTTTCTGCGCTGCCATGTAGCTGGTCAGCGCCTGCATCTTCATGTCGGCGTCGGCGTCGAAACGGAAGTGCCAGAAGTTGCACTTGTCGTTGGTGAGAGCAGGATCGACCGCGCCGTAGTTCAGGTACAGCACCGAGGCGTCGGGATTGCGCTCGTTGTGCTTGGCCACCGCCTCGGTCAACGCGCCCGCCACCGCGGAAGAGTTGCCCTGGAACATGAACCGCACCTTCTGGTCGACGAGTTGGCGGAAGGCGATCAGCGCTTCCTGCGGATTGGCCTTGCTGTCCAGCGCCACTATCTCGAACTTGCGCCCGCCGAGTACACCGCCACGGCTGTTGATCTGCTCGATTACAAGCTGCAGCTCGCGCTGGCCGTGAGCGCCGACATTGGCGAACGCGCCCGACAGCGGGTCGATATAGCCGATCTTGATGGTGTCTTCTGCTTTCTGGCAGCCGGCCGCAGCCGCGACCAGCGCGCAGGCTGCCAGTCCACGGACAAAGATCGACAATTTCATGAGTCTCCTCCTGGGTAAGTTTTCTTTCGAGCGGCTCGCGCTCGTGGGTTAGTGCCGAGTCGCGCGCCGAGGTGAACGCCTATGCTATCACCCGCAGCCGCCCGACCCCTTCAACGGCGGCGGCGTACAGGATTGGACAGGGCGCCCAGCCCGTCGATCCGGCATTCGGCGAGGTCCCCGTCCTCGATCACCACCGCCCCGGGTGTGCCGGTGCTGATGATGTCGCCGGGATACATCGTCGCCACGTGCGAATGGAACGACACGAGGTAGTAAGGCGGGAACGCCATGTTGGCCACCACGTTCTCGCGGTGCAGCTTGCCGTTCTTCCAGGTGCCGACCTTGACCTTCAGGACGTCCGGTACCTCCTCCGGCGTGATCAGCTCGGAGCCGAACGAGAAGAAGGTGTCGAAGTTCTTTGAACGGGTCAGGAACCGCGGGTTCCTCTGAAGAATGTCCTCGGCCGTCATGTCGATGATCAAGCAGTACCCGGCGATGCAGTCCGGCGCTTCCCGCTCCGAAACGAAACGGCAGGTCCTTCCGATCACCACCCCGATTTCGGCCTCCGCAGTGACTCGCTCTGATTGCGGCGGCAAATCGATGGTGTCTCCCGGTCCTATGATGGTGTTGTCGCACTTCATGAACGATGCCGGCTCGGTGGGATAGGGTGCGTTGAGATCCGCGGCGTGGTCGCGATAGTTCAGCCCGATGCCCAGGATCTTGCGCGGGTGGCGATACAGCGGCCCGAAGCGCACCGAGCTTGCGTCAAGCCTCAGCGGAGTCGCCTCGGCGTCGCGCAGGATCTGCGGCGAGAGTCCTCGACCGATCAATTCAAACAGGCTTTCGCTCCAAGCCCTGCCCAGATAGGCGTTGATCGCCGAGACCGGCACGATTCCGGTACGAGTGACCACCGCAGCTTCCTCTTTTCCCTGCCTGTTGATCGTGCAAAGTCGCATGAGGCCTCTCCGACCGCCGTCTGAAAACGCGCGATTATACGGGCGCCGGAGCCTCAATCTTTGTGCTGCAGCCGCTGGTCTCCCGGGCTGGGGTGGGCGATTCGAGCCTTGTGCGATCCTGGCTCGAGCCCCATATACCTCTGCCGAGGCACCCCCCATGCAAATCGCCCTCGATTCCTGCTTCATGATTCTCCGCCCGACTCCTCCGGCGCTGCGCCCGCGCAAGGCGACGGGCCGTTGCTCGATGCCTACTCTGCCGCGGTGACGAGGGCGGTTGGTATGGTGGGTCCCTCGGTTGCCCATATCGAAGTACAGATGCCCGACCGGTTGCACAGCGCCACAGGTTCCGGCTTCGCCTTCACCCCGGACGGTTTCATGCTGACCAACAACCATGTAGTGCACCGGGCGCGCGCAATCCGGGTGTCGTTTGCCGACGGTTTATGCCGGGAAGGGGATCTGGTCGGTGAGGATCCCCACACCGACATCGCCTTGCTTCGAATCGGCGCAAGCGGACTGGCGGCGGCAGATCTCGGCTCGTCGCGTGCCGTTCGAGTCGGCCAGCTGGCCATCGCCATCGGCAACCCCTACGGATTTCAGCAGACCGTCACCGCTGGCGTCGTGAGTGCCCTGGGTCGCAGCCTCCGCGCGCAGACCGGGCGGTTGATCGACGACGTGCTGCAGACCGACGCAGCGCTCAACCCTGGTAATTCCGGTGGGCCGTTGGTAAATTCCGCCGCTCAGGTGATCGGAGTGAATACCGCCATCATTCCGACTGCACAGGGAATTTGCTTCGCGACCTCGATCGATACGGTGAAATGGGCAATCACCCAGCTCATGCGCGACGGGAAGATTCGCCGCGGCTATCTGGGGGTCGCGGGTGCAACCACCCCCGTCGGCCGCCGCGTCGCCCACCACTTCAATCTGTCCAACAGCGCCGGGGTGCGTGTGGAGTCCGTGGAACCGGGCGGGCCGGGAGAGCATGCGGGACTGGAGGCCGGCGACCTCATCCTGTCCTTCCAGGGCGTCCCAATCAACGGCATCGACGATCTCCACCGCGCGCTGACAGCGCAGAGCATCGGCAAGCCCGTCGACATCGTGCTGCTACGCCGGGCGCAATTGCTGTCGCTGCGCATTCGGCCTGAGGAAATGCCCTACGAGTGAACCGAAGGAAACAAGACAGAGCCGGCATGTGCCGGCCTTCTTTTTTTCTGGTGGGCCGTGAAGGATTCGAACCTTCGACCGTTGGATTAAGAGTCCACTGCTCTACCAGCTGAGCTAACAGCCCGAGGGCGCGCATTCTAGCAAAGATACGGGTGTGCCCGGCTGCGAACTTTCCCGGCGTTTGCTTGACAAAATCAGGGCTGTCCATGCATGGGACCCGAGATCTGAGTCATGACACGAGCCGCACTCATCACCCGCCGCTTCGCTTTCGCGCACGTCTTGTCCGTGCCGGGAACGAGTGCGCCGATCGTCATGGCGGCCGCAAGGTCTGATCGCAGCCAGATGGCCTGTAAAGCCATCCACTGCCAGTAGCCCGACGGTCGAGCCGCCGGGCCACGGCGGGACGCTCGACCGAATACTTTCCAGTTTCTTCTTCCGGTCTTGCGCATCCTGCCGCCGCTCGGGCGGGGTCGGTCGTCGCCTGATGTTCCACCCATCGCGCAGGGAGAGGGAAATGAACCAGCAAGTTGTCCGAGAATTGCTCCAGACGTCGAGGGAATACATGGGTCTGGGAGAGTCAGTTGGGCCCGGTGCGGGCGAGCGTGAGCGGAAAGGAGACACGTCATGAAGATGAACGACAAAGTGAAGCACATTCTGGCCAGAAGGATGCGCAGCGCGGTGGGCAACCCTCCCGAACGCGCCTTTGCGCGCGAGCTGGTCGGCCGGGGGATGAGCGCGAACGATGTGCACCGCCTGGTCGTTCTCGATCCGGCTTTCGACATCGTGCCGTATGCCTTCAGGGTTGCGATCGCCAGCGAGGCGCGCAGGCTCGAGCGTGAGCATCTGCTGCGCGGCGTGCAACGCGATTCGGTCGCGGGGCTATCCCCGTCTCGAAGCGAGGAAGTCAGGAAGGGTCGGTCGATATAGGCCCTTCATGCTTTCAGGGCGGCATTCGCGCCGCATGACTGCCGCCGGACCGGAGACTGCTTGCGCACCGCTCGCTTCATGTTTATAACTTACACGGCCGCGCCGGTTGTTGGAAACCCCAGCAGGCGGCCCAACAGGGAGGAGTCGATGAGCATGCTCACCAAGGCCTCGGTGACCACCATTCTTCCGGTAAAGGACATGAACCGGGCGCGCAACTTCTATGAGAAACGGCTCGGCCTCGAGCCTCGAGGGTTCGCGGCGGATGGCAATTACTTGTTCGCCTGTGGCGGCGGCGCCCACATCGCGCTCATTACCAAGCCCGAAGGCACCAAGGCGGAACACACTGCACTGAGCTTCGAAGTGCGGGGCATCGAGCAGGTTATCGCGCAGATGAAGGCGCAGGGCGTGGTGTTCGAGGACTACGACTTTCCCAATCTCAAGACGGTGAACCACGTCTGCGTGCTGGGTTCGGACAAGGCCGCCTGGTTCAAGGACAGCGAGGGCAACTATCTGTGTGTGCACGAAGGCGCGCACTGACAGATCGCTACACGTCAAAACACGATGGGCCAGCAGGCAGCGCGGCAGCGCCTGCTCCTCCTTAGCAGTCCCGCGAGCGGTGGTGCATTCGCCCTCCCCGTCAATCGATCAGGACCCCAACATGCTGCTCGACTCTGCTACAGTCCGCGTCCTCGCCTGCTTTCTGGCTGCGGCGTGCGCCGGGTTCCCGGCCTTGGCAGCCGACGAAGAAGGTGATGTGGACGAAGTCACCAATCGCATCAGCCCCACGCGTTTCCGCTCGCGCCTGGCGATTCGCAACGAGTATCAGGACGAGCAGCGCGGCGGCTACACCAACTTTCTCGTCCCGCGGCTGGCCTACGCCTTCAGGCCGGACGTGGCGTTGCGCATCGAGATCCCGTTTGTTGCCGTCGATCCGGATACGCCCGGCAGGGACAGCAAGACCGGTTTTGGCAATTTCTCCGCAAGGCTAAGCTGGCGCATGGCCGACAAGGGTGCCTACGCGCTGGTCATCGGTGGCGAACTCATCCTCGACACTGCGACCGACGATGCGCTCGGTTCCGGCAAGGATGTGGTTTCACCGTTCGCGTTCGCATCCATCCGGATGCCGCAGTTCAGTTCGTTCCTGTTTCCCTACGTGCAGTACTACAGTACTGTCAGCGGCGATGACGCCCGGCCGGATGTGCATTACACGCTGCTGAGGTCGGCTCTGCTGACGATCTGGGGAGACGGCTTCTACAGCGTGGTCGACCCGCACCTGTACGTGAACCACGGACAGGGCGGCGAACCGGGAATGAACCTGGAAGTGGAAGCGGGGCGATTTCTGAATCCACAGACCATGCTTTACCTGCGGCCCGGGGTCGGCGCCTTCGGCGACAACGTGCCGCAGGTCTACAACTGGAACTTCGAGGTCGGGTTTCGTTATTTCTTCGAATGAGCGGCATGACGCCCGCTGACGGCCCTACCATCCATTGGCGGTATGCGAGGTTTGCCACGGAAGGCCCAGCTTGGGGTCAACAAAGGGCTGGCCAGTCGCGCTAATCCCGTCGTGTCGTTGGTAGGCGGTGGGGGATTCGAATGCTGCCTCGAGAGGCGCGTCACGCCTAAGGTACGCGACAAACCGAACTACTACCTACCCCAACAGTTACCCCGCTTTCTTCTTCTTCTTATGCCTTAGAGGATGAGTCTGATCCTGATAGATGTCGGTTGCTCGCGCGCCATATGTCAGTTTAGTCGGCAGTGGCCTCGCGAACCTAAAAAACGTAACCTGGCACGGTCGATCAATCTTGGGTGTCAGTTCAATGCTCAAAGACCCGTTATTCATGATCTCCAACACTATCGGACCGCTCCATCCTGGCTGTATCCAAGGGGCGGTTTGGTGCATGCTCAATCCCACCCGCGCGTAGGTACTGCGGCCCTCGACTCTTGCGATCATGGTGCGTGGCACCTTAATGCTCTCTAGTGTCATCGCGAGAACAAATTTCCCGGGGTCAAGGGTATAGGTTTCTCGTTGCCCGTGGCTGTTGAACTCTTCCTTTCTGATCGTCTCCCAAAACCCAACGTCGCCAATCGTGCCAAGGCCTGAGGCAACTGAGATTTTCACACCCGAAGCAGGCTTGAAGATGGTGAAATCGAACCCGAGTCTCAAATCAATGGACGCCTCCCCCCACTGGTCTTCTTCCAGAGGGGGACTAAACGCTATTTCTCCCTTCTTGACCGCTTTCCGTATGTCCGGCTGGGTCAAGATCATCGTCGAGGAGTTTTCTCTTTTAAGCTGCCACTGGCTGCAAATGTTCCCTTGCCCAACCGGAAGACACAGAGGTTCGGCCGGCGGCGATCGTAAAGAACGAACCAGGGAGCTGCACGGTAATGTGCTGCGGCTGAACTTCGATCACTCGCCCAAGAATGTAACCCTTGTTGTCGCCGCCTGTTATATGGACAAGTTCCTTGCTAATAAACCCGGAAACTGAGCCGTCTCCGGTTTTTACCGTTATCAAATACTCTGTTGGAAAGGCTCCGCCACTTACGTCGCACGGGATCTTGAGTACTTGATTGACGGTGAAAGACAACATTTCATTCCTCCTCATTGCTTGGACATGCTGCAATAATGCTTTATATACAGTCACTTAGGTAAGTGTACTATCTATTGTACTTCGAATTCGCGCTCATCATTATGATATTTACACCCCATGCCCTTGTGTTTGCCGTTATTAAAAACCACTAGGTGTAGTGGTACAAGGCCCTCTTGACGATCTAGAATTCAGGCGTCGCTCTGTCATTCTCTCAGCGGCTACCAACGCCCAGGTCCTGCTGCTCCACCTCCAGCCTGAAGTAGAAGAGTGCAGAATACTGGTTCACCGTGACCAGTCGGGCGATAGCAACACGAGAGGGTCCTCGCAATGAGTAACTTCTTTGCTCGCCAGGCCGTTTCCCACCAGCGGCGGCTGGCCAAATGTTGCAAGTCCTTATACGGTATCTGCGCGGGTATCCTCGCTGACAACGCCATCACCGCCGACGAGGTCCGATTCCTTCAGATCTGGCTTAAAGAGAACGACGAGATCGCGTACACGTGGCCCGGCGAGGTGATCGCGAAGCGCGTTCAAGCCGTGCTCGAAGACGGCCAGGTCACGGCAGAGGAACTCGATCACTTACGTTCCGTACTAAGCGACCTAGTCGGCGGCACTTTAGAAGAGACAGGCGCCGTTGGACAATCCACCAAGCTGCCAATTGACGACTCCGTCGACGTGATCTTCCCAGGACGGTCGTTTTGCGTCACTGGCGACTTTCTGTATGGAACCCGGTCCAAGGTACTCGGCGTTATCAGCGATCGCGGTGGAATAGTGGCGCCCGGTGTACGGATGGATCTGGGCTACCTCGTCATCGGCTATATGTCAGCCCGAGAGTGGAAGTACGAGACGTTTGGCACCAAGATCGCCAAGGCAGTCGAGTATCAAGATCGCGGCAAGCCGATTGCGATCATTAGCGAGGCTCGCTGGACAGCTGCTCTCACGGAGTAAGGTCTCCCTCGGGCCGGTTGGTTGAAGGGCTAAAGCCCTCGGTGTGACGCTGCTGTGGTAGTTATATTCGGAGGACAGTCGACCAGGTGCCGGAGACAAGCGGGCGGCCAATGGCCGCCCGCCCTTCCGGCGAGCGCGCTTTACCTACCTTGGCAGGGACTAGCGCTCATTGACCACCGGCTTCAGTTGAGCGATCAACTGATCTTGATGAGCTACCCGATCCTGCGCCGCCGATAACTCCGTCTGGAATCCAGTTGGCGCATGTGCGGCGATCTTCGGGTTGTCACCATTCAGATGCTCCAGCAAACGCCGCCGCAAGTCCCCCGATTCGCCGATGTAGATCCATGTCTTCTGGTTGAAGATCGCGTATACACCAGACACCTGCGGGGCATGCTCGGCAACCGCTGCGCGGGTAAATGAAAAAGACTGATAGTTTGAACCAATCATTTCTGCAAAGTCCTTCTGAAACGGGCACCGAAGCGTCGACGCCCTTAACGCCCCCTAGTTCTCCTCAACCGCCGCGCAGTATATGCCTCGAAGCCAAAGCCTAAAAAAATCTTTGTACTGCCAAGTAGTTTCGGCCGCACGGCATTGATCGCCAAAGGAAAAGCCGCACTGGCGTGCGGCCTTGGTAGTCTCAGTTTTGGGCCCCGCGTAGTGGGCAGACTTCGTATCCGGAACCGCACCGAATCGGGATGCCGGCCAGAACCTTGGCTTGCTGTAAGGGACTATCCGCTACGATAGGTTGCCGTTTGCCGTCGAAGTCGCCACCTCAGTTCACGTTGAGCGTCACGCGGTCGCCGAGCTGCTCGTTGATCTGCTCGATCAGCTCGCGGATATCCTCGTCGGTGAAGCCGGATCCCTGCAGGGTGATGTTCACCGTCTGGGCGAGTTCCGCCGTGCCCTGGCCGGGCGATGGCAGCAGCGCCGGCGGCGATTCGGTCGGAAAGCCGGTGATCGGGTTCGCGGCGAACACGCCGGTCGCGGCGCCGGCGCCGGGCTCGGCAGATCGGATGGCCTGGATCTGGGCCAGGCCGAACACCGTCGCGGCCGCCGCGGCTGCAGCTCCCAACGCCGGGCCAACGATCGGAATGCCGGCGAGCGCCTGATACGCCTTGACCGCCATCTGGTAGGTGTTCACCGTCGCGTCCGCGATCGCGAAGACCTTGCCGATCCTGAACAGCTTCTCGTTCTCCGTCTGCATCAGCAGCGACATTTGCCCGAGGAAGAATCTGGAGCTCTCCAGGCTCATCCTGTCGAAGACCTGGCTCTGACCCAATCGCCGCCGCTTTTCGGCAAGCTCGGCCTCGCTGATCGCAGCTTCTTTTTCCCGGCTCAGGCGCAGCGCGGCGTCGAAGTAGCGCGCCTGCACCTGGGTCAACTGCTGCTGGTAGGTCTCCTCGTCGAGCAGGCCGTTCTCGTAGCGCACAGTGGCCTGCATCTCGACTTCGGCAAGGTATTCCTTCAGCAGCAGCATCTTCTGCGCGAAGTCCTCCTCGACGATCTCCTGCTCCGTGCGCAGGCTGTCGAACAGTGCGGCACTGGCTGCCATGAGCTTGTCGCGGTAGGCGGTGTCCGCCGCGTCCCGGGCGGCCATGGTCTCGGCGATCGCCGCGAGCTGCTGCTGGTTCGATTCGTCGATCATGGCCTGCAGCTCGAGCTCCGCTTTCTGGGCGCTGTCGACCCGCTCTTCGTCCGCCTGACGCTGGGCCTCGAGGGTCTCTGCTAGGGCCATGAGTTGCTGGCCGCGGGATTCCTCGATGAGCGCGGCCAGCTCCATGCGGCGCTTGACTTCCTCCTGGTGCGCCTTCTCGGCTTCCCGGCGTCGCCGTTCGAGCTGTTCCTCGGTAAGGAACGCGTCGGCGCCACCCGTGGCCGGCGGCGGTTTGATCTGCCCCTGGGCGCGGCGATTCGAGGTGTCCGGCTGGATCAGCTCGGCCCAATCCTTTAACCCGGTAAGCGTGGCGAGGATCCTGAGCCAGCTGCCGCTCTCGACCGCGTCGCGCAGCTCGAGCATCTTCGTTGTGATTCGACCGAGCACGACTTCCACGGTGGTCTGCGCCGGCGCAGTCTTGCCGATGGTCTCGGTCAACTCGCTCCAGGCCTCCTTGAAGTCGGCGAGGGCCCTAGTCATGCCGGTGTTGATCCGGTCGGAAACGCCGCCGATCTTGCCCTCGAGGAGGTCGAGGATCGCGGCCTGTGCGCCGTACAGGTCATTCTGCTCGATCAGCCGGTCGATGTGCTCCTTCTGGCGCGGGGTGAGCTTGCCGATCTGGGACTCGAGCTGTTTCAGTCCTTGCACCGGATTGGCGAGAGCGCGGCCAACGGCCTCGACCGCCGGCGCGAGGCTGGTGCCGTTGAACGTCGCAAGATCGGCGCCGGCCCTTAGCACGCGCTGGAACGTCTCAGTTCCGATGTTGCCGAACTTGAGCAGCTCGGCCTGAACGCCGCGGATCTCGTCGTCATCGAAGAGCGTCGCCCCGGCCATCGACTCGGCCATGCGGTCCAGTTCAGCGCGCAGGCCCGGGACCGTTTCGCGACCGGTCGCGGCGAGCACCGCATCCAGGCGCCGGCTCGCCCGCTCGGCCTTTTCCGCCTCGGCAACCGCCGAGGCGAAGAACTGCGTCAGCCCCAGGCTCGAAGCAACCGCGGTGAAGGCGCTGAATGTCCCTCGCAAGTTGTCGATCTCACGGCCCATCGACCTGGCCGAAGCCGTGGCCGAGCCAAACGCCGAGTGGGTCTCGTCCTTGCCGCGCAGAATGAAATCGGTGACGATGTCGGCCATTTTGTTTTCCTACCTTGCGCGCCTAGTGCTGGCGCGCTGTGCTTCCTCGAGCCGCTCGCGCTCGATCTGCGCAAAGGTGCCATCGAGCAGCTCCATCGCTTCGATGTAGGCTGCAGGTTGATCCAGCAGGCCGCCGGAGAACGCCAGGTTGCCTTTGCGGTAGTGTCCGAAAAGCCGCAGCAGCTCGTTCGACTGAGGGGTGATCATCGGCAGGAAGCAGGTATAGCTCTCGATCACGCCCTTGATCGTGAACCAGCCCTTCACCGGGGCGGGGCTTCGCTCGTCGCAATGCCTTCCCCATCGGCAGCGCTGGCAGTCGAAGGGCTTCCTTCGCTCTGTTGCGACGTGCGCTGCGATGACAAGTTTTTTCGTTGCTCTTCCGAGAGCCGGCTGCGCAGCCAGATCTCCAGGCTCAGCTCGGCGACGAGCTCGAGCGACAGGTGTTCGAGGTTTCTCTCCTGGTCGGCACTGAACCGGTGGAGGGCGCCGTCCGGATCGGAGAACTTGTCCCAGCCGACCAGGCCGTACTTGAGCAGCGCCCGGGCGCCGGCCTCGTCGAAGGCGAACCCGTTGCCTTTCCGTACCAGGCTCACGTCGCATAGCTCGACGCCGTTCAGCGGCCGCAGTAAAAACCGCGTGGGATTCTGTGACCCTTGCTCGGCCTGAGGGGTATACCACTCGGGTTTGAGGATTGGCAGAGATTTGAGCATTCAGTGATCTCTCTTCTTTGTGAATCGCGCCACGTGGCGCGTTGCAATGTCCTTCCGGAACATGCTGCGGACGATTCGCGTGACCGTGGGTAGGTTGCTCAACATGATGCTGTCGAGTTCCGCATCGGTCAGCCGGTGATTCTCAAAGAGATGCCGGCGCACCGCGCTGCGGACGCCGAGATACAGTCGCCACCACGCTTCCTTCTCCAGGGCTTCTCGCTCACTGATCTTTTTGCTGGTGGCATCGAACATCAGACTCACTGCCTGATCACCAGCAGGCACCCGCCCCGATCGAAAATCGGCGCATCGACACGCTTCAGGGCCTCTATGGCCGCCTCGACAGTTTTCGCAAGGTTGCCGGCGACTAGATCGATCGCTGGCGGAAAGGCCGCGGCGAAACTCGCCTCAGCCGTACTCTCATTCGGCAAAAGAATTCCCGGCAAGAAACCGCGACGAATCCCGAAAAGCCCGAACCGTGCGAGGCGCTACCCCTAGCACGGGTTCGTCCCGAAGCCGCTTCATCGTCTCGCATTGCAAACTAAGCGGCGCGTCTCGAAAGGCCCGAGTCGTAAAGGGCGACGCCCAGATCGCGTCGTGCCGCACTGGCGTTTGCGTCTCGCTAGACATTCCGATGCCCTGCGTGCTCAATCAGAACGCGAATATCCTCGACGCGCCAACACGTCACGCCTTCGGACAGTTTGAGAGGTTTCGGAAATTTCCCGTCACGAACGCCGGCCCACCAGGTGGAGCGGCCTACGGGGATCAGTTCAAGGATTTGCGCGAGGCGCAAAAACCCGGTTTCGGGCAGCGAGATGCCTTTGGACACGGCCGACTCCTAACAGGACTAAAGCGAGCCGATTTTGCTATAGAGTAGTCTGCAGCGTGCAGAAAAAACGACGTTTCGCTCTAAGCGTTCCGTCGTCTTTGCACGCGATACCCTAGGCGCGCAAGTGCTGCTGATGCCGTGGCCAATGTTATTTCGGCAGTCAGGGCAACCGCCTTTATAGTCACTTTGCGACCCTTAGACTGCAGTGCTTGTACAACGCTGCCTACCTTTTCATCTGTCTTACGGGCATTTTCTTTAGCCGCCGCGCTGCCGCCAAGAGCCCTCGCTCGGTTGGCTTCACTAAACTCCCTCTGCCACCCATCGCATGAGCTCAGGCGATACAGCAGTTCGGTTACGGATTCTGATGTTCGCTTCTTCAGGTGTGGCAAAGACAAGAGCAGGTTGTAATACTCGAGCACGACCGGATGGAATCGCCTCGGAACTGCTACCGCCGCGGGCAGCAAGTCTCCTTGGATCATCTCTATACGTTCTGTCAGTCGGCGCTCAAGTCCCTCCAAAAAGTTGTGGTAGGCGAGCGTGTCGGCTGGCGCCGGTAAACCCTCGGGGTAAAGTGTCAGCAGGAAACCCGGCAGCAGAGCGCTGAACTCCTTTTTGAACTTGCGTTGTCGGCGCGCTTTTCGAGGCATAAATCGGCACCTACCGTGGCCGACAAATCCGAGCCATCACGATGAGATGTTCCATAACTGCGCACAAGAGAGTCAGCCGAGTGAGCGCAGCAGCTAGCTCGCTGCCAGTTTCTCGCTCGGGAATCTCTCGATAAAGCACCTCTAGCGATTCGCGCAACGTCCCCGGAGTACCGCAGAATACCTCCTCCATGGGTGGCGCCGGAAGGTGGTCGACTAGCACAGTGTTGGCGCGCGCTAGCTCCGTGAGGAACTTCGACTTAGGATGTTGCTCAGCCATGATGCATACCTCCTAGTAGGTTTGCGTTGTGGCCAGGCGGTCCGGGTGTTGACGCACCCGCGACCGCCGCTCCTTGGAGTTCAGCCGGTCTTTCGAATCGGCACGACCGCGGCGCCGGTGGCGAGTGCCGCGAGGTAATCCGCCCAACCCTGCATCATCTTCCGCCGCTCCGCTAGGTGCGTCGTTCTGTTATACGCGCGACCTTGCGGATCCCGCACTGTGTGAGCGAGCTGCTGCTCTATGACTTCAGGACGGAAGTTTAGATGCTCGTCCAGGATCGTTCGTGCCATCGCTCGGAAGCCGTGCCCGGTCATTTCGTCCTTCGTGTAACCAAGCCGACGCAGCGCGGCGTTGACGGTGTTCTCGCTCATCGGCCGTTCGCGGGTTCGCGTACTCGGGAAAACATATCTCCCGTGCCCGGTAAGCTTGTTAAGTTCCCGCAAGATCTCCAGCGCCTGGCGCGAAAGCGGGACCACTTGGTCTCGGGAGTTCTGTTTGCGGGTCTTCATACGCGCCGCGGGGATCGTCCACATCGCCGCGTCGAGATCGAACTCCAACCACTCTGCCCGGCGCAGCTCGCCCGGACGCACGAAGAACAGCGGCGCAAGCCTGAGCGCGGCATGCGAGACCGGATAGCCGCTATAACCTTCGATCGCGCGCATAAGCTCACCCACCTTGGCGGGGTCCGTGATCGAGGCCATATGGCGCACCGGCGCCCGCGCGATTGCGCCCTTGAGATCTCGACTCGGATCACTCTTCGCACGACCCGTCGCAACTGCGTACCGGAAGACCTGGCCGCACACGCTGAGCATCCGGCGAGCGGTTTCGAGAGCCCCGCGCCCTTCGATACGTCGCACTACCTGCAACAGCTCCGGCGGCTCGATCTCGGCAATCGGCCTGCCGCCGATACGAGGGAAAACGTCCTTCTCGAGCCTGTGTAGTACGCGCTCGGTGTAGAGAGCAACCCAGGTCTTGGAAAACTTCGCGACCCACTCCCGGGCAACCACTTCGAAACTGTTCGCCGCGCGCTCGATTCTCGCCGTCTTGTCGGCTTTCCGCGCCAGACTGGGGTCGATGCCTGCAGCGACGCGCTTGCGCGCTTCGTCGCGCTTTTCGCGCGCCTCTTTGAGCCCGACATCTGGATATACGCCGAGCGAGAGCAGCTTTTCCTTGCCATCGAATCGGTACTTGAAGCGCCACCATTTCGAGCCGTTGGGATTGACGAGCAAGAATAAACCGCCGCTGTCGAACAGCTTCGCCGGCCTCGCTCCGGCTTTGGTGTTCCGAATCTCCGTGGCAGTCAGCGGCATGGTTCGTGAAGGTTGAACGCGGAATCGAACGATGCTGTGGAATCCCGCGCCAGCGCTTGAGCCGGTCTGTTACCCCGATACCCTGAGGATACCCCGAAATCTACCCCCTCCCAGGACGGGATGTCAATGGACGGGCTCGCACTAGGCTGAATCTTGGAGATCGGCTTGAGGTCTTGATCTCCGGGCGATCTTGCGACTGCTTAGGACTGTCTTGGACTGCTTCGGATTGGGGTTCCTGGTAGGCGGTGGGGGATTCGAACCCCCGACCAACGGATTAAAAGTCCGCTGCTCTACCAGCTGAGCTAACCGCCCGAAAAGCCGCGCATTTTAGCGGCGCGCTTCGCGCATGGTCAACCCGGCGCGGGTTCGCGCAGCATGCGCCAGTAAAGGAACTTCATGGTCGCCGCGGAGCCGGCGACAATTGCCGCAAAGGTGAGAACCGAACCGATCGCCAGGGTGGAGAAACCGCTGATGCCCTGGCCGATCGTGCAGCCCACCGCGGTCACCCCGCCGAAACCCATCAGCAAGCCGCCGACGATGTGGTTGCGCAAGTCGGCCGTGGAGCCGAAGCCTTCCCAGCGGAAATTGCCGGATATGATCGCATAGAGAAAGGACCCGGCGAACGTACCGAGCACGGTGGCAATACCGAAGGTGGGCCTGAGCGAAGCGTCTGTCCACAGTAAGCCCAGTTCCAGCGTGTAGGCGACCGGGCCGACATAGGTGAGCGACTCCGGGCGGCGGCTGTTGGTCGCCAGATAGACCTCCTCGAGTGTTTCGGGGTGCTCAAGCACATGGCCGAGATGTCCGCTCACATACCACCCGCCGACGATGGTCGCGCCAACCACCATACCGCCCAGCCACGCGTCGGCATCGGAACGGAAATCGCGCCCTGCAAATACAAACGCAGCCAGTGCGCCGGCGATGAGCGCCGGCAGCAGCCAGCGCATAATTGCCGGGTCGCTGCCAAGACCGGCGGCAAGCAGTCGCGGCAGGTCCTGGCCCGCCGACAGATTGACGGCAACCGAATCGAGCGCATAAACCCGCACTGGGGCCAAGGCGCCCTTCATCGTCATATAGGCGGTAGCGGCCAGCACCAGCACGACGATGAACGACTTGAGGTTGCCACCGCCCAGGCGTACCAGGTTTCGGCTGCCGCAGCCCGAGGCGAGCGTCATTCCCGCGCCAAACAGCAGGCCACCGACGATGTGGGACAGCCAGGTAAGTCGCTCGCCGGTGTAAAAAGAGCGGGTCAGATCAACCTTGCCGCTTGCGGCCAGCGCCCCGGCACCGAGCACCGCTACCGCGATCGCCAGCAGCCACATGCGCATGCGGTTCCAGTGCCCCATGTTTACCAGGTCAGAAACCGCGCCCATGGCGCAGAAGTTCGTCTTGTGAGCGACGGCCCCAAAGGCAAGTCCCAGGGCAAATCCGAGCGTGATCACCAAGACAGCAATCTGGGTGGGGTTTTCCATGCGGGAACAGCCAGAGGAGGCGCAGGGATTCTATCAGCGTCCGTCCGCCGAATAGCGGGGCACGCCCATCGGGCATGGGCCGGCGCGCTGGTCAGGGCATGGTCGCCGGCCGCGACGGGGCGGTGTACTACCTCAAACGCGCCAACCGCTGCTTGGCCTTCTCCGCCGCATCGGTATTGGGATGCTTGGCGATCAGGTCCTCCCAGGTCTTGCGCGCGGCGGCGGCATCGCCTATGCCCAGTTCGGCACTGCCGAGATTGAGCAAGGCATCTGGAATCTTGGCGCTTTCGGGGTACGTGGAAAGCAGTTTGCGCTGGGCCTCGATCGCCGACTTGTAGTCGCGCAGCTGGAAGTATGCATCCCCGGTCCAGTACTGGGCGTTCGCCGCCAGCGTGTGTTGCGGGTGCATCTTGAGGAAGCCGAGGAAGCCGTTGATCGCTGCCTGGTAGTCGCTTGCCCGGTAGCTGCCCATCGCGGTTTCATACGCGCGCTGCGGGCTGTCGGCAGCCGGTGCGACCGCAGTGGTGGTAGCGGCCGCAGTGGTCGCCCCGCTTGGAGGCGGCGCCTCGCTCGCAGCCCCCGTGTTCACCGGGGCGGGTATTGCCGGCTGCGTCTGCATCGCCTGGACCGACTGCTCGAGCTTGCGCAGCCGCTCCTCGAGCGCAGCGATCATCTCCTGTTCCTTCTTCTGCGAGGCGGCAGCGTTTTGCTCGACCCGGCGCATGCGGGTGTCGAGGTCAAGGTACATATCGCGTTGCCGCTTTTCCGCGGTGGACACGCCGTGGCCGAGTTCCTCGATCTTGCCGCGCAGCTTGTTCAGTTCGCCGTTGAGCGCATCGACCTGGTTGAGCAGCTGGACCATTCCCCGCCCACCGGTCTGGCTTTCGACTTGCGCCAGTTTGATCTCGTTCTCCTGCTGGCCCTGGGCCAGTACTTCGACCTGCGCCAGCATCTCCTCGAACCGCGTGGCGAGTTCCTCCTGCCCGCTGCGCACCGTGTCCCACTCGGCGGCGAAGCTGTCCTGCTGTTCGCGCAGCGCCAGGAAGCGGGTGTTGAGATCGCGCTGCACCTCGTGCAGCCCGTCATAGCGGGCCTTGAGCGCCGCGGAGTCGTCCTGCGCCACCGCGCGCCAGCTTTCCAGCGCACGCACCTGGCCCTGGATCTGCGTCAACTGGCCGTGGTGCCGCGAAAGCTGCGCCCGCGCTTCGGCGTCGATCGCGGCATTGGCGCCGCCGGCGGCGAGCACCAAAACAGCGAGGGGCAGCCACAGCTGCCCCCCGTGCCCGGGAATCGTGAAAGATGGATTCATGAGCGATAGGCGTTGACTCATCGCAATCCTCCCGCACGGGTCGCGCGGCCCGCACTGGTGGGGCCCGGGCTGCGCGAGCCGCTATTGCTGTGGCTCGTTGAGATAGACGATGTCGCTGCGCCGGTTCTTTGCCCAGCTTTCCTCGTCTTGACCGAACGCAACCGGCTTTTCGGCGCCAAAGCTTACCGTCTCTACCTGCTTGTCGCCCACTCCGAGCAGGACCATCGCCCGCTTGACGCTGTCGGCGCGGCGCTGACCGAGGGCGAGGTTGTATTCGCGGCTGCCGCGCTCGTCGCAGTTGCCCTGGACCACCATCTTGAGATCGGGATGCCCGACCAGGAACTTCGAGTGCGCCTCGATCAGCGGCACGTACTCTTCCTTGATATCGTAGCGGTCGAAGTCGTAGTAGACGCTGCGCTGGCCGAGAAGGCTCCCCGGTTCCTTGAGCTGGGTCCAGGGATCGCCCCTCAACTGCGCCTCGCCGACCGTGGTGCCGGTGATCGGACGGATTACTGGCTGCTCATCACCCGGGACCCGGCCGGTCTGGGCCTGACGGCGCTGCTGCTCCTCGAGCTGGCGCTTCAGCTCCTCCTGCTCGCGCAGGATCTGCGCCTGTTTCTCCGCCTCGGCCTTGGCTTTGGCCTCTTCCTGTGCGCGACGTTGGGCTTGCTGCTGGTCGAAGAGGTCGCGCTGCTCGATCTCGGCGCCTTGTTGCCCCTGGGACGCACAAGCCGCGAGGAAAAAAACCAGGAGCAGTGCGAAAGTGGCATGTCTCATTGTTCAGACTCCTTTCGGCGATTGTTCAGAAGCGGTCCCCACGCAGGCTCGCGTATGTCTCCAGCCTGCGCGGTGATACGTTGCTTGATCCGACCATCGCTCGAGACGGCGGCTAATATACCACGCCCTCTGAGCAACGAAGCGTAGAGGATCAACTTGCCGTTAGGCGCGAAGGTCGGCGACTGGTCGAAGCTTCCGGTGGTCAGCAGTTGCACCTGCCGCGAAGCGATATCCTGCAGCGCGACGTTGAATCTTCCCTCGCTTCGGTGGATGAAGACGAAGGATTTCCCGTCCGGGCTGTGGCGCGGCGTGACGTTGTATCCGCCCTCGAAGGTCATCCGCTCCGGATCGCCGCTGCCGTCGACCGCCATGCGATAGATCTGCGGGCTGCCGGCACGGTCCGAGGTGAACATGACATAACGGCCGTCCGGCGAGAAGTTCGGCTCGGTATCGATCGACTGGCTGTAGGTGATGCGGCTCAGGCTGCCGCCGTCGGCGTTCAGAAGATAGATCTGCGAGGTACCATCCTTGGTAAGCGTAACCGCCAGACGCATGCCATCGGGCGACCACGCCGGCGCGGAGTTCGATCCCTCGAAGCTTGCCAGAACTTTTCGGGTGCCGTTGAACACGTTGAGCACGTAGACGATCGGCTTCTTCTCCTCGAAGGAAACGTAGGCGATGCGCGAGCCGTCGGGGGACCACTGCGGAGAGATGATCGGCTCCTTGTAGCGGTGCACGACCTGCGGTTTGAACCCGTCGGCATCGGCCACTTGCAACTCGAAGGTCTCGCCGCTCTTTACCACATAGCAGATCTTGGTGGCGAACACGCCCACGTCCCCGGTCAGCTTCTCGTATATCAGGTCGGCAATCTTGTGTGCCGTGACTCGCAGTTGGGTCACCGACACCGTGAAGGCGTAGCCCAGTACCTGCGACTGTCTGGCAACGTCCATCATCCGGAACCTGACCTCGAGTGTTCCGTCGGCACGCTCGATCACGCGGCCGATAACCAAGGTCTGGGTGCCTTCGTTCTTCCAGTACCGGTAATCCACCTCGGAGGCCTCGCTCGGAAACGGGCGCACGCTGCCCTGGCTGCCGAGCCTGAACATTCCGCTGCGCGCAAGGTCTGCAGAAACGACCTGGCTGACGCGCTGGGTGAAACGATCCTCTCCACCGAAGGGCAGGACGGTGATCGGGATCTGCTGAGCTCCACCGCCGATCAAGTCGATGTTGATCTGGGCATGGCTCGCCGCGTGGCCGAGAACCATCATCGCAACAACCGCCCAGCACTGCATCAGGGTCCTTACAGAGCTCATCTCGTCCTTTAGTCCTGTGGCTTGAAGGTGAAAGAAAACCTACGGAAGTTTTGTTGAAACAGGTCGGAGTCCGCCGGCACGGGCAGTGGCGCCGCGGCATGAATCGCGCGCTCAACTGCGGCATCGTAGGCCGGCACCCCGCTGGATCGCGTGAGCTTCAGCTCAAGCACATCCCCTCCTGGCAGCAACGTTACTTCGAACACGCCCTGGGGTTTGCCTTTGAGGTCGGAGGGCATCACGATCTTGGGAATGACCTTGGCCTGGATCCTTGCCATATAACTGTCGATCAGATTCTTCTGGGCTGCGCGTGCATCGGCCTCGGCTCTGCGTCGAGCCTCCTCGGCCTCTCTCTGCTTGCGCGCGGCGTCGTCTCTGCGCCGTTGCTCTTCGGCCGCCGCGGCGCGCAGCCGCTCCTCCTCCTGGCGCCGCTTAGCCTCCTTCGCCTCTTCCTCCCGCCTGAACTGCTCTTTGCGGGCGGTCTCTTCTTCTTTGCGCAGTTCCTCGGCAAGCTTGATCGCCTGATCGCGTTTGCGCGCCTCTTCCTCCAGCCGGCGGTTTTCGGCCTCGACCCGTTTGCGCTCCTCATCTTCCAGCCGGCGCTTTTCCGCCTCGATGCGCTTCTGTTCCTCGAGCAGCCTGGCTTCCTCCTCGCGCTGCTTGCGCTGCCTCTCCTTCAGTTCGATCTCTGCCTGCGTCGGCTGTGGCGGGGCTTCTACCTTGGGAGGAGGCGGCACGACTTTCGGCTTCGGCTCGGGCGGAGCGGGCTTGGGTTCAGGCCTCGGCAGCGCATCGACCCGGGACGGTGGCAACTCCTCCCAGAGGTCGACCATCACGGGCACGGTTATCTTCTTCTGCCAGCTGATGCCGAACACCAGCAGCGTGAAGAACACCAGGTGCACCGCCAGCGCCAGCACGCCGGAGGCTACACGGCCATGATCGTCTACTGCGTCCTGCATCAGGATTTCGGGGTCGCCAGCAAGCCCACCCTTTTTACTCGATTCTGTTGCAGCAGGTCCATGACCTGGAGCACCGATTCGTATTTGACGTTCTTGTCGGCGGAGATCACCACCGGCTGGTCGGGTTTCTTCTTCTGCTTCGCCTTTATGATCTGCAAGAGTTCGTCCCGGTCCACCGGCCGCTCCGCGGCGGATAGCTCACGGTCCACGACCGACAGCCGGCCGTTCTGGCGCACGATTACTTCGAGCGGCTGCACCGGCGCGGTCGAGGTCTTGCCGATCGTGGGCAAATCGACCACGCCCGGGTTCATGAGCGGCGCCGTGACCATGAAGATCACCAGCAGAACCAGCATGACGTCGATGTACGGCACGACGTTAATCTGGTTCATCAGGCGACGATGCCGGCGCAGGATCATTAGCCCACCCCCTGCATCACCGGAGTGCTCTGGGTCTGCGCCAGCGTCGCGGCATTGGCCTGCCGCTGCAGGATGTTGGAGAATTCCTCCATGAAACTCTCGAAGCGGGTGGAAAGGCGTTCGATGTGGCGTACGTAGTGGTTGAACGCCACGACTGCCGGAATCGCCGCGAACAGACCCATCGCGGTCGCCACCAGCGCCTCAGCTATTCCGGGAGCGACATGGGCCAGCGTGGCCTGGCCGACGTTGGCCAGCCCGCGGAAGGCATTCATGATTCCCCACACCGTGCCAAACAATCCGATATACGGGCTTACCGAACCAACCGTCGCCAGGAAGGACAAGTGCGACTCGAGGTGGTCCATCTCCCGCTGGTAGGTGGCGCGCATTGCCCGGCGCGTGCCGTCCATCAGCACCGCAAGGCTGATCCCGGGCTGCTTTCTGAGCTTCACAAACTCGCGAAATCCCGACTCGAATATGCGCTCCAGGCTGCCGGCGTTGGCGCGGGCGCCGGCAGCCGCCTGGTACAGGGTGCCGAGGTCGGCGCCGGACCAGAAACTGCGTTCGAACTCCTCGGTGCGGCGCACGGCCTGGCGGATGACGAACATCTTGCGGAAGATGAACCACCACGACACCAGAGACATCACCAGCAGGACCGCCATTACGAGCTGCACGAGCACGCTCGCGTTGGTAATGAGCGAGAGCAGGGAAAGGTCTTGGCTGACGTTCATGGATTCCTTCCGCTACGAATTTTCATGATTCCTGCGCGGCCCCGGCCCCAGGGTGGCGGGCTGAGGGCCCGGCCGCATCCCATAGCGCCGCATGAACTCGATCCGGGATCGGCGCCGGACGCAGCCCGTCGGCGCTGACACAGGCCAGATTGACCGAGGCGCGCGCCAGAGATTCAGTGCCGCGCCGTACTTCCTGCATCAGGGTAAGCTGAGCGCGGCCGAGTTTTTCGACCCTGGCAGTCACCGCCAGCAGATCGTCCAGCACGGCGGGCTTCATGTAGGCCAGTTCCAGGCCTCGCACGATGAACAGCATTCCCTCCACGCGCATCAACTCGCGCTGGTCGAAGCCCAGCGCGCGCAACCACTCGGTCCGTGCCCGTTCCAGGAAATCGAGGTAGGTCCCGTGAAACACTACCCCGCCGGCGTCGGTATCCTGAAAGTAGACCCGGATAGGCACCGAGAATTCGATGTCAGCTCTCCCGCCACAGATCGCCGCTGCCGGAGATGGCCGGCGCCGCCAGTCCGAAGTGCCGATACGCGCTGGCGGTTGCCACCCGCCCGCGCGGCGTGCGCTGCAGGTAGCCCTGCTGGATCAGGAAGGGCTCCAGCACGTCTTCTATCGTGTCGCGCTCCTCGCCAATCGCAGCCGCCAGGTTGTCTATCCCGACCGGACCGCCATCGAACTTCTGCATCACGGTAAGCAGCAACTTGCGGTCCATCAGGTCCAGTCCTAGAACATCGACGTCGAGCATGGACAGCGCCGCGTCCGCGGTTTGGCGATCGACAATGCCGGCTGCCTTGACCTGGGCGAAATCGCGCACCCGCCGCAGCAGACGGTTGGCGATGCGCGGAGTGCCGCGGGAGCGCGACGCGATCTCCAGCGCGCCGTGGGCGTCAACCTCGCAGTCCAGCAAACGCGCCGAGCGCTCGACGATGCGCTGCATCTCTGCAGGCGTGTAGAACTCCAGGCGCGACACGATTCCGAAACGGTCGCGCAGCGGGTTGGTCAGCATGCCGGCGCGGGTGGTGGCGCCGACCAGCGTGAACGGCGGCAGATCGAGCTTGACCGAGCGCGCGCCCGGTCCCTCCCCGATCATGATGTCGATCTGGTAGTCCTCCAACGCCGGGTACAGGATCTCCTCGACCACAGGGGACAACCGGTGAATCTCGTCGATGAACAGCACATCGTTGGGTTCGAGGTTGGTGAGCAGTGCCGCCAGATCGCCGGGGCGCTCCAGCACCGGACCGGAAGTGTGCCGCAGGTTCACGCCCATCTCACGGGCGATGATATGGGCAAGAGTGGTCTTGCCCAGACCCGGCGGACCGAACAGCAGCACGTGGTCGAGCGCCTCGGAACGGTTCCTTGCCGCCTGGATGAAGATGGTAAGTTGGGAGCGGATCTTCTCCTGGCCGATGTACTCGTCGAACTGGCGTGGCCGCAGCGCACGCTCGAAGACTTCCTCCTGCGAGGAGATCGGTTCCGGGGCGATAAGCCGGTCGGTCTCGATCATGCGGCGGGTGCCGGCTCCGGGGTGCTCGCTCTAGACGCGCCCACTCTTGAACTCGTTGACCAGCGGCCGCACACGCTCCAAGCTGGTCTGCGCGCTGGCCGGCAGTTGTGCGGCGAGATCGTCGATTCGACGGTTGACGATTCCGGTGAGCTTGAGCACAGCGGTAGCGAAGTATTTCTTTCCCAGAGGCGAGAGGGCAAAGCGCTGGCCCTCGGCGTTGGCCGCGTCCTGGATCGAGAAACGCATGGCGTTATCCTCGTCGTTCCACAGGCGCTGCATCCGGCTGCGCTCTTCGTCCAAGCCGGGCACGTCCTTGAGCTTTCCGGAGAAAGACAGGGCCATCATCACGTGGGTCGAGACCGTATGGTCGACGATCTGGATCTGCTTGCGGCCGACTTCGGACCGGAAGTGCGCGATCAGCGCGTCAAGTTCCTGGTCGCTGAACTCCCGCCGGCTGAGGTTCACCCACAACGGCCGCAGCCATTGCAAGCTGGCGAAATCGCGCTCGACCTGCGCTGTGACCTCCTCGAGCAACGCCTCCTCGGCCTGGCGCCAGTACGCATTCGCGGGATTCCACTGCGCGCCCAGCCCTTCCTCGCGGCCGATGCGTGCGAGCTGGCTGCGCACCGCGAGCAGCGTTTCCTGCTTCAGGTAGTAGTGGCCGATCGAGACCGAGGTCGCAAGATCGTGCATTGCGATTAGCGCCTCGGCCTTTGCCGAGGTCTCGACCTCCGCGGCCGCGGCAATTGATATAGTGGTCGCAGCCAACGCGGCGACAGTCAGTCGGACACTATGCGACATTCATCGATCCCAGTATCGCTACGCCCCGGCGAGGCGCCCAGCCTCGCCGCATTATAGCCCACGCGCCTCCGGAGCCAGAACGCATGTCCCTGATTTTGCTGTCGTCGCGGGACGACATGCAACGGCCAGGGCGCCAGCCGGTTTCTTCCGTAATGGTTGGTCACGAGCCGGTCGCATAGGCGTCGATCAGCGGCTGCACGTCGCCTCGGCGCGCACGCATCTCCGCCTCGATCTCCCGCGCCACCGAATCGATGTGGCGCATGATCTCTCCGAGCAACGGGATCGCCAGCATCTTCCAGTACTTCAGCCCCGGGTCGCCGCCTATGAAAGCCAGGGAATCCTCGAAGCGGGAACTGAAGTGAACATCCTCCCGAGGCAGCCGCTCCTGAGCCGCGCGCTGCAACCGAAGCATCTCGTCGCGTGATCCCGGCAGGTCGTACTGGATCCGGTCGGTGAAGGTGTAGTTGAACAGCACGAACTCGCCCAGAAACCAGTCCATGAGTCTGCGCTGCTCGCGACCGCCCTCGGTGGCAAAATGATCGGCGATCCGGTCCGCTTCTTCCGCTGAAAACTGCGCACTCACGTACGCTGACCAGGCCTCACGGATCCATGCCTGGTTCTCGAAGCGGCGCTCGGTCAGCGTCTGGGTGCGCCCCAGCAGGATGCGTTCAGCTTCCCGCCATTCGGGAAGGCGAGGGTGCCACCTCAACCCCAGCCCGGCCTCACGGCCCCATTGCCCGACCAGCCGGTCGGCGCATTTCAATGCGACCTGCTTAAGGTAGAGACGCGCTGCGCCCATGATCAGGGTTGAATCGTGGCTGTCGATGACGCGGTCGACGGCCTCTCGGCGGTACCGCTCTGCTTCGAGATCCACAGCCAAGTCCTGTGCAGCGACCGGCGGTTGCAACGCGGTCACCAGAGCGATACCAGCGAGCAGCCCGCGGATCGTCATTGGGTCAGGTCAGCCCGGCTTGCGCGACTCGCGGGCACGGGCGATGTGCGGGTCGGCCAGCACTGCCCGTGAGCGGATCATCTGCCGCGCCGCGTCGGCGACCGCTTCGGGGTGCAGGTGCAGCGCGTGCACGCCCTGGATCATCATAATTCTGAAATATTTCGCCCCGGGATCGCGGCTCGCGAATCTCATCGCATCAGGGTACTCGGTGAAATCGTAGACGCGATCGAGCATGGCCCGTTCATAGGTCGCAGCCTGCAGATCGCGCATCTCCTGCTCGGAGCCGGACACGCCATAGCGCAAACGGTCGGTGAAGGTGTAGGTCTGTAGCGTGAGCTCGCCGACGAACCATTCGATGACCCGGCGCTGATACGTTCCGCCTTCGCTCTGGAAGTGCACCGCAATCTCGTCCGCTTCCTCGCCGTTCAATATCTGGGACATCAGCTGCGACCAGGCTTCCTTCACCCACACCGGGTCGTTCACGCGTCTCCCGACTAGATCGTCCACGCCCTGGAGCAACTCCTGTTCCGCCCGCTGCCACTCAGGGTGTTCGAGGGTCCAGCGGCGCCCGAGCCCGGCGGCGCCACCGCGCTCGGCCAGCAACTCGCGCGCCGATCTGAGTGCCGCCTGTTTCACATAGACGCGCCCGATTTGCACCGACAGCTTTGGGTCGTGGCTCTCGACAACGCGCGATATCGCCTCGAGCCTTGCCGCTTCGTCCTCCTTTGCAAGCACCGGCAGCAGTGCCAGCGACAAGACCACAGCGCTCAGCAGTTGCAGCCGTCGGCACGTTGTTAGTTTCATCATTTGACCTTCGACAGCAGTTTCAGGGCCTGGCGAATCGACTCGGAGGTCGCCAGCTCGGCGGACAGTCTCGAAAGAGCGTTGGCCGCTTCCTTTTCGCCGTAGCCCAGTGCGAGCAGTGCGTTCAGGGCGTCGCCTCGCTCGCTCGAGGTAGCTGCAGCCGAACCGGCCACGCCGGTGAGCACCTTGCCTCTGAGTTCGAGCAGGAGGCGCTCGGCGGTCTTGTTCCCAATCCCCGGTATGCAGGTCAGGCGCGCTGCGTCCTGCGCCGCCACCGCATGCGACAAGTCCTGCACCGATAGCCCGGACAGCACGGCGAGCGCAGTGCGCGCGCCGACGCCGTTCACCTTCAGCAGCTGGCGGAACGCCAGTCGCTCCTCCTCTGTGGCAAAGCCGAACAACAGGTGGGCGTCTTCGCGCACGATCATGTGAGTGTACAGCGTCACCCGCGAGCCGGTCGCCGGTAGCTGGTATAGCGTGTTCATCGGCACGTCCAGTTCGTAAGCGACGCCGTTGACGTCGACCATTACCATCGGCGGACGCTTCTCGAGCAGCGTACCGGTCAGCTTGCCGATCATGCGAGCCTCCCGCGCCTGATCCGCAGCCCCAGCGTGGACAGCGAGCCTAGTCCCTGTCCGCCGTGCGCATGGCAGATCGCACAAGCCAACGCGTCGGCGGCATCCGCGCCCGGCGCGCCGGGCAATTTGAGCAGCCGACGCACCATTTCCTGCACCTGTTCCTTGCGGGCGTGACCGTTTCCGACCACCGCCTGCTTCACCTGCAATGCGGTGTACTCCGACACCGGCAGATGGCTGGTTACCGCGGCGCAGATAGCGGCGCCGCGGGCCTGGCCGAGAAGCAGAGTCGATTCGGGATTCACGTTGACGAAGACTTTCTCCACCGCGACCTGCTGGGGCTTGCCATCGGCGATGACCTGGATCAATCCCTCGAGAATGCTCTTGATCCGCTCTGGCAGCTCGGTATCCGGTGTGCGGATGCAGCCGCTGGTCACATACGTGATGCGCTGGCCGGACTTTTCGATCAGCCCGAATCCGGTGGCCCTTAAACCGGGATCGATTCCGAGTATGCGGATGGCGTCCTCCCTGGCCCGCCCGTTCAGGCGCTGTCCAGCACGGCGGTCGTATACACCTCCTGCACGTCGTCGAGACCTTCGAGGGCATCGAGCAGTTTCTGCATTCGCGCCGAGTCCTCGCCGGTCAGCACGCTCTCGTTCGTGGGCTTGAACGTGACCTCGGCAAACTCGGCCTTGAACCCGGCTCCGACGAGGCGTTCGCGCACTGAGCTGAACAGATTCGGGTCGGTGATCACCTCGATTGAACCGTCCTCGTTGGCGACCACGTCGTCGGCACCGGCATCGAGTGCAGCTTCCATCAATTTCTCTTCATCGGTGCCGGGGGCAAACAAGAGCTGCCCGCAATGCCTGAACAGGAACGACACCGAACCGTCGGTGCCGAGATTGCCACCAAACTTGCTGAAGGCGTGGCGCACATCGGCTACTGTGCGGGTGCGATTGTCGGTCATGCAATCGACCATCACCGCGGCACCGCCGATGCCGTAGCCCTCGTAACGGATTTCCTCGTAGCTTGCCCCCTCCAGTTCGCCGCTGCCACGCTTAATCGCCCGTTCAACGGTGTCCTTGGGCATGTTGTTGTCGAAGGCCTTGTCCAGGCCCAGACGCAGGCGCGGGTTGGTACCGGGATCCGGGCCGCCGAGCCGGGAAGCAACCGTGATCTCCTTTATCAGCCGAGTAAAGATCTTGCCCTTCTTGGCGTCTGCCGCGGCCTTTCTATGCCTGATGTTCGCCCACTTGCTATGACCTGCCATGACGCTTTCCGGGTGTATAGAGTGGCCCGCCAGAATCCGCAGCGCGGCGCACGAAGTCGCGTAGACGGCTGATATACTTTGTGAAATTCTAGCACGCACCTCCTAGACCCAGATTCTCCGCCGCAACGATGACGCAACCTTTGCCGATCGCCAAAGGAAGACTGGAAATCTGCCTGCTGCCGGCGCTCGCCAACCGACATGGGTTAATCACCGGCGCCACCGGAACAGGCAAGACCGTCACTCTGCAGGTGATGGCCGAGGCATTCAGCTCTATCGGGGTGCCGGTGTTCCTTGCCGACGTGAAGGGCGATCTTTCCGGACTGTCGCAGCCGGGCGCGATGTCGCCGAAACTCAAAGAACGCCTCGCCAGATGCGGACTGCGCCCGCCGCAGTTCGCGCCCTGCCAAGTGACCTTCTGGGATGTGTCCGGCGCGCAGGGGCACCCGGTGCGCGCCATGGTTTCGGAAATGGGTCCGCTGCTGCTTGCCCGCATGCTCAATCTCAACGACACCCAGGCCGGCGTGCTGCAGTTCGTTTTCAGGATCGCCGACGACCAGGGCCTGCTGCTGCTGGATCTGAAAGACCTGCGCTCGCTGCTGCAACACGTGGGCGAGAGTGCAAGACAGTACACCATCGAGTACGGAAACATCTCCGCGGCCAGCGTCGGCGCAATCCAGCGCGGCCTGCTCGCGATCGATGAGCAGGGCGGCGACCGCTTCTTCGGCGAGCCGTCGCTCAACATCGCCGACCTGATGCAGACTGGCCCGGAAGGTCGCGGCGTCGTCAACATCTTGGCCGCCGACAAGCTGGTGTCCCGCCCGAAAACGTACGCCACGCTGCTCCTGTGGCTGCTCTCGGAGCTGTTCGAAGAGCTTCCCGAGATCGGGGATCCGGAGAAACCGAGACTTGTCTTCTTTTTCGACGAGGCGCATCTGCTGTTCAGCGATGCTCCTCCCGCACTGCTGGAGAAGATCGAGCACGTGGGCCGGCTCATCCGCTCGAAAGGCGTGGGCGTGTACTTCGTCACCCAGAACCCGCTCGATTTGCCCGATCCTGTCCTGCGCCAGCTCGGCAATCGGGTGCAACACGGGCTGCGGGCCTTTACCCCACGCGACCAGAAAGCGGTAAAGACGGCAGCTACGACCTTGCGAGCTGGCCCGATGCTGGATGTCGAGAAGGCGATCACCGAACTGGCGATCGGCGAGGCGTTGATTTCACTGCTCGATGAGAAAGGCAGCCCGTCGGTTGTGGAGCGTGCGTGGATTCGCATCGGCCCGGTCACCGCCAGCGAACGCGCCGCAACGATGGAGGCTTCGCTGGTGGCGGGCGTGTACGACCAGCCTGTCGATCGCGAGTCGGCACACGAAGTCCTCAGGGCGCGCCGGGCACAAGCGGAGGCCGTGGCGACCCAAGCACCGCTGCCCAGCCAGCCTGGGGGGGATTGCTTCTCAGCGTGCTGGGCACCGGCGGCGGCCGCCGCCAGAGCGCAGGCGAAGCGATGGTGAAAAGCGCCGCGCGCGCAATCGGCTCCGAAGTCGGCCGCCGCATAATTCGCGGGGTTTTGGGGTCCATACTTGGCGGCACCCGGCGCTGAGGATGTCAGCTTCATCCGCAGCGACCGGCGGCGGCATCTTTGCCGGCATGCTGCTGGTGCTGGTGGCCGCGATCGGCTTTTCCGCCAAGGCGATCATCATCAAGATCGCCTACACCTACCCTGTGGATGCCGTTACGCTGCTGGCACTGCGCATGTTCTTCTCCGCGCCGTTCTTCGTGGTGATGGCTTTGTGGAGCGGGCGCAGCGGTCATCGCCTTTCCTTCGAGGACTGGAGATGGGTCGGCGTTCTCGGTTTTACCGGCTACTATCTCGCCAGCTATCTCGATTTTCTAGGCCTGATATACGTCACCGCCAGCCTCGAGCGGCTCATCCTGTTTCTGTACCCGACCATCGTCGTGCTGCTCTCGGCGTGGCTGCTGAAGACCCCGATCCGCCGGCATGACGTTGCGGCGCTCGGCTTGTCCTACGGCGGAATCGCGCTGGTGTTTCGCGAGAGTCTGAGTCTTTCCGGCGAGCCGCACGATCTCGCGATCGGCGGCGCACTGGTGTTTGCCAGCGGGCTCATCTATTCCTTTTATCTGGTCGGCGTCGGCGGAATCATCGCCAAGCTCGGCTCTGCACGCTTTACCGCTTACGCCATGCTGGTGGCCTGTGCCGCCTGCCTGCTGCAGTTCTTCTTCACCCACCGGTTGGACGCGCTGCGCTTGCCAATGCCGGTGTACATGCTAAGCCTGCTGATGGCCATCGTATCAACTGTGCTGCCGGCGTGGTTCATGTCGGAGGGGATCCGCCGCGTCGGCGCCAGCCGCGCAGCGATGGCCGGCTCGATTGGTCCGGTGGCAACGATTCTGCTCGGATACTGGATTCTGGACGAATCTATCACCGCGTTGCAGCTGGCGGGAGTGGTGCTGGTGCTTGCGGGCGTGACGCTGGTAAGCGTGCGCAGATCATGAGAATCCTCTCGCGCCGGCCGTCGGTGACGGAGCTGGCACGACAGGCAGCTTGTTGCCGGAATCATGCGGGCGCCCAGTTCTGGAGCATCCCCGTTCCATTCGCTCAGTTGTACTTTCCCGCTGCAGGGCCTACATTGGAGGGTGCCGTGCCGACATGTCCAGCGACCATGGCTTGGGCCCGAATACGTTCCGTGAATGGCAAACGAAGTCCGGATCCTCCTGCTAGAAGACGTCTCCTCCGACGCGGAACTGGTTGATCGAGAGCTCGCCCGCGCGGGCCTAGTCTGCGACATACGCCGTGTCGGCACCGAGCACGAGTTTGTTCGCGCCATTTCGCAGTTTGGCCCTGACGTCATTCTCAGCGATTACAGCCTGCCACAGTATGACGGCATGAGCGCTCTGCGCTCGGCGCGGTCGATCCGGCCGGAAATACCGTTCGTTTTTGTCTCTGGAACGATAGGCGAGGAAGCAGCCGTCGAAGCCCTCACGCAAGGCGCCTCGGACTACGTCCTCAAGGGGAATCTGAAGCGACTACCCTCGGTCATCCGCCGCCTTCTCCGGGAGGTCGAGGATCGCATCGCCAGACACCGGTCGGAACAGGCCCGCGTCAAAGCAGAACAGCTGTACCACTCGGTGGTCGAGCTCTCGCCCGACGCCATCCTGGTTCTGCGTGAAGGGGAGATCGTCCTGATCAACCAGGCCGGCCTGAAACTCTACGGAGCTCAAAGGCACAGCCAGATGATAGGACGAGCGCTGGCCAACTTGGTCCACGAAGACTCCAGGGAAGATTTCTCGGCGTGGATGCAAAGAGATGCGGCACCGGCCCTTTCCGAGCAAAAGCACGTCAGGCTCGATGGGTCGATCGTGGATGTCGAGCTGACCGGTGCCCAGATCGAATACTCCGGTGACCGCGTCATGCTGGTTTTCGCCCGCAAGCCCGTCGTTCGCGACACTGACCGCAGTCCGTAGAAGTCCGGAACCGAATCGTTCCTCGAGGAGTCCGGACCCGGGCCGGGCCAGCCTGACAGAATCGATCGCTCGCGCTATGGTTGGCAGGTATGACGCGGATCCTGGCGGCTGGGCTGGGCGTGTGGCTGTGCGCGAGCGCCGGCCACGGCGCTGTCTTGTCCATTTCCTGCGGCGCGGTGGGTCAGGAGTTGGAGGTCTGTCGCGCGGGGGCGCGAATCTGGGAGCGCAGGACCGGGCATACGGTGCGGCTCGTTTCGACCCCTAACTCGAGCAGCGAGCGCCTGGCGCTGTATCAGCAGCTGCTCGCCGCGCGCACGCGAGACGTCGACGTGCTCCAGATCGACGTCGTGTGGCCTGGTGTCCTTGCGCCGCACCTGCTCGACCTCGCTCCCCATGCGGCGGGACGCATGGAAGCGCACTTCCCGGCGCTGGTGACGAACAACACCGTGAACGGCAGGCTGGCTGCGATGCCGTGGTTCTCGGATGCGCCGGTGCTCTATTACCGCAAGGACCTGCTCGACAAGTACCGTCTGCCGCCGCCAAGAACCTGGCGCCAGCTGACCGAGACCGCGCAACGGGTTCAGGACGCCGAGCGCGCCGCGGGCAATGACCGGTTATGGGGTTTCGTGTGGCAGGGACGTGCCTATGAGGGTCTGACCTGCAACGCCCTGGAGTGGATCGCCAGTCATGGCGGCGGTTCTATCGTGGAAGCGGACGGGCGGATCTCGATAGACAACCCGAATGCGGCGCAAGCATTGACCCTCGCGGCTAGCTGGGTGGGTACGATTTCACCTGCCGGTGTGCTGAACTACACCGAAGAGGAGGCCCGCGGAGTGTTTCAGAGCGGCTATGCCGTATTCATGCGCAACTGGCCTTACGCATGGCCTCTGGTCAACAGCGAGGATAGCCCCGTGCGCGGCCGGGTGAGCGTCGCGCCGATGCCGGCCGGGGAAAAGGGTTTCAGCGCCGCGACGTTGGGCGGCTGGCAGTTGGCTGTGTCGCGTTACTCCGCGCATCCCGAAATCGCTGTCGATCTCGTCATGCACCTGACCGGGCTGGCAGAGCAAGAACGGCGCGCGATTGCTGCCGCCATCAACCCGACGATACCTTCCCTGTACAAAGTCCCTGCAGTGCAGAGCGCAATCCCGTTCCATGCGGCATTGGCGGAATCCTTTCAGCGCAGCGTGCCCAGGCCCTCCGCGGTGACCGGCCATCGCTACAACCGCGTAAGCACCGCGTTCCAGTACGCGGTGCACGCGGTTCTCTCCGGGCAGTCTGACGCGAGCACCGCGCTGCGTTCGCTGAAGCGCAGCCTGATGAGGTTGTCGCGAGGCGAACAGTGGTAAGCAGTCAGAGTCATCTCGACCGGCTGCGCACCCCGGCGGCGTGGATGTTCATTGCGCCGGCGCTTGCCATACTCCTTGTGGTGGCAGTCTGGCCGCTGGCGCGCACAATCGCTTTCGGATTCACCGATGCTTGGTTCGGCGACCTCGAAGCGCGCCAATGGATCGGCTTTGAAAACTATCTCGCCGTCTACGGGGGCCGGTGGTACGGATTGCTTGTCGACCCGTTGTGGTGGCGCGCGGTCGGGAATACGTTGCTGCTTGCAGCGGTGTCGGTCGCGCTTGAGACGGCGTTCGGCGTTGCCATAGCCCTGGTGCTCAATGCCGATTTTCCCGGGCGCACCCTGGTGCGCGCGGCAGTCTTGGTGCCATGGGCGATGCCCACGATCGTGTCGGCGAAACTCTGGGGCTGGATGCTCAATGACCAGTTCGGAGTCATCAATCACGCCCTGGTGTCGTTCGGGCTGATCGATCAGCCCTTGGCGTGGACCGCTGACGCCCGGCTTTCGATGGCAAGCGTGATTGCGGTGGAAGTCTGGAAGACGACACCGTTCGTAGCTCTGCTGGCGCTCGCCGCGCTGCAACTGGTCCCCCAGACCTGCCTCGACGCGGCGAAGATGGACGGCGCCGGGGCCGTGCGGACCTTCTTCAGCATCACCTTGCCGATCATCCGGCCTGCGATCGTTGTCGCAGCAGTGTTCCGGCTGCTGGACGCGCTTCGCGTGTTCGATGTGATCTATGTTCTAACCTCGAACAGCGTCAACACCATGTCGATGTCGATCTATACGCGCCAGCAACTGGTGGATTTCCAGGAGGCCGGCTATGGCTCGGCTGCGGCCACCGTGTTGTTCTTCATAGTGGCGCTGGCGGCGGCTATGGTGCTAACCGCATTCCGCGTGCGCCTGACGGAAAGCGGGGTGCTGCGATGAAACTACTTCGCCAAGTCGGTTTCTGGTTGTTGGTAGCCGGGATCATGGCGATCTCGCTGTTTCCGTTGTACTACGCGACGGTCACATCGCTGCGTCCGGCCTCGAAGCTCTTCGAGCCCGCCTGGCTACCGACTTCGCTGACCGCGGCGAACTACGCCGCGGTGTTCAACGAGCTGCCTTTCGCGCGCAACCTGCTCAACTCGGTGCTGGTGGCTGGTTCGGTGGTGGCGATCGCGATGGCAGCCGGGGTGACCGCGGCCTACGCACTGGCTCGAGTGCGTTTCCGCGGGCGCGGTCTTCTGCTGGCGGCGATACTGGCCGTTTCGATGTTCCCGCAGGTGGCGATCCTGTCCGGTATGTTCGAACTGATCAGCGCCCTCGGTCTGTACAACCGCCTCGCCGGACTCGCGCTAACCTACACGGTGTTCACTCTGCCGTTCACGGTGTGGATCCTGATCGCGTTCCTGCGCGAGTTTCCGCAGGAGCTGGAGGAAGCGGCGCTGATCGATGGGGCCGGCGCCTGGCAGACTCTGACTCAGGTATTCCTACCGCCGATGCGCCCGGCGATGGCGACCACCGCCCTGCTGGCGTTCATAGCCGCGTGGAACGAGTTCCTGTTTGCGCTGACCTTCACTCTAACGAACGAGCAGCGCACGGTGCCGGTAGCAATCGCGCTCATGACCGGTGCCAGCCGCCACGAGTTACCATGGGGCAACATCATGGCAGCCTCGGTGATCGTTACGGTACCCTTGATCGCGCTCGTCCTATTGCTGCAGCGGCGCATCATCGCCGGAATGGCCGCGGGAGCGCTGAAGGGATGAAGTGCAGCGCGACGAAGGCCCCAACCGGACTGCCGCAGTCCGGTAACCACACCCTCCGACGCCGGTCGGGCAATCTTAGAACGCAGCGACCGCCGGCAGCCGTCAGAAGCGGAAGAAAAGTGATGCCGCCAGATTGTCCACCTTGACGTCGTCCCTGGATGCAGGGTCGGGCATCTTGTAGCGGGAATATTCCACACGCCAACCGATGTCCGGCGTCAGATAGTATTGCGCGCCCCCGCCGAACTTGAAATTCACGTCGGTCTCGTCTTTCTGGTCGGTACTCAGGACGAGTACCGAGTTCTCAAGGCCGATGCGGGTCTCCCCGACCGTCGCTCCGACGCGGCCCACCAGCCTCCACTTCTCTCCCAGCGGCCACATTCCGACGGCATCGGCAAACAACACGGACATCCTGTATTCCACGATCTGGCCGTTGGAGTACGCGGCGCTGGTAGTACCAAGCCGGCCGCCCCCGGCCTCGATCGCAAGGTATCGATTGAACTCGTACCCCAAGTAAATCTGAAAACCGTTGAAGCGATCATCGACATCGCCGACCGTGGCGCCGCCGGAGAGGGCGCTGAGCGACGCGGGTTCGATTGTCGCGTCGCTTCGAGTCAGGGCGAAACCGAAGTACCAGGGACTCGGGGGCTGGTCAGCAGGCGACTGCGCCATCGCTTGCGAAGCCAGCACGGCACTCACGATCGGCGCCAGGCAAAGTGCAGTCTTGATTTTCACTAGGGGCTCCTGTTGGCGTTTGAGCTACAGCTAATGTACTCGATCAGCATAGGCATGTAAATGCCTGTTAAGCAAAGATTTGTGCTCTTGACAGCCAGCGCTGCCCTGATCAGACGTTGAAACGGAAATGTACGACATCGCCGTCCTGGACCACGTATTCCTTGCCCTCCAATCTCATCTTGCCGGCCTCCTTCGCCCCGAGTTCGCCGTTGCGCGCGACATAGTCCGGGTAGGCGATCACCTCCGCGCGGATGAATCCTCTCTCGAAATCGGTGTGAATAACCCCTGCAGCCTGCGGTGCAGTGTCTCCCCTGTGAATGGTCCAGGCACGTACTTCCTTCTCGCCAGCCGTGAAGTACGTCTGCAGTCCCAGTAGATCGTAGGCCGCGCGAATCAGGCGGTTGAGCCCTGCCTCCTGCAAACCCATGTCGGCAAGAAAGACACGCTTGTCTTCCTCCGCAAGGTCCGCGATCTGCGCCTCGGTGGCGGCGCAGATCGCCACCACGGGCGCGCCCTCCCCGCGGGCATGCCCCCTGACCCGATCGAGCAGCGGGTTGTGATCGAAACCGTGCTCGGAGACGTTGGCCACATACATCGTCGGCTTCATGGTGAGCAGAAACAGCGGCCTTAGAACCGCCAGCTCTTCTCTTTCCAGCGATGCGGCGCGCGCCGGCCGGCCCTGGTCGAGAACCGGCACCACTTTTTCCAGCACCGCGACCAGCCGCTGCGCTTCCTTGTCGCCGCCGGCGCGGGCGACTTTGCTATACCTGGCGAGCTGCTTGTCGACTGTGGCGAGGTCGGCGAGTGCCAGCTCGGTATTGATAGTCTCGATGTCGGAAACCGGGTCGACCTTGCCGGCCACGTGTACCACGCTGTCATCCATGAAGCAGCGAACGACATGGGCGATGGCATCGGTCTCGCGGATATTCGCCAGGAACTGGTTGCCGAGACCCTCGCCCCGGGAAGCGCCCGCCACCAAGCCGGCGATGTCGACGAACTCGACTATCGCGGGTATGACCTTCCGCGGTCTGGCTATGGCGGCGAGCGCGGCGAGTCGCGGATCCGGGACTTCGACGATCCCGACGTTCGGCTCGATGGTGCAGAACGGATAGTTTTCGGCAGCGATTGTCGCCCGGGTGAGCGCGTTGAACAGCGTGGACTTGCCAACGTTGGGCAGCCCGACGATTGCGCATTTCAGACTCATGAATAGCGAGCGAAGTGAATGTGGTGAGCGGCAGGGTAGGCGGGCGGTTTACGGCCAAGACGTCAAAGCGGGGAGTCCTCACTCTTCACTCTTCCCGTCTTGGTGTGCAGGCGATGCATCGCGCCCTCGGTGTTGCCTTCGATCAGCAGGGGCCAGACCTCGAGGCTGCATTCGATCGCCGCATCGATGAGCGCCGCCTCCTCCTTGCCCGGCGCCCCCAGTACATAGTTGGTTACCGCCGCGCGGTCTCCGGGGTGGCCTATGCCGATGCGAAGCCGCCAGAATTCGTGACCCAGCGCGGCTCCGATGTCTTTCAGTCCGTTGTGGCCGGCAACGCCGCCGCCTTTCTTTAGCTTGGCTGTGCCCGGAGGCAGATCGAGTTCGTCGTGCACCACCAGCACGTCGGCGGGTGCGATCCGGTAGAAATGGGTCAACGCCTGGACCGCCCGCCCGCTTGCGTTCATGTATGTGGCCGGCTTTAGGAGCCAGCATTCGCGGCCGCCCTGCAGCACCCTCCCGGCCTGGCCGTGGAAGCGTGCTTCGTTCCTGAGCGCCACGCCATTGGCTGCCGCCAAACGATCGACCCACCAGAAACCGGCGTTGTGGCGAGTGGTTTCGTGCTGGCGGCCGGGGTTTCCCAGACCGACGACGAGTCTCATTCAAAAGGTCCCGCAACAAGAAGGCCCGCCGGCCTCCAAGGCGACAGGCGGGCCCGACATTGCGACAGGAAGCTTATCTCTTGTCGCCTTCCCTTCTCTTGTCTTCCTTCTTGTCTTCCTTCTTGTCCTCTGCGGCGGGGACAGCAGGGGTGGCGCCGGGCGCAGCGGTACCCTCGGCGGCAACCGCTTCGCCTTCGACCGCCACGGCAGCCTCGGTGGGCGCCGGTTCTTCCTCGATCACCTTCGGGATCTGGACCGTGGCCACAACCGCGTTGTCGCCGCGGATTAGCTGAACCGACTCCACGCCTTTTGGTAGCGTCAGTTCCGCAAGGTGGACCGAATGGCCGAGCTGGAGGTTCGCCAGATCGACCTCGATGAATTCCGGCAGATCGTCCGGCAGGCATGAGATGTCGATATCGGTCATGACGTGAGAGACGATGCCGCCGCCGACCTTGACTCCCGGCGCAACGTCGGCGTTCTTGAAGTGCAGCGGCACCTTCATGTGGATCTTCTGGTTTGCCGACACCCGCTGGAAGTCCACGTGCAGCACCTGCGACTTCCAAGGATGCATCTGCACATTGCGCAGCAGCACCCGCTGCTTCTTGCCGTCCAGACTCATGTTCAGGATCGAGGCATGGAAGGCCTCGCTACGCATCTGCAGGTAAAGCGCATTGTGATCGAGCTCGATCACCTGCGCCGGCTGGTCGGCGCCGTAAACGATGCCGGGCACCTTTCCGGTCCGGCGCAGGCGGCGGCTCGCACCCGTGCCCTGCACCGACCGCGGAGTTGCGGTCACTTCGATGGTTGCCATGTTGCTCTCCAGTCAGGGTCTGGGGCGGCCGCGACCAGCCGTCCCCTGGTTCAAAAAGGCGCGCAGTATACCCTGCGCGCCGTGAGAATGCTCGATCGCAGGCGGGTGCAGAGCGCCCGCCCGCAGCCTGTCCGCGCCACGTGGCGGGAATCCTGCCCATCGCAGATGCTAGTCCATGAACAACGAAGACACCGAGTCCTCGTTGCTGATCCGCCGCATCGTCTCTGCCAGCAGTTCGGCGATCGACAGCTGGCGAATGCGATTGCTGCGCCGTGCGTCATCGCGCAGCGGGATGGTGTCGGTCACCACCACTTCGTCGATCACCGAGTTCTCGATGCGCTCCACCGCCTTGCCCGACAGTACTGGATGGGTGCAGTAGGCTAGAACCATCGCCGCGCCTTCCTCCTTCAGCGCGTTGGCCGCCTCGCACAGTGTATTGGCGGTGTCCACCATGTCGTCCATGATCACGCAAGTGCGCCCAGCGACTTCGCCGATGATGTTCATCACGGTCGCCACGTTGGGCCGCGGACGTCGTTTGTCGATGATCGCCAGGTCGGACTCCAGCCGCTTGGCTAGCGCCCGCGCCCGCACCACGCCGCCGACATCCGGCGAGACCACCACCAATTCCCCGTAACCGCGCTTCCAGATATCCCCCAGCAGGATCGGGGCCGAGTAGACGTTGTCCACCGGGATGTCGAAAAACCCCTGTATCTGGTCCGAGTGGAGGTCCATCGTCAACATCCGGTCCACCCCCACCGCCTGGAGCATATTGGCCACCACCTTGGCACTGATCGCTACTCGAGCCGAGCGTGGGCGGCGGTCCTGCCGTGCGTAGCCGAAGTATGGGATGGCGGCGGTGATGCGGCCCGCTGAAGAGCGTTTAAGCGCGTCCACCATCAGCAGGACTTCCATCAGGCTGTCGTTGGTGGGCGTACAGGTTGACTGCAGAACGAACGTGTCCTTGCCGCGCACGTTCTCCAGCAGTTCGACCATCACCTCGCCATCGCTGAACCGGCCGACGGTCGCACGCCCGATTGGAATGTTCAGGTGTCTTACGACGTCCTCGGCAAGCTTCGGATTCGCGTTGCCGGTAAACACCATCAAGCTGTCGTAGGCCATGACCGAAATCGCCGAAGTTCGGAGTTATCGCCAGGAAGGCAATACGCCGCCGCAACGGCGCATTGCCAAGTTTGCGCTGCCGTCGCCCGCTTTAGGGCGGCGCCGGCCCTTTCGTTTATGGCTGGGGAGGAAGGATTCGAACCCTCGAATGGCGGAATCAAAATCCGCTGCCTTAACCAACTTGGCGACTCCCCAAGAATGCTAAACCGCACCCTCCGGCAAGAGCGGATGGCGCTCAAGGCCACGTACGACGTATCCGCGCATGTCCGCGGGCAGCCGGCCGAGAATTCGCCGCGCTTCGGATTCGGTTTCGAACTCGCTGAATACGCAGGCACCGGATCCGGTCATCGCTGCTTTGCCGTATTGCCGGAGCCAGGCCAGGTGATGGGCGACTTCAGGATGGCGCTTGCACACCACTGGCTCGAGATCGTTGCGCCCGTGGCCTTCCAAAAAGGCCGCTATTGTGATGGCTTCACTGTTGCGTGTCAATTCGGGGGCAGAGAACATTTCCGCTGTGGAAACCGCTACTTGCGGCTCTAGAACGAGGTATGACGCGGGTCTCAAATCGATCGCCCGAAGCTGCTCGCCGACACCTTCAGCAAGGGCGTTGCGGCCGAAGACGAACACCGGCACATCGGCGCCCAGTTCCAGCCCGATGCGCCCCAGCTCTTCGCGCGACCATCGCAGGTGCCAGAGGCGGTTGAGCGCAACAAGCACGGTTGCCGCGTCCGAGCTGCCGCCGCCCATTCCGCCCCCGATCGGCAGGTTCTTTTCCACCTCCAGATCCGCACCCAGTCGGCGGCCACTGCATTTCTGCAACAGGCGCGCGGCGCGCACGCACAGATCGTCATCTTCCGGCACACCGGGCAAGTCGTTCAGGCGCCGTACGCGCGCGTCTTCACGGACGCGGATGCCTATCTGGTCGCAGCGGTCGATGAAGCGGAACACGGTCTGCAGCAGGTGGTAGCCGTCTGCCCGGCGGCCCACCACATGGAGAAACAGGTTGAGTTTGCCAGGCGCGGGAAAACGTTCCAGTCGGGCACTCATGTACCGATGCTTGCCCAGCGGTCGATGACCAGCTTGATACTCAGATCACCGTAGGACAGTGTCAGTGTTGATGGCAGCAAGCCATCGCCGGCATAGGCCAGATAGGAAATCGTCCATCCGCGCTGGATGAGGCTGGCGAGTCGCCCGCGGGCATCTCGCCGCTCGGAGTCCACCGGCGCCGCGGGATCGGGCCGGGCCAGGACCCAGTGCTGCAAGCCCTCGAGTGGCAGGTCCCAGCCAAGCACCTCGCGAGTCAATCCCTGAATATCGTTCGAACGGAAGGTCTGCTTGTCTGCGGTGGCAAGGGTCGCGCCATCGGCACCGGACTCGATCGTTGCGAGTACCGTACCCAGCGGTGAGTACAGGCGCAGCGATTCGCCTTGGCCGTGCGCCCAGCGCAGGCGCGCGGAATAGCCGCGAGTGCCGATCCGCACCGCGACCCGGCCGGTCAATTCAAACTCGCGTATGGCGGCGAAGTCTGCGGGCTGCAGTGCCGAAGGTGCCACGGCGCACGCTGTAAGCAGCGCGACCAGCGATAACGCGGCACAGCGTCGCATCGGGCGCGGGCGCGCTACTTGAACTTGCGAATGACCTTTTGCAGCTCTTCGCTGCCCGGGTGGTTGCGCAGCGACTCGTCCCAGATGCGCTGCGCCTCCTCGCGCTTGCCCTCGACCCAAAGCACTTCACCGAGGTGGGCCGCAATCTCGGGGTCCTGACGCTGCTGGAAAGCGCGGCGCAGGTAGTCAATGCCCTCCTTGCGATTGCCGAGGCGGTAATGCACCCAGCCCATGCTATCGAGGATGAAAGGGTCGTCCGGCGCCAGCTCGAGTGCCTTCTGGATGTAGTCGCGCGCCTCGGTCAGGCGGTCGGTACGGTCGGCCAGCGTGTAGCCGAGCGCGTTCCACGCCTGAGCGTGCTCGGGCTTGAGGGTAACCAAGCGACGCAGGTTGTTCTCCACCACGTCGAGCCGGTCAATTTTCTCGGCAGCGAGCGCGATGTCGTACAGGAGGTCGGGCTGGTCTGGACGCTCGTCCAGCGCGCGCCTGAGCACATCGTAGGAAGCCTGATACTGCTTGACCTCCCGCAGCATATGGGCTTCGGCTTGTAACAGTTGCACGCGCTGAGCATCGTCGCGCGGCTCAAGCCCCCGCAGGTAGTCGCGCGCCTCTCCGATCCGGTTCTGTCGAGAGAGCATCAGCGCATAGCGAGAGTGGGCAGCGGCATACTGCTCGCCGCCTTCGACCGCGCGATACCAACGCGCCGCTTCCTCCTCGCGTTTTAGCTCTTCATTGACTTGCCCGAGCTGGAAACGCACGACGTCCATGTCCTTGTAGCCGAGGTCCAAGACCTTGCGCAGTTGTCTGTCAGCCGCATCCAGGTCGTTCATCTGCACCGACAGCAATGCAACGGTGAAGGCGAGATCGGCATTGTCCGTGTTCGACGCAAGTAGCCCCTCGAACTGCTCCCGGGCTTCCGGATAGCGCTTCTCGGCGATCAGTCCGCGGGCGTAATTGAGCCGCACTTCCTGCGCTTGCGGATTCAAGACGATGAAATCCTTCAGATAGGCGAGCGACTTGTCGCGCGATTCACGAGACAGCAGCTGCGCTTGCAGCAACGCCGCCTGCTCCCATTCAGGACGCAGCCGCAGGGCCTCACGGATCGCTGTCAGGCTGGCGTCGGTGCGACCCGCCGCTTGCGCCGCCTGCGCAAGCGCGAACTGCGCCTCAGGCTGCTTGGCGTAGGACCGAGCCAGGTCCCGAACCAGCTCGTACACCGCCGTCTTGTCGGGGTGGCGGCCGAGCACTCCCTGCAATTGCATGAATGCGGCGCCGACATTTTTCTTTTCGGCCGCGAGGATCTCGGCCAGGAGCGGTTTTGCAGCCCGCAGGTCACGAGCGTTGACCAACAGCGTTGCCAGAGTCTGACGCGCAGCGGCGGAATCCTTCTCGGTCGCTAGCCAGATTCGCGCCGCATCGAGCGCAACGTCGTTGAGCTTGGCCTGCAGCGCCACTTCCGTGGCGCGCCGCGCCACCCTCGGGTCGCGGGTACTTTTCGCGAGGTCGAGGTAGGCTTGCGCCGCGAGCTGCGCGTTGCCGCGCTGGGCCGCGATCTCGGCCAGCAGAAACTTATAGAGCAGGTCTTCGTCCAAGCTGCGGTTGGGCAGCGAGGACTCGCCGAAAACGCGCCGGGCGCGCTCTTCGAGACTGCCCTCCTCGGCCTGCGCTGTCCAGCCCGGGCCTGGCAGGTTCGGTTGCGAATCAGCCGAACCGCGGGCGCCAGACTGGGCGCAGCCGGCGGCAATGCCCAAGAGAGCGAGGGCTGCCAGGGATGTTATGAGGAAAGGAGGCATCGGAGGAGGTTCCCGCCGAACTGCCTGTAAGCCACGGCTCGCTTGGCGCGGGAGTTCTTCAATCACGCAGCCAGTTTAGGTATATTTGGCGGCCGTCACAAGTGACCCCGTTCTGGCGAGTACGGCGATGCGGGACGCCCGATGAATTCGCAGTCGGGGAACATCCGCCCCGGGCATCATGACTCGGCAACCCGGGATTTCCCAGTTCAAGTAACGAAAGAGGTATGAGCACATCAGTTAGCTCGGAAGTCACTTTGTCCGCGGTGGCGCTTTCGCGCTCTTACGGCAGCAATCGGGCGGCGCACGACGTCTCGCTCGAGCTGCGGCGCGGCGAAGTACTCGGTCTTCTGGGGCCCAACGGCGCCGGCAAGACCACCACGATGCAGATGCTAACCGGCAACCTAGCGCCCTCTGCTGGTACGGTAACGGTATGCGGGATCGATCTCATCGATCGCCCGACCGCGGCCAAAGCCCGCATCGGCTATCTGCCGGAAGTACCACCCCTGTACCGCGAGTTGCGGGTCGATGAATACCTCAGACTCGCCGGACGGCTGCACAAGATCAGGAAATCGGCACTTCACGCCGCGGTCGAGCGTACCAAGAGCCGCTGCGGACTCTCGGACATGGGTCGGAGGCTCATCGGTTCGCTGTCGAAGGGCTATCAGCAACGGGTCGGCATCGCCCAGGCAATCATCCACGAACCGGAGGTCATTATTCTTGACGAGCCCACGGTGGGGCTCGACCCCAACCAGATCCGCGAAATCCGCTCCCTAATCCGCAGTCTGGGCAGCGACCACAGCGTGATACTGTCCACTCATATCCTGCCTGAGGTCGAAGCGATCTGCGACCGGGTGCAGATCCTGCACCGCGGCGAGGTCGTATTCTCCGACTCAATCGGCGGTTTGCGCCAGTTCCGCGGCGGCCACTGGCTCCAGGTTGCGCTGCACCGTCCGCCACCGGCTGAGGAGCTGGCAACAGTCTGTGGCAGTGCCGAAGTGCAGCAAGTGAACGCTAGCATGTTCCGTATCAAGCCCTCCGACGGTGAAGATCCGACCGACGCGCTGGTGCGTGCCTGCGTCGAGCACGATTGGGGGCTTTACCAGCTCCAGCCGGCGCATGCCAGCTTGGAAGAAGTTTTCGTCCACCTGACACAGCGGGAGGCCGATGAAGCGCCCGGCAGGGAGGGGGTCGGCACATGATCTTCACACTCGCTGCCAAAGAGCTGCGCTCCATGTTCGCCTCGCCACTTGCCTGGGTGGTGCTGGCTTTCCTCCAGCTCATCTTCGCCTGGATATTCCTCGCCCGTGTCGATTACTTCCTCACGATCCAAGGGCAGCTCGCGCGGCTGCCGAATCCGCCGGGATTGACTGACATTGCCATAGCACCGGTGTTCGGGGTGGCTTCTTTCGTGCTGCTGATGTCGGTGCCGCTGCTGACGATGCGGCTGATCGCCGAGGAGCGACGCAATCAGACAATGACCCTGCTCATGTCGGCGCCAGTGTCGATGACCGAGATCGTGCTGGGCAAGTTTCTGGCGATGGTTGGTTTTCTCGGCATCGTCCTCTTGCTGATCCTGGCGATGGGCCTGTCGTTACTCGCCGGGGGCGAAGTCGACCTGGGTCTCATTGCCGCCAATTCGGTTGGTCTGATGCTGCTCGCCTCGTCCTTTGCCGCGATCGGCCTTTTCGTATCCTGCCTGACCAATCTTCCGGTGGTAGCGGCGGTACTGTCGCTCGCCGTTCTGCTCGGGTTGTGGATAGTGAACATAGCCGCCTCCGATCCGCAGAGCCCGCTGCACGTCGTATCGTTGCTGAGGCATTTCGAAAGCTTTACCGGTGGCTCGATCGCGGTTGTCGACCTGGTTTATTTCGTGGTGCTGATCGCGCTGTTCATCGTCCTTTCCATCAGGCGTCTCGACGCCGACCGATTGCGCGCATGAAGATAAATCGCACGCTCCGTCTGCAGCTGCTTGCCCAGAACAGCCTGTTCGTCGTCCTCCTCCTCGGAATCGTGGCTGCACTGCTCTACCTGACCCGCGACATCAAGACCCAGTGGGATCTTACTGAAGGCAAGCGCAACACCCTCACCCAGGCTTCGGCGGAAGTGCTGAAGCAGTTGCAGGGGCCGGTGTCGATTACTGCCTTCGCCACCAAGCAGGACACCGAAGGCGATCTACGCAAGACCATCCAAGACTTCATCGCGCCTTATCAGCGCGCCCGGCACGATCTGTCGCTGGTGTTTGTCGATCCGCGCGAAGAGCCGCGGCGTGCGCAGGAAGCTGGCGTGCGCCTGAACGGCGAGCTGGTGGTCGAGTACAAGGACCGGAAGGAAAACCTGTCGAACCTGAGCGAGCAGGATCTTACCAACCTTCTGGTACGGCTGATGCGTTCTTCCGAGCGCTTGATTACCTACCTCGATGGTCATGGAGAACGCAAGCTCGACGGCCGCGGAAATCACGACCTGGGCGAATACGGCCGGCAACTGACAGCAAAGGGATTCAAGACCAGCTCGGTCAATCTCGCGGTGGCACAGGACCTGCCGCAGAACGCGGCAGTCCTGGTGGTCGCAAGCCCGCGACTGAACCTGCTTCCCGGGGAAGTGAACCGGCTGAAGCGCTATCTCGAGAACGGCGGTAATCTGCTGTGGCTGTCCGACTCGGATTCTCTGCGAGGGATGGACGCGATCGCGGAATATCTCGGACTCGAACTGCTGGATGGCGTTGTGGTCGATCCTCAGGCGGGGTCTCTTGGCATGCCGGCGGCTTTCGCGCTGGCGACGCCGGCAGACGACCATGTGATCACCGAGCGCTCCAGCGCGATCACGCTGTTTCCGTACGCGCGGCGGATCGCGGCCCAGCAGGGCTCGGCGTTCCACTTCACGCCGCTGGCCCAGGCAGCCCCGCAGGGGTGGCTGGAAACCAGCGGGCTTGAGAACGCGCGCTTCGATCGCAACCGCGACGTGCGCGGGCCGATCGTGGTGGCTGGCGCGCTGGAGCGCGAAGTAGGAGACAGGAAACAGCGAATCGTGGTCGCCGGCAGCGGCCACTTCCTGGCCAATCAGTATCTGGGCAACGGCGGCAATCTCGATCTCGGGGTGAACATGATGAACTGGCTGGCGGGCGACGACCGCCTGATCACCATCCAGCCGAGGGCACGCTCCGACCTGCGGCTGGAGTTGCCTTGGATCGCCACCCTGCTTGTGACCTACGGATTCCTCATCCTGCTTCCCCTAGGCTTTCTGCTAACCGGCGGCATGATCTGGTGGCGGCGGCGCAAGGCGTGAAGTCGCGTCTGCTGCTCAATCTTGCTCTGCTCGTGGCCTTGACCGCGCTGGGGCTGTACGCCTACCTGCGTCCAAAACAGGAAGAGCCGCCAAGCTTCGCAGTTTCGCAAGTCAAGCGCGACGAGGTCAGCCGCATCCGGCTGGAGCGACGCGGTGCCGCGACCGTCGAACTGGAAAAGAGTGGCGGCCAGTGGCGCCTGCTGGCTCCGTACAGAACCCGGGCCGACGTATTCCAGGTCGACCGGCTACTCGACATCACCGCGGCAACCAGCAAGCAGAAACTGCCGCCCGCGGACTTGCAGCGCTACGGCCTGTCCCCGGCGAGCGTGAAAGTAACGCTCAACGACCAGACTTTTGCCTTCGGCGCGCTTAACGAGATCACCAACGAACAATACGTCGCCAGCGGCGACGCACTCTACCTGGTCGCACCGTACCTTGGCTACGGCATCGCCGCCGACGCGTCCAAGCTGTTGAGCCATCGGTTGCTGGGCGAAGACGAAGCGCCGGTCGGGTTCGATTTCGGGCGCTGGGCTGCAAGCAAGGACGACAACGGCAAGTGGTCGATCTCCGGAAGTCCGCCAAAGAAGGACACCTTGCCGCCGGACGATCTCAACCGCTGGGCGGATGAGTGGAGAATGACGAGCAGCTTGGCGGTCGAGCCTCACAGGGGTCCGCGCCACGGAGATCGCGTGACGGTCAAACTGCGGGGCGGCAAGATCGTTGCCTTTCAGATCCTCGGTCGCGATTCGGAGGTGAAACTGCTACGCGCCGACGAGAACATGCGCTACCGCCTCGGAGCGGACGCCGGTGCGCGGCTGCTCGATCCCTGGTTGGCAGCAGCCAGGTAGGTCATGCCCGAACTACCCGAGGTCGAGATCACCCGCCGCGGACTCGAGCCTCACCTAACCGGGGCAAGCATCGCCGAGCTGATCGTACGCGAGCGCAGGTTGCGCTGGCCCGTAGCGAGAAATCTTCCCCGCGTGCTAGGCGGCGCCCGGATCATGAGAGTCGAGCGCCGCGGCAAGTACCTTCTGCTCGACTGCGAGCGCGGCTGGCTGGTCATGCACCTTGGCATGTCGGGCAGTCTGCGGCTGCTGCCGGCCGGATCGCCGCCTGGCAAACACGACCATGTCGATCTCCTGCTGTCCACCGGGCAGCTGGTGCGGTTGACAGATCCACGGCGTTTCGGCGCGGTGTTCTGGGCAGGCGCCGATCCGCTGAAGCACCCTTTGCTGGCCCCTCTGGCGCCAGAGCCCCTGGAACCAGGATTCAGCGGGGTGTGGCTCCACACCCGGCTCGGCGGTCGCAGCGCACCAGTCAAATCGCTGCTGATGGCAAGCCATATCGTCTCCGGGGTCGGCAACATCTATGCCAACGAAGCCTTGTTTAGCGCCGGCATTCACCCATGCACGCCCGGCAAAAGGCTCTCGCCCAGCCGCTGCGCCCGACTGGTCGAGGCGATCCGCGACACGCTGAACGCCGCGATCGCAGCGGGCGGCAGCAGCCTGCGCGATTTCGTTGGCAGCGACGGCCAGCCCGGCAATTTTCAACAGCATTACCTTGTGTACGACCGCGCCGGGGAGCCCTGTCTCGTGTGCGGCGCCCGTATCAAAACTACCCGGCTGGGACAGCGGGCGACCTACTACTGCGCACATTGCCAGCGACGCTGACTGTCCAGGATTTTGTCCCCGGGCCGACGCCCGGTAGGCGGCGCTTATGCCGATTCTGCAGCCCGCATCAGCGAGGCGTATTTCAGCTGCAGCTGCTCGCTGGATTCGATACGCTGCGGATCGGTGACGATGCAATCTACCGGGCACACTTCCTGGCATTGCGGGCGGTCGAAATGGCCGACACACTCGGTACACTTGGCGGGCTCGATCTCATAGATCTCCTGACCTTGGAAGATGGCGCCGTTCGGGCACTCAGGCTCGCACACGTCGCAGTTGATGCATTCGTCAGTTATCAGCAGCGCCATGATTTGGATGCCACCCGCCCGCTCAGGCCTGTACCTTGGCCTTGAGTCGAGGCACGATCAAGGGGTTGACGAACGGCGACACGTCGCCGCCGAGGGAGGCGATTTCCCGCACCATCGTCGCGGATATGAACTGGTACTGCTCTGCCGGGGTCAGGAACAGGGTTTCGACGTCGGGATAGAGATTGCGGTTCATCCCCGCCATCTGGAACTCGTACTCGAAATCGGACACCGCGCGCAGCCCGCGCAGGATGATCTTGGCGTTCTGCCGACGCATGAAATCCATCAGCAATCCGCTGAAGCCTTCGACCCGCACATTGTCGAAAGCCGATAGCGCTTCCCTGGCCATCGCCACGCGCTCTTCCACACGGAAGAACGGGTGCTTGCCGCGACTGTCAGCAACCGCGACAAACACCTCGTCGAACATGTTTGCGGCGCGCCGCACCAGGTCCTCGTGCCCGCGCGTAAGCGGGTCGAAAGTCCCGGGGTAGACCACGCGGTTATGGCGGCGGCTCATCGGCCTGCCATTGTACCAGCAGGCATTGCGCCTGGCCTGCGTGGCTTCTGCGCAAGACGTTGTAGCTACTGGGAATTTCCGGCCGTTCTGCAGACTCGACGTAGACTCTTGCCGCCGGGCGGAGGTGCGGTGGAAGGCATGCGAGCACGGCCGGAAGGAAGTGCGACCGGTACGGCGGGTCGAGAAAAACGACATCAAAGCAGCGGCTGTCGCTAGCGAGAAAGGCAAGCGCATCCGCCTGCAGCACTTCGACCTGCTGCGCACCCAGCAGGCGCCGGCTTTCCACCAAGGCCCGGAACACCCGAGGGTCGCGCTCGACCAGGGTCACGGCGCTCGCGCCGCGCGACGCCGCCTCGAATCCCAGCGCGCCGCTGCCGGCGAACAGGTCCAGGCAGGCCAGGCCGCACAGTTCCTGCCCGAGCCAGTTGAACAGCGTCTCGCGGAGGCGATCGGCGGTGGGCCGCAAACCGATGGTCGCGGGGAAGCGCAGCACACGGCTGCGCCAGGCTCCGCCGACGATGCGCACCCGGTTCTTCACGCTTCAGGAATCGGGGGCCGGACCGACCACCACTGTCACCATGCGCGCTGGGTCGATGCGGCGGCGAAAGGCATCGCGCACTTGTCGCAGACTCACCTTCTCGATCTCGCGCGGAAAGCGCTCGATGTAGTCGAGCGGCAGATCGTAGAAGCCGATAAGCGCCAGGTACTCGAGAATTTTCGCGTTACTGTCCACGCGCAGCACGAACCCCCCCACCACGTTCTGTTTGGCGGCCTCCAGCTCGGCCTCGGTGGGTCCTTCGTCGACGAACTTCTTCAGCGTGGCGCGCATCGCCGCCAGTGCCTCGGCCGCCTGCGACCGCTGGGTCTGGGCGCCAAGGACAAAGGGACCTTCGAGGGCGTAGGGCGCGAAATAGCTGTAGGCGCTGTAGGCAAGCCCACGCTTCTCGCGCAGTTCAGCGCTGAGCCGCGAGTTCAGCCCGCTTCCGCCGAGGATATGGTTGCCGAGCCAAAGCGCATAGTAGTCGGGATCGCCGCGGCGCATTCCCGGAGCGCCGATTCGCAGATGCGCCTGGCTGGCCGGATGGGCGATGTGTGTCTCGACCGGCTGTGCCAGGCGCGGCACTGCCGGCAGGGGGTCAAGCGCCCCCCGCGCGCGCGGCAGCCGCGTTGTGAGGCGGTCCGCCATGCGCTGCGCCTCGGCGCGCGACAGGTCGCCGATGATCGCAAGCACCGCCCGCTCGGCAACGTAGTGCCGGCGATGAAACTCGACCAGATCGCTGCGGCTGAGCGCGGCGATCGATTCCGGGCTGCTGCCTGCGGCCGCGCCGTAGGGATGCACGCCATAGACGCGACCCGAAAACTCGCGTTCCGCAATTGCCCCCGGGCGCGTCAGCGACTCGCGCAGCGACGATACAGCGCGCGCCCGTTCCCGCTCGAACACGGCGCTGTCGAAACCGGGAGCTGCAAGTACCGCTTCGAGCACCGTAAGACCCAGCTCGAGCGTTTCGGGGGCGGATAGGCTGCGCAGCGCGTAGCCTGCACGATCCAATTCGGCACTGGCCGAAAGCACCGCGCCGGCATCCGCAAGACGGTCGGAAATCTCGCTCTCGCTCATCGCCCCGGCCCCGGCACGCATCAACTGCAGGGTCAGCCTGGCGAGCCCGGCCCTGCCCGCCGGATCGCGGCTGGAGCCGGCGGGAAACTCGACCGATACATCGACGATGGGAAGATCCCGCGTCGCCACGAACAGCACCCGGGCGCCCGCTGCGGTGCGCCAGGTTTCGATCGGCAGCGCGGCCTCGGCTACGGGCATGCCGCAGCACAGCGACAGCGCCAGCAACAGCGCGCGATCACGAATGCTCATCGTTCGGCGGCCGGACAGTGCGCGGGCGCGAAGGGTCTATCGGCAGCGGCTCCAACACCGCCACGGTCAGCCCGTCGTCGACCAGATAACGGCGCGCGACTTCGCGCAATTGTTCCTGGTTGACCTCCTGGATCCTCCGCATGAAACGTTCCGCGGTGTCGGGAGGAAGCCCGAGCGCATCGTAGCGCCCGATCTGGTTCGCCTGAGCGAAGACGGAGTCCTGCTGGTAGACCTGGGATGCCATCAACTGCGCCTTGACTCTTGCGAGTTCCTGTTCACTCACGCCCTCGTTGACCAGGCGCCGCAATTCTGCGCGCCACGCTGCTTCCAAATCGGCAGCGCCGCGGTTCGCCGATGGCGCACCGCTGATGATGAACAGGCCCGGACCGCGTCTGAAACTTTCGTAGCTCGATCCTATCGACTGCGCCACCTGCTGTTCTCGCACCAGCGTGCGCGGCAGACGCGCTCCCTCGTAGCCGTCGAGAACTGCCGACAGAACCGACAAGGCATAGGGCTCCCAGTCGCTGTCGATGTCGCGCAGCACCGGCACTCGGTAGGCCATCGCCAAGTACGGCAACTCGGCGGGTGCCTTGACGGCGATTCGGCGTATTCCCCGCTGCGCCGGTTCCTCCTGCGGCTTGCGTTGCGGCAGCGTGCGCGCCTCGATCGGGCCGAAATGCTCTTGTGCGAGCGCGAAGACTTCCTGCGGCTGCACATCTCCGGCCACCACGAGCGTGGCGTTGTTGGGCGCGTACCAGCTCTGGTACCAGGCCTTGACATCGGCGATCGTCAAACTCTGCAGATCGCTCATCCAGCCGATAACCGGCAGTCTTGCGGGGCTGGACAACAAGGCGGTGGCGATCAGCTGCTCGTAGAGCAGGGCCTGGGAATTGTCCTCGGTGCGCTGGCGCCGTTCTTCCATGACGACGCGGATCTCCTTGGCGAACTCTTCCGCGTCCAGGCGCAGATTGGCCATGCGGTCGGCCTCCAGCCGGATAGCCAGCGCCAAGCGGTCCTTTTGCAGCCTCTGGTGGTAGGCAGTGTATTCCTTCGAAGTGAAGGCGTTGTCGCGGCCTCCGGCGCGGGCGATGGCCTTGGAGAATGCTCCCGGTCCGAGAGCGGCCGTGCCCTTGAACATCATGTGCTCGAGCACATGCGATACGCCGCTGTTGCCGTTTGCCTCGTCGATGCTGCCGACCCGGTACCAGATCATCGACACCGCTGCCGGGACGCGACGATCGACCTTCACCAGCACCTTAAGGCCGTTGGCCAGCTGGCGTTCGTGCAGACCCGTGCCGCGCTCGGCGGCGACCGCGCCAGCAGGTGGCACGACAACGAGAGCGGCTGTGGCCAGGGCGCACGCAGTGCGCAGGATGTCCGCGATCATCGAGGAAAGTTTAGAATTCGCCCGTTTGCACCTTCAACGGGCGCCGATGTGACAGCCGCGCAGTATGTTTAGTTTCCTCAAGCGTGACAAGCCGCAGGACGATGCCGATGCGGCGCGCTGGACTTTGCGTCTACGCGAGGGCCTCGCGGCAACCCGTGCGCGCCTGTCACGGATATCGGCCCTGTTCGGTGCTGGCCGCCGCATCGACGAGGCCCTGTTCGAGGAACTTGAGACCGTTCTGCTCAGTTGTGACGTCGGCGTCGAGGCGACCGCGTACCTGCTGCAACGTACCCGAGAAATTGCCGGGCGCGAACGACTGGAGGACGCTTCCAGACTGCGTGAAGCGCTCAAGACGATGCTGCTGGAGCTCCTCGCGCCGCTGCAGCAGCCGCTCGATGTGTCGCGTGCCAGACCGTTCGTCATCCTGATGGCGGGCGTCAATGGCTCGGGCAAGACTACTACCATCGGCAAACTGGCCAAGCTTTTCCTGTCTGAAGGCCGCACCGTTCTTCTCGCCGCCGGCGACACTTTCCGCGCCGCGGCGCGCGAGCAGCTCGAGTCCTGGGGTAGGCGCAGCGGTGTCAGCGTGGTCTCGCAGCGCGACGGCGAGACCGCAGCGGTGGTCTACGACGCGATGCAGTCGGCGCTGGCGAAGAACATAGACGTAGTGATCGCCGACACCGCCGGGCGCCTGCCTACGCAAACCCACCTCATGGAAGAGATCAAGAAAGTCAAGCGCGTCATCGCCAAGGTAATCCCGGAGGCTCCGCACGAGGTGTTGCTGGTGCTCGACGCCAACAACGGCCAGAACGCGGTTTCGCAGGTCAAGGCATTCGACGCCGCGCTGGGTGTGAGCGGGCTGATCGTGACCAAGCTCGACGGCTCTGCAAGGGGCGGGGCGATTGCCGCGATTGCGCGCAACAAGGCGATTCCTATGCGGTTCATCGGTGTCGGCGAAGGTATCGATGATTTGCGCGCGTTCGACGCCCGGCAGTTCGTCGAGGTCTTGTTCGAATGATCGGCGTCAGCCACGTCACGAAACGTTACCCGGGTGGCTTTCAGGCTTTGCACGACGTGAGTTTTCGCGTCGAGGCCGGCGAAATGTTGTTCGTCACCGGGCATTCGGGGGCGGGCAAGAGCACACTGCTGAAGCTGATCGCCGCGATCGAACGCCCGAGCGCCGGCAGTGTGCTGATCAACGGCCAGAACATCGCCTCCATGAAGGCTGGGGCGATACCGTTCCTGCGCCGCAATTTCGGACTGATCTTCCAGGACCATAAGCTGCTCTTTGATCGCAGCGTCTTCGACAACGTGGCGCTTCCTCTGGCGATTTCTGGATTCGCGCGACGGGAGATCGCGCGCCGTGTGCGCGCCGCGCTCGACAAGGTCGGACTGCTGGGGCGGGAAAAGGCGCGGCCGGTCACGCTCTCGGGCGGAGAGCAGCAGCGCCTGTGCATCGCCCGGGCAATCGTCAACCGGCCGGCGATCCTGATGGCCGACGAGCCCACGGGCAACCTCGATCATGCCTACGCGGAGGAAATCATCGGAATGTTCAAGGCGTTTAACCAGGTCGGGGTGACCGTGCTGATCGCTACCCACGACCTGTCGATGATCGACCGGATCGGGGCGCGGCGCCTGCACTTGGATCATGGCAGTCTGGCAGCGTGAACTGGCTACTGTCGCACTTCGATACCTTGAGAGACAGTGTTGTCCGGCTCGCCGGCCAGCCGCTCGCCGCACTGTTGAACATCTCGGTGTTCGGGGTCGCGCTGTGCCTGCCGGCAGGCTTCTACGTGGGACTGGAAAGCCTCGAGGGATTCTCGCGGCAACTGAGCAGCGAACCGCAAGTGAGCCTGTTTCTCGCGCTCGACGCCAGCCGTGACGACGCACTCGAAATCGAACGGCGCCTGCAGCGACACCCGGCTGTTGGGCGCTTCGAGTTCGTGCCGCGGGAACGGGCGCTGGAGCGTCTGAAGCGCAGCGCGGGCCTGGGCGACCTTATCGTGGAGCTCAAGGACAACCCGCTGCCGGACGCTTTCGTGATCACCGCGCGGGAGCGTGGCGCGGCTGCGCTCGAGCAACTGGGGAGCGAGGCGAGCACCTGGCCGAAAGTAGAGCGAGCGCAAATGGACTCAGACTGGGCGCGAAAACTGGATGCGATTCTGGGGCTGGGCAGGTTGCTGGTCGGTCTGCTCGGCGCGCTGCTGTCGCTGGCGCTCGTGGCCATCATGTTTAACACCATCCGCTTACAGATCCTTACCCGGAGCGACGAAATAGAGGTATCGAAACTGATAGGTGCAACCAATCCGTTTATCCGCCGCCCCTTTCTGTATTTCGGGGCACTGCAGGGGCTGGCGGGCGGCGTAGCCGCCTGGCTGCTGGTCGCAGCCGGCGTGCAGATCGTCAACTGGGGCCTTGCGGAGGTGGCCGCGCTTTATGGCTCCGGGCTGCGCATTGCGGGGATGTCGTGGCCGGACACCGCGGTGTTGCTGGGTTCAGCGGGGGCACTGGGATGGCTGGGAGCTTGGCTGTCAGTGAGCCGCCACTTATGGCAGATCGAGCCCCGGTAAAGGACCTCCGAGCAGGACGAAACTTCTCTGGAATCTGGCACTCTCACGGACAGAGTGCTAACATTGTTTCCGAGGAGGTTCCAAAGCATGTCGAATGCACTGACTGTCTCGATGCCGCGTCCTTCGGTTGCGAGCTTGGACGCGTATATCCAGGCTGTGGGTCGTTTCCCGATCCTGAGTCAGGAGGAGGAAGTCGGGCTTGCGACCCGTTTCCGGGAGCGCCAGGATCTCGAGGCCGCCCGGAAGCTGGTTCTGTCCCATCTCAGACTCGTGGTCGCGATCGCGCGCGGCTACCTCGGCTACGGCCTTGCGCACGCCGACCTGATCCAGGAAGGCAACGTCGGTTTGATGAAAGCGGTCCGTCGATTCGATCCCACCCGCGGGGTACGCCTTGTGTCCTTCGCCGTGCACTGGATTCGCGCCGAGATTCACGAGTTCATCCTGCGCAACTGGAGGATCGTAAAAGTCGCCACGACCAAGGCCCAGCGCAAGCTGTTCTTCAACCTGCGCAGCATGAAACCCGGCTTTTCCACCCTCACCCCCGACGAGGTCGAAGCCATGGCCACGCAGCTCAATGTCAGACCCGAGGACGTGGTGGAAATGGAAACGCGCATGGGCGGTCAGGACATCGCCCTCGAGCCCTCCGCCGACGACGAGGAGGAGGCGTTTGCCCCGATCTCGTATCTGGCCAACCCCGAAGACGAACCGGGCCGCATCCTCGAGCACGAGGAAACCGATCGGGTCCGCGCCCGCGGGCTTGAACTGGCCCTGACATCGCTCGATGCGCGCAGCCGCCGCATTATCGAGGCCCGCTGGCTGCAGGAGAACGATTCCGCCACGCTGCACGAGCTGGCAGCGGAGTTCGGCGTGTCGGCAGAACGCGTCCGCCAGATCGAGGCGCAGGCGATGAGGAAGATGCGCGCGCTGATGGCACCGGTATGACACGCAGACCAGGATCGATGCGCAACGCCCCGCAGCAGCGGGGCGTTTTGTTTTAAAGGACCCTACGGCTGCTTGAGCAGCAGCGCAATGTCGTGGGCGAAAACCTCTGCGCCCTGGCCGTAGCTTACATACAGCCGCAGCCTGCCCTGCGTATCGAAGATGAAAGTGCCGGCGGAGTGATCCACCGTATAGCCGCCGGGCAGCTTCCCTTCCACCTTCTGATAGATCACCTTGAATTCCCTCGCCACGGTGGCGATCTGCTGTGCCGAGCCGGTCAATCCCAGGAAATCCGCATCGAATGCAGTTACGTATTTCGACAGGTTCTCCGGCGTGTCGCGCTCCGGATCGACCGTCACAAGCAGCACCTGCACGCGCGCGCCGTCCGCTGCGAGTTTGCGCTTGGCTGCCGCCAGCTCGGCCAGTGTGGTGGGGCACGCGTCCGGGCAATGCGTGAAGCCGAAGAAAACGACCACGACTTTGCCCCGGAAGTCAGCCAACCTACGTGCTTTTCCACTGTGATCGATCAACTCGAAGTCGCGCCCGAACTGGGCGCGTGAGATGTCAGTGGAGCGGAAACCGTTCGTGCTGCGTTCACAGCCCGTCGCCGCCGCCAATAGGGCGGTGAAGAGCAGGGCGCGAAGCAGGTGTGCGGTTGCCGTGCGCACGCTCAGAGTCGCCAGTAATGATCGACCAGAAGGAACACGAACAGTGCCGACAGATAGACGATCGAATAGCGGAACGTGCGCCTCGCCAGCTGGTCGCTGTAGGCAGTAAGGATGCGGATCGCGTAACCGAGGAAGATTCCGCCGAGCGCAAGCGCGCCCGCAAGATAGATCCAGCCGCTCATCCGCGTGGCAAAAGGCAGCAGGCTCACCGCCATCAGGATGATGGTGTAGAGCAGCACATGCAGCCGCGTGAACCTGTCACCGTGAGTGACCGGCAGCATTGGCACCCCGGCCTTGGCGTACTCGTTCTTGCGATACAGCGCCAGCGCCCAGAAATGCGGCGGAGTCCAGGCGAAAATGATCAGGAACAGCAGCAGCGCCTCGTGTGACACCTGTCCGGTGACGGCCGCCCAGCCAAGCACCGGCGGCATTGCGCCGGAAGCGCCTCCGATCACGATGTTCTGCGGCGTGAGCGGCTTGAGTACGACCGTGTAGACGATGGCGTAACCGACGAAGGTAGCGGCCGTAAGCCACATGGTAAGCGGATTGACCAGCACAAAGAGAATCAGCAGGCCGAGCCCGCCGGTTGCGCCGGCGAAGGCAAGCGTTTCCTGCCCGGTAATGGTTCCCATCGGCAGCGGCCGGGCCCGGGTTCGGGCCATGATGGCGTCGATCCTCTGCTCGACTAGGCAGTTGATCGCCGCCGCCGAACCCGCGACCAGCCAGATGCCGAGCGCTCCGAAGAGCAACGCGTCGATCGGCACCACTGCGGGCGTTGCCAGAAACATTCCGATCACTGCGGTGAACACGATCAGTGACACCACCCGCGGCTTGGTGAGCTTGAGGAACTGCTGCAGCCGCGACGTACCGGTCTGGGTTGGAATCAAGACTGACATTTGCCGGGCGGATTGCGAATAGGGCTTGAAGTTTAGCATCACATCCCGAGCACCGGCATTGTGGCCGCGTCGCGGCTCTACGCCGGCCACGTGCGCTACCCGCAAGTTCAGGCTTTCGCCGTGTGCACCGCTTTGCCCTCCGCGGATGACCATGCACCCCGGCCTCGTCCTGGCGGCCTTCGAAGCCCGATCTACCGCTTGATTCGACGCCAGCCGTCGGAATGCCCCACGAGCCTGGCGAGATCCTTCTTCATTCGACCGGGGTCTATGACTCGTGGAAACCGCATCATCAGATTGCCCAGCGGATCGATGATGTAGATGTGCTCGGTCGGCGACTGTGCGGCCGGCAAGCGCCCCAGAAATCCCGGGTGCTCCAGAATCACCGTTCGCGTGCCACCGTACTCCTCGTCAAGCGCCACCGACGGTCTCAGGCCGTCGCTGATCAGCCACACGCGCTCGATTCGATCCTGGTGCCTGCCCTGCGTGAGTCGGACTTGGCGCAGGTAATGAAGCTTCTGCCGGCAATGGGAATCGCACGCGCCGGCATCCACCGTCAGCAAGACCCAACTGCCGCGCAGGTCGGCGAAGCGAAATTCCCAACCATCGCGCTCCGTCAAGCTGATCTCGGCCAGCGGCACGGGTTTGATAAGCTCGCCGTAGTTGACGAACGTTTCCGGGCGCCAGAACAGATACAGCGCGTACGAGCCTAACAGCGGGAGCGTACCGATCAGGATGATCAGCGCGACGACGTACTTGCCGCGCCTGGGTCTGCGTTGCCCCGATGCCGAGTTCAACCGTACGATTCTGGAGTGTTTCCCAGGCGAGGCAAATTGCCCAACGCTGGAGCTGTGCAGAACCGGCCGCCAGGACGGCCGCTCGAGCAGTCTGGCCAGCAGCGCCGCGGCTTCCGGTCGCCCCTTCCTGGCAGCTGCGTGGTTATCTCAAGGCCACGTTTCCTTGAAGAAACGCGGCACTCTTTTCTGGAACTCGATGAGCCAGTGCTGCCTGACCGGTTCCGTCCCCGCCAGCTGCGCCTTGGGATGAGATTTCATCACCCGCTCGAGAATCGGCTCCTGGGAAGGTTCGAGCTCGACGAAGAAGATGTGCTTGTCGTCCTTCAGGGCCTGCTCGAAACGGGCAAAGTGATAGTTGGGCCTCTGGATGCCGAACAGTCCACCCTCCCAGGTACAGAAACCGAGCAGCACGATAGCCAAGAATACGAACGGTACCCAACCGGCGGCGGTCTGGGTCCAGCCGGCAACATAGGCCACTACCAGCACCAGCACGAAGGCAACGACCCCCACCGCCGCGCCAATCAGCGCCGAGTGAACGACATCTCTCTTCATCAACGACTGTACCCGGTGAAGGTGCTGATGATGATCCAGTTCGGCCTCGTGCGAGGTGAGCACGTGGATCTGCGGAGTGGAGATTCCGGCGGCCTCCAGCTGCTCTTCCATCACTTCCAGATCGTCGAGGTCGTCGCTTATGAAATAATGCCTGAGCATTCTCACTATCTCCTTCCCTGTCTGCCCGTTCGCCGACAGTCGCCTCCAGACGAGGTTGGCTGTCAGTTACGACTCTAACAGGTCGGGCTCGCTGTGCAGGCGAACTCGCCGGTCACTTTACTGATGCTGGGTCTGCACTTCGGGCGCCGGTGCGAAAAATGTTCCCCGGGTAAGGAAGGTGTAGTCCGCCTCCAGCGCCCCGATGCCCAGGAGCACCAACAACAGCAGCGGCGGCAGAAGAATGGCGTACACCAGGGCCAGCCGCTCCCAGAGCATGTGCATGAAGACGGCAACGATCAGCCCGGCCTTCAATAGCATGAAGGTGATGATCAGAAACCACCTGAGGTAGCCCTGTAGGTGAAAGTAGTCGACAGCATAGGATGCGGCGCTGAGGACGAACAGCAGACCCCAGATCTTGAGGTAAATGCCGATCGGATGCTGTTGTCCCTGCGCGTGAGCCTGTGTCTGCGCATGCGCCTGTGCCTGCCCGTGTGCCATGGCTTGCCTCACCAGAGATAGAACACTGCGAAGATGAACACCCAGACCAGATCGACGAAGTGCCAGTACAGACCCATGGTCTCGACGATCTCGTAGTTTCCTCTGCGGCCCGTGAGAAAGCCCGGCCTCTGGTGGTCGAGGTCCCCCCGCAGCACTTTGATGGCGACGATGATCAGGAAGATCACGCCGATCGACACATGGGTGCCATGAAAACCGGTGATCATGAAAAAGCTCGAACCGAACTGGGCCGCACCCCATGGATTGGCCCACGGACGTACCCCTTCCATGATCAGCTTGGTCCATTCGAAGGCCTGCATGCCGACAAAGGTCGCGCCCAATGCCGCGGTTGCCAGCAGCAAAAGGAAAGTCATCTTCCGATTTTTCTCATAGCCGAACTTGACCGCCATCGCCATCGTCCCGCTGCTGCTGATCAGGACAAAGGTCATGATCGCGATCAGGATCATTGGGATTTTGTGGCCAAACAGCGTTAAGGCGAATACCTCGCTGGGATTGGGCCAGGGGTCCGTCGTGCCCATTCGCACCGTCATGTAGGAGATAAGAAAACAGCTGAAGATGAAGGTGTCGCTGAGCAGGAAAATCCACATCATTGCCTTGCCCCAGGGCACCTTCTTGAACGCGAGCTGGTCCGAGGACCAGTCGGCGACCACGCCCTGCAGACCCGGGGCCAGCGGCTTGGTCGTGGTTGCTTGAGCCGATTGAGTCATGTGTTGGCTTTCTTTATCTGATCCCGCAAATTGTCAACAGCAGATCCAAATTGTCTCCCGAGAACAACAGCCCAAAAAGCACAAGCCAAACCACCAGCAGGAAATGCCAGTAGATGGTGCACAGTTCGACGCTCTGCCTGACTTTGGCCGCGTCAAAATCGCCCCAGACCCTGCCAGCGGTCCTGCCCCAGGCCACCAAGCCGCCGAGCAGATGCAGGCCGTGCACGCCTGTGATCAGGTAGAAGAAAGCGACCGCAGGGTTGGTGACTTCGAAGTACGCCGTGTTGGCCAGTTGCTGCCAGGCGAAAATCTGCCCGAGCAGAAATACAACAGTCAGGGCACCGGCGGCAAGCAGTCCGATTCGCATGCGCTCCATCTGCCCGTGGCGTACTGAAACCTGAGCCCAGTGCAGCGCAACGCTGCTCAGCACCAGCACCACAGTGTTGGCCCAGAGCAGCTTTATCTGCGGCACGGGACGCCAGACCTCGTAAGCCATGCGGCCGCCATAGGCCGCGATCAGCAGCATGAACAGAACCGCGACTACCGCCAGAAACACCCACAGGCCGATCTTGACTGCCGGCCGGGTGGTCATCCGGCCGTGAGCGTCTTCGATGACACCGTGCGCGGCCCACGGCTGGACGTTGATGGTGTGCCTTAGCAGCCACCACACGGCGACTGCCATCAATATTGCGGAACCGGCGAGCACCAGACTCATGGTGGCGCTGCGCTCTTACGCCCTGCCCCTGGCGCCGGTGGTGACGACTTTGTCCGGCGCGACGTTCTGCGGGATGAAGTCCTGCTCGACCCCGGGCACGCTGTAGTCATAGGCCCAGCGGTAGACCACCGGCAAGGTCGGGCCGAAGTTGCCGTGCTTTGGTGGCGTCTCGGGGGTCTGCCACTCGAGCGTGGTGGCGCGCCAGGGATTGCCTCCCGCGGGCTTGCCCCTGTAGTAGCTCCAGATCAGGTTGTACAGGAACACAAGCTGAACCGCGCCGACTATCAACGCTGCGATGGAAATGCCGGCGTTCAGGGAATGCGCCGATTGCGGGATGAAGTCGATGTTTTCCACCGCGTAATAGCGGCGCGGCACGCCCAGAATGCCTAGGTAATGCATCGGGTAGTAAATCGCATACGTGCCGAGGAACGTCACCCAGAAGTGAATCTTGCCCATGCTGTCGTCCATCAGCCGGCCCGTGATCTTGGGATACCAGTGGTAGATCGCCCCGAACATGGCGAGGATGGGCGACACCGCCATCACCATGTGGAAATGGGCGACCACGAACATTGTGTCGGACAGGGGCAGATCGACGGTGACATTGCCGAGGAACAGGCCGGTCAGCCCGCCGTTGATGAACGTAAAGACAAAGGCAATGGCGAACAACATGGGTACCGTGAGGTGGATGTTGCCCCGCCACAGCGTGAGCACCCAGTTGTAGACCTTGAGCGCCGTGGGGACAGCGATGATCAAGGTTGTGGTGGCAAAGAAGAATCCGAAGTACGGGTTCATCCCGCTCACGTACATGTGGTGTGCCCACACCACGAAGCTGAGCCCGCCGATGGCCACGATCGCCCACACCATCATGCGATAACCGAAGATGTTCTTCCTGGCGTGCACGCTGATCAGATCGGAGACGATGCCGAAGGCCGGCAGCACGACTATGTAGACCTCGGGATGGCCGAAGAACCAGAACAGGTGTTGAAACAGCACCGGGCTCCCGCCTGCGTGCTCGAGCTGTTGTCCCTGCGCAACGATGGCCGGCATGAAGAAACTTGTGCCCAGCGTCTGATCGAGCAGCATCATTACCGCGCTGACGAACAGCGCGGGAAACGCGAGCAGAGCCAGGACCGTGGCCATGAAGATGCCCCATACGGTCAGGGGCAAGCGCATCAGCGTCATTCCCCGGGTGCGCGCCTGCAGCACGGTGACCACGTAGTTGAGCCCGCCCATGGTGAAGCCGATGATGAAGAAGGCCAGGGAAACAAGCATCAGGATGATTCCCCAGTCAGCGCCGGGGGTGCCTTCGAGGATGGCCTGGGGCGGATACAAGGTCCAGCCGGCCCCGGTAGGCCCGCCGGGCACGAAGAAACTCGCCACCAGCAAGAGCACCGCGAACAGGTACACCCAGTAACTCAACATATTCACGTAGGGGAAAACCATATCGCGGGCGCCGACCATCAGCGGGATGAGGTAGTTGCCGAACCCCCCCAGAAACAGCGCTGTGAGCAGGTAGATCACCATGATCATGCCGTGCATGGTGACGAACTGAAGGTACGCGCTGGGATCGATGAAGGAAAAGGTGTGCGGAAATCCCAGCTGCAGGCGCATTATCCCCGACAGGACCAGGGCCACCAGCCCAATGCCCATCGCCGTGATCGCGTACTGTACGGCGATGACCTTGGCGTCCTGGCTCCAGATGTACTTGCCGACAAAAGTCTTCGGATGGTAGAGCTCCACCTCTTCGACTTCGGCGGGCGGGACGACAACCGATTCGTCATGTGCTACGTATGACATGGCTTGTTCCTCTTGGCGATATCTTCGGCCTGCTACAGCCGAGTCATTCAAGTCCTTTCGTGCTCAACTCCCCCGCAGCGGCGGTCAGAGGGTATTGATGTAGGCGACGATGTCATTAATCGCCTGGTCGGACAGCAGAACTGCGCCCATCGAAAGCATCTGCGGACCGTACATGTCCCTCGGATGGGCGCCGCGTATGCCGTGCCTGAAATTGTTCAGCTGGGTAACGAGGTACCAGTCGCTCATGCCTGCCAGCCGCGGTGCGTTCATCGCCTGTATGCCTTGGCCCTTGGCACCATGGCAGCCTGCGCAGGTCTGATAGATCCTCCGTCCGGCATCACTGTTCTTCTCCAGCGTAGCTGGGGCAGGATCATCCGGGAGAGTCGCGATGTAGGCGACGACATTGTCTATGGCGTTTTCATCGGCCAGGATCGCGGCCATCGGCGCCATCTGTTTTCCGTAAACATCCTTCTCGTTTGCGCCCCTAATGCCTTGCTTGAAGTAGGCCAGTTGCCGCTTCAGGTACCAGTCGCCCTGCCCGCTCAACTTGGGCGCATTCAGAGCAACATTACCCCCTCCCTGCGCGCCATGGCACGCCGCACACACTCCATACAGCGCCTGGCCTGCCGCCGGATTGCCCGCCGGCCTGGCTGCTATCTGGGCGAAGGTCGGCTGGTTCTCCAGCCAGGCTTGAAACGCGCTCTCTTCTTCCACCGTAACCTTTCCGCGCATGGTGTAGTGCGCGAGACCGCACAGCTCCATGCACAGCAGGTCGAACGTCCCGGTACGGGTGGGGGTAAACCAGACGTAGCTGACCAACCCCGGAACAAGGTCCATCTTGACCCGGAACTGCGGCACGGCGAAGTCGTGCAGCACGTCCAGCGAGCGCAGTTCTGCCTTGATCGGCCGCCCGAGCGGCAAATGCACTTCGGGCCGTGAGACCAGCACGTCATCCTGGCCGTTGGGATCGTCCGGGTTCACTCCGAAGGGATTGCCGTCGGTGACGAACCGGGCATCGCTGGTGCCCATCACCCCGTCCTTCCCGGCGAAGCGAAACGACCAATGCCACTGCCGCCCCAGGGCCTCGACCACCATCGCGTTCTCCGGAACCTCGACGACCTTCGCCCACACGAACAGACCGGGCGCCAGCATGGCGACGATACCGACCGTGGTCAGGCCGACAAGCCAGGCCTCCAGTTTCTTCTTCTCGGGCTCGTACTCGGCTCGCCGTCCGACCTGGTGACGGTAGCGAATCACCGCATAGACTATGAACAAGTTGACCGCGACGAAAACGGCCCCGGTAACCCAGAATGTGATGGTCACCGTGGTGTCGATCATCTGCCAGTTGGAGGCGATCGGCGTGAAGTACCACGGGCTCAGGAAATGAAACAGAACGGAGCCGAAAATCAGCAAGACCAAGACGATTGCCAATGTCATAACCTTACTCCCTCGGCTTTAGAGGCTGGCGATCTCGCACGCGAAGACTCGCCATGGAACACGCAGCGAACCTGCGCAGACTACGACTCGGCCTGCTTGATGAAGGGCGCAGAAGAGCGCCGTTGATACCGGATGTCCCCGGGGCTTCTGTGGAAACCCCGGGTGATGGAGGGCGCGGGCTGCACGCTACGGCACGCGCAATCGCGCAATCGCCGCCTTTTCGTTCAACTGCCTCGGGGTGCTGCACGAGCCGAACTGGCGCCAGCCCACACCCGGCCGTGAATCGCCAGGTCGACTTCCGGGGGGCACCAGTGCTCAGCATGGGCAACACCTCGCAGTGCGAGACGCACAGGCCAAAAAACCGCAAGGGCTCCGCAGAACCCTTGCTCCGACAATTACTTTACGCGGATTTGCTGATTATGTGCAACGTCCGGCGCTCAGGGGCTTGCGAAGCTCGACGTTTTCCGGGCACTGAAACCGCCGGTTGCGAGGGCGCCGTGGCCCTGGGAGGCCGAATCTCACGGTTGCTTGCGGCGGTGCAGCGCAGATGCAGCGGACCGGACCTGCCGTCAGTGATATCACCCGCACTTCACTTATGAATTCTCCAGAAAACGACAATCAGTGCAGCGAATATCAGCCACTGGTAGGCGTAGCTCCAATGGCGTTCGGCGCCGAATTTCGGCGCATCCCAGCGCCGCAGCAAGCCGTCGTCGGCTTCACTTTCCTGCTGGACCACAAAATCGACGACCTTGAGGCCGGTCTCGGAGCGGTAACGATCTAGCACCAGGTTCTGCCAGATACGTCCCTCGATCGTGTCGGGCGCCAGCTCAAGAACGCGCTGGGGCGGCACGATCGCGATGCCCGAGATCGTAACGGTGCCTTCCGGGACCGCTACGGTAGGCAGTGCGGTACGAACTGGCGTGCGAGCAACCCATCCGCGATTGACCAGGAGGTAGTCCGCAATACCAACGAGCTTGAGCGGCACCACGATCTCGTAGCCGGCAACACCGTCTCGCACCCGATTGTCCAGATAGATCATGCGGTCGGCCTGGAATACGCCCGTAGCCCGAACCCGCCTGAAGCGGATCGCATCCGTCGGCGGTATCGGACCCGGAACCGCTAACTCGGGCGCCGCCACACGGGCTAGATACTCGGCTTTCAGCTGCTCCTTGTAATCCGCTTGCCGGAACTGCCAGTGGGCGGCAAGCAGTGTCAGCACCAGACCGAGCATTGCCGCGACCGCCAGAATCAATCCAGGGCGAAGACCAGGAAACCTCATCCCTCGCCGGAGCCGCGAGTTCGGAGCCCTTCGGCTAAACTGGGCGATGGAGCACGAGTCATGAAACTGATCGTCATCGCTTTTCTTGTCGCCATTGTCGGCAGTCTGGGCTCGGCGTTGTTCTACCTGGTACGAGACAAGGCCGGAAGCGACCGCATGGTCAGATCGCTGACCATCCGGATCGGGCTCTCGCTGGCGCTCTTCCTTCTACTTATGGCCGGATACTACTTCGGCTTCATTCCCAGGCAAGGTCTATGAAAAAGTCGCCGCACGGCTTCGACTGCCTCCGTGCTGTGCGCGGAGCCTCCTCATTGGGTTGCTGTTCTACCCGGTTCTAGAGCCAGTAGACGAACACGAACAACCCCAGCCAGACTACGTCTACGAAGTGCCAGTACCACGTTACGCCCTCGAAAGCGAAGTGGTGATCAGGTGTGAAATGCCCTTTCAGGCAGCGTAACCAGATCACGATCAGCATGATCGTGCCGACAGTGACATGGAAACCGTGAAATCCGGTGAGCATGTAGAAGGTGGCGCCGTAGGCGCCGGTTTCCAGCTTGATATCCAGCTCGTTGTACAGGTGCCCGTACTCGTAGGCCTGAAATCCCAGAAAGACGATCCCCAAGGCAATAGTCGCCGCCATACCCCAAACAAGCTTGGCCCGCCTGTTCTGCCTCAGTCCCCAGTGGGCGATGGTCACGGTCACGCCGGAGGACAGCAACAAGAAAGTGTTTAGCGCCGGAATCCCCCAGGCGCTGATCGGGCTGAATTGCCGATCGATTCCCGGACCGGCCGCCGGCCACTCGCCGGCGAACCCAGGCCAGAGCAATGCCTCGGTATCGCCTTCAGCGAGCCATGGCACCGACAGCACCCGCATATAGAACAACGCGCCGAAGAATACGGCGAAGAACATCACCTCCGAAAAGATGAACCACCCCATCGCCCAGCGATAGGAAATATCCACCTGCTGGTTGTAACGGCCAGCCTCGCTCTCGCGGATCACGGTGCCGAACCAGCCGAACATCATGTAGACGATGATGGCCGCACCGACCAGCAGGACAACGGTGCCGATCCCGCCCGCGTCGTTCATCAGCAGCACCGCGCCCAGTGCCATGCAGAACAGGCCGACCGACCCGACGATAGGCCAGTGCGAGGGCGACGGCAGGTAGTAACCGCCAGGTTGCGAGGTCATAGCCTTGCTCCTCTAGATTCTCGATTCAATCTTGTCCTGCAAATCGCCTTTGTCCTAGCGAGTGATCATGCGCGCCAGTGTCACGATCACCGCAACAAACAACGCCGCCCCGATCGCGCCCGCAGCCATGACCTGCCACGGCTTGAGCAATGCCAGATCAGCGCGGGCGGCAGCGCCCCTCCTTATCCCGAGAAAAGCCCAGAACACCGCCTTGAGTGCTCTAAGGGGATTCCCGGTCCTGTCGTGGATTGGATCACTCATCTCAACTTCCTGCCGCCAGCGCCGCAGATGCGCGGCGCTGCGTTCCGCCGATCTCGAACATGGTGTACGAAAGCGTCACCGTGTGCACCTCCGGCGGCAGAGCCGGATCGATCACGAAGACCACGGGAAGCCGTCGGGTTTCGCCGGCTCGGATCTCCTGCTTGCTGAAGCAGAAGCAATCGAGCTTTTTCACGTATTGCGCAGCGTGCTGCGGGCCGTAGCTGGGTATGGCCTGGCCGGCAACCGAGGTTTCAGTCGGATTCCTCAGCTCATAGACCACATGGACCAGTTCTCCCGGGTGTACCCTGCGCTTGCTGTCCAGGGGAACCAGCTGCCAACCGACCTCGCCGCGTGAATTCGCGTCGAACTCGATGGTCACCAGGCGCGAAGAGTCGACCTGCGTGCTTGTCAGCTCGTCCTTCTTGACCAGCTGATTGATGCCGGTCACCTCGCAGATCTTGTCGTACAACGGCACCAGCGCGAAGCCAAAGCCGAACATCATGACGGCCGCGACCGACAGCTTGCGCAGCAACACGAGGTTACGGGTGCGGGTATCGCTCATCTAGGAAAAGTAGCGCCGCAGCAGGATACCGAGGAAGAATGCCAGCGCGACTGTCGCCAGTACCCGCGCAGTTCTCAGATTTCTCGCCGACTGTTCCTTCCGCTGTTCCATGGTTGTCAGGGATTCGGGCCGCGAAATGAGGGCGCGGCCACTTATGATTGCCTGTTACTTCACGTCCGGTGGCGTCTCGAAGCTGTGATAAGGCGCCGGCGTCGGCAGATGGGTCCACTCCAGCGTGTCGGCACCGTCCCATGGTTTCTGCGGGGCTTTCTCGCCGCCGCGGATCGCTTTCAGCACGACGTACAGGAAAAGAACCTGCGACAACCCGAAACCCCAGGCTCCGACGGACGAGATCATATTGAAGTCGGTGAACTGCAGCGCGTAGTCCGGGATGCGCCGCGGCATCCCGGCGAGGCCTAGAAAGTGCTGCACGAAGAACGTCACGTTGAAGAAGATCATCGACAGCCAGAAATGCCACTGGCCCAGAGTCTCGTCGTACATCCGCCCGGTCCATTTCGGCAGCCAGAAATAGACGCCGGCAAACGCCGCGAACAACGCCCCGGCCACCATTACGTAGTGGAAGTGTGCCACCACGTAGTAGGTGTCGTGCAATTGCACGTCGACCGGAACCAGAGACAGCACCAAGCCGGTGAAGCCCCCGAGGGTGAACAGGAAAAGAAAGCCGATCGCGAACAGCATCGGGGTCTCGAACGTGAGCGCCCCTTGCCACATGGTCGCCACCCAGTTGAACACCTTCACCCCGGTCGGCACCGCGATCAGCATCGTCGCGAACATGTAGTAGAGCTGGGCTTCGACCGGCATGCCCACGGTGTACATATGATGCGCCCATACCACGAACGACAGAAAGGCGATCGACGCAGTCGCGTAGACCATCGAGGTGTAACCGAACAGGGGTTTACGCGAGAACGCCGGGATCACCTGCGACACCACACCGAACGCCGGGATGGCGATGATGTATACCTCCGGGTGCCCGAAGAACCAGAAGATGTGCTCGAAAAGCACCGGATCTCCCCCGCCGGCGGGATTGAAAAAGTGGGTGCCGAAATGGCGGTCGGTCAATGTCATGGTCACCGCGCCCGCTAGCACCGGCATTACAGCAATCAACAGGTAGGCCGTGATGAGCCAAGTCCACACGAACATCGGCATCTTCATCAAGGTCATGCCGGGAGCGCGCAGGTTCAGGATGGTGGTGATGATGTTGATCGACCCCATGATCGACGACATCCCGAGAATGTGAATCGCGAAGATGACCAGATCCATCCCCATGCCCTGCTGCACGGTCAGCGGCGGGTATAGCGTCCAGCCGGCGCCGGCGCTGCCGCCGGGCACGAGTAGTGAAATGATCAGCAGCAGGGCCGCCGGCGGAAGCAGCCAGAAACTCCAGTTGTTCATGCGCGGGAAAGCCATGTCGGGCGCGCCGATCATCATCGGGATCTGCCAGTTCGCGAAACCCACGAACGCCGGCATGATCGCGCCGAAGACCATGATGAGACCATGCAGGGTGGTCATCTGGTTGAAGAAGTCCGGATTCACAAGCTGCAGACCCGGCTGGAAGAGTTCGGCGCGGATAGTGAACGCCATAACGCCGCCCACCAGGAACATGACGAAACTGAACCACAGATACATCGTGCCGATGTCCTTGTGATTCGTGGTGGTAACCCAGCGCATGATCCCCGACGGCTGGTGATCGTGGGCGTGGTCGTGACCGTGTACCGCTTCCATGTAGCTGTCTCCTTGAGCCTGTCGCTTCCGGGCTGCGAATTCCGCTAGTTGCGCGCGGCGATGATCTCCGCGGGCTGCACGGAGTCGCCTTTGCTGTTGCCCAGCGCGTTTCGCTGGTAGGTCAGCACAGCAGCAAGCTCGAAATCGGAAAGTTGCGGACCCCAGGCGACCATCATCGGGTTGCGCTTGCTGCCGTTCAACACGATCTCTATATGGCCCGCTTTGGGGCCGGTGGTGATCCTGCCGCCGGTGATCGGCGGGAAAGTGGGGGGCATGCCCTTGCCGTCGGGCTGATGGCACACGACACAGTGCGTCCTGTAGACCTTCTCGCCCTCGGTTTTCAGTTCCGCCAGCGTGTAAGCCCGTTTCGGATCGAACGCCGCAGAGGCCCCCTGCTTCTGCTGGGAGACCCAGGCCTTGTACTCGTCCTGGGTCACGACTTTCACCACGATCGGCATGAAACCGTGCTCCTTGCCGCACAGCTCCGCGCACTGGCCCCGGTAGATTCCGGGCCTGTCGGCGCGGAACCAGGCATCGCGGATGAACCCCGGGATCGCGTCCTGCTTTACCGCCAGCGCAGGCACGTACCACGCGTGCAGCACATCGTTGGCGGTAACCAGCACCCGCACCTTGCTGCCAACCGGGACTACGACAGGATTGTCAACTTCGAGAAGGTAATGCTCACCTTTTTCGGCGCTTCCTTCGATCTGGTCGCGCGGGGTGGCGAGGACACTGTAGAACTTGATTCCTTCGTCGAGATACTCGTAACCCCATTTCCACTGGAAGCCGGTGGCCTTTATGGTCATATCCGGCTGGCCGGTGTCTCGCATCGCCAGCAGGGTCTTGGTGGCGGGCCATGCCATTACCACGAGGATGAGGAACGGCACGACGGTCCACATGATCTCGACTGTCGTGCTCTCGTGGAAATGCGCTGCCTTGTGGCCCACCGACTTGCGGTGCCTGACGATCGCATAGAACATGAACCCGAACACGCCGACGAAGATCACCGTGATGATCCACATGATCAGCACATGCAGGTCGTAGATGTCCTGCGCAAGCGCGGTGTTTGGTCTCTGCAGGTTCCACTGCAACTCGGCCGCCGCGATCCCGGACGCAGCCATGGTCGCGCACAGCCACCCCAGACGCAGAAAGGTTGAAAACCTCATACTTCCCCCGAGTGATTCTGAGTTCGACACTGATCTGCTGAAATCCGCCGCCTGAGGCGCCGTGCCGCTTCTACCCTGTCCTCGCCGCTGACCCATTTTCCGATCTCAACCGAATGTCCGTGCGAGCGGATGAACACGCCTGATCTGCCGTCCGGCCCTTCGTCGAAGATCACCCGCGCCCAAGCGCGGTTCAGTTCGCTGCGCCGGAGTTTACCGCCTTCGCGGGTTTCGACTACGATCCGCTGATCGACCATTTTCACGCACTGGCAGTCTCCATCGTGCTGCCTGAGCCACCTGTGCGCGAGATAAAGGCCCAGGCATTCCACGCCTGCAAACGGAACCACAGGCCAAGCGCCGTGAACCGCAAACCCGAGGGAAATCGCGACAGTAAGAAAAGCCAGAGAACCGTACACCAGCCTTCTGCCGGCCGGCGACGGAACTGTTTCGCCTGGACAACAGCGCGAGTACTTCCTTCCTCCCGCCTTCGCCGCTGTACATACCAGGATCTCATCGGGGTCCGCGACTACGTGGGCCGCGAACGTTCAAGCCCCATTTCTACTTGCTCGAAAATGTAGCATAGCGCTCCTGCGCCTAGCAAGGAAACGGCGGATCCTGGCCCTCAGGCGTGCAAGTCGACCAGCTTCGCGGCATCGAACAATGGGACGCTTCCCGGCGCCGGATCGTAGCCGGAGACAGCGAGCAGAGGTGCGGTGATGCGTTCACACAGCGCGAAGACGTTGTCGTCCAGCCGCTGCATTTTCGGGTCGACGCAGTTCGCGACCCAGCCCGCGAGCCGCAGGCCGTGGCGCTCGATCGATTCGCAGGTAAGCATCGCATGGTTGAGGCAGCCGAGCCGCATGCCGACCACCAGCACGATCGGCAAGCCCAGAGCGCGGGCCAAATCGGCCATGCTCAGACCGGAGCCTATGGGCACGAGAAATCCGCCCGCCCCTTCAACGACTATGCGGTCTGCGAGCCGGCACATGTGCGCGTAGGCGTCGACAATTCGGGTCAGCTCGATTTCCACACCCGCCTCGGAGGCGGCGAGGTGGGGGGCGATCGCCGGCTCGAAGCAATACGGATTGGTCAGTTCGCGCGGCACACTGACGCTGGATGCGGCACGAAGCATCTCGACATCCTCGTTGCGGAAACCGGCCGGCCAGCGCTCGGCGCCAGCGGCCACCGGCTTCATGCCGAGCACGCGCTGTCCGCTGTCGGCGTACGCCCGAAGCAGTGCGCAGGCGACGCGCGTCTTGCCCACTGCGGTGTCCGTCCCGGTGACGAACACGCCGCGAGCGGTGGCGCTCGATGCGTTTGGCGCGGCTTCAGACACCCGGCGCGACCTTGATGTCTATGACTGCACGGTCGCCGGGGCCGGGACGCGGTTCGGGTTTCCATGCGTGGCCGTAGACCACCTCGAAGGTTGCGGGCAGCCGGCCGTCGGTCAGGCGAAAACGCTCGTACTCCCCGGCCATGTGGGCGAACATCTTCCGTCCGGACAACCCCCTGCTCCTTCCAAGGGTCGCGTTGTGCGCGCCGAGCGCTTTCAATTCGCGCATCAACTCTTCGGGCTGGCGGTAGGTCAGGGTGAAGATCTCCGAGTCCATGACCGGATCGGAAAACCCTCCCCGCACCAGCATGTCGCCCACGTCGTGCATGTCGACAAAATGGTTGACGTGTACTCCGTGATCGACCCGGGCAAACGACAGGCGCAACTCTCTGAGCGTGTCAGGTCCGAAGGTGGAGAACATCAGCAGCCCCCCCGCCTTCAGTACCCGAAGGTTTTCCGCGAGCGAGCGCTGCAGGTCGGTCGACCATTGCAACGCCAAGTTGGACCACAGCAGGTCGATGGAAGCCGGGCACAGCGGGAGACGCTCGATATCACCGCAGACCTGGGTGGAGCCGACACCGGGAAGCAGGCGGCGCCACCACGGCGCCCGCTTGCGGGCAACCCGCAGCATCGGCTGTGAGATGTCCAGCTCGATGACTCGCGCCTGCGGGTAGCGCCGAGCAAGTCCCGACACCGCGTTGCCGGTGCCGCTGCCGGCGTCCAAAATAGTGTGCGGCGAAATCCGGACCAGCGACAACCGCTCCAGCATTCGAGCACAGACTTCGCGCTGCAAAGCGGCCGCCGAGTCGTAGCCGGGTGCGGCCTTTTCGAACGCCCGACGCAGCCGGCGCTTGTCCAACGCGAAGGGATCGTTCATCGCCCGGCTCCGCAGCCGGCGCGCAGCGCAGCTGCGAGGGCTTCCACGTCCTGCAGACGATGCGCCGCTGAAAGAGAAATGCGCAGGCGCGCACTGCCGCGAGGAACGGTCGGCGGTCGGATCGCCGGTACTAGGAAGCCCAGCGCCCAAAGTTTCGCGGCGAGCGCGGAGGCGGTGCGCGAGTCTCCCACTAGCAACGGCTGGATAGCGGTATCAGACGGCAGCAACAGTCGATCCGATCCCGAGAGCGCTTCCTTCAGCAGCATGATCAGCTGCCGGAGACGCTCGCGCCGCCATTCTTCGGCAGCCACCAGTTCGATGCTTTTCAGCAGGGCGTGGGCCAGGGCGGGCGGGCTCGCGGTAGAGTAAATATAAGTGTGCGCCCGCTGGATTAACGAATCGATCACCGCCGCTGAAGCGGCGACAAAAGCACCCCCCACGCCTGCGGCCTTGCCAAGGGTGCCCACGTATACCAGCCGCTCGCCTTTGAGCGCGAAGCGCGCGGCAGCCCCGCGCCCCTGCGGCCCGAGCACACCGAACCCGTGGGCATCGTCCACTACCAGCCAGGCACGGTGCCGTTCGCACAACATTGATATCTTGTCCAAGGGGGCGAGATCACCGTCCATGCTGAATACAGAATCAGTCACGACGACGCGCTCAGGGGCTTGCGCCGCCTCCAGCAAGCGCGACAGCGCCTCCAGATCGAGATGGGGATAGCGATGAAACCTGGCGCGGGCGAGCAGCATCGCGTCGTTGAGCGAGGCATGGTTCAGGCGATCGGCGAACAGTTCGGCGCCGTCGCCGGCTAGGAGCGAGACGATTGCCAGGTTGGCGGCATAACCGCTGCCAAAAAGCAGCGCGCGCGCGAACCCGCTGAAAGCCGCCAGCCGTTCTTCCAGCTCATGGTGTGCCCGATGGTGGCCAGCAACCAGATGCGAAGCGCCCGCCCCGATCCCGTACCGCCGGGCGCCTTCGACCAGGGCCTCTACCACCCGGGGATCGGCGGCCAGTCCGAGATAATCGTTGCTGGCAAAGGAGACCAGGGCTCGGCCGTCGACCTCGACTCTTGCGCCTTGAGCGCCTTCGAGGATTCGCCGCTGTCGCAGCAGCCCCCGCTCGGCCAGTTGACGGAGCTCGGCTTCAAGATCGCGCATCTGGTGTGGGAAGCGCCGCCTGCGGAAGCCTTGGCGCGCTGGCGACGAATCAAGCCAGCAGTTGGTCTCCCCGTTCTCCTCCGCGCGCGGGCATGGCCTCGAGCCCGAGCCGCGTGAACAGGTCGCGGTCGCGCCCCGATTGCGGATTGGCGGTGGTAAGCAGCCGCTCGCCGTAGAAGATCGAGTTCGCTCCGGCGAGAAAGCAAAGCGCCTGCAGCTCATCGGACATTTCCTCGCGGCCGGCCGACAGCCTGACCATCGCCTTCGGCATGGTGATGCGGGCACAGGCTATGGTGCGAACGAACTCGAACGGGTCGAGCTTCTGTGTGCCGTGCAGCGGCGTTCCCGCAACCTGCACCAGACTGTTGATGGGCACGCTCTCCGGGTATGGCTCGAAGTTCGCGAGCTGGGCGATCAACCCGGCGCGGGAGCGGCGTGTTTCTCCCATTCCCACTATTCCCCCGCAACACACGTGAATTCCCGCCCGGCGAACTTTCTCCAGCGTCTCCAGGCGGTCGACCTGCGTCCGGGTGTGGATGATCTCGCCGTAAAAACCGGCGTCGGTATCGATATTGTGGTTGTAGTAGTCCAGCCCGGCGGCCTTGAGCTTCTCGGCCTGGCCATCCTTAAGAAGCCCTAGCGTGGCGCAGGTTTCCAGTCCCAGCGCCTTGACCGCGCGCACCATTGCGGCAACCCTTTCAAGATCGCGCGCCTTTGGGCCACGCCAGGCAGCTCCCATGCAAAAACGCGTGGCGCCGCTCTCCTTTGCGGCGCGGGCAGCGCTCACCACAGACTCCAACGAAAGCAGCGCCGCGCTGTCCACTCCGGTGCTATAGCGCGCCGCCTGCGGGCAGTAGGCGCAATCTTCCGGGCAGCCGCCGGTCTTGATCGACAGCAGCGTGGACAACTGCACGTGGTTGGCCGCAAAGTGGGCGCGATGAACCTGCTGTGCGCGCCACATCAAGTCGGCGAACGGCAGTTCGAACAAGGCCTCCACTTCGATGGCGGTCCACTGCGACTGCTTTGCAGTTCGAGTTTCGGTGGGCATTACCTGCTGCAGCGGCATGATCGGATTCCGGTTGTCCTGCACATGGCAAGGGGTGTTGCTGCTCGAATGTTCGAGGATAGGCCCGAAGGCTGTCAAATTTGCTAATGCCGCTTATTGACAACTGTCTTGCGGCGCTGCGCCGCATCGTGGCACCCGCCTGCCTGCTGTGTGGAGACGCTGCCGGTGATTGCGGCCTGTGCAGCGGTTGCCGGGACCAGCTGCCGCTGCTCGGCGCAGGACGCTGTCCGATATGCGCCTCGCCCACTCCAGAGGACCGGACCTGTGGCCGCTGCCTCAGATTCCCGCCGCGTTTCGACCGGGTTGTCGCGCCGCTTGAGTACGCACACCCGGTGGATTCTCTGGTGCGGTCGCTCAAGTATCACGCCCGCCTGGACAGCGCCCGGCCGCTTGCCTGTGCCATGGCCGACGCGCTGGAAAAGGAGCCTTATCCGGATCTTGTACTGGCCATGCCTCTCGCGAGTGAGCGCCTGGCGCAGCGGGGATTCAACCAGGCCGCAGAGATCGCTCGGCTGGTTTGTGCTGAGTTCGGGATCAGGTGCAACATTGACGTTGTCCGGCGGGTTCGCGGTGGCGTACCGCAGGCTTCTCTCCCGTGGAGGAAGCGGGTCGGCAATGTGCGCGGGGTGTTTCAGTGTGGCTCGGACCTGTCGGGCAAGCGGGTGGCTGTGCTAGATGACGTGCTGACCAGCGGCGCAACCCTCGACGCGCTGGCAGCAGAACTGAAGCGGGCCGGCGCGCACGAAGTAGTCGGCTGGATCGTCGCGCGCACCGTCGCCCAGGCGTGATCGGCAAGCGGCCGGGATCGTTCAACGCTTCGGGGCTGGCAGCTGGCTCAGGCGCGATTCGACGAAAGCCTGCAGCTCCGTGCTCAGCGTCTTGGAATCGGCGGCACTGCGGAAGGCGGTGCGAGCCTCATCCGTGCGCCGCAGGGCCTCCAGGCTGATGCCAAGCCCCATCATCCATACGGCGTTGCCAGATGTCACTGTAAGGGCGCGCGCATACCAGTCGGCGGCTTCCTGATGACGGCCGAGGCGCTGATAGACCGCAGCAAGAAATGCAAAGAAATCGGCATCGACCCCGGCGTATTGCCGGGCAGCCTCCAGTGTCCTGGCCGCGCCGGCTGCGTCGCCCCGTTCGAGCTCAAGCCTGGCAAGCAACATCGCGTGGCGCGGCTGGCGCGGGTTGACGCTGAGCGTTTCCCGCAGAACCGCTTCGGCGTCGTCGTTCCGGCCCGAGTCGACGAGCAGGCCGATCAATGCCTGGCGAGCCGAGGCGTGTGAGCGGTCTTCTGTCAGTGCGGCGCGAAAGCCGGCTTCGGCATCGACCACTCGGCCCTGGCGCAGGCGCGCGACCGCATTTCTGAACTCCATCTCCGCGCGCTCGAGGGTGGTGGGCTCTCGCATCTGCTTTTCCACCGGCGCCGACTGAGGAACGTCCGCGATGACTACCTCTTCAACGTCAGGCGCGGCTGAAGGATTCGGCACGCGTCCAGAGGAACCAGGCGTCATCTCCGGCCGGGACGGCACTTGCGCGACCGGCGCAGGCGGCACCGAGGCGGCGACGGACGTGGTGTGCGCGGTGAGCGGCTTGGCGCCGGGCTTGCGCTTGGCGACCGAAGGTGCGGCGGGCGTCAGGGGCGGAGCGAATTGCAGCTCCTCGGCGAGCTGGAAAACCGGCACGGCGAGCGCTTCACGCACCAGCGCTTCCTGCGCCGATGATGGCGGGGCGGTTGCGGCCACCGTTACCGGTCTTGCCTCAGGGACCACCGGGATGATCGGAACACCGGCAGCAGTCCTTTTCCAGTACTCCGAGTGGATGAACCAACCGATCGCAGCCACCACCGCAGCGCCCAGCAATACCGCCGCCAACGTCACTCCCGGTCGTGGCCCGCCCGGCAGGGCACGCACAGGCGGCGACAGCGATCGGGTCTCCGCGTCCGAGGCACGACGCTTGTCCAGATCCTGCAGCAACTGATTGATGAGGCTCATGACAGGGCGTACCAAGTCGCCGCCAGGGCGACCGCGAGAGCGAACGCAGTCAGAGCGGCGAGGGGCCAGCGCGTCAACCGGGCTGCCGCAGGAGTATCCTGCGCCGCCCGGCGCACATGTCGCCTCGAAACGTAGTGCGCGCCTTCGCCATAGGCCGCCAGCATCGCCTTGTGGGCGACGATGTTGATCAGTCGGGGCACACCCCGGGTCGCCCGGTAGAGCAGATCGACGGCGCCGCGATGAAACAGGCGGTCACCGACGTAGCCCGCGACCTGCAAGCGATGGCCGACGTAATACTCGGTCTCGGTTCTGGACAGGCCTGCAAGGTCGTAATGGAAAGTAATGCGCTGCAGCAGCTGACGGATATCGGGCTGGGCGAGCCTGGCATTCAATTCCGGCTGTCCGAACATCACCACCAGCAGCAACTTCCGCTTCTCGGTTTCCAGGTTGGACAGCAGGCGCAGCGCCTCCAGCGTATCCGGCGGTATCGCCTGGGCCTCGTCGAGACACACGACCACCTTCTTGCCGGCGCGAGCGCAATCCAGCAGCGCGTGGTTCAGCGTCTTTATGAGTGCGTGCTGGTCGGCGTCACGGTCGACTGATACCCGCAGCTCCTCGGCCAGAGCCAGCAGCAGCCCGCGCGGCTCGAGCATGGGGTTGGGAAAATAGGCGGTCACATAACCCGGGCCGAGGGTGGCGAGGAAGCGGCGGCACAGCAGCGTTTTTCCCATGCCGACTTCGCCGACGATCTTGATGAAGCCTTCGCCGTTCTCGACCGCCACCAGCAGTACGTTGAGCGCCTCCTGGTGCGGCGTGCAGGCAAATGCGAACGCGGTATCCGGGGTGAGTCCGAACGGCGGCTCCCGCAGTCCGAAGTGAGTGCGATACATGAGCTAGGCGGCCCCGGACTGCCGCGGCACGGGGCGCGAGCGGGAATCGCGCCGATCAGCGAATACTGGAAGGAGCCTGGGTGCCGTCGTGGTTGGGGGAGTAAGAGTCACCGCGCTGGATAGAGTCGATTCGTTCCTTCGTATCGAGTATATCCTGCCGCCAGGCCGCGGGACCCTGAATTACCGTCGGCTTCAGGAGAATGACCAGCTCGCTCTTCACCGATTGGCTGCGTTGGTTGCGGAACAGATTGCCGGCGACCGGCACATCACCCAGTCCGGGTACCTGGCCCTTGTCTCGCACCTGAGTCTCCCGCATCAGGCCGCCGATGGCCACAAGATTCCCATCGGCCACCCGAACGATGGTGTCGGTCTCACTGATGCTGCTTGAGGCGAGCGGCAACCTGAAGACGCCAGTGTTTTCTCCCAGGTCGATGGTCTTGGTGCGCTCGATCACGCTGCTGACCGAGGGATGAATATGCAGAGTGATGAAGTTGTCCTTGTCGATTTGAGGTGTGACGTCCAGTGCCACCCCGGAGAAGAACGGCTGCACCGTGATGGTCGGCGACTGGGTCGTGGTGGTCCCGGTGCTGGTAACGTTGGTGGTGACGTTGGTCACGAAGAAATCGTCGGTGCCGACCTTGAGCAGCGCTTTCTGGTTGTTGATCGTGGCAATGCGCGGGCTGGAGAGAACCTGAAGTTTTCCCTGCGTCTCCAGAAAGGACATCAGTGCGGCGAAGTTGCCGGTCTGGAACGCGAGCCCGAAGAGCGTGCCGGGCGTGCCGATACCGGTGCTGATGGAGCCGGTAAGGTCTCCCGGAGTGGCCGTCAGGATGGAGCTGGCGTTGATCGATCCGTCGGGATTGGTCGAAGTGGGGGCCGACAGACTGCCCGTCGGACTGAGGGTAGTGCCCGGTTGCAGTACACCGCCGGCGACCCGGTTACTGACGCCGCCGAAAGCCGACCAGTTGATGCCGGTCTGATAGCCGTCGGCCAGCTGCACTTCGATGATTTTCGCCTCGAGCATGACCTGGCGCTCGACCACCCCGGTCATGGTCTTGAGAAATTCCTCGACGCTGCGTAGTTCGGAGGGAAAAGCACGCACCACCAGCACACCGCCCTGGGGACTGACCACGACGTTGCGGCCGCCTTCAGTGCCGATCATCGCCCGAACCGCGGCGGCGATCTCCGTCCAGAAGTCGCTGCTCGAGGTGGTCGTCACGTTGCTGCTTTCCAGGGCGCGGCTGCCGGTCGTGCTTGGGACCTGGGCATTGGTCGGGCCCTGGGTCCCGCCTGTTGTGGTGTCCGAGATCGCACCCGAGCTGATGCGCAATTCAGTACGGCCCTTGCGCTGGCTGAGCAGATAGTTCACCTGGAATACCCGGGTCTGCAGTCCGAGTGGATGTATGAGGATGCGGGTTCCCTGCAGTTTGTATTCGTACCCGTACAGGTCGCGGATCGTGTCCAGCGCCTCGAACACGGTGACATCCTTGAGATTGAGCGAAATCGGCTCCCTGGTGCTCGGGTGCACGACCATGCTGTAGCGCGTCCCGGAGACGATCGCCATGAAAACCTGACTCGCCGGCGCGTTGTTGACCTCCAGGTCGAAGCGCGGTTCGATCGGCTTGCCGTCCACCGTCGGCATTTCGACCGAGATAGGCGGCAGAAGCGCTTCGGACACTGCCTGCGGCTGTACGGCTCGCACCGGCTGCCCGGCAGCCCTGTCCATTTCGCGCTGTGCCGATTCATATGCCTCCCGCTGCGCCGGCGTCGAACACGCCGCGAGCACGATGACCAGCAACACCATTGTTATTCGCATGCTGTTCCTTTTTCGGTCAACCGGCGTCGTCCTGCGGCTTCTTGCGCACCGGCTCAGGTTCGCGCGCGACCTCAGTCCTGCGCTTGGCCACGGCCGGGAACAGTTCGAGCGTCCGGCTCCTGCCGTCACCGCGCAGGACGACCGCGCTTTCGCGGATTTCCGTCAAACGCATTCCCGCAATGCTGTCGCCCACATAGAGCAACCGGCCGCTGATGGTTGCGTTGCGTCTCTGCGGCGAAATCAGCACAGTTTGCAGCACCAGGCCCGGGTCGCCGGCGAACGGGGCCGCTCGTTCCGTCGACACGACGAACGAAGGCGGGCGGGTCGGGTCGCGAAGCTGCTGCGCCTGCGCAACGCTGGCCCCGAGCAGCGCGCACATCACGACGATACGAAGTGAGTGGTCAGCCATCACACCACCAGCCAGTTCTTGTTCAGCGACAAGGTATACACGGTCACGGTGAGACGCACCCGTGGATAGTCGCCCGCGTCCATCTTCGCGTGAGCCCAAAACATCTGCACCGGCAGCCTTTCGAGCCGGGCGAGGTAATCGAGGAGATCGAGGTAAGCTCCCTGCAATGTCAGTTCGATGCCGTGCTTGTAGACGTTGCGCGCCACGTCTTCCTGTTTTGCTTCCACCAACCCGGTGACCGGCAAGGTCTTCAGGCTGACAAGCCGCACCCGCTGGCTTCTGGTAAGCATGTCTTCCAGCACCGAGGTCATACGCTCCGGCGGGACCAGTCCGCGGTTCACGCCCTTTACTTCCCCGTCCAGCCGCTCGATCTGCTCATGCAGCGAGGCGATGCGTGTGCGGGTGTCGCTGTCCGGATCCTGCGCCAGGCGGCGAACGAGATCTGCCGTCTGCCCGCGGGCGGCGGCGATATCGGCCTTGGCCTGTGCCACCTGCTTCTGCAGCTGCGCGGCTTGCTTCAGGCGACCCTCGACCGCGGTAAAACCCAGTACAAGGATTGCCAATGCGCCTCCCGCCAGCACGATCATTCGCTCCCGCCGGGCGAGCCTGGCGAAGCGTTGCTCGAGCGCGCGCCACTGTGTTCTCAACGCCGCTCCTCCTGGTCGGCAGCCGGAACAGTCGCCAGGCGAAACTCGATAAACGGCAGCGTATCGCCACCCGCATTAGCGCTTTTTGCATCCGGCCGTCGCATCTGCAGCTCCGCGAACGCATGGCCCTTGAGTACCGCTTCCCGGTTCAACCGCTTCACGTAGTCCGGAACCAGCTCCGGGCGCAGCGCACGTCCCTGCAGCACGACATCCTGCCCGGCACCGGTGAGCGAGAAGCCGGTGAGCCACATGCCCTCGAACGACTGGCGGGCGAAGGCGCGAAGGTACGCCGAGAATCCGTCGGTGTTGCCGATGATCCCCCCTCGCAGGGTCTGAATCACTTCATGGCGGCCGGCAAGCTCCGCTTCCAGCCGGGCGATTTCGGCCGCCAGAGACGCGTCGCGCTTGCGTCCCTCGATTTGTGCCGACAGGCGGCTCATTTCGGTCTGCCCTGCAGTCCGTGCCGCGGCCTCCTTTTCCAGTTCGGCGCGAAGCGCCGATACCCACAGGCCAGCGATTGCCGCGCCGATGATCACCAGCAGCAATGCGCCGGACCAGACTGCGGCCAAGCCGGGCAGGGAAAGAAGCTCGCGTTTCCTCTCGAATGCCGGGTTGTAGAGATTTATCTGCTGCGTCACCGCGGCGCCTCGTGCCTCAGTGCGGCGCCCAGCACCATGAAGCTCTGCGCCTGCATCTGCGGCGCTGCCAACTCCGGAGCAGCATCGAGATCGAGAGCCGATTCGAGCCTTGCCACTTCGACCGGAACGTAAAGGTTCTGCTTGAGATAGGCGTCGAGCCCGACCTCCTCGGGCAGCGGCGCGACCAGGAGGCGGGCGACCGGGACGAAGCTGAACTGGCGGTCGAAGTGATCGAGCGAGCGCTGCACTTCGAGCACGATCCTCTCGAACAGCTGGGTTTTCAAGTCGCCTTGCGCTGAAACCAGATGATCGAGTCCAACGTCGATGGTCCTCGCGACGTACAGCTCGCCGCCCGACGTAAAGGTGAGAAGGCCGTTCTGGCCCGAAAAAGTCAGCAGCACCAGCGCGCGGCGTTCGACCTCGAACAGCGCGGCCAGATTGCGCTGCGCCATCTCCGGAATATCGATCACCGCAAGGGGGATTCTGGCCTGCGCGAACACCGCCATGCGTGCCGCGATCTTTTCGCTGGGCGAAGCCACCGCGTACAGCGATTTCGCCCGGGTCGGCGCGCTCGGGTCAGCCGGAACAGCGATGACATCGACGGTTGCGCTCTCCACCGGATAGTCGAGGTAATCCTTGAGCCGCCAGCGTGCCGCCGCCTTGATCTCCTCGGAGGGAACGTTTGGCGTATCGAGCAGCTGCAGCTGATAGTCGCCAACCGGCATCAGCGTTGCGCAGCGATGCCGCTCCAGGTGGAGCCTCTTGCGCAGTTCCAGGAGCGTTTCGATTTCGCTTCCCCGGCTGGGAAAAGAAACGCAGACCTCGACTCGAGGACGCGCACCGCTGCGCACCACCCTCGCTGCGTCCACACGATCGGCATGCAACTGCACCGCCATCAGGCCTGAGTTCTTGTCGCGTCCAAACATTCCCGGTTATCGAACTTAATTTTTGACGCGAAAATATATCAATAAACCGTTGTGGTCAATGGAAATTTATAAGCGGGGACTCGTTAGAAGTTTTCCCGGAAGTAGATGAACTCATCGGCGTTCCTGTAGATGCCGAAGGTGGCGCGGGCGGCCGGGTCGCTGGTGTAGGTGCCGCTACCCCAATCGCTGCGCAGGAAGGGCAGGTTCGCGGGGGTGGTGGGTACGGTGGCGGCACCGATGCTGGTGCAGGTACTTGCCACGCTGACCACCGCGCCGAGATTGACGTTGAAGTCGACGCTGCCTTCGTTGCCGCTGCCCGGCTTGAGAAGTTTCTGGCTCGAGGCCCGTCCGGAAGCAAAAGAGAGGTTGCCCGCAGAGGGTTGCAGGGCCGTTTCGCAGGCCGCAAGTTGCCCGGCGAAGTTCGTCATTCCGATGGATTGCACCGGGATGCGGGTGCAACTGTCCGTGCTGTTGAGCACGAAGCTGAGGCCGTTGTAGTACTGCGCTTCCAGCGAAAGCGGCAGGTCCAGCAGAGAACTGCCGGCCGCATTGGCCAGACGCAGTCTGCCGAAGCGCAGCTCGGTACTTGCCCCGGTTTGCTGGTGATCGTTGCCGCCGGCGCCATCGACATCGATGTCCAGATCGGCGGTGCGCAAAACCACCCCGTCGGAGTCCGCCGGGGCCACGCCGATGCGCGTCCCGCTGAAGGGCCCGTCGGGCGAGGCGGCCCGATTGACAGCGAGCGCGGCGCTGATGCTGGCCGCACCGGAGACGAAACTGCCGGATGCGGTCGCCGAGCCGATTCGCGGGGTCAGGTTGGTCGTACCGGACAGTGCGCCGAATCCGAGCTGCGAGGTCGTCGCCGGGTCGAGCTTGGCAAAGCCGCTGGCCGTGGTGTAGTTCTGCGTCACGACGCTGGCGGTGTTGCGCGCCTGCAGGGTAAAAGACACCCCCAGCGCCTCGCCGAGGTAGGTAAAGGCGGAGGCCGGCGCGCAGGCCGAGGCGGAACGGTTGGTAAGGGCAGCCCCGGGTACGAGGAAGAAATGGTCGGGAACGAAGCGGCCCACCGGGCTGACCGAGCCGACGGCGTTGCCGCCCGCACCCAGATAGTTGCCACCGGTGAGCGCACCGGCGAGGGAGATGCTCCCGACCTCGCTCCACGACATGGCGTTGGTGCGAGAACCGCCCACGAACCCGGAGAACAGGGTTCCGGTCAGGGTGCCGCTGGCGCCGGCCGCTGGCGCAACCAGCGTATGGCTGGCGGTCACCGTTTCCGCCGGAGTCTCCAGGCCGAAATTGGGTGTCAAGGCGTTGTCGGCGAGGTTCGCGCCGCTATCGGGGGCACCATCGTTATTGCCATCATCACCGGCTTGCCAGCCCACTGCGCTGACAGTCACATTGAAGTTCTCGCCCGCCTTCCTGAACACGGCGCCCCCGGGCCCGGTGACCCCGGGGATGCCGGCTCCGCTGAAGTAAAAACCGAAGGGTCGAACCACAAAGGCGTTCGAGGAGCCGGTCATTTCGAATCCCGCGACACCGGTATCGAGGTCGTAGCGTGCGTGCAGCGAGATCTGCCCCGCGTCGGGATAGACGATCGAGAGGTCGGCTTCCGAGCTGGCGTTGAACGCGAGCGAGACGCCGGTATAGGCCGCGGCGCCGCTGCCGCCGTTGTCGTTGCTGGTGGCGATGTTGCTGGCGTTGATGCTCGCCTGCTGACCAGCGCAGGTCGTCGGATTGTTGCATTCGGCCCCGAGCTGCACCGTGCGCGCCTGGCTGGCGAACAGTCCAGTGCACGACCCGGTGGCGGTGTCGGTGCGGATCGCCCGCAGGCGGATGGTCTTGGCGTTGAATCCTGCACTTGAAGGTTTGCCGGCGATCTGCGGAACGATGAGCGTGGTCCCGTCGGTGATATTGCGAAACTGGAATCCCGCCTGCGCCATGGTGAACGAGGGGTCGTCGGCGGCTGTTGCGGTGCCGGTGGTCTCCGAAAAACCGCCGCCGCTGATGTTGAAGCTGAAAGTCTCGGAAGTGGCGGCAAGGTTGGCATAGCGGAATGTCAGGCTCACCGAAGTAGATCCGGCGGCGAAGGTATAGGTCGCGGCGCCGTCTCCCGGGGTCGGGTCGGACAGCACGCCCCCGCCCACGACGATGCCGGTCCAGGTGCCACGCCCGTTGCTGGTGGATAACGTGACCGCCAGGCCGTTGGCGTTGACCGCGCTGTGCGCCGCATTGTGCGCTGTGAAAGTAATGGTCTGATCCTCGCACGCCACCCCCGTCCCAGTGTGCGAAATCGACAAGTGGTTGATGGTCGCCCCAGGGCGGAGAGCCAGCATCTGCACGATTCCGGTATCGGCGTTCGAAGTCCCCCCGGCCACCGCCAACTTGTTGCCGGTCGAACCCGCGGCAGGCCGCGGCTCTTCGGCCATCCGCAGGGCGATGCCCACCGCGTTTCCGGGCGGGCTCGCCGGCGCCGACTGATCGACACGCTCGGTCATCACCGCGTCAGGGTTCCAGGTGTCTGCCGAGAGAAAGGTGTGGCTCGCCACCAGCATGGTGTTCGCTACGGTGGTGGTGATGAAGTTCCCGGTGTGGTTGTAGCTGGCAGCGGTGGTGTTGAAGCCGTCGACATCGACCGGTGTCGTGGTGTCCACGCCGCTGTAGCTGACGATTCCGACCGAGGCGCTGGCGAACACTTCTCCGGCTGCGGTGCCGGGAACCAGCGACGGGTTGTTGATCTGGAAGAACCAGGTGTAACTCGCCGGCTCCGCGCCGGTGGCGACCCGGGTCCAGGTCTGGAGTCGCAGGCCACCACCGCCGGAGCCGCCACCGGCATTGTTGATTGTGTCGCGCACCAGCGTCCACCCTGCCGGCGCGCACACGGTCTTGGCGTTGTTGTCAGTCGCGGTGGTGTTGTCCGGTCGTGAGGCGACCGACGCAACCATCACGTCCCCCACCTGCGTTAGCGCCGGCACGTTGACCGTCAGGCCGCCGGGCGCTATCGCAAACTGGGCAGCGTGGGCCAGATCGGCCGCGCTGTGCGTGATCGTCGCCGAGGGTTGCGCCCCGGCCGCGGTTGAGTTGCGGTACCACAGTCCGATCGCTGCGTCGATCCCGGTGCCGGTCGTGCTGTAGAACGACTGGTACCAGGTCCCGGGCGCGATACTGGTAAAGCCGTTGTTGTCGGCGATGTGGGCAGTCGAGACAAGAAGCGCGCAGGGGTTGGTGGTGGTGATCGCGCCGGTGGCGACGTTGTTGGTGGCGCCCGCCGATGGGTTGAGGCTGTATGCGCCGTCGAACGGGGCGACGGTGTTGACGTTGGCGAAGGCCGAGATCTGGGCGAAGATCACTTCGCGAGTGACAGTGTTTCCTCGAGAGATGGTGGCGGTATCGGCCGCGGTGTTGGTGGCTATCCGCCAGTAGATCGCCGCCTGATGGTTGGCGCCCTGGGTGCCGACCGGGTTGGTGAGCAGTGTCCAGTTCGGCACCGAGATCGTGTTCAAGTCCCGGGCTTCGATCACGAGTACCAGCAGGTCGCCCGCCTGGCGGGTGGGCAGCCCGGGGGTGATGCTCGCGCCGGTGCCGTTGGCGGATGCTCCGGTGCTGCGGTGCTGGACGCCGACGCCTTCGTTCAACGCGCTGGAGGCATCGCGAAAGGTGATCTGCGCCTGCGCCGCCTGGGAGATCAGCAGGGTCGCGAGCAGAGGGACCAGTGCGGCGCGGAACATGGCGAATGACATGAACGGCATATCCGATCGGTCCTATCTGCGGTCTGAGCCCATGGCTGTCTCAAGGTCCACGCTTATCCACAGTCGCCTGCAACTGTCGTTCCACGTAATAGGTTCCGCGCAGCCCAGGGCAGCCTGGACCGCTCGGCTGGTTGCAGGCGGTGGCCGTGATCAGATAGACGTTTCCGCTCGACCCGGCTTCGGTGTAGGGCGTGTCGGCGCACTGGACGGTGACGGTGAACTCGGAAAGCCCTGCCGGCAGCGCGAAAGAAGTGCTGCCGGCGCAGACGTTGTCCCGCAGCACGCGGTACGACCCCCATTCCACCCCGGCTCGGGCCGCCTGGTAGGCCTTGGCGCCCTGGACATCAAGGGCTGAGCGGCCCTGTTCGAGGTTGCTGATGCTCAGCAGGAACGCCGCCAGAGCCGCGAGAACGACCAGTATGAATATCGCTGTCGCCAAGGCGAATCCGTGGGCACGGAGGCGAGCCCGGGATCGCTGCTCAGGGAACGTTGCTGACATGGGCCTGGACCGCGAGGCTGACCGTTTCGCCGTTGCTCGTGAGCTGTAACGAGATCAACACCGTTCCGGCACGCGCGGCGACCGCCTGCGCCGTGTAGTTGAAAGAGCACCCGGTCACCTGGTCTGCCAACAGCGCTGAGCTGCCACCGACCGGATTAGCCTGAGCGGCGTTAAATCCGTAGTCCCAGCGCCGAGACAGCTGTCCACCGCCAAGATCGCAGACGTAGGTCACCGGCTGGGCGGTAATGTGAAAGCGCTTCGCCGGGGAATCGAACGGCAAACGCACCGGGTTGAACGAAACGTTGCTGGTCGAGGCGGCCGCAGTCGCCGTGCGCCGGTTCTGCGTAGTCGCCGTGGGATTCGCGCCGCCCTCGTAGGCGTCGGCGCCGGAAATCCCGAGGTTGTACACCACCAGCCAGGATCCGGCCGGAATCGTCACCTGCGGGCCGAGCACATCGAAGCTGCCGTCGTTGGTAGTGAAGTCCAACGGGTCATCGGCCGCGACGTTCTTCTCCGCCCGGTAGCGCCCTCCGGTGCCAACCGGTATGAACTCAAGGCAGGCAGTGGCGGCACCACAGGGCGCCATGGTGCGCACGCTGTTGGGCAGCGCCGCCCGCAGGTCGCGGACGACCCGGCGCAGCGCGGTATCTGCAGCGTCGGCGAGCCGGGCGCGGCTGGCGGTGTCGAGATAGCCCTGAACCGGCGCGCGCACGAACACCGCCACTGCCGCGGCGATGATGCCCACGATCACGATCACCACGATGGCCTCGGCCAGGGTGAAGCCGCGGTGGCGGCGGATGAAACGCCATCGGGAAGCACGCCGGTCAAGCAACGTCACGGCACCGCCCTGGGCGCATAACGCGTCCGTAACCCCGACAGGGCGAACACCTGGCCGGCCGGACCGCTGACGGTCACGGTTATCAGCAGCGACTCTGTCGCGGCGATTCCGTTAAGGCCGGTCTCGACGACCTGGATGGATGCCGAGTAGCCGGCAAGACCGGGTACCGAATTGCCGGCGATGTCGGTTATCGGATTCACGACCAGAGGACCGCTGTAGTCGTTGACATTGTCGAAGGGCGTGACTGTGTGGCCGCGAAACTCCCCCTCGGGACCCATGGCCTCCGGAGTCGAAGCGCATTGCGTCGGGTCAGCCGGATTCACGGTGTTGCTTGTGGCGGTTGCGGCGTGGGCATCGTCCGGATCGCAGAACGTGAAAGGCATCAGCTGGACTTCTTCCAGCAAGGCTTCGGCAATTGCGGTGATCTGTTTGGTGATGAGCGGGTCCGCGCTCCTGCGCACTACAGTGTTGAACACCGTGAGAATTCCGGCCAGGCCGACCGAGACAATCACGATAAATACCAGCAGCTCGACAAGCGTGATGCCGAACACCCCGCGACGCGAGTTCGAGTAGTCCAGATCGGCAACCCGATCACGGATGGACATAACCGGTCTCGCGCTCGATCGTGAAGCTGCGGCCGCCTTCGCCGCTTACCGTCACCGACGCGGTGTACTGGCCGCCGGGCACCGGGCGCCCCAGGCCGTCGAAACTGAACGCCGACGGCGCGAGCGCAAAAGCGCCGCCCGCGGGCGGTGTAATCGACAACGCGCCGCCGCCGCCGGGATCGTTAACCGGTTCGGCGCAGCCCGCGTCGAAACAGGCAGAAAGCGATCCGCCGCTGACCAGGACGAACACGCTGCGACGCTGCGCAATCGCGGCCTTCTGGGCGTAACGCACCAGCGCCTGCGCCTGATCGAAGGATCCGCGCGCCTCGAAAGTGGAGCGGGACGCGAAGCGGGCGCCGACCGCGACCGCCAATATGGCGGTCACGACGATGATCACCACCAGCTCGGTCAGCGTGAACCCGCGAAGCCCGCGCCGAGACATGCCGCGCATTCCAGCCTCGTCCGCTGCCAGCCGGCGCGCGCTGCGCGCCGGACTGAGGGAAGCAGACTGCCTAGTTGGAGCAGACCACGATCGCGCTGACCGAGACGCTGTTGGGCGCGTTCAGTGTGCAGATGACGTTGTCGCCGGCGGTCTGATTCGCCGCGGTGCAGGTCGCGCCGGCGGCGAGCGAATAGCCGGTCGGCAGCGCTCCACCCTGCATCAGCGTTGCGATCGTAGCGTCGGCGCAGCTGGTCACGTTGCCGCCGGCAGTTGCGCTGACCCGCCGTGCAGCGTAGTTCAGCGCGGTGGCAGCGTTGACCGCTCCAGCCACTCCCTGCGCCGCCGCAGTCTGCGCTTCGTTCTGCAGGTTGACGAACCGCGGCAAGGCGACCGCGGCGAGAATGCCCAGAATGACGATGACAACCACCAACTCGATAAGGGTAAATCCTGGTTGCTTGGCTTTCACTATTTGCTCCTTGGTTTGGTAGACAGGTTCGTGTGGATCTGAGTACGGCCGGACGACTCAGCACGCGCTGGTGTCGATGCTGAATATGGGCGCCGTATTGGCAGCAGCAGGCGACGTATAGGACACCGAGCATTGCGTCGCGGTGCCGCCGATCATGTCGATGCGAAGCGTACTTCCTGCAACGGCTCCCCCGCCGACCGGAGTCACCTGGTCGTTGGTGGGATCCAGTTGGAGCGCTGTGAGGATTCCCGCGTTGTCGGCAGTCGGATAGCCGTTGATCAGGGTGACGTTCTGACCCTCCATGGAAATGTTCGCCGCGCCGCTGGTGGTCGTATTGGTGGTTATCGCCTGGGCATGGGCGAGTGCGGCCGCCGACCGTATCCCGCCGAAGACCGCCTGCGCCTTCCCGGCGCGCGCCTGGGTCTGCAGCGCGATGTAGCGCGGCAGCGCCAGCGCCGCCAGGATCGCTATCACCGACAGCGTCACGACCAGTTCGATCAATGTAAAACCCCTCGGGTGTCGTTTCATCTGCGTAGACCTCGTTTTCGAAAGTTCAACAAGCCTTCTCTGGCGGCTGTCTGCCCTGCGTTGCATCCGCCGTGCCAACACTGTCAGAACCACCGGTAGTCGTTGACCACGACCAGCACCACCCACTCCGGCTCCTGTCCGGCGCCGGAACGAGCGGAATCGTCCGGCGCGCGTACCCGCATTGGCCGCAGGCGTACGGTGTAGTCGCGGTACACCGATGGCGTAAAGTGGCGCCGGTTGTTCGCGGTATAGACGAGTTCCCGACGTTTCCTGTCGAAGTACCACTTGCCCCTGGATTCCTCTTCCGGTGGCGTATCGATTTCACCGAGATAGTTTTCCGGCGCATGCTCGAGCCACGAGACCGGGTTGTGGTCCGCCAGTGTCTGGATTTCCGACACCTTGTCGGCAATCAGCAGGCCTGCAACCTGCGAACGCAGCCCGGCACGCATGCTGGCAATTGTCAGATTCATCGCCACCTTTTCCGCGTACTCCTGGTAGAAAGCCAGCCGCTCGAGCAGCACCACCGCGACCACTGCGACCACTGCAGCAGCCACCAGCAGTTCCAAGCGGCTGGCGCCAGACTGACGCTTCGCGGCATGCAGATTGCGCATTGCGTCATCGGCGAAGCGCCGCGCTCCCCAGGTCCCAGATCGGCAGGAACACGCCCAGCGCCAGCATCAGCACCAGAACGCCTAGAGCAACGATCAGGATCGGTTCGATCTGCGCGCCTAACGTCTTGAGTTCGTACTCGACTTCGCGCTGATACATGCCGGCGATTTCCGCCATCATGTCGTCGAGTGCGCCGGATTCTTCGCCAACCATCACCATCTGCAGAACCACCGGCGTGAATACTCCGGCGCCCGCCGCAGTGCGCAGCACCGATTCGCCCCGTTCCACCCCCTCGCGCATGCGCTCGATCCGCCGGGCGATATGGGCGTTGTCGACGGTCTGCGCCACCAGGGTCAGTCCCTGCACGACGGGCACGCCACTGCGGATGGCGAGCGCGAAACTGCGCGCAAAACGCGCCAGCGCCGCCTTGAGCACGATCTTGCCGGCCACCGGGATGCGAAGCTTCAACGTGTCCCAAGCGAGGCGGCCGCCTTCCGTGCGAATCCACGCGCGGAACGCAAAGGCGGCGGCGACCAATCCAAGTCCCTGAATCCACCAGGTCGCCTGCATGAACTCAGAAAAGGCGATCAATCCGCGGGTGAGCATCGGCAGTTCGGCGTCGAACCCTGCGTACACCCTGGCAAACGCGGGAATAACTAGCAGGTTGATGATCACGATCGCGATGGCCATCGCGACCACCACGATCGTGGGGTAGCGAAGCGCGGCGCGGACCTGTCGGCGCATGAAATCCTGGAATTCCAGATGATGGAACAGCCGCAAGAAGATCTCCTCCAGCATCCCGGTAGTCTCGCCGACGTAGATCATCGCCACGTAAAACGCCGAGAACACGCCCCCCTGGCGCTGCAACGAGGTGGACAGCGGCCGGCCGCTGTCGAGGTTTTCGCGCACGCTCTGCAGGGTCTGGCGGAAAGTGGGATTGATGGTCGACTCCTGCAGTCCGCCGAGCGAGCGCATGATGGGAACACCGGCCTTGAGCAGCGTATGCATCTGCCGGCTGAACAGCAGCAAGTCTTCCTGCTCGACCGGCCGTTGAGTCAGCCGCCGCAGAAACCCGCCCGATACCGCAGCCGGCGGCTTCGACGCCTCGCCAATCTCAAGGGGTGTTACGCCGTTCTCGAACAATTGCGCGGCGACGCCGCCCGGGTCAGGCGCCTCCAGCACGCCCTGGACCAGCTGACCCTCGGCGTTGCGCGCCTTGTACGCGAAATAGCTCATCACTCCTCGAGCTGAGTGCTGACCCGCATCGCCTCTTCCACCGTGGTGCGTCCTTCCAGCGCAAGAGCGATTGCGTGATCCATCAGGGTGTCGCCCTGAAGCTGACCGCGGGCCGCAGCGATGAACAAGGCGGGATCAGGCTGGCTGGCGGCCTCGACTACAGGCGGGGTCATCTCCAGCATCTCGTACACCCCTGTGCGACCGAGATAACCCGTGCCGTTGCATTGGTTGCAGCCGTGGCCTTTGCGGAACCGCCCTGCATCAACCAGATCGCCTATTGCGCTGCGCAGCCATTGCTGTTCCTGCGGGCTGCAGGAATGGGCCGCACCGCAGTTTTCGCAGACCAGCCGCATCAGCCGCTGGGCAACCACGACTTGAAGCGACATCGCCACCATGTAGCGTGGTGCCCCCATGTCCAACAGGCGGATCGGGGTGCTCACCGCATCGTTGGTATGCAGCGTCGAAAGCACGAGGTGGCCGGTAATCGCCGCCCGCAGGCCGGTCTCAACCGTGCCCTGGTCGCGCATCTCGCCCACCAGGATCACGTCCGGGTCCTGGCGCAGGGCAGTGCGCAGCACGCGGGCGAAAGTGAGCTCGATCTTGTCGTGCACTTGAACTTGGTTGATCCCGGGCAGGCGATACTCCACGGGGTCCTCAACAGTGATGATCTTGCGCTCGGCGGTGTTGAGCTCCTCCAGTGCGGCGTAAAGCGTTGTGGTCTTGCCGCTGCCGGTTGGTCCGGTCACCAGCACCATCCCGCTCGGCCGATGAATCACCGACCGAAGCCGCTCGAGCATGCCCTGCGGCATTCCGATCTTGTCCAGCTTCAGTATCCCGCTGGACTGGTTCAAGAGGCGCATTACCACCGACTCGCCATGCTGAGTGGGCATGGTCGAGATGCGCACGTCAACCTGGGCGCTGCGCACCTTGACGTTGAAACGACCATCCTGCGGCAGCCGTTTCTCAGAGATGTCCAGACCCGACATCAGCTTGAGTTTGAGCACGAGGGCCGGAGCGATCTTGGAGTCGGACTGCGCCTGCACATGGAGCACACCGTCGATCCTGAAACGGATCTGCAGCATCTTTTCCTGCGGTTCGATGTGGATGTCTGAGGCGCGCACCTGTACCGCATCCTCGAACACGGTCTGCAGAAGCTTGACGACCGGAGCATCCTCCACCCCCGGGGTCAGCGCGATGCCCCCTAGATCGACGACCGTTTCGCCCAGTTCGTCGCCCAGTTCCTGCGCCAGACCGCTTATTTCCTCGGTGCGCCGGTAGATTCCGTCTATGGTCTGCAGCAGCAGTGACTCCCCGACCACCGCGAGCTGGATCTCGCGTCGCAACACCCGGGTCAGTTCATCGTAGGCGAACAGGTCGGTGGGATCGGCCATCCCTACCCGATAGGCAGTGCCGGTGTCCTCCAGAATGAGCGCCCGGAAACGGCGCGCCAGGGTCTCCGGCAGTCGCGTGGCGACTTCCGGCTTGATGTTGAAATGCTTGAGATTAATGAAGGGGATCTGCAGTTGTCGCGCCAGAGCGCTGCCGATCTGATCCTCGGCAAGATAGCCGCTGTCGATGAAGACACGGCCGAGCTTGCGGCCGCTGCGCTTCTGCTCGGCAAGCGCGGTCTGCAGCTGCTCCTGGGTCAACAGCCCCTGTTGCAGCAGAATTTCGCCCAGCCGGATTTTTTCGGGTTTTCCCATCCCGAAATCTTCTTTAAGTAAAGTTTAAAATGTGGTTGGCATGCTATTGAATACGCAACATAAACTGTTTCGGTGATTACTGCAAGCGTATGTTTGAGATCGTCCTGTTCGAGCCGGAGATACCGCCGAACACCGGAAATATCATCCGGCTCTGTGCCAACACCGGTTGCAGGCTGCATTTGATCGAACCGCTGGGGTTATGGATGGACCACCGCGGTGTCAGGCGCGCAGGGTTGGACTACCGAGACGCGGTCGACGTGGTTCTTCACCGAGACTGGGGCGCATGGCAGACTTGGTGCGGAAAAAGGAGACAGTTAGTATTTACAACTATGGGAACCCGCAACTACCACGAGATGCGTTACAAGGCGGGCGACGGGCTTGTTTTCGGCTCCGAGACTCGGGGCGTCCCGGACGCAGTTCTAGAGGGTTTCGCGGAGCATGCGCGTCTGCGCCTTGCATAGCCGCAGCCTTAATCTGGCCAACTCGGTCGCGGTTGTGGTTTACGAGGCTTGGCGGCAGCTCGGCTTTCAAGGCGCGGTCAACTGACCGGTCTGACCGGACGCACCCCAGCCTGCCAGCAGCAAACCGCTAGCCAATCTGCTCGGCCTTCGGCTCCCGCTGCAGCAACTCCTGCACCGCATCAGGCGCCGATACCTGCCCGGACAGGACACGGGCCACTGCCCGGCTGATGGGCATGTCGATCGCCAGCTCGTGGGCCACCCTGAGCACCTCGCTGGCGGTGTGAACCCCCTCGGCGACATGCCCCAGAGAGGCCAGGACCTCTCTCAGCGGCTTTCCGCCGGCGAGCGCCAGCCCGACCCGGCGGTTGCGGGAAAGATCACTCGTGCAGGTGAGCGCGAGATCGCCGATTCCCGAAAGGCCCATGAAGGTTTCGAGTCGGCCGCCGAGCCGCAGGCCGAACCGCGTGATCTCGGCAAGCCCTCGGGTGATGAGCGCGGCTCGCGCACTGTGTCCGAGTTTGAGTCCATCGCAGATTCCGGCAGCGATGGCTATTACGTTCTTGATGGCGCCGCCGATTTCCACACCGAGCAGGTCTTCGCTCGAGTACACGCGGAACCTCCCGGTGTGAAGGGCCAACGCCGCGTCGGCAGCGAACACTCCGTCCTCCGAGGCCAGCGTTACCGCCGCAGGCAGCCCACGCGCAACCTCATCGGCAAAGCTCGGACCGGAAAGAACGCCATAGCGAACCGCCTCCGGCAGCGTCGCCGCCGCGATCTCGTGCGGCAGCCTGTTGGTCCCGGTCTCCAAGCCCTTGCATGCCCAGATCACGTCGCCTCGCAGTCCGGCTGCAAGCGCCTTGCCCAGAGCATCGCGCAGACCCGCCACAGGCACCGCGGCCACGATCAGCTCTGCCCCGGCGAGCGAGTCGCCCAGTTGCGCGGTCACGGCGACAGAAGGTGGCAGTCTCGCACCCGGCAGGTAGCGACCGTTCTCGCGCCGCGAAACGATCTGCCCGGCCTGCTCAGGGTTGCGACACCAGAGAGTTACGCGATGGCGTTCACTCTGAACCGCTGCAAGCGCGGTGCCCCAGGCGCCGGCACCCAGCACAGCGAGCCTCATATTCCCCAAAGCTGGGAGAGCCTGAGATAGCCGCTGACGCCGTCGCGATGGCGCACCTGCGCCCAGCCACCGGCCAGGCCCCGGAACTCCAGGACCAGCCCCTGCTCGGCCTTGAACACTACCGGCGCCTTTTCGTCCGGAGACTGGCGGGCCTCCGCCGACTGCGCTTTCACCATCACCGTACGACGGCTGGACAGACTCTTCGCCTCGACCCAGCCAAAAGTACCGGCGTCGTCGCGCACCCGCACCCAGCCCTCGGTGGTGATGATCACTTCGACCGGATAGTCACGCGACAGTACCAGTAACTTGGTCGAGTCTTTGGAGGGAGCGTCGTACAGCACGACTGCCGGCTCTGCGACCGATCGGAACTCGATTGCCAGCGCAGGCACGCACCACACCGCGAGCAGGAATGCCGCATACGCAGTCCGCATCGACTCAGTGCGCCGTACCTGCAGCACTTTGCGCCTGCTCGCGCTGCGCCTGATAGATCGCATCGAAGTTCATCGGGTGCAGAATGACAGGCGGGAATCCCGCCCGTGACACCGTCTCAGAGACAACTTCTCGCACGTAGGGGAAAAGGATGTTCGGGCAGGTCACCGCCAGCACGGTGTCGATATCCGGTACGGGCACGTTGCGGATCTGGAACACCCCCCCGTAGCTCGTCTCCACCAGAAAAACCGTCTTGTCCTTGATCTTGGCCGTCACCGTCACCGTCAGCAGCACTTCGTAGAAACCCTCGTCGATCGGCTTGGCGGAGTTGTTCATCGCCACCTCGACCTGAGGCGCCTCGCGCTCGAGATAAATGCGCGGCGCGTTCGGCACCTCGAGCGAAAGATCTTTCACGAACAGCTTTTCGATCGAGAAAGTCGGCTGGCTGGCTTGCTCACCCATTGGTTTCCTCTCCGCTCGCGTCGGCCCGCGCCGACCCGGTCAGCAGCGCCTCGAGCCGGCCGCGATGATCCAGCGCTGACAGTTCCTCGAAGCCACCGACGTGGAATTCCCCTATGTAGATCTGCGGCACCGTGCGGCGGCCGGTGCGCTCGGTCATCTCGATGCGCCTCCCCGGCTCCAGATCCACCCGTATTTTCAGGATCTCGCTCACACCCTTGCTGTGCAGCAGCCGCTCGGCCATCTGGCAGTACGGGCAGAAGCCCGTACAGTACATGCTCACGGCCGTTCCCACTTACTTCTCGACCGGCAGGCTCGCCTGCTGCCACGCGCCCATACCGCCGGAGAGGACGTAAAGCTCGCTCAAGCCGAGCTTCTTGAGCACGCCGAACGCCGCAAGCGAACGCGTACCGTTGGCACAGGCGATGAGCACAGGCCTGGACTTGAACCGGTCGATCTCAGATACGCGCTTCTCAAGGGCTGCCAGGGGAAAACTCCTGGCGCCCGCGATGTGGCCGGCACTGAACTCGCCGGCCTCCCGCACGTCCAGGACCACCGCGTCTTTGCGATTGATCAACTGCACTGCTTCCAGCGGCCCAACTTCCTTCGCCCCGCTTACGCGCTTCGCGATCCACGGCCAGACGAGCATCGCGCCGCTGACAACAGCAATCAGAAAAAGCCAGACGTTATTCTGAACGAACTCCAAGCAAACTACTCCGTCACCGGCGCGAAGCGGCGTATTCTACCAGCGCATTCAGTGCTGGCTGATGCTCGCGGGCGATGTCCTCGAGTCGCCGGGCCACGACGACAGCTTCGGCAGGATATGCCGCGGCACCAAGGTCCCAGATTCTGAACGCCTCATCCAGCTTACCCGACAGCGCCAGTAGCGCACTTTGACGGAATATCACGTCCGCCGTTGGCAGGTAACGCATTGCGCGGCCGTTAAGCGCGATATTGTCCGCCAGTCCCTCGGGTTCGAGGCGGATGGTCCGCGCAAGCCCGAACTCGACCAGATGGGCGAAAAGCGACGTGCGATGCAGCGCGAGTGCGGTGTCCCGAAACTGCTCGACTTGCCCCGCAGTTGCCGGCCCCGGCCGCGCCAGCCCCTCGAGCCGGCGGTAATCGAAGACGACGACGCCCAGCGTCCACACCGCCAGCACCGAAGCTCCGGCGAGTGCGATCCGCTCAAGCAGGAGCGTTCTGAAGCGCCACGAACGCTCGTCGGAGGCACCCAGAAGAAGCGCGAAAGTTCCGAGGAAATAGGCATACCAAAGGGGATACTCGAGCAGGCTGTGGGCAAGCATCGTGGCCAACAGCGCGTAAACCCACCAGCGTTCCAGAGACAGGGATGCCGCGCGCTGAGCGCTGAGCCAGAGCCATCCCGCGGCGAAACCCACGGCGAGGCCGAGCAGTCCGAACTCAGCCGCGACCTGCAGCACTATGTTGTGGGCGTGATCCGCTACTCCCAGATCGTGCCGGGGCGGCAGCTGGGCCGATAGCAGGAAGTGGTGCCAGCCATACGCCTCGAAGCCGACCCCCAGCAACGGAGCGCCTTGCAGCATCAACCAAGTCGCCTCGCCGTGGCGCAGGCGGGTGTCGGCCCCGGTGTTCTCCTGGAAGAGCCGGCTGGCGACGGTCTCGGAGATGCCTACCCGGTCGGGCAGACCGATGAAGACGATCAGCTGCATCAGGATCATCACCACGACTGCCGCGGCCATCCAGACAAGCAGCGTGCGCGATTGCGCGTCCCGGGCCCTGATGTGCAGAAACAGGCTCAGCGCGAGCGCGGCAATCAGGTAAATCCACACCGCCCGCGAGGCGGAGAAGTTCAGGATGGAAAGAAAGAACAGCGCGATCACGGCCGCCGGCACCCTCGCCAAGCGCCCGGCGGCGACGAGATAGGCAACCGACATCAAGCCGAGGGAAAGGTAATCGGCGAAATGATTCGGCTGGCCGAGGTTGCCGTACACGCGCGTGGTCGCAAGCGGCATGAGCCAGGCCTCGCCACCCCAGCCGGCAAGCTGGGCAGCGGCCAGGAGACCGGTGGCGAGCGCGCCCGCAACCAGGACCCGCGAAAGCAGCGTCGCAAACGCAGCCCACCCCAGACAGCGCCGCAACCCGTATCCGAGAGCAGCGATCGCCGCCGCCCACAACAGGTACAGGCCGCCGAGCACCCCTTGCTGCCAATACGGAAGTTCGCCTGCCGCGACCTGGATCGCTACCAGCAGGCAAAGACCAAGCGGCAGCACCACCACCCGGGGGGCCTCGATCCGGCGCTGATGGGCACCGACGCAGAATGCAACGAAAGCCGCGCTGCCCAGCGCAAAGGCGAGCCACTCCTGATAGAAACTCTGGATCGGGAAGCGATGAACGGGGAGCAGGAACGGCACGCTCGCCATCAGCGCGGCAGCGCCGAGCGCGAGCCGGATCCACGCCGGGAAGGGAGCGCCAGTCGCGGCCGCGATTCGGTCAGAAGGCATGGTGCGGGATAATAGCGAGGCTTGCGTCACTCCGGATCACGAAAGGCCCGCAATGAAACAAATCGTCCTACTGCGCCATGGCGAGAGCGTATGGAACAGGGAAAACCGCTTTACCGGCTGGACCGACGTCGATCTGTCGGACAAGGGCGTCGAGGAAGCGCGCGAAGCCGGCCGGCTGATCAAGGCCGCGGGATTCGACTTTGATCTGGCTTTGGGCTCGGTCCTGAGGCGTGCCATCCGCACCATGTGGATCGTGCTCGATGAGCTGGACCGGATGTGGATCCCGCAGGAACTTTCGTGGCGACTGAACGAACGCCACTACGGGGCGCTGCAGGGTCTGAACAAGTCGGAGATGGCGCAGAAGTTCGGCGAAGACCAGATTTTGGTATGGCGCCGCAGTTATGACGTTCCACCGCCCGCGCTGGCGCGTGACGATCCGCGCAGCCCGGCGAACGACCCGCGATATCGCCCCGTGGCCCCTGGCGAACTGCCGCTTACCGAGTGCCTGAAGGACACGGTTGCCCGCTTCCTGCCATTCTGGAACGAACGCATCGCACCGGAGGTCAGAGGCGGCAGGCGAGCAATCGTGGTTGCCCATGGCAACACCATTCGCGCGTTGGTCAAGTACCTGGACAAAGTTTCGGAGCAGGACATCGTCGGCCTGAACATCCCCACTGGAATCCCGCTGGTTTACGAGCTGCATGACGATCTCCGCCCAATCCGCAGCTATTACCTCGGAGACCCGGAAAAAGCCCGACTGGCCGCAGCTGCGGTCGCCGCACAGTCGCAGGCGCGTGCCTGACCGCGGCCGTTTCTTCGCCGCCGCGCGTCGCGGTCTGCCGCCAGCGCTGTTGGCCGGATTGACGTTCGCGGCTCTGGCGCTGGCGGGGCAGTCGATCGCTCAGACGACTCAGAAACAGCGGCAGCTCGATGAACTGCGCGGCCGTATCGAGTCGCTGCAGAAAGAGCTGGAGAAAGCGGAGGAGAACAAGGCCGAAGCTGCCGACGCACTGCGCGAGTCGGAGCGCGCGATCAGCCAGACCAATCGCCGACTTTACAACCTGGCTGCGCAGCGGCGCAGCGTCAACGCCGAGGCCCAGCGGCTGGAGCTCGAGGCGCAGGTGCTGCGTGAGCGCATTGATCTGGAACAGGAGGCGCTTGCCGGGCTGCTCTACAGGCAGTATGTCAACGGCCAGCCCGAGGTATTGCGGCTGATCCTCAATCGCCAGGACCCCAACGAAACCGCGCGTCAACTCCAGTATCTGGGTTACATCTCGCGGGCGCGGGCCGAACTTATAGCCGGTCTGAGGCAGGATCTCGGCGCCCTGGATGAACTGGGAAGGCGCTCGCAAAGGAAAAGCGCCGAACTGAAGGCCCTACAGGCGGAAGAGGCGGCAGAGAAAACGCGGCTGGAGCGGGAAAAACAGGCGCACAGTCAGGTGTTACAGAACGTTTCCACCGAAATCGCTCAGCAGCGCAGGCAGATTTCCACTCTCAAGCGCGACGAGCAGCGGCTGACCCGGCTGATCGAACGGCTGGCGAAGGAATCCGCCAAACGCAAGCCTCGTTCGCCGATGACCAATCGCGCATTGCCCGACCCCCGGGTAACTGACTCCGCATTCGGAAGGCTTAAAGGCAAGCTGCGCCTGCCGGTCATCGGGGAACTCGCCAATCGCTTCGGGAGCCCAAGAGAGGACACCGGACTTTCCTGGAAGGGTCTGTTCATCTCTGCTCCGACCGGGAGAGAAGTCAGGTCGATTGCCCTTGGTCGCGTGGTCTACGCCGACTGGCTCAGAGGCTTCGGAAATCTGATGATTGTCGATCACGGCGACGGCTACATGAGCCTTTATGGCAACAACGAGGCTTTGCTGAAGCAAGTCGGCGAGGAAATCCGCGCCGGAGACGCCATTGCCGCGGTGGGCAGCAGCGGTGGTAACCCGGATTCAGGTTTATACTTCGAACTTAGATATCAGGGCCGGCCGTTCGACCCCCTTCCGTGGGTAAGACTGCGGTAACGGCCTGTTAATCAAGGTGGACCGGACCAAGGTTCGCCGCTCCCTAAGGAGTAACAAGATGCGTGGCAGGCTGCGTCAATTCGGGTTGATCGCACTCGGGGCGGTGCTGGGTGTGCTGATCAGCCTCAACTTCTCTGCGGTGGCCGACCGTAACGCCGGCCCGCTGCCGATCGAGGACTTGCGCGCATTTACCGAGGTCTTCGGCCGTATCAAGAACGACTACGTCGAGCAAGTCGACGACAAGAAGCTGATCTCGGAAGCAATCAACGGGATGCTGTCGGGACTGGATCCGCACTCCGCGTTTCTTGACGCCGAGGCCTTCAAGGAACTGCAGGTCGGCACCCAGGGAGAGTTTGGCGGACTGGGAATCGAAGTCGGAATGGAAGACGGGTTCGTCAAGGTTGTCGCCCCTATAGAGGACACCCCTGCCTGGCGCGCCGGACTGAAGACCGGCGACCTGATAATCAAGCTCGACGATGCCAACGTCAAGGGCATGACGCTCAACGACGCAGTCAAGCGTATGCGCGGCAAGCCCAACACCCAGATCACGATCACCTTCGTGCGCAAAGGGGACAGCAAGCCACGGGTGGTGACGCTCACGCGCGCCGTGATCCAGATCCAGAGCGTCAAGTCCAAGACGCTCGAGCCAGGCTATGCGTATTTTCGGGTCACCCAGTTCCAGGAGCACACCGGCGAGACGCTCGCCAAGGCAATCGACAAGGCCTTCAAGGACAGCCAGGGGCAGATGAAGGGACTGATCCTCGATCTGCGCAACGATCCGGGGGGGCTGCTGAATTCTGCGGTAGCGGTGTCGGCAGCGTTTCTGCCTGCGGATACTCTGGTTGTGTACACCGAGGGGCGCACCGAAGACGCCAAGATGAAGCTCTACGCCCGGCCGGAGTACTACCTGCGGGGAAGCAAGGGCGACTATTTGAAGAGCCTGCCGAAAGAGGTGAAGACTTTGCCGATGGTGGTATTGGTGAATAACGGCTCCGCTTCCGCGTCGGAAATCGTGGCCGGCGCGTTGCAGGATCACAAGCGGGCTATCGTGATGGGCACGCAGACTTTCGGCAAGGGTTCGGTCCAGACCATTCTGCCGTTGGGCAACGGGACGGCGATCAAACTGACGACCGCGCGCTACTTTACGCCCAATGGCCGCTCGATCCAGGCCAAGGGGATCACACCCGACATCGTCGTGGAGGAAGCGACCATCACCGAAGGCGAGGCCGCGGCGAAGATGCGCGAGGCCGACCTCGAGCGGCACCTGTCCAATCCGGCAGGCGAAACCGAGATCAAGCAGGAGAACAAGCAGCCTGTTTCTGCCGCGCCCAAGCCCGAGGACAAGCAGCCGGCAGGGCAGGCCGAGCCTGCGCCGCCGGACATCGTGTCCAAGGGCGACTACCAGCTCAACCAGGCACTTAATCTGCTCAAAGGCCTGCAGATCATCGGCCGCCGCTGACCGGGATTTCGGGTGCAGCAAACGGGGCGCCTGCGGGCGCCCCGTGTTTTTTGCGGACGCGCTAACATTGGCCAAGGCGTCTCCACACTCGACTCCACGATGGACGACAACCAGCTGCTACGCTACAGCCGCCACATTCTGCTCCCCGAGATCGGGATCGATGGCCAGGAGAAACTGCGCGCCTCAGGCGTACTGGTGGTCGGCGCAGGCGGGCTGGGCGCGCCGCTGTCGCTGTATCTCGCCGCCAGCGGCGTAGGCCGTATCGTGCTCTGCGATCATGACGCAGTTGATCTGACCAATCTGCAGCGCCAGATCGTTCATTTCACCGACTCGATCGGCAAAGCCAAGGTCGAATCTGCGCGCGAGACGCTGACCCGTATCAACCCGGAAGTCCGGGTCGAACCGATCGCCGAGCGCGTCGCGGGTGAGCGGCTGGAACGCCTGGTGCAGCATGCGGATGCAGTAGTGGATTGCACCGACAATTTCGTCACGCGCCATGCCATTAACCGCGCCTGCGTGCGGTTCCGCAAGCCATTGGTCTCGGGCGCTGCCGTGCGCTTTGACGGCCAGATCGCAGTGTTCGATCTGCGCCGAAACGACAGCCCCTGCTACCACTGCCTGTTTCCCGAAGAAGGCGAGTTCGAGGAGATGCGCTGCGCAGTCATGGGGGTGTTTGCTCCCATCGTGGGAATCATCGGCGCTTCACAGGCAGCGGAAACGCTGAAGCTTCTGATGGGGGTGGGCGAAAGCCTGAATGGGAGGCTTCTGATGCTGGACGCCCTCGGCATGCGATGGCGCAGCATCAACCTCAAGAAGGACCCGCACTGCCGGGTCTGCGGCGGCGATACCACTCAGCGGGAGCCGGCTTCGGCCTGCGCCACCGACCGATAGCCTGGACCTGCCAGACATCAGCCCCGAAGACGCAGAGGTAGAGGGTAAGGCCCTAAGTCCCTGAGAGTTTGCGGCTCGGCGGAATCTATTCCTTGCGATACTCGATGCGGGTACGGCCGTTGGCCGCCGAGACATAGATCATTTCCTTCTGGTTCACTTCCCTAAGTCTCCATGCCGCCGAGAATCCAACCGGCATCAGGCTCGGCAGCGTGGAGGACTCGACCTTGGTGTACAGGTAGCCGTCCTTGACCAGCCAGCTTCCGCTAGCCGTGAAGTAGAACACCAATCTGCCGTCCTTCACTTCGTGGTTGACTCCGCGCGGGACGTAGAAGGTCGAGGGCACCGGAACCCGCAATTGTCCCTGCCAGTTGACTCTGCCGCCGGGAAGCAGGGTGGTCTCGGTCTCGACCACAACATCGTCCTGCGCCACTTCCTTCGAGCCCCAGGTGCCGATCGCGGCCCGGGTAAATTCGCGGTCGTTGTCTGCGCAGGCGGAGAGCGCCGCCGACACCGTCAGGGCGATCAACAGCATTCCCCGGCGGACCTTTTGCACTTTCAGATCAGGCTGGGCCACTGAGCCGGCCAGTGCTCCGTGGGATCGCGCTTGAACCCGCTCTTGGCGAACTGGTGCCAGCGCCCGGTCACATAGGCAAGCATCAGATTGGCTTGCGCCGCCGCGTCCACGGTCTCGGGGATCTCCTTTTCGCTCATCGCGAAACGCAGCGCCTGCTTGAGAGTGGTCTCGATACGGTCGTGGAGCTGGTTGATCCGTGCCTGCAACCGCTCGTCCTCGTTGACCAGTGCATCGCCGATCAGCACCCGTGTCATGCCGGGATTCTTCTTGGCAAAGCTGAGCAGCATGGAAAGGATCGCCTCGACCTGGCGCACGCCGTTCTTCTCGTCGGCCGCAATCTTGTTCACCAGGCCGAAAAGTGTCTGCTCGATGAACTCGATCAGACCTTCGAACATCTGGGCCTTGCTCGCGAAGTGCCGGTACAAGGCCGCCTCGGATACATCGAGCTTCTCGGCAAGCGCGGCAGTGGTGATTTTCTCGCCCTTCGGGGTCTCTAGCATCGCGGCGAGCGTCTGCAGGATTTGAAGCTTGCGCTCTCCCGGCTTCGCTGGCATGGCTGGTCGAAAGGTGTGAGGGTCGACGAAGCTTACCCGAAGTCGTTACGGTTTGGCACGTCCACGACCGCCCCACGCTCGGACGCGTTCCGGCAGCTCGATAACATGGCGCACGTTTACGTCGACCCAGGACGGCGCACGCGCGGTCGCATCCACCCAGACTGTTCGCATCCGCAATCGCTTTGCAGTACGCAGGTTGTCCAGGCTGTCCTCGACCATGATGCAGCGCCGCGGATCGATGCGGTGCGCTCGCAATAGCCTCCTGAAACCGAGGATGTCGGGCTTGGGACGAAAACCCGTATGTTCGATCGCGAACACACCGCAGAAAAGGTCCTCCACGCCGAGCACCTTGAGCACCGCGGCGAGATAGTGCGCAGGCGAATTGGAGAAGACGATCTTGCGCCCGGGCAGCCGCTTCAGCACGCCACGCAGTTCCCGGCGCGCCACCACCATGCGCTCCAACGCGGGAAAGTCGTGGGTCTCGTGCAGGAACCGATGTGGATCCACATCGTGATGACGAATCAGCCCGAGCAGCGTCGCGCCATAACGCTGCCAGTATTCTCCCCTCAGGCGGTCCGCGGAGTCGCGGTCAACTCCGAGATGCCGCGCCACGTACTCTGTCATCGCGCGATTGATGTGCGGGAATATGTGGGGACGGGCATCGTGCAACGTATTGTCGAGGTCGAAGATCCAGGTGTATCTGCGGGAACCGTTGGGCATACGGCGCTGACCACCCGGCCACCGATCCAACAGACCTATCGCCCCCGGATCAGTGTGCCCACGCCCTGATCGGTAAGCACCTCGAGCAGCAGCGCGTGCTCCACCCGCCCGTCTATCACGTGCACACTCTTCACCCCGCTCTTGGCAGCGTCCAGCGCCGAGGCGATCTTGGGCAGCATGCCGCCGTGGATAGTGCCCTCGGCGAACAAATCCTCCACCTGGCGAGGGGTCAGTCCGGTCAGCAGATTGCCGCTCTTGTCGAGCACGCCCGGGGTATTGGTAAGCAGCACCAGCTTCTCGGCCCGCAGGACTTCGGCGAGTTTGCCGGCCACGAGGTCGGCATTTATGTTGTACGACTTGCCATCCGCCCCGACCCCGATCGGCGCCACGACCGGAATGAACTCCCGAGTCTCCAGGAGGGAAATGATCTCCGGGTCGATGCTGGTCACCTCACCGACCTGACCGATATCGAGCATCTCGGAAACATTGTCCTTGCTGGGCAGCAGCATCTTACGGGCGCGGATGAAGGCCCCGTCCTTGCCCGACAACCCGATCGCGCGGCCGCCGTTCTGATTGACCAGGTTGACGATGTCCTTGTTGACCAGCCCGCCGAGCACCATTTCAACCACGTCCATGGTTTCGCTGTCGGTCACACGCATTCCCTGCACGAACTCCCCTTTCTTGCCGACCCGCTTGAGCAGCTCGTCGATCTGCGGGCCGCCGCCATGAACCACTACCGGGTTCATTCCCACCAGCTTGAGCAACACGACGTCGCGGGCGAAGGAGTGTTTCAGCTTCTCGTCGGTCATGGCACTACCGCCGAACTTCACGACGATGGTCTTGCCGTGGAAGCGGCGAATGTAGGGCAGGGCCTCGGCGAGGATCAGGGCCTTTTGCCTGGCGTCGGTTGCAGAGATGGACATTGGGTGTGGACAGTTCGCGGATGTCGCCCGATTCTACCCGAGCGACACATTCGGCCCTTGGAAAAAGGAAAAGGGCGGTCCTCCGACCGCCCTTTTTTCTTGGAGAGAGAGGATATGCCGGCGCGTCCGGCAATGACTGCTTACTGAACCGTGAGCCGCTTTGCGCTCACCACTGCCTTCTTCGGCAATGTCAGCTCCAGCACGCCGTCGGCATACCTGGCGTTGGCGCTCGCCTCGTCCACGTCCTGCGCCAGGCTGAAGGCCCGGTAGACCTTGCCGAAGTAACGTTCGCTGCGAAGCCACTTCTCGCCCTGCTTCTCCTGCTTCTCGCGCCTGACTTCCGCGCTGATCGCCACCTCGTTGCCGTTGATGGTGATATTGATATCTTCCTTGCGCACTCCGGGGATTTCAGCATGGACGACGTAGGCTCCTTCCTCCTCCTTCACGTCCATGCGCACCTGCACCTGCGGGTGGCTCTCGAATGCCATCGGGCGAACGAAGAAGCCTTTGAACAGATCATCGAAAGTCTCTTCCAAGGGGTTGTAGCGGGTGATGCCGACCATTTCTGCCTCCTGAATTGATTAGCCCAGGGCCATCGTGCCCTTGGCAGCGTATATGGGCGCCCGCTCCTATTTTTCAAGACGGTTGATTTTTCCCGTGGACCGGTTAGATTCGGAACGCCCCACCAAGAAAAAAGCCGATGGCAAGCGAACAAGCCGCCCTGCCTGCCGATCTCGATGGCCACCGTGCCTACCTCTATCGGTACGCGATGCTGCAGCTACGTGACTCGAACCGGGCGGACGATGTAGTGCAGGAGACTCTGCTCGCCGCGCTGGAGAGCCGGTCGGCGTTCGCGGGCCGCTCTTCAGTCAAGACCTGGCTGACAGGAATCCTGAAGCACAAGATCACCGACCTGATCCGCAAACAGGCGCGGGAAGTGGCGGTCGATTCCCAAGACACGGGCGACGATCCCGAGGAATCCCGGTCCTACGCCGACCAGTTCTTTGAGCAGGCCCGGCGTGACCACTGGCACAGCGAGCCGCGGGCCTGGGAAGACCCGGAGCGTTCCTTCGAGCAAAAGCGCTTCTGGGAGACCTTCGAGCATTGCGCAGCGTCCCTCCCAGCGCAGACCGCGCAGGTATTCGCGATGCGCGAGTTTATGGGTCTGGGCACCGACGAAATCTGTCAGGCCATGGGGATTACTGCGACCAACTGCTGGGTCATCCTCTACCGCGCCCGAATGGCGCTCAAGGAATGTCTGGAGCTGAACTGGTTTGGCGAGCGGCCATCCCGGGATAATTAAGTCAATGAAATTGCAGTATTTTTACAGGACACTCAACGGGTTGAGCTGCCGGCAGGCATCGGAAATGGTGTCCCAGTCTCTCGATCGCCAGCTGGGTCTGATCGAGCGCTGGCGGCTCTACGTACATCTGCGGCTGTGCCAGGCGTGCCGCAACTTCAGCGGCCAAATGGGGTTCCTGCGCAAGGCAGCTCGCAAACACCCGCTGTTCAGCGACCGAGACGACTGACCTGCCCTTGGCGCCGCCCCTTCCCCGCGCGGTTCGCAGGCACTGCGTAAGATACAGCGCGCACGCACGACGAATCCAGACGGACGGTCTGCGCGTATGTCTACGCGGCAGCCCGCGCCGAGGCGTTACGGCTCGGCCCCGGTGGGCTGCTTCCGTTATTCATCAACCAGTCGAGAGCCGTGTTCGTGGGAGAGAGTCAGATGAACCAGAAATCCAGGTTGACCGGTGCCGCGCTTGCGGCCGCTGCAGCAGCGCTGTTTATCACCGGGTGTGCAGCTACAGGTGGTGGCAGCGGCAGCGCCGATTCAGGCAGCGTCAAGGTGAAGTGCTACGGGGCCAACGCCTGCAAGGGCCAGGCCGAATGCGCGACCGCCATGAACGCCTGCAAGGGTCAGAACGCCTGCAAGGGCCAGGGCTTCGAGATGATGTCGGATCAGGCCTGCGTGGACCGGCTGGGACGCACGTAACAGCGGGGAAGGGGTGCCTTGATCCTTTGGGCGCCCCTTTCACACCGGCAGGATGAGCGAGTCTTGCAAGATAGGCCCCGGCGGCTTCGGGCTGGGGTTGCGCACCGCCCACTACGAGGAGATTCTCGCCGAGAAACCCAGGGTGGACTGGTTCGAACTGTTGTCCGAGAACTACATGGTTCCGGGCGGCAAGCCGTTGCACTACCTTGACCGTATCCGTGCGGACAATCCGGTGGTCATGCACGGTGTGTCCCTTTCGATCGGCGGTGCCGATCCGCTGGACGGCAGCTATCTGAAGGAGCTCAAAGGGCTCGCCGAACGCGTGGAACCCGAGTGGATCTCGGATCACCTGTGCTGGACCGGATTTGCCGGCAAGAACCTGCACGACCTGCTGCCTCTACCCTATACGATCGAGGCCGTGGCGCACGTTGCCCGCCGGGTCGAGGCGGTCCAGGAATTTCTCGGGCGACGCATCTTGCTGGAGAACGTGTCGACGTACGTGACGTTCCGTCACTCCGAGATGCAAGAGTGGGAGTTCCTCGCCGAGATCGCGCGGCGCGCGGACTGCGACATCCTCCTCGACGTCAACAACATCTACGTCAGCGCCTTCAACCATGGCTTCGACGCCCAGCGCTACATCGACTCCATTCCCGCGCACCGGGTCAAGCAGATCCACCTTGCCGGTCACAGCAATTGCGGCACGCACATCATCGACACGCACGATGCCGCCGTGATCGATGGCGTATGGGACTTGTACGCCTACACCGTGCGCAAGCTGGGTCCGGTGCCTACCATGATCGAGCGCGACGACCACATTCCGCCGCTGGCGGAACTGGTTCAGGAACTCGATCTCGCGCGCAGGATAGCGGCAGGTGTGCTGGAACAGGCGGCGGCATGAAAGCACTGTTGCAGACGCAGGGCGAGTTTCAGCGCTACGTACTGCACGGCGAGGGTGGCATCGCCGCAGAAATCGCCGGGCCCGACGAGGAGTTCCGCAAGATCCGGCTTGATGTCTACTACGACGCCTACCGGCTTAGGCTTGTCGAGGTACTTGGTTCCGATTTCGAGACACTCAAAGCCTTCGCTGGAGAGGAGACGTTCGATTCGATCGCCCGTGCCTACCTTGACACTCACCCCTCGACGTTTCGCAACGTGCGCTGGTTCGGCGCAGGACTACCCGGCTTCCTGAGACAGGATGCGCGCTACCGTGAATATCCGGTACTCGCAGAACTCGCTCAGTTCGAGTGGACTCTCGGGCTGGCGTTCGACGCGCCGGATGTGCCGGTGTTGACCTTCGATGCCCTGACCCGCCTGCCGGCGGACGCTTGGGGGGCAATCGGTTTCAGTCTTCATCCCTCGGTCCACAGTCTGGAGCTGCGGTGGAACATTGCGGCGATCTGGAACGCGATCGACCGCAAACAAATCCCACCTGAACCGGTTGCGGAAGACCAGCCCGTCACCATAGCGATCTGGCGCAAAGAGTTCAGCAGTCACTTCCGCTCGCTGCCGGGCGACGAGGCACAGATGCTGTCCGCCGCCAGGGGCGGTGCGAACTTTCCGCAGATGTGCGAGCAACTCGCCCTCGGGCACGGGGAGGACGCCGCGGCGGTTCGTGCTGCCGAGCTGTTACGCGGCTGGGTGGACCAGGGCTGGTTGAGCGATTACACGCTGACGCGGTAACCGCGTTCAGTGATGGCGGTGCGGGTCCGACCCGTCCAGATTCTTGACCTGGGCCATCGTTGCAACCGTTCTTTTCGCGCCTTTCGCGTCGATCACGGTTAGTCTGATCAGCACCTCGTCCCCTGGCCTGAGCGGTTTTTTCAGGCCGAAGGCCATCACATGCAGATCCCCCGGCTTAAGCGCGATGCTCTTGCCAGCCGGAAGTTCGATCGTGTCCACCTGCCGCATCCGCATCGTGCCACCGTCCATCCGCATCTGGTGCAGTTGCGCCTCCTCGGCCACGGGGGTTTCCACGGCAATCAGTCGGGCGTCGGAGTTACTGACGATGTCGAGGTAGATCCCGGCCACCCCCTGCCCGGGCGCAGTTGCCCGAACCCAGGCGCCGGTTATCTGTATCCCTTCCGCCGCCTGTGCCGTGAGGCTGGCCCACAGAAGCAGTATGGCAAACCTTTTCTGGAATCCTGGCATGGCGTGGCTGAAGACTCGGGAGAGAGCGCGCATTCTTCCAGACGCGCCAGGCCGTAGCAACCTCGGCCGTTTCGCTCGCGCCGGTATAATCGCGCCGACCGATGAGACTTCTGGCCGCCGCAGTCCTGTGTCTTTCCTGCTCCGAGATCTGCGCACAAGCGCTTCCCGCGGGAACCCAGCTGCCTCCCATATCCGCCCGGTCGTACATCCTTCTCGACTTCCAGAGCGGCAAGGTGCTTGCCTCAAGGTCCGCAGAGCTGCGCGTCGAGCCGGCTTCGCTCACCAAGCTCATGACCGCGTACGTGGTCTTCGACGCTCTTCGCCAGAAGCGCCTGGCGCTGACGCAGGCGGTCACGGTCTCGGAGAAAGCCTGGCGGGCACCGGGTTCGCGGATGTTTCTGGAGGTCGGGTCGCAACCGATCGTCGAGATGCTGCTGCATGGCATGGTGGTGCAGTCTGGCAACGACGCTTCGATCGCGCTCGCCGAAGCGGTCGCTGGAACAGAGGAGGCCTTCGTGGAGCTGATGAACCGCGAGGCGGCGAGACTGAGTCTGCGCGACACCAGGTTTCAGAACGCGACCGGGCTTCCGCACCCCCTGCACTACTCGACCGCAGCCGATCTTGCGGCGCTCGCTTCGGCCATCATCCGGGAGTTTCCCCAGTTTTTCCCGATGTACTCGCTGCGCGAGTACCGCTACAACGATATCACCCAGTACAACCGCAACCGACTGCTGGGGCGCGACCCCTTTGTCGATGGGATGAAGACCGGCTTCACGGAGAGCGCGGGTTTTTGCCTGGTTGCTACCGCTCGGCGCCAGGGGCGGCGGCTGATCTCGGTGGTCATCGATGCCGGGTCCGACAGTGGTCGCCTGGCCGAAAGCCAGAAATTACTGAACTACGGATTCGAGGCCTTCGACACCGTAAAGCTCTACTCCAGAGGCCAGCCAGTGCACGAACTGGCGGTCTGGAAGGGTGGCAAGGACGCGCTCAAAGCCGGATTCGCGCACGACTTTTACGTGACCATCCCGAGGGGCCTGAACGACCGCCTGAAGGCACAGCTCGAAAGCATGCAGCCGCTGCTTGCGCCGATCTACGCCGGTGAGCGGGTCGGGACGCTCAGGCTGACGTTCGACGGTCAGCCGTACGGCGACTATATGGTGGTGGCGCTGGAGAACATCGGGATCGCGAACATGTTCGTGCGCCCTTGGCACAGCCTGCGGCTGTTGCTCGACTGATGGGGAACTCGATGATCTATCTGAACGGGCAGTTCATGCCACTGGAGGACGCCAGAATCCCCGTGCTCGACCGCGGTTTCATCTTCGGCGACGGTGTGTACGAAGTGATCCCGGCGTACTCCCGCCATCCGTTCCGCCTCCAGGAGCATCTGCGCAGGCTGCAGGCGAGCCTGGAGTCGATCCGGCTGCCCAACCCCCACTCCGCCGCGGAATGGTCGCGGCTGATCCATCGCCTCATCGAGTTGAACGAAGCCGGCGACCAGTCAGTCTATCTGCATGTCACCCGGGGCGTGGCCAAGCGCGACCACGCGTTCCCGGTTGGCGTCGCACCGACTGTCTTCATGATGAGCAATCCCCTGTCCACCCCGCCACGCCAGCAGGTCGAGAAAGGGGTCGGCGTGGTCACAGCGGCGGACAACCGCTGGCTGCGCTGCGATATCAAGGCGATCTCGCTTCTGCCCAACGTGCTCCTGCGGCAGCTCGCGATCGACACGGACTGTGTCGAGGCCGTTCTGATCCGAGACGGTCTTCTCACCGAGGGAGCGGCCAGCAACATCTTCGTGGTCAGGTCCGGCATACTGCTGACGCCACCGAAGAGCAATTTGATGCTCCCGGGCGTCACCTACGACGTGGTGCTGGAACTCGCGCAGGCCGATTCGATCCGATGCGAGGTCAGGGCGGTAAAGGAATCCGAACTGCGCGAAGCAGACGAAGCCTGGCTCACTTCATCCACCAAGGAAGTGCTGGCGATCACCCGGCTTGACGGCAAACCTGTCGGTGACGGAAAGCCGGGGCCGATGTTCAGGCGCATGTATTCGCTGTACCAGGACTACAAGGAGCGCGTAATGCGCGCCCCGGCAACTGCGTGAACCCCGAAAGCGCGTTGCGCTACCCGCTCGACTTCCCCATCAAGGTCATGGGCCGCCGTGAGCCGAGGCTGGTGCAGACGGTGGTCGATATCGTCAAACACCATGCGCCCGACTTCGATCCCGCCACCATAGAAATGCGGGTCAGCAAGAAAAGCAACTACCTGAGCGTGACCTGCGTCTTCCGCGCTACCTCCCGGGGCCAGCTCGATGCGCTGTACCGGGAACTGTGCGATCACCCGGCAGTGGTGATGGTGCTGTGAGCACCCGGCATCAAGGGCCCGCCGCCCGGGGAAAGCCATGGTCACACTCGGCCCTCGGCCCTCGGCCCTCGGCCCCGACCGTTCGCCGCCTCGGCTTGGTACCGTACGATCCGACTTGGCGCGAAATGCAGCGAATCACGGCTGGACGCACCATGGAATCGCCCGACGAGCTATGGCTGCTGGAGCACCCTCCGGTGTACACGCTGGGGATTGCAGGTCGCAGTGAGCACCTGCCGAGGCGCGACCGCGGAATCGTGATCGTGAAGGTCGATCGCGGCGGCCAGATCACCTATCACGGACCCGGGCAGCTCGTGGTCTACACCCTGCTCGACCTGCGCCGCATCGGAATCGGCGTGCGGGAGCTGGTGCGGCGATTGGAAACCTCGGTGGTAGACTTGCTCGGCGGATACGGAGTCGAGGCACGGGGCAGTGAAAGCGCTCCCGGCGTTTACGTCGGCGAAGCGAAAGTCGCTGCCCTCGGGCTTCGAGTTCGCAATGGCTGCTGCTACCACGGCCTCGCGCTGAATGTCGATATGGACCTGCAGCCGTTTCTCGACATCGATCCGTGCGGCTATGCTGGCTTGCAGGTGACCCAGACACGCGACCTCGGTATCACGGACGACATCGGCGCCATCGGCGAGAATCTTCTCGCCTCGCTGCGCGCCAGGATATGGAAATGAGCGACGACACCCTGCGCCAGACCGGCGCCGACAAGACCGCGCGCAACCCGGTCAAGATCATCCCGATCCAGCTGCTGAAAAAGCCGGAATGGATTCGCGTGCGCTCACCCTCGTCGCAGACCTTTTACCAGGTCAAGCAGATCCTGCGCGAGCACCGGCTGCATACGGTCTGCGAAGAAGCCTCATGCCCGAACATCGGCGAGTGCTTCGGCAAGGGCACCGCGACATTCATGATCCTGGGTGACCTGTGCACCCGCCGCTGTCCGTTCTGCGATGTAGCTCACGGCCGGCCCAAGCCGCCGGATGCCGATGAGCCGAGGAGCCTCGCCGAAACCATCGCCGCGCTGAAGCTCGAGTATGTGGTGATCACCAGTGTCGACCGCGATGACCTGCGCGACGGCGGCGCCCGGCACTTCGCCGATTGCATCCGCGCAGTGCGCGAAGCCTCACCGGCGACCCGCATCGAGATCCTGACCCCGGATTTCCGCGGGCGGCTGGCGGTTGCACTGGACAAACTGGGCACGAACCCGCCGGACGTCATGAACCACAACCTGGAGACCGTGCCTCGCCTGTACAAACAGGCTCGTCCCGGTGCGGACTATCGAAACTCGCTCAGGCTGCTGCAGGATTTCAAGCAGCGCTTCCCGGAGGTTCCCACCAAATCCGGACTAATGGTGGGGTTGGGAGAAACCAATGAAGAGATCGTCGACGTCATGCGCGACCTGCGCGCCCACGACGTCGAGATGCTCACGATCGGGCAATATCTTCAACCGACCCGGGGGCATCTGCCGGTCCTGCGCTACGTAGAGCCGGCGCAGTTCAAGGTCTTCGAGACAACAGCCTATGAACTGGGCTTCAAGCACGCCGCGTGTGGGCCGCTGGTGCGCTCTTCCTACCACGCCGACCAGCAAGCCCGGGGAGCCGGCGTACCCTGACCGGCACAGCGGCTCGGGCGCCGGGGATAGTTAGCCACGCAAACCGCGCCAGCAAGTGCTGCATCTTTCTCGGTCCCAGGGCGAGGCGATCACCCAAGAAGGCGAGCATGCATCCCCTCCTGTTCTCATTGAAAAGGCGATACAACAAGGAAAAACTGCCTGACCCGTTCGCATACCTCTACAAGTGGTTCGATCGTGTTCCGAAAGGAGTGTTTCAGGTCGGGGCGAGTTCCGGGCAGGAGATCAAGGGATTTATCGCGCAGGGCATCAAGAAGGGGGTATTCGTCGAGCCATTGCCCGACGCGTATCTGAAGTTGAAGGAAGCCGCCGCCTCGCAATCGGGATACATCACAGTGAACGCCGTATGCGCGGAGATTGCCAACAAGGCGTGTAGTTTCTATGTCTCGGACGGGGGGGTTGCTTCAAGTCTCCTCAGGCCCACCGGGGTCCTGACGATCCATCCGGAAGTGGGATTCGACATGACCCCGATTACCCTTGAATCGACTACCGTTGATGAAATCGCAGCCGACCTTAGGGCCAATGGACGCTCGGATGTCGTGGACTCCCTGGACCTCCTCTACATGGACGCGCAGGGGGCGGAGTTGAGCGTGCTAAAGGGTGCGGCCGGAATGCTCAAGCAAGTGCTGTATGTGTTCACCGAAGTCAGTCGTGGCGGCCTGTATGAGAACGAGGCGACTCATACACAGCTGACTGAGTACCTCGACGCACACGGCTACTCTCTTGCCTTTCTCTATCTGAACAAGCACGGTTGGGGGGATGCGTTGTATATCCGCAGCTCGGTGTTTCAGGGATAGAGGACCCTCTTGTCTGCGAACTTCGCGCACCGAAAGCCGTTCCGAATTTGGCCTGCAGACGCTCAGGTCGATCCGTCTATCAGCTCCAGCAACGGCTTCCATGACCGGGTTCTGAGTGCAACGCCGGCTGCGAGCGCGCTGCCCTGGTAGCGATCGTAGTCCTTGAGAATAGCTCGCACGGCCTGAAGTATCGAGCCGGGGTCGAGATCCGAGACTGCGATTCCTGCCGACTGCGGCTCCATGATCTTCGCCATCCAGGTGTTTGCCGGGACTATCACCGGGCTGCCGTAGGCAAGCGCGTCCAGCGTTACCCCGCTCACCCTGTCGCGAAACTCATTCGGATCATAGGGCTGTATGCAGATGGCGCCGCGGAAGATTTCAGCGTATTGCCCGGGTCCCAGGGTATCCCGGATCAGGCTCAGCGACCGGTAGCCGGACTGCTCCAGCCGCCCTATGTCGGCAAGAGTCCTGCTCTCATACTTACCGTAGTGCTCGCCTGAAACCTGTACGGCCACCGGCAGATCCGCGCCCTCGGCCTGAAGACGCTCCACCAGGTCGACGATCTTGCTGAATCCTTTTTCCTGCCGCGCCGCGCCCGCATAGAGCAAGTGTCGGAAGCCCGACGCCGACGGCTCGTTGAGCGTTGCCCGCGCGGTAAGCGGATAGGGAAGCAACGCCACCCTGGGGAACCCGGCGCGGCGGAAGGTATCGGCCACCAGTTCGGTTGTGGCCAATATCGTGATTCCGGGTTGGGCAATGGCCATCCTGCGTAGAAACGAGACTCGCTTGGGCGATTCACGGTACCAGTGAAAGTAGAGGAACAGTTTTCCGGGCCGAAGCCTGCCGCGGGCCGCAAGGCTGGCGAGCGTCAGATCCGTCCGGCGTGCAGTTGTCAGAACGAGTGGCTCGTCGCCGCGCAGCAGCCGGCGAAACAGCCAGAAGAGCTGCGGGGCCCTCCATCGCCGGAAGAAGTACGGGCGCAAGCTCACCCTCGGGTCGAAACTGAGCTGCGTTGCAGGTTTACCGCCCCACACCGTTACGGCCCGGTCGATCGCACTCTCGCACAGACTTCGCACCAGGTCGTAGCAATGCCCGGCATAGTCCTCGAGTGTCGGCTCGATGATGTGGACCGCGCGTTGCCGCTCAGCGGGCATGACCTCGCCAGAGTTCCTCGATGGCGTCGATGACACGCCGCGCGCGCAGCATCTGCAAGCAGGCACTCTCGCTCTCGATGGTGCGCGCGCAGCCTTCCTGAAGGCAGGGCACGCAGTGCCCACTGCCCTGCAGCAGCGCTACGTTGCCACGGACCTGGCTGCCGTGCAGCGCGTATGGCGACGGCGCGCTCGACCAGTGCTTCGGCCATGGTCCCCATTTGACCGGATTGGAAGGGCCGAACAGAGCAACGGTTGGCACACCGGTCGCGGCGGCGAGGTGCGTAGTTGCCGTGTCCGGCCCGACGTAGACGGCGGCCGAACTGAGTAGGGCCGCAAGCTGCGCAAAGTCCAGCTTCCCCGCCAGATCCACAATCCGGCTGTGCAAGGCCGGCAGCAGGGAGTCAACGTATGCCCGTTCTTCCGCGCCCGGGCCACCGCTCAGAACCACCGTCAGTTCGCGCTGATGCAGCCACTGCACCAGCTCGCTCCAGCCACGCCGGCTCCACATTTTGTAGGGAAACTTGGGGTAAACGTGAAGCACCGCATGGCGCCCTGCGCGGAAGTCCGGCAGCAAGGCTGAAAGCAGCCGTTCGTCGGCGTCGTGCCAGTGAACCGGAAGGTCGTAGACCCGGGGCACGCCGAGCGCGTCCGCGAGCTGCAGGTTCTGCACCACGGTGTGGGTTTCGCGGTCATCGAATGGCACGGTCGCGGAGAGCAGGCCTGCCTTCCAGGCGTGCTTGAGGCCTCCGGCCATCACACCGACCGAGCGTTTGCCGGCGCAGATCGCGTACAGCGTCGGCCGGTCACTGGGGGAGGTCGAAACAGCCAGTTCGTAACGCTTCCAGAGGCGCCGCGCGAGGGCGATGTTTTGGGACCAGCTCGATCGCACCGGAACCGGCAACACCGAGGCAACATCCGGGTGCGTCTGCGCCACGCCCTCCGTACCTTCGAAAACCAGGAGATCGATGCGCGATTGCGGCCAGGCGCGGCGAAGAGAGCGGATCAGGGCCCCGGTCAGGAAAACATCGCCGATTCGCCGCGTGACCACAACCAGGACGGAGCCGGGTGGCCGTCCGAATATTGCTCGCTTCACTGGCGTCGGTTATCCCGGGGATCCCCCTCATGCAGATGCATGAGCTTGAGATAACGGTAATAGGTACTTTCTGCGGTCGCGACGGCGACCATCAGCCCGGTGCGGCCGTCCAGGAATCCCGCCCGCAGCGCATACGTGCGTACGAACGCCCACAGTGCCTTGCCCAGCGCCGTGAGCACCGAGGCACTGCGGCCGCGGGCATGCAGGTCCTGCGCGGCAAGCGTCGAGTACCGGTTCATCTTGTCGATGACCTGGTCAAGCGTGCGGTAAGACTCGTGCAGCAAAGGCGCCCTCAGCGTCCCGGTTCGACCATCCACGATCAGTCGTTCGTGCACCCGGTCGTTGCTGAAACGTGCCTTGCCGCGGCGAAAGAAGCGGGTCACGTAGTCGGGCCACCACCCGGAGTGCTTCAGGAACTTGCCGCAGAAGCTCGACTTCCTGGGCATCTGGTACGCGTCGAAGTCACCCTGTCGCGCAACCGCCAGCAACTCGGCCCTGAGCCCGTCCGTTACCCATTCATCGGCATCGAGGGAGAGAACCCAGTCGCCGGTGGCGTAAGACAACGCCAGGTTCTTCTGCGCGCCGAAGCCGCGCCAAGCTTCGTCGTACACCCGCTGGGTAAATCGGCGAGCGATCTCGACCGTGCGGTCTGTGCTGCCCGAATCCACTACCACGATCTCATCGGCCCAGGCGGCAGAGGCGAGGCAGCGCTCGATATTCGCCTCCTCGTTCCTGGTGATCACCACAACGGATACGCTCATGCTTGCACGGCCCTAGTACCCGCCAAAGGCGCGCTTGACTCTGCGCCGCAGCTTGCTGAACCTGAAGCGTTTCACGGGATCCAGTTCCTTGTCCCAGTTGGACTGCATGCACACGCCCAGGTAATTTCGGGCGATGACTTCCTCGTTCTCTCCCTGCCGCCTCCAGAAGTAATACTGCTCTTCGTAGTGATAGCAACGGAACAGCGGCTCCACGGGTAGCAGCGGAACGCTGTGGAATGCGAGCAGTGCCTCGCCGTACCAGCGCAGTTCACCCGGATGCGCATTGATCGCGTCGATGATGGTCATGCCCTTGGGTTGGAGGTAGCGCTCGTCAAGGTCGTTCCACACACGTCCACTCCAGACCACGGGGACCGGCCCGAAGTCCCAGCAGCGTCCGGCTCTCCCGAACTGCTGCTTGATCTCGATGCACTCCTTTTCGCGATCTCGGGTGATCTTGTTCATGCCCGAAACTTCAGCGAACTGCAGAAGCTCCTTGGCCTCGTGCATCACGGTGTAGGGCGTGCCGTCAGGCGCGACGAAGTCCGCATCGCCAAACGGTCTCAGAAAATAGCAGTCGCTGTCGATGCAGACGTAAGTATCTGCCATTCCCGTCCGCCAGAACTCAGCCTTGACGATCTGCTGGGAGATCCGGCCAGGCAGTCCAGAGTACCTCGACCGGCCCACTCGCGGGTTGCGGCCGACAATCATTTCGTCCGAAAGCAGCTCGAGCGGCAAACCGGCACAGGTTTCCCGGAAAAGTTGCGCGTCCGATTCGGGAACGCTGAGATAGAACGGCAGTTTGGTTACATTGTAGCGGGCAACGCTCTCAGCCAGACGACGGGCGCGCAGCACGTCTTCCCGGTAGGACTTGCAGAACAGAGCGAGCGTTGACATGGATGCCGTCCCTGGCTGGAAGCCGAGATCAGCTTTCTGCCAGCGAGGGCTGACGGGCCATCCGGGAGCAGAGCACATCATCTGCCCAGCCCACGAGCTGGTCGACCGCGGCGCGTGAGGTAAAAGGCGAAGGTCGGCCGGAATCCCGGAGCTCGCCGGCTTCCCAGCGAGCCACCAGTTCTTCCACTGCGGCCCCGATCGAGGCCACGTCGTTCGCTGCTACCGCCCAGTGGCCTCCCTCCCTGAGGATTCGCTCGAAGTGCGGATTGCGCCACACCAGTCCAACTATCGGCCGTTCGGTCCAGAGATACTCGTAAAGCTTCGAGGGGATGTACTCCTCGCAGAAGGCCCCAGTACCGTGCAGCAGCAGCAAAGCGTCCACCGTCTGCATGCGCTTCAAAACTCGGTCCCTTCCACTCTCGCCGCTGACCGCATCGCGCTCGAGCCTGCCGAACTGCCGGATTGTTTCCGGGAAGAGAAACCGGGCGATTGCCTGTTCGGACACCGAGTCGATACCGCTGCCGTAGACCTCAAGACGCACGATCTTCGCGAGTTCGGGGCGACCGCGCAGAGCTCGCCCCAGTCCTTCGAGAAACGCTTCGAGATTGCGCGTCGGGGCCAATGAACCGAAGTGGCCGATGACCAGTTCCGTGCCGCGAACGTAAGGAATCTTGCCAAAGGCAGGTCGATCCGCACCCGGTATCATCACCTTGCCTCGGCCGCCCAGTCCCGGATGACGCTGTCTTGCCCGCTCGAGTGCGGTCTCCACGAACCAGATCGCGACGTCGGCTCGCTCGCAGATCTTCCTCTCGAGCCAGCCAGCGAAGCGATACGCCATCCCGGTGCGCTCCCAGTTCTGGTACACCATCGGATCGTGGATCTCCGCGACCCAGGGCAGGCCGAAACGCCTCGCCAGCAGGTAGCCTGCCAGATGTGCAGAGTTGGCTCCGCCGGTGGAGTAGATCACCTCCGGTTTGCGCTGCCGGATTATCCTCGCACCGGCGATACACGCCGGCATGAACCACGACCATTGGGGCTCCAGCCGCACGAACAGCTTCTCCAGGACGTACAAGGGAAGAAGCACCAGCGTCATCAGCCCCACAGCGACCTTGTACAAGGGTTTGCTACGCACATGGCGCCGAAGCACATGGCGCAGGTCGAATCGCAGCCCCACGGGCGATACCGGCAGCAACTGATGGTGCTCGACAATCTCATCCTTGGTCCCGGTTACGGCGCTCAAGACGATCGGGCGAATGCCTTTCGCCAGGAGATGGGGGATCTTGTCGGTAATCGTCTGGCTCGCCGCCCGGCCATCCATGTTGAACGCATGTGAGACGACCAACCAGATCCTGCTCTTGCTCCTGTCCTCTGTGGACGAGACCGGTTCGCCCTCAAAGCCGAGAGACCCGTTCATCTGTGTTCTAGCTTCACCACCGTCTGCCCCGCTGCGAACACGAACAGCCGGGCGCCGAGGCTACCGAGCCTCGGTGGATCCTGCCTTGATGTACCAGTCGTCCCAAAGGGAAAACCTTTCAAGAACTCTGGAGAATCCTTTCGATACCAGGAGGCCATGTATTGCGTCCCTGTCAGGCGTAAAGTTGTGTTCAACAGTAATGATTCTTACATCATATTTCGCAAAGTCGAAGGCCTTCAGGATGTCGAGCTCAGACCCTTCCGTGTCTACCGACAGATAGTCAATGGCTTTGGGCGCATTGCTGCCTGCAAGCAGATCGTTAAGCGACACCGTTTCTACCGGGTACACGGTACCGAGGCTACGAGAGGCGAGGTGCGCATCCTTGCTCGAATACCGGTCAATTGTCGACAGCTCGCGTTCCGGCACTTCGTTGAACTCGATCCGTTCGCCGCTCTTTGACCAGACGCAGCGTGTGTCGATTGCGCACCTTCGGTTCACTCTCAGATCCTGGTGCCAGCATTTCGCAGGCTCCGCGAGAATTCCCCTCCAGCCATACGCCCTCTCAAGCAAGACCGTATTGCTCAAATCGACTCCGTTGGCGGCTCCAAACTCAACGAAGTATCCCTCACTCTTGAGCTCCAGCGAAAACAATACAAAGAGGTCCTGAAACAACTGTGCGCTTGACTGGGAAAAGTTGCGCAATACGAAGCTTACGAATGCTTCGTTTCCGCCGGCGCGCTGCCCGCTCCGGTACCTGAGCAACACTGAAAACACTTCTGCCGGATCGGCAGCATTGACGAGTTCGTACCCCAGTTTCCTGCCAAGTTGCTTCATTTTCCGCAGGATGAAGTCTTCTCTAGCCATTGCCGCCGTCCCGGCACTTGCTCTTGAACCAAAGAAAACCCAGTCGTTTCATTTTCGAGGCAGCGACGAGGTCGATCCTGCAGCTACTCTGCTGACGGCGAGCTGCGATGAAATGTGATCTTCGGAGAAGATCCGGCTCGCAGCCCAACGGTTCATGCTGAAACCGCGAGAGAGAATCAACCAATCCCGGATCCTCAATGGCTCCTCTAAATCGACGGTTGTTTGCCCTGGGGCTCCTGACGCTGACCCGCATAGACGCGTGAACCCCTTGCGTGGACAGGAACGACAGCTATGCGAGAATTCGCTAGTTCTGACCGTTGACATGACGCCTTCTATGCAATGCGGGTCGCACATCGTACTGCTTTATTGTTGTTGGAAGGACCGCAATCTACTATTTGGGCGCAAACCCCTGCATCCGACGATTCGAGGAGTTCGAATGGGCAGCTTTCTGCGTCAGCTACAAGAGCTAGTCTCTTTCAGGTCGCATGGCTTGAGGCTTTCTGAGATCAGCGCTTGGGAAAGAAGAAATTTTGCGCCCCCAAGTCCGCCACATGTCAAGCGGTCTACCCTCAGGCGAAACGGCAATCCGTTCTCCGTTTGGGTGGAAACTGGCACTTTCCAAGGAGACACAACTGAGTTTCTTGCGAGAACCGCGGAGTTTGTTCACTCAATAGAACCGGAACCGACGCTATTCAAGCTGGTAGAGAAACGGTTCCAAACCACCCGGAACGTCAAGATTCATTTCGGTCTAAGTGAGAACGTTCTTCCGGAACTGCTTCCGAAACTGGCAGGAGATGTCAATTTCTGGCTTGACGGTCACTATTCCGGAGGGATTACTCATAGAGGCCCAACAGAGACGCCAATTCTCCAGGAGTTAGAGGCAATAGAACAACACAGGGAACGGTTCTCACAAGTGACCGTAATGATTGACGATATCCGTTGCTTTCATCCTAGTATTCCTGAGTTCGCGTCTTACCCTGCCTTGGACATCGTCGTGAACTGGGCTCGAAGAAACGACTTCGACTGGCACATAGAACACGATATCTTTATCGCGAGAGGATGAACTAAGGGAACTATACCCGGCCAGCATCGCGAACAGCCGACAGAATCGTCTGGACATTCAGTTTCTCCGGAATCTCTTACCACCGAGAAACCAACCCTCACGACTTATAGTGATGGAATAGAGGCTTTGACCGACAACCGAGCGTATTGGCCCACAAAACACGATGTCTGATAGATCCTGGCAGCTTTACCGAGCCAGCGGAACACCGCAACTCAGCGGGTGCACACAGAGCCACCCGGTCGCAGGCGCGGCCCGATACCCCCACGCGCCCGGCGCGATTACGATGCGACCCGCCGCATCATTCAACCACGCTCCCCACCAACTAAAAGAGCTGTTGGCAATTATCGCGTGTCGGCATTGCCTCATTAGCCAGAGATCTTCGTAGTTCCTGAGATCGCCGTTATGTTCCACGAACTGGGCGTCGCTAGGCAGTGGAAGTTCCCGTTTTGCCCACTTCAGGTCGTCGCCGAACACGAATATTGTCGGGCGACGTACCTTTTCGCCCAACAATCCAAGTGCCTCAATGTAGTATTTGACTGAAAGTTGATGTTCGTAGTCAATGCGACGCACATGGACGAATGTCGACTCACACCGCCGCATGTGCTTAGCGATCTCCTGGCTCTGCTCGGAAGGCTTTCGTCGCAAGGTCAGTTCGCGCCGGACTGCGGTTGCCTGTTCTCTAAAATAGTCCTCACGCTGCCAGTACCCGACTAAATAGACCAGCGAACGCGGCTTGAACGTTAGCAGCCGCGGTTCGAAAAGCGAACGCTCCTCGATTACCTCTCGCCAGGCAAACGGTAAGCGCCGGTCAATCTTTCGTCGCCAGTAAAAGGCACGACTGTGGCGCATGAAGGGCGCGACAAGCGATCTATCAGCAACTGCTCCTTCGATGGTAAATTCGTCGAGTTGGTAGCGGCTACCATACCGGTTTCCCTCCTCGTAGCCCGCATTCCAGATGTCCAGTTTCAGCGACGAGCCAATTCGCAATGCCAGAGCTCTTGCTGCGGCGTAGATAAACAACTGATTACCTATACCGCCCTCCACTCGGGCGATGATCATCCGGTTGTCGCCTCGGGCAGAGTACGCAGCCGATCGATTGCGCGTCGAAGATCGTCGAGCGGGAAAACCCAGTCGCCCTCCCGATACGGCTGACCGGAATAGAGAGAGAGGGGTCGATTTGAGTGGATCAAACCGAGCCGTTCGTAGTTGATAGCCCAAGGCAAGTACTCGTTGTCGGGTGTTCTGGTTCCCGGCACAAGTTGAATCGCCAATGCTCCCTCGCAGTACAGGACGTTGCGAAATGCCTGGCTGTGGGCACCGACGACCACACACGCCTCTGAGAACAGAGTTATCTGTTCCTGCAGTGACATACCAGACATGCTTACGCGCTCCAAGTCCGGGTAAGCACCACGAAAGACCGCGAAAACCTCGTCCTCATTCAAGAGTCGGCGTGAAGGGGCATCCTTCCTGGTGGCAAATATGCGTCGGTCCTTGCGCCGAGGCGCAATGCCGATCTTGAAGCGGCGCGCAATTTCACGATAGACCCCGGCCTCATATAGTTCAACTGTCGATCCCTTGCTTAGGTTCGGGACGAACCACACTTCCGGGCAGAACACGGTCCCTCGGCTTCCCTCCACCACTCTCTTTGGATCCTCTCCGAGGCGGACGAGATACTCGATCTGCCACGCAGCATGCCCCGGGGTGAGCAGCATCTTGAGCGGGAAGCCCACACCAAGACGCTCGCGTGCCAGCAGCAAGCGCGGCAGGTGTTCGCACAAGAAATGTCCTCGGTTTCCCGTGCCCCTTCCACCGAGCGGCAACACAGGCCCGTTGATCCGCCGCGCGCGCCAGTCGATAGGACGGCGCACCTTGCGCGGCGAGATCTCCGTCTGGCTGGAGTCGAGGCGCAGAAGCGTGTGAGGTCCCGTGAACATCAACGCCTCACTACCCGTGATCGAGATATCCGCGATTCGATACACCAGCGCCTCGTCATGCTCCACCGTGGCTGGCCGCGCTGCGGAGCCATAGAAAGCGTATTCCAGTGGATTGTTCCACACGGTTTGGGCCGCCGCGCGAATTGCCTTCTTCTCCAGGATTGCAGGCGTGTCTGACACGATCTGCAGAGGCGGACCAAAGTGTGCGCACCAGGCAGCACGCGCATCGTGCAACAGGCGGTCGAACTTTCTCTCAACCGGTCGCGACGCAAGAGAAAAAACGGCGGAAGCTCTCACAAATTTACTTTTGACCTGAACCATCTCTATAGTCGCCGACGGGAGAACAAACTACTGCTGTCGAGCCTGACGGAGAGGCGGTCATCGTCATTACTGTGGAACGCAACATTCGCCGTGTGAGTAGCGTGACACCGGACACTTCCATCAATCACTTCTTGCACTCGACCTCTACCACTTTAAAAATCACATATAAAGAAACAGACTCTCATCGGAACGACACACCCGACAGCCATAGCAGGACTCTTCAAAAATCCCAGACAGTCTGGAAGGGCTGTCGGACCAGGATTCTCTCGGCGACGGCCAGCGCTTTGGACGCGATTTCCAGTAATGGATCGAATTTCGCATACCTTAGAACAGGTCGCGAATGCTTTCCCACACGTGCGCTTCCGGATAGACATAGCGCTTAGCCAGATCAAGGTTCCTCTGGATTGCCGGGAGGCGACGCTCGTAGTCCTCTGGACCGATCTGCTCCAGGACGAGACCCAGATCACGAGGATGTTCAAAAGCGATGATCCCCTCTTTGTCGAAGAACAGCCCGATGGATGGACAGCCCCAGTAGATCGGAACGGTGCCGGTCAACAGACAGTCGATGAGCTTCTCGGAAAAGTAATAGTTCTGACGGCAGTTCTCGATTGCCAGCGAGTAGCGATAATCCCCCAGACCTTCGATCTTGCCGGCGATCTCTCGATAGCCTCGTCCGAGGATGGCATCGATCGCTGAACTGTGTCTGCGGATGACCTCGTGTCGAAGCTTCTGCCCGGGCATGTCGCGCTTCGCTGATGCGATGACCGAGAGATTCCTGGTTTTCTGATGAACTTTCCAGTCCTCCGGCGCAATCCAGCAACCTCCAAGCGGGCAGAACTTTGCGTGCGGCAGCGCCTCGAGAAGGCCCTGCTCGAACGTGAGTACCCGGTCGAATGCGGAGGCGTTGCGCCACAGCCAGCGGTATTCCCGCCGCGTGGCGCGCGGTGATTCGAGCATCCAGGCGACCTTGAAACAGTCACTGCGACCCACAGCTTCGACCAGGGATGTGTCTGTGAAGACCACGACTTCCTGATGAGTCCCCGATCGATCCCAGCGAAACGGGAGGTCGGGCCACGGAAGCGGGCCGCCGGCGCAGATGCTGTGGGCGAACATCGTGTCTCGCAACCCCACCCGTTGTTTCCTGACTGCTCCTTCCTCCTCAGTACTGTCCAGTTTGACTATTTGAGCCTCCGCATCTCACTCGAAATGCAGCTACCGACGCATTGCTCTGCTTGAAATTGGCTCGAAGCGTAGTGCCCTGCAGAATCGGCGTGTCGCGGCGCGCCGCCGCGACATGAGGGCTGACCGCAGTTTCTCGAGCAAGGGTCGAACTACGGCGACCACGGCTATCGTGGCGTTGTGCCAACGAAATCCTGCAACCCGGTCGGACAGCAAGGAGCCTGAAGTGGCCGACAGTTTGCGCCAATCCGGCCTCAAGCGGCATTTCGGGTTGCCAGCCGAGCTACTTCCCGGCTGGACCAATAGCGGGATTGGGTTGTCGAAAGTGACGATGTCGAAACGGTCTACGGTCTGATCGGCCGTGGATCGAATCGCTTGGCGGGCGAAGTCGAGTCGATCGCAGCAGAGAGTGAACGACTGGAGGTTCGGGAACCTTTCGCGCATGCGCTTCTATCGAACAGGGTCCGCCGAGGCCAAGGTCATACCATCGAACTCGAGCACTTCGTCCAAAGATACCAGGTAGACCGACTTGCCGACCGAGTTCACCAGCTTGTTGATGTACTTGTTCTTGAATCGGGTAGTCGTCAGGTAGTAGAAATTCCTGTAGCCCATATCTTCGAGGACCGCCCTGGTTTCGAGCGCGTTCTGGCTCGAAAACGCCTCCCAGAATATCGTAGGGCGATACTGCATGATCGTCTCTCGCAGACCCTTGATTACCTTCGACTCGAAGCCTTCCACGTCGACCTTTATCATCGTCACCGGAGCGGGGTACATCATCTCGCGGAGCACATCATCCCCCCTTGCGACTTCAACGCGGTCGCGAGAGCCCGTTCTGCTGTCGGCTAAAGGGGACAGGCCGTCGTTGGTGTTCTTCGGATCATCCTGGGCCAGATACAGGAACTCGTTCCTGTCCCCCAGCGCCTTCTCGACGAGCACCACGTTGCTGGCACTGTTCAGATGCAGGTTGGCCTTCAGAATCCAGCAGTTCCGCGGCACCGGCTCGAACGCGATCACGTGCCCAAACGATCTCGAGAAGAAGATGGTGTGGTTTCCTATGTTCGCTCCGACGTCCAGAACAGTTCCCGATCGGTTCTTCACCAGCGACGTCATGCCGAACATTAGTTCCTTCTCATAGTAGCCGTTGAGGAGAATTTCGCGGCAGATTATGTCGTCTGGCATGATCCAGAACGCCGGATAGGGGCCTCTTCTCCTGAGCACCTTGAGGCACAGTTTTCTTACCAGATTCCTCCGCAGTCTCTCGAGCAGGGATCGAACCACAGGCGGTCTATAGACAGCGGCCTTCATGGCGTCATGCTAACGAAATCCCGGAGCCCGGTCAGACAGCAAGGCGCTTGAAGTAGTCGATGGTCTTCGCCAATCCAGCCTCGAGCGGCACGCTGGGTTGCCAGCCGAGGTGTTTCCTGGCGAGACCGATATCAGGGCACCGCTGCGTCGGATCGTCCGCGGGCAGAGCCGAAGAAATCAGCTTGGACTTGGATCCGGTCATGGTTACCACTGTTCTTGCCAGCTCCACGATCGTAACCTCCGAAGGATTGCCGAGATTGACCGGTCCGGTGATCTCGTCACCGCTGTTCATCAATCGCACCAAGCCGGTGATCAGATCGTCCACGTAGCAGAAAGAGCGCGTCTGGGAGCCGTCTCCGTAGATTGTGATGTCTTCGCCCCTCAGCGCCTGGACGATGAAGTTGGACACCACCCGACCGTCGTTTGGATGCATGTAAGGCCCGTAGGTATTGAAAATACGAGCCACTTTGATGCGGAGCCGGTGCTGTCGCCAGTAGTCGAAGAACAGGGTCTCTGCGCAGCGTTTGCCCTCATCGTAGCAGGAGCGCGTGCCCACCGGATTGACGTTCCCCCAGTAGTCCTCCTTCTGGGGATGGACGGCGGGGTCGCCGTAGACTTCACTGGTGGATGCCTGCAGGATCTTTGCCTTGACCCGCTTTGCAAGGCCGAGCATGTTGATCGCCCCGTGGACGCTGGTCTTGGTGGTTTGCACGGGGTCGCGCTGATAATGAACCGGAGAAGCCGGACAGGCAAGATTGAAGATCTCGTCGACTTCGACGTATAGCGGAAAGGTGACGTCGTGACGCATCAGTTCGAATCGACGATTGCCGAGCAGATGCGCGATGTTGTCCTTCGTGCCGCTGTAGAAGTTATCCACGCATAACACGTCGCAGCCATCCTGCAGCAGCTGTTCGCAGAGGTGGGCTCCGAGAAAGCCCGCCCCTCCGGCCACAAGTACGCGCTTTCTGTTCGTAACTTTCATTTTCTCACGATCCTCTTCGCCGTCAGGGCGCGACTAAGTCAGGCTGGGAGCTCCGGCCAGGCAACGCGCCAATCCGTCACGCCAGCACTCGAGCTGGAACCCGTAATCCCTGCAGAGTTTGTCGTTCGACAGGATGGAGTTGGCGGGGCGTCGAGCGGCAGTCGGATACTGGCTGCCGGGTATCGCGATCAAGCTGGTGGCGACTCCGGCCGTATCCAGAATCGCCCTGGCGAAATCGAACCACGTGGTCCTGCCGCCGGCTGACATGTTGTAGACACCCGTGTGTTCGCCCTTCCCGGAGAGCACCCTGGCGGTCGCTGCCGCGATGTCCCGAGCCCAGGTCGGTGCACCGTGCTGATCGTTGACGACCCTGATTTCAGGGCGTTGCTTGGCAAGTCGAACGATCGTCAGCAGGAAGTTGCTGCCGCGCGTCGAGTACACCCAGCTCGTGCGAAAGATCAGGTGCCGGCAGCCCGTCGCCCGGATCGCCTGCTCGCCCGCAAGCTTGGTCGCTCCGTAAACGTTCACCGGATTCGGCAGATCTTCCTCGGTGTAAGGGCTCTTCTTGGTCCCGTCGAAGACGTAATCGGTCGAGTAGTGAACCAGGAGGATGCCAAGCTTCTTCGCCGCTTCGGCGAGAATCCCGGGAGCCGTGGCGTTGATGGCCGCGGCGAGGTCACGATCGCTCTCCGCCCTGTCCACCGCAGTGTACGCGGCGGCATTGACGATTGCGTCCGGTTTCACTTCCGTGACCCGCGAGCAGATCTGGTCTGGAATGGACAAGTCGAGGTCGGCATGATCACATGCGACGATCACTCCCAGTTGCGCGAGACTGCGTTGTAGTTCCCATCCGACCTGCCCGTTCTTGCCCGTAAGCAGGATTCTCACGCGAACAGTTCCGCCTTCTCGAGCCGTGGCGCAGCCATGTCCCTGGACGACACGATGGGTCCATCGCTCCTGGGCCAGTCAATCCCGACTGTCGGATCGTTCCAGACGATGCTCCGCTCGGAAGCCGGCGCGTAATAATCAGTCACCTTGTACTGTACGTCCGCTGTTTCGGAGAGAACCAGGAATCCGTGCGCGAACCCCTCCGGTATCCACGCAAACCTCCTGTTCTCTTCCGACAGCTCCACGCCGACCCATTGTCCGAACGTCGGCGAGGAACGTCGTATGTCCACTGCGACGTCGTACACTGCGCCCGACACTGCCCGCACCAGCTTTCCTTGCGGATGGTCTATCTGATAATGCAGTCCTCGGAGCACTCCTTTGATCGAGTGAGACTGATTGTCCTGCACGAACTCCCGGTTTATGCCAGCGATCCGCTCGAAGGACCGCTTGTTGTAGCTCTCGAAGAAAAACCCTCGCCCGTCGCTGTGGACGGTCGGCTCCAGTACGAGGACGCCCTCGATCCTGGTCTTGATCAGCTTCATCAGAACACTTTGTCCTCGAGGACATGCAAGAGGTATGCGCCGTATCCGCTCTTGCTGAGCGGCTCAGCCAAGGCTTTGAGCTGATCTGCAGTGATATAACCCATGCGGTACGCGATCTCCTCCGGGCAGGCCACTTTCAGTCCCTGCCGACGCTCGATGGTTTCGATGAAGTGGGATGCTTCGAGAAGCGACTCGTGGGTGCCTGTATCGAGCCAGGCATAGCCTCGCCCCATCGTGACGACATCCAGTTCGCCCGTCAGCATATACCGCTTGTTGACGTCGGTGATTTCGAGTTCGCCTCGGGCCGAGGGCTTTAGCGACGCAGCGATGTCGAGCACGCGGTTGTCATAGAAATAGAGCCCGGTGACGGCATAACGGGACTTCGGGCGCCTGGGCTTTTCCTCCAGACTGACTGCACGCCCGGTCGAGTCGAACTCCACTACGCCATAGCGCCCGGGATCGTTAACCGGGTATGCGAACACTGTGGCGCCGGCTTGCTTGCGCGACGCCCTCTGAAGCTGCGTGGACAGATCGTGCCCATAGAAAATGTTGTCGCCGAGAGTGAGGCAGCAAGGGTCCTTGCCGACGAACTCCCGCCCGATGATGAAGGCCTGGGCGAGACCGCCCGGAGACGGCTGGACTGCATAGGAGAGCCTGATTCCCCACTGGCTGCCGTCGCCCAGCAGCTGTTCGAAGCGCGGGGTGTCCTGTGGCGTGGAGATGACAAGGATTTCCCGGATTGCCGCCAGCATCAACGTGCTCAGCGGGTAATAGACCATAGGCTTGTCGTACACCGGGAGAAGCTGTTTTGAGACGACTTGCGTCACCGGATAGAGGCGGGTGCCGGATCCGCCGGCGAGAATGATGCCTTTCACGCGCTGCCTCTTGCGGCGTAGTTGCGCTCCACCCAGCTGCGGTACTCGCCGCTCGTCACCGACCGTGCCCAGTCCGGATTCGCCGCATACCAGGCGACGGTCTTGCGCAAACCGCTTTCGAAGGTCTCGTGCGGACGCCACCCCAGTTCACGTTCGATCTTTGACGCATCCATCGCGTAGCGCCGGTCGTGTCCGGGACGATCCTCGACAAAGGCGATGAGCGAGGCATACTTTGACGGCCGCGGACGTAGCTCGTCGAGCAGACCGCATATCGTGCGCACCACCTCGATGTTGGCCCGCTCGGCGCCACCACCGATATTGTAGGTTTCTCCAATCCTGCCGCCGGCCAGTACCCGGCGTATTGCCTCACAGTGATCGCCGACGTAGAGCCAGTCACGTACCTGCCTACCGTCTCCGTACACCGGCAGCGGCATGGCGTCGAGGGCGTTCAGCACCATGAGAGGAATGAGTTTCTCCGGAAACTGGTGGGGACCGTAGTTGTTCGAGCAATTAGTGGTCAACACCGGCAATCCGTAGGTATGCTGATAGGCGCGCACCAGATGATCAGATGCCGCCTTGCTGGCCGAGTACGGGCTGCTGGGCGCGTAGGGCGTGGCCTCCGTAAATGCCGGATCGTCCGGGGCGAGCGAGCCGTACACCTCGTCGGTGGATACGTGCAGGAAGCGGAAGCGTGACCGTTGGGCCGCCGGCAGGGCGCTCCAGTAGCCACGCACACTCTCGAGCAAGCGGAAAGTCCCGACTACGTTGGTCTGAATGAAGTTCTCGGGCCCGTGGATCGAGCGGTCCACGTGACTCTCCGCCGCGAAATGGACCACCGCATCGGGCCGGTGCTTCCTCAGAAGTGAATCGACCAGAGCACTGTCGCAAACGTCGCCGCGGACGAATACGTGGCGCGGGTCATCTGCAAGATCCGCCAGATTTGCAAGATTGCCGGCGTACGTGAGTTTGTCGAGGTTTACGACCGAGCCAACCTCGTTCCTCAGGCAATCGCGCACGAAGTTGCAGCCGATAAAACCCGCGCCGCCGGTAACCAGGATTGTTTGATTCACTGCCGGGCCTATGAACTTGGATTACGTATACGGGCGCTCGTCTGCTCGGGCCAGGACTCTCCACTCGTGATTCTAAGTGAATGCAGGCCATTTGAAGCAACGCCGCGATGCTCAGCGAAGCCGGCGGCGCGAACCGCGCAGCACATAACGCCAGCCCCAGGAGGCCAAGTAACTGCCAAGAAGGAGGATGAGGAATCCATAGAACATCACGAAGTCGGGCACTCCGGCGCGCCAGGCGAGAAAAGCGACGGCGGCGAGCGCCAGGGCGATGGCATGGATCAGGAGCACTGCAGTCCCGGGCGCGAGTCCTGCGGCTATCAGTACGTGATGGAGATGGTCGCGGCCCGCCCTGAAAGGGCTCTGGCCCCTGCCCAGCCTGCGGCCGATGATCACCCCCATGTCGAGCAGCGGCACAGCCAGGAACCAGACCGCCGAGATCGGGGCCGGACTATAGCCGCCGCGCGCCACTTCGATACTGAACCAGGTGAGCAGCATCCCTAGGACCATGCTGCCGGAATCGCCCAGGAATGCCCTGGCGTGCGGCTGCCACGGAAAGCGCATGTTCACCAGCCAGAACGCCGCCACCACCGCGATCACGGTCGAAAGCAGCTGGAACGAGACAAGCTTGCCGGCGAGCAGCGCCCCCAGGGCCAGGAAAAAGAACGCCACCAGCGACAGGCCGGCGGCGAGGCCGTCGGCGCCGTCCGCCATGTTGATGGCGTTGATCAGGCCGAGCAGGGCGATCAGCGTAAACGGCACTTCCCAGCTCGGCAGTGACACATGGCCAAGGCCGAAAAGGTCGCCGAGGTTGACGACCGTAGTGTGGCCCCAGGCGACCATGATGAGTCCGGCAACCAGCTGGGCCGCGAACTTCTGCCGCGGCGTGAGATCGTTCATATCGTCGAGCAGACCCGCGATCAGCAGGACTGCCAGTCCGGCGAACAGCGCGCGGTAGGGGTAGAGCGTATCGACCGTAAACAGCGATGCCAGAACCAGCCCCACGAAAATTGCAGGTCCGCCGATCAGCGGAATCGCGCCTTTGTGGCGCTTTCGTCGACCCGGAGTGTCCACAAGCCCGACCCGCGCCGCCACCCGCGCTAGCAGCCTCAGGAGCGCCAGAGTGCCGACCAGAGCGACAAGGCATCCCGGCAGCAAGTCAGCCATCGGGACGTCGCCCTGCCGGGTGAGTGTCTGTGCGTTTCTCGGCTGCAGGTCGCTCGAAGAACTGCCTGATCCGGAAGCCGAGTTTCTTCGCGATCCAGAACGGGGAGTCGGCCAGACCATAGGCCCGTGCAATCCGGTACGACTCAAGATTGCCCCTGGCGACGTTACGCAGTGAACGATTGGTGTGCCCGCCAATGCGCATGCGCACGAGCACTTCCGGGACGTAGACCGAACTGATGCGCCGCTCGACGAACAGCCGCACCATGAGATGGAAATCGGAGTGGAAGCGGTAGCGGGTGTCGAAGCCGCCCAGCTCTCTCAGGATCGAGGTCCGGACGAACAGCGTCGGGTGAGCCGGATGCCAGCCCGCTTCGAACATCCCCGGCGTAAAGGGCTTCGACTTCCAGTAACGCACCACACGGCGCGGATCGGTGCTCTTCACGTAGACCAGGTCGCTGTGTGCCGCGTCCCAGGAACCGGACGCCAGCGCCGCCGCGATGCGCCGCAGAACATGCTCGTCCTGGTAGACGTCATCGGAATTCAGGAACCCGAGGTAGTCTCCGGTGGCCGCGGCAATGCCCTTGTTCATCGCGAAGTACAAGCCTCGATCGGGTTCGGAAATGAGCTTCGCCAAGGCGCCTGAGTACCTCTCGAGAACGTTTAGAGTACCGTCGGTGGAAGCGCCGTCCACCACGATATGCTCGAACCCGGAATAGGTCTGGCGGTGGACAGATTCCACCGCCTGGGCGATGGTATCGCGGGCGTTGAGGCAGACTGTGACGACGGTGAGCTTCACCGCAGGGATCGGGCAGCCACAGCCGCCGCGATGATCTTCATCGCCTCTCCTTCGCGCTCTGCATGGTCTCCTCGTACAGCGCCACGTAGCGTCGCGCGATCTTCGCCTGATCGAATTCCTCGAGCACTTTCGCCCGGGCGCTGGCGGAAAGCGCCAGATGACGCCGGCCGTCCTGCAGAACCCAGCCTATGCCGCGGGCGAGATCCTCGGACTCGAAGGGTTGCGCCAGGTAGCCGTTGACTTGATGCTCCACCATGTCCGGCATCCCGCCAACCCTGAAGGTTACCGCGGGGGTCCCGCAGCTCAGGGACTCCATGACGGTGTTGGACAGGTTCTCCTGCGTCGACGGCGCAACCAGCACGTCTGCAGCGCAGTACAGCAGGCAGAGCGAGAGATCATCGGCCAGTGTGCCCATGAAGATGCAGTCCATGCCGAGATCTGGCGCTTCGTCCGGCCGGCTCGCCCCAAAGATCACCGCGCACGATTCTCGACCTCGATCGGTCCGGCCAAACTCCTGCAGTGCCGGCCTCAGCAGACCGAAGCCCTTGCGCCGATCGCTGGTCGATCGCAGCGCGCCAAACAACACGATGCTGCGATCCGGCGGCAGTCCGAGCAGGTCGCGAGCGAGGCGTCTGTCGATCGGCCGGAAAAGGCGAGTATCGATCGGATTGGGAATGACGCTGACCGGATAACGTCCAAGCAAGGCGCTGTCTCGCACCTTCTCGCCCAGCCAGCGGCTAGGCGTGACGATGCGCAGGGTCAGGTTGCGATAGGCGCGCAGTTTCCGCCGCCAGCCGATGCGAGACAGATCGAAGACAGAACCAGACCCCAGTACCGGGCAGCGGCCGCAACCGTTGTTGAAGCGTCCGCACCCGTCATCGTAGTGGCATCCGCCGGTGAACGCCCACATGTCGTGCAGCGTCCAGACCAGCGGGCGCCCGACTTTTCGCAGGCTGCGCACATTGAGCGCGCCGCCGGTGATCCAGTGCAGATGCACTATATCGGGCTGCATCGCCTTCACCCGTCGCGCCATGCGCTCAGGCAGCCAACCGGGGTAGAAGGTCGCCTTGGTTCGCCGCGGATAGACCAATGTGGGCAGCAGATCGGCCGCCGGGCGCAGGTTCGCTGTCAACAGCCCGGCGGCGGTCTGCGGGCCGATCACCGATGCTTGATCGCCCTGCTTGATCTGCACCAGCATGCGGGCATCGATGCCCAGATCGCGCAGTGCCAGATGCAGGCGATTCGCCGCGCGTGCGGCACCGCCGGCGCGATCGTGGCTGTTGAGAAGAGTGATCTTCATCTCCAGGACGCCGGCTGGGTAGATCGTGGCAGTTGCCAGGGATTTCCGACCGCGTTTTCGCGAACCCGGTGACCCGTGACTCGCGCGCCCGAAGATGCAATAAGATGGTTCACAGTCCGGGTTTCCGCATCACTGCGACTACCGTGTGCCCCCTTGACTTCCGCAACAGCGAGATCGCGCGCGAGGCGCGCGACAGCAAGGCCCAGGTCAGCCGGATCGACAGCGCGCCTGCCCGCCAGAGGTGGAAATACGGGAACCGCAACCGTACCCGGGATCCCGGCCGCCCTGTCAGAGCCGGTCCCATCGACCTCATAAGCCGTACCGACAGGAACCAGGCCTGGTGGTATGACGCAACGGACTCGTGCTCGAGCGCTTCGATGGTCATACCTGAATTGACCGCCAGGTTGCGTAACGCCGCATCGCGCCAGCGCGTCACGTGGTGCGGCGGCAGGTTCAGAAAGTCGTTGATCGCACTCCCGGCGAAACTGTCCTCGCCGGGCACCGATACGATTACCCTGCCGCCTGGCTTGACACAGGCCGCGAGGCGCTCGACGAAGGCTCGCGGGTCAGGGGTGTGTTCGAGGACCTGGAAGGCGCAGGCAATGTCGTAACCGGCCTGCGCCGAGATGGCGTGCTGCTCGAGCGGCATGCAGAGCATTTGGATGCCTCGATCCCTTGCCGCCGCCACTGCCGACGGGCTGAACTCCAGGCCGACGTAGTCGGCAACGCCCACATGCTTGGCGAATGCCCCTCTTCCGCCGCCCACCTCGAGGACTTTGTCGCCGGGCGAGACAAAACGCCGCGCTATCTCGAACTCTCGCTTGTCTTCCATGTAATACCATGGGTGGCGCGCCAGTGCCGCGTAGAACACCTGATCTCCGGTAACCAGCGGCCAGAAGAAAATCAGCTCGCAGCGGGTGCACACGTACTCGGTCACTGCATCGATTCCCCTGAACAGGCCGGACACGTCGACACCGAGCAGGCGCCTATAACCCCAGGAAAGATCCGCTCCGGAAATCGAGCCTGCTGCGGACAGCGCCGTGGCGCCGCAGCCGATGCAAGCCGGCGGGGGGACGCTCCTATCCAGGTTCATTCGATACCCTATCCCCTCATGGCGATCGGCGCATTGCCCGCCTGTCGTCCCGCGAGCAGGACATTCCTTCTGGGAGGCGGGACGCCCCGAGCCGGGCGCCCGAGAAGTAAAGATCAAGGCAGCTTGACTGCACAGCGGCCGGAGTAGTCGATTCGATGCAGGAGAAGCGGAAGGCGGTGCGCCGCGATGTATTCGTCCACCGCTTTGCGCGCGCCCTGCCAATGGCCATAGTCATCGACGATCATCACCCCGCCGGCCACCAACCGCGGGTAAAGATGCTCGAGCTCGTGCCTGGTCGACTCATACCAATCCGTATCGAGCCTGAGCAGCGCGATTCGCGCCGGGGCCGCAGCCGGGATCGTTTCCTCGACCTTGCCCTTGACGAAAACCACCTTGGAGGCGTCGTAGCCGGTGCCGAGAACGGCCTTCCTGACCTCTTCAAGCGGGGCATAGCACCACCGCAGGGTCTCGTTATCCATCTGGCCGCTGGCCGCCATCAGTCGTTGCGCCGGTTCTCCGGTGAAGGCGATATCCTTTTCCGTGGGTTGGGTCATTCCCTCGAACGTGTCGAATAGATAGAGCCGGCGGGAAGAGTCGCCGAGCGCCAGGAGCCTGTGCGCCACCGCCATCATGCTTCCGCCCCTCCAGACACCGCATTCCACGATGTCACCCTCGATGCCGCTGCTCACCAGATAATGCACCGCCTCGCACAATGCGACGATGCGTGGCGGTGATGTCATCGTGCGCGGGCGCACCAGCGCGATCGTGCGGGCGATCCCGGGGTCGAGATCAAGCGGCAGCTCGCTATACCTGACCACGTCGAAACCGGCTGCACGCACCGCGCGCCGCGCCCAACCGAGCAGGTACTTAAGAATCTTTCGGAACATGGATCCTCAAGGGCGAGAGTTGTGCCGGTTACCCTGTGTCCCGGAACGCGCCTCATCCGGCTGGCGCAGGAACCGGTAGGCTCCTGCTGCGAGCCTGCGCCACCACGGGATGGTAAACATGTGACGCTGAGTGAAACTGTCGGCGCTCGCGTCTCGAATCACATCAGGAGGATGCCGCAGGGGAAAGGACATCGCCTCCAACGGCAACGAAGCGAACTTGTTGCGGCGGTTGAGGGTGTGAGTCGCCGCGCCGCCAAAACCGATGTTGGACACCAGGTTGCCGCTCGGCAGCACCGTCAGCGCGCCGTTGGCCCAGGCGCAGAAGATCCATCGGTAAGCCCACGAGGCATTACGGTCGGCCCAAGTGGTCTCGAAAATGCGCGACCAGTAGGAAGCAGCTCCGCTGTCCTCCAGCACGTCCTGGAGCCAACCGCGGTCGCGCAGTTCCGGCCAGAGCGCCATCGCGTGATCGTACAGGCGCCAGGCCCTGCGCCAGGTGGCCCAGCCCCAGATGTGCGTATAGCGAGAAAAATAGTAACTATACGGGGTGTGGTGGCGGCCGAACTGGAAGTTGTCCCCCGAGATCATGCAGACGCGTGCGTCCTCTCTGAAACGCTGCAGCAGTTCAGCCGCGAACGGAAAGAATGACGGGTGGGCGATGCAGTCGTCCTCCAGGACTATCCCGGCCTCCACGCTGTCGAAGAACCAGGAGATCGCCTGGCTCACCGCGACCTTGCAGCCGAGATTCCCATTGCGGAAAAGGGTTCTCACCTCGCAGTCCCAGTCGATGCTCTCTGCCAGACGCTGCACTTCGAGCACGCGCTCGCGCTCACCCTCGACTCCTCCGCGCGGCCCGTCGACAGCGAAGAAGACGCGGTCGGGGTGAACGACCCGAAGTGACTGCAGGACTTTCGCCGTCGTGTCAGGACGGTTGAAGGCAAGCAAGAGTACCGGTGGTGATCCTGGCTGTGCGATCAACGGGCCGATCCCATTTCAGCGCGCTGGGCTGGGCGTGACCACTGCCGGTCCAGGAAGAACGCGGTGTTGAACGACTTGGCGAAGAACCTGTAGCCGTGATCGCGCAGTAAGCGAGCAAGCTTGCTTTGCAACAGATGCTCGACCGATGACACGCCAAGCGCCTCTGCCAGCACACAGGTCGGGCGGAACCGCGTCCAGTCGTTGGAGCGCAGCACCGCGAGGTCCAGCCCCTCGACATCGACCGAAAGGAAGTCGATAGCGGTTCCGGGCGGCAGCTGCTCCTCGAGAATCGTCCGAAGCCGTTCCACGGGAACCTCCAGGGTGGACAGGACACGGTAAGCGGTTGTCTGCTCGCGCCGGCGCGCCAGCGCCCCGTCGAAGGTGTTGAGAGCGGCATCGTTGAAGCGGTAGTAGGTCAGCTTCCCGGCCGCCTCAGCCACGCCCATCTGCACATGCAGGTCCCGCGGTCGGAACACACGGAACGCCAGCGCGATATCCGGGTTGGGTTCGATATTTATGCCGCGCCAGCCAAGGCGGTAAAAGAAATAGGTGTTGGAGTAGCGTAGCGGATGATGCGCCCCGACGTCGACATAGAACCCCGTGCGCCGGTGGTCGAACAACCGGCGCAGGATCATGTCTTCCCCTTCCTGGGAATAGGAGCGACGCTCGAAACTGCCGAGCACTCTGCCCTTAAGTATCGCCAGCAGCCTTTTCAGATCCGGGGGCAACTCAATCCTTCATGCTCGAGATGACCAGCCTGCGAACGCACGGGCGGTGCGCCGTTGCGCAAGCGTAGCCGCGAACCTACCGCACCGGAAGCGGGACCACATCGTAGCCATGACCTGCAAGCGTGGCCGAGAACATCGGCCCCGGGATCTGTTTTAGGATGAGCGCGGCGAGCAGTCCAGGCTGGTTGATGCCAAGGGCGCACAACAGGTCGTACCGCGCAATCCTTGCCCGCACTCGACGGAAAACTCTGGAATCGGGACTAGCTGGCTGGAACTCGATGCCGGATTCGTAATAGTCATTGATTCCCTTGAAGGCCACGGCCGGGCAGCCGATCCCGAGTGCTGCTTTTTCCATCTCGCGCCTCGAGATCCCGTAGACGTAGTTGCCGAGTTCCTCGAAGCGATGGCCGCTTGTGGGCCGGCCGAGAATATTCTTGACGACATTCTTGGCGAGCCGGCTGAGCATAGCGGCCGCCGATTCCGGGATCTCATGATCGCTGGGCTCGATGAGCAGCACGCCCAGGCGGGCAACCCTGAGCATCTCGTAAAACGCTTTCATCGGTTGCGGGAAATGGTGATACGACTCCTTGCACAGCACGAAGTCGAACGACTCGTCGCCGAAGGAGAGGGATTCGGCATTCTCCTTGCGGAAATCTTCGATCAGGCCAAGTGCTCTGGCTTCGTCCAGCAAAGTGGTGGAGATGTCGGTGGGCAATGCTTTCGCCCCGCGCGCCATCAGATACTGCGCGTCAATTCCGAAACGTCCGTCACCGACGGTCAGCCAGCGCCCTCCGGGATAGGCTTCGAGCAGCGGATCGGCGAGCCGATACATTCTCCCCAGGCGCCAGCTGTTCACGCTTCCTGCATCGAGCCAGGTACGTGCCACTTCCGAGCGATCTGCCCCGCTGGCGTAGGCGTCATAGGCACCTTCGTGCGCGCGGTAGCTCGCCTGCGTTTTCTCTTTGACTTGCGACATGGCGGCGCTAATCGCGTCCCGACGGGGTGGCAACCATCGTCACACGCTCTCTCGGGAAGGGACGCCTGGCCAACCCCTGCCAGACGAGCCGAACCATCGCCCGGCCCCAGACATTGCACACGTTCACCAGCTTCCACACTCCGGGAGATGCAAGCAGCACGAAACTGGTCCGATAGACCGGATTCAACGGCGTCTTGATGGAGAAAAGGCGGCGCACGAAGGTCCACCCCACCAGCCGGTCGAGGTCCCTTTCCCCGGTGGTTTCCAGCTGCGCGGTCAGCACGACGCTGCGGTCCGTCCGGCAGGCGAAGCCCATTCGTCTCGCGCGCATCGTATATTCGTAGTCTGACCAGTAGTGCGGCAGCAGGTAGCGCTGAAATCCGCCGATGCGCTGCATGTCGCCCCAGCGCAGGAACAGCCCGCGGGTCGGCAGGCAATTGATCCGGGAGGGGCTGTCCGCCACCCGGAAAACGAAATGCCGCATGTCCGCCTCTATTCCGCTCTCGAGAATCGTCCCGGTCATCGGGTCCCGCCGCTGCGAGCACAGCAGTATGCTGCCGTGCCTGCGAAGAAATTCCAGTGCGCGCGCGAGGTAGTCGGCTTCGAACGTGGTGTCGTCATTGGCGATCAGTATCACATCGGACCCGGGCAGGTCTTCGCCTCGCAGGCGCCTGAACCCTTCCTGAAGACAGCCCGCCCACCACCAGTTGCCGTTGCCCCGGAGAACTGCAGCGCCGGGATACTCCGTCAATACGATCTCCGGCGTGCCGTCGCTGGAGCCGTCGTCGATCACAATGACGCGGACGCGCGGATGGGACTGCGCCCGCACGCAACGCAGGAACCTGCGCGTGAGTTCGGCACGGTTGTGCACCGGCAGCAGAATATGAACTGTCTCGCTCATCCGCAGTGCGGTCGGCCGGGCAACATATCGGCTCCCGAGCCATCCTCCTCGTCTTCCACGCCAAGCCGCACGCCTAGGCCTCCGACCGGGCTGGGTGGCCGGTAGTTTTGCTGCATCGGGTTGGCAGCGCGAACGAAAACGGAGGTCGTCCACGCGTAGTTGTTTACCGGGCCCAGGCCGTTGAAATCGACCTGGAAAAACCCCCGAGTGCGCAGAAATTCCGCGGCGGCGGGAAACTTGTCGCTGTTATCCAGGACGATGATCCCATGGTCATGCAGTTTGTCGAGCGCCGCGCGAGCGCATGCGTGCCGCCACGCGCCGTCGATGGCGATCACGTCGAACCGGCCCGGCTGTTCAGCAAGTGCGGCAAGGTAGCCCTCGCGTTGCGTGCGCAGCAGTACCCGCTGATTCGGACGAAGTTGCCGGCGCAATCGCTCGAACCACGCAGGATCGTTTTCGACGGTGACAACCAGCGCCGCTCTGGCCGCCCAGAATCGGGAAGAATGCCCGCCTCCGAACTCGAAGATCGCGCGCTGCAGCAGGTCGAACTGCGAGAGATACTCGATTGCCGGATAGGTGTACCAGGGTAACGGCGCGCCGCCTGCATCCACCGGAGCGCCCTGGCGCATGCTTCGCCACTGCCCCTGGCGGAGTGCCAGAGTGCAAACATTCTGGCCGAATCGGGCCAGCGTCGGGCTTAGCCAGCGTAGCAGCCGTCCCAGCAGGTTCACCCGCTCACCTCGCGCCGAAAGCTCTGGCCGGATTGAGCGCGCGCAACATCATCAGGCCGGCAAAGCGCGTCCTCGCGTCCAGCAGGACCGCATAGGTGGCTACAAGCGCCGAAATCAGCGTCGCCCACGCAGCACCCTGGATGCCGTACCGGGGTATCAGCACGAGATTCAAGCCGATGTTGACTATCGCCCCAAGTGCCGTGCGATAAAAGGAAATCAGGGTCAGGTTCTCCGCGAGAAGATAGGTGCTGCTAGCGATTCCGAGAAACACGAAAACGCTGGCCCAGGCGTGAATCGCCAGCACTGCGGCCGATGCCGAGTATGGTTCTCCATAAAGCAGCCGGACGATGAAGACCGAGAACAGGCTGAGCGGCAGCGCGAGAGCGACCGCTCCCGCGGCCATCAGATCGAACAGCCGCTGCATCCGGTCACGGAAAAGCGGTTCGTTGGACGCCCTGATGGCTACGATCGCCGGCAGCACCGACGCAATGAGTGTGCCCGGCACGAAGTAAGTCGCTTCGGTGAGACGGGTTGCGGCCGAGTACAGGCCCACGGCACGGTCTCCCAGCATCCGGGCGATCATCACCTGGTCGATCTTCATGTAGATCGACACGGCGGCGCCGGCGAGAATCAGCGGCAGCGCCGGCCCGAGAAGCCGTTTCATCGTGCCCGGCGCGGCTCGCCATCGCTCGAAAGTCTGTCCGCTCAGGCGATAGGTCGCGGCCAAGGCAATACCGCCGAACAGGATTTCCAGCACGGCAACGGCGGCAAACGCCCTCACATCAGCGCCGTGGAGGATCAAACCCACCTTGACTGCGGCCATCAGCAAGAAGACCGAGGTCTTTGCCAGTACCGCGTAGCGGTTGCGCAGCTGGGACTGAAACCAAAGATCGAAAACGTCCAGCGCCTGAAACACCAGCCCGGCAGACACCACGACGACCAGCAGCTGAACCGTGGCATCGGCGGGACGAACAAGCGATACGCAGAGGACGGCAGCGGCAGCGGCCGCTGCGCCGCCCGCCAGCCGCAGCACGAATGCCGAAGCGAGCAGCGCCTGCTGGGTGTCGGGAGAACGAACCACCTCCCGGACCAGGATTCCATCCAGTCCGAGCTTCGAGAACACGCCGAACAGCGCGACCAGCGCAAAGGCAAAACTGTACTGACCGAAAGTCTCCGGCCCGAGGTAGCGGGCAAGCCAGACACCGACCAGCAGGCCTATGGCCAGACGCAATACCCGATCAGCCGAGAGCCAGGCGATGTTGCTGAGGATTTTCGAGAACAACGGGCGGGCGCGCAATCGCGCGCGCGCGCGCTCAAGCCAGGATTCAGGACTGGAAGCACCCAAAGGTCTCGCCTTTAGCGCCGTTTCGGTCGGATCCGAGCTGCGGCTCGCCGCCGCGCAGCGAACTGCTACAGCACGCGGTGCTGCGACTGCGCTGGCGAGCCAATCGAGGGTCGCGTGCCAAGGAAATCCGCATAAGACCTGGCGATGCCCTGCCCGAGGGGGGTGCTCGCGCGCCAGCCAAGTTGCAGCATTCGGCCCACGTCGAGAAGCTTGCGCGGAGTGCCATCGGGTTTCGACGTGTCGAAGCGCAGCATTCCACTGAAACCGACCACCTGAGCAACGCTCTCGGCCAGTTCACGGATCGTGACATCGGACCCGAATCCGATGTTGATCAGCGGCGGATAAGTCGATACTGCGGAGTAGAAGTCGGCGTCCGGCAGACGCATGAGCAGCAGACAGGCCTCCGCCATGTCGTCGCTGTACAGAAACTCCCGGCGCGGGGTGCCGCTGCCCCAGACTAAGACCTCGCGGCTGCCTCGCTCCTTGGCCTCCTGCATCTTGCGGATAAGCGCGGGCAGGACGTGCGCAGTCTGCAGGTCGTAGTTGTCGCCAGGGCCATAGAGGTTGGTAGGCATGACCGCCAGGAACTGGGTACCGTACTGGCGATTGTAGGCCGAGCACATCTCGACACCGGCGATCTTGGCAATGGCGTATGAGCGGTTGGTCGGCTCCAGCAGCCCGGTCAAGAGGTACTCTTCCTTCATTGGCTGCGGGCAATCGCGCGGATAGATGCAAGACGACCCGAGAAACAGCAGCCGCTTGACCCCTGAGCGCCAGGACTCGTGAATAACATTGGTCTGGATCGCGAGATTCTGCTGAATGAACTCGGCTGGAAAATCGCTGTTCGCGAGTATTCCCCCGACTCTGGCTGCGGCGAGCAGCACGTACTCGGGTTTCTCCCGCTCGAGGAAGCTGCGCACCGCGCGCTGATCGGTCAGGTCCAGCTCGGCGTGGGAGCGTGTGACCAGATGGCGGTAGCCCGCGGACCGGAGTCCGCGCATCAGGGCGGAGCCAACGAGGCCGCTGTGGCCGGCAACGTATATCCTGGAGTCGGCTTGCATGCTATTCGTGATAGTCGTACGCCGAAAAACCGTGCTTCTTCACCAGCTCGTCGCGCTCGGCGGATTTCAGGTCCTCGCGAACCATCTCCGCAACCAGTTCACGGAAGCCGACACGCGGGCTCCAGCGCAACCTCGATCTTGCCTTGGCTGCGTCGCCCAGCAAGGAGTCCACTTCCGCCGGCCGGAAATATCGCGGGTCCACCTGGACAATGCAGCGGCCATGATCGAAGCCTTTTTCCTGCGCGCCGGTGCCGCGCCATTCGACGGTCATGCCGAGTTCGGCCGCCGCTGCGCTGACGAAGTCCCGCACGCTATGCTGCTGACCGGTGGCGATCACGAAATCGTCCGGCACAGGCTGCTGCAACATCAACCACATCGCCTCGACGAAGTCTTTCGCATGGCCCCAATCGCGCTTGGCGCCGAGATTGCCAAGGAACAGGCAGTCTTGGAGCCCGAGCTTGATGCGCGCGAGCGCCCGGGTGATCTTGCGGGTGACGAACGTTTCGCCGCGAATGGGTGACTCGTGATTGAACAGGATGCCGTTGCAGGCGTACAGCCCGTACGCTTCCCGGTAGTTGACCGTGATCCAGTACCCGTATAGCTTCGCCACTCCGTACGGCGAACGCGGGTGGAAAGGCGTATTCTCGTTCTGCGGGGTTTCGCGCACCATGCCATAGAGTTCCGAAGTGGATGCCTGGTAAAAGCGGGTCTTCTTCTCCAGGCCCAGGATCCGGATCGCCTCCAGCACGCGCAAAGTTCCGAGGGCATCGGAGTTTGCGGTGTACTCCGGCTCTTCGAACGATACCGCGACGTGGCTTTGCGCGGCAAGGTTGTAGATCTCGTCCGGCTGCACCTGCTGGATAACGCGAGTGAGGCTCATCGAGTCGGTCATATCGCCGTAGTGCAGGATGAATCGGCGTTGAGATTCGTGCGGGTCCTGGTATAGATGGTCGATGCGGTCGGTGTTGAACAACGAGGTCCGCCGCTTGATGCCGTGAACCACATAATCTTTGGACAACAGCAGTTCGGCAAGGTAGGCGCCGTCCTGTCCGGTAATGCCGCTGATCAAGGCAACTTTGGCCATCGCACTGTCTGATTCAAGGTGTCGGTATACTCTGCCGCGGCGCTCCCGCAGACCGCATCCTGTTGCCAGTCGCAACAGCGGCGAGCGCATCGATTTCTTGAAGTCATGCTGGGCGCGATTCTAGCGCGGAAAGCACCGGAAAAACGCAGGCGACGAAATAACCAGGAACTAACTTGAGACTGTACCCGGTAGTTCTGTCCGGCGGTTCGGGCACACGGCTGTGGCCCCTGTCCAGAACTCTGCTCCCCAAGCAATTCCTGCCGCTGACCTCTGAGCGCAGCATGCTCCAGGACACCGTGCTGCGGCTGGACGGCCTCGACAACGCTGCCCCTCCGATTGTGGTGTGCGCCAGTGAGCATCGTTTCCTGGCAGCCGAGCAGATGAGCGAAATCGGCATGAAGCCGCTGTCCCAGATCCTGGAACCGGTCGGGCGAAACACTGCCCCAGCGGTTGCGGTGGCTGCGCTGGCACTGTCCTCAAGCGACCCGGAAGGAATCATGCTGGTTTTGCCGGCAGACCATCTCATCCGTGAACCAGCGCGCTTCCACGATGCTGTCGGCACAGCCGCGCTGCAGGCTGCCGGGGGCAAGCTGGTCACCTTCGGCATCGTGGCGCGTTCGCCGGAAACCGGCTACGGCTACATCGAACGCGGCGCGCTCCTGGCCCCCGGATGCTTCGCGGCAGCGCGCTTCGTCGAAAAGCCGGACGCGAGCAGGGCCAGGGAGTTCGTCGACTCGGGCCGGTTCTACTGGAACAGCGGCATGTTCGTATTTCGCGCCGACCGTTACCTCGAGGAGCTTTCGAGATTCCGGCCCGACATCCGCGACGCCTCTGCCCGAGCCTGGGACACCCGCAGCCAGGATCTCGACTTCTGCCGCCTGGGAGAGCAGGCCTTCCGGGGCTGCGCTGCCGAATCGATCGACTATGCGGTCATGGAGAAAACGACCGATGCCGTGGTGGTCGAAGCCGACATCGGCTGGAGCGACATCGGCTCCTGGTCCTCTTTGTGGCAGGCGTCTGCGCCCGATTGGCAAGGCAATGTCGCCAAGGGCGATGTGCACCTGGACGGCACACAGAACTCTTACGTTCGTGCCGAGAGCCGGCTGGTAGCTGCAATCGGCGTGGCCGACCTGGTCATCGTGGAAACAGCTGACGCAGTGCTGGTATCGAAAAAGGAACACGCGCAAAGGGTCAAGGACACAGTCGAGGCACTGAGATCGAAGCAGCGCGACGAGTATCTGGTGCACAAGCGGGTTTACCGGCCATGGGGCTATTACGAGGGCCTCGACCGGGGCGAGCGCTTCCAGGTCAAGCGCATCGTGGTAAAACCCGGACGCAAGCTGTCCCTGCAGATGCATCACCATCGCGCCGAGCACTGGATCGTCGTCTCGGGAACCGCAAAGGTCGTGCGCGGAGAAGAAACGCTGATGCTGTCGGAGAATCAGTCCACCTATATTCCGCTCGGAGTGAAGCATCGGCTGGAGAATATCGGCAAGGCCCCTTTGCACCTGATCGAGGTGCAGTCGGGCAGCTACCTCGGTGAGGACGACATCGTGCGCTTCGAAGACGACTACAAGAGGCAGGGATGAACTCACGGCCCGAGTCCCGAGGGTCTGGGCCGGGGTAAGTCGCCTGTGCAGCGGATCTTGCTCGTCAAGACGTCCTCGATGGGCGACGTCATTCACAACCTGCCGGTGGCGAGCGATTTATCGGTTCAATTCCCGCAGGCACAGATCGACTGGGTCGTCGAAGAGGCGTTCGCCGTGCTGCCACGGCTCCACGCCATGGTGAAGCAGATCTATTCGGTCGGTGTCCGCCGCTGGCGCGCAACACCTTTCTCGGCCGACACCTGGCGGGAGGCCGGGCAGTTCAGGCGACAGGTCGCGGCGCAGCCTTACGACGCCATCATCGACACCCAGGGGTTGATCAAGAGCGCGCTGCTGGTGGCATGTGCGCGGGGCCGGAAGTACGGCCTCGACTGGGCCAGCTCGCGGGAGCCGATCAACTGGTTCTACCATCGGACATTCTCGATCCCCTGGGATCGACACGCGGTCGAGCGCAACCGTGCACTCGCCGCCCAGGCGCTGGGCTACGAGCTCGGCAGCCCCGCTAACTACGCGATCGGCGTGCCTGCCTCCGCGCGGCAGGACCTGGTCAGCAAGGCAAGCGGGCTTCTCGAGCAGATAGGTCAGAGCGGCTATGCCGTTCTGTTGCACGCTACCAGCGCCGCGAAAAAGCTGTGGATGGAGCAGTCGTGGGCTGCGCTCGGCCGGCTGCTGCACTCGCGCGGAATTCTGAGCCTGTTGCCCTACGGCAGTCGCGAAGAGCAAGCGCGCAGCGAGCGGCTGGCGAACCGGATCCCGGGTGCCCTCGTGCCGCCGGCGCTGCCACTGGACGCGTTCGCCGCACTGCTCGCCGGCGCGGCTGTGGTGATCGGGGTGGATACAGGCCTGTCACACCTCGCAGCCGCTCTGGGAAGACCCACCGTCGGTATCTACTGCGCCACCGATCCCCGTGCCACCGGCCTGTACGGCGGTGCGCACGCTGTAAACCTCGGAGGTCCTGGAGATCCACCATCAGTCGACGAGGTCTTCGCCGCGGCAAACAGGCTTTGCTGACCGATGCGTCTGCTATACACGCTGGTGGCCTATCTGCTCATGCCCTGGGCAATGTTGCACCTTGCGCTTCGAGGGCGACGGCAGCCGGAATACCTGCGCCACATCGGCGAGCGATTCGGCTTCTACCCCGAGCGAGTTCGCGCGCCTGTCATCTGGATTCATGCGGTATCGGTCGGCGAGACGCGCGCCGCCGAGCCACTGATCAGATCGTTGCAGCGACGCCACGCCGACCGGCGGATTGTTCTGACCCATATGACGCCCACCGGCCGCGAGACAGCGCAGGCACTGTTCGGGGAATCGATCGAGAGCCGCTATCTGCCGTACGACCTGCCTGGCGCCGTGAACCGTTTTCTCGATCACTTCCGTCCCGCGATCGGAATCCTGATGGAAACTGAATTGTGGCCGAACCTGATCTGCGCCTGCGCCCGTCGCGGTGTCCCGGTCCACCTGGTCAATGCCAGGCTCTCGGAGCGCTCGGCAGCACGCTACCGGCGCTTCAGGGGATTGGCCTGGCCGATGCTCGCGGCGCTGTCGGGAATAGGCGCACAAACGCAGCGCGACGCGCAGCGGCTGCGGTCGATAGGCGCCTCGCGAATTGCGATCACCGGCAACATGAAGTTCGATCGCACCCCGCCGCCGGACCAGGTGCGACTCGGCGAGCAGCTGCGGAAGCTGTTCGGGGTGAATCGCCCGGTGTTCCTGGCCGCGAGCACCCGAGAGGGCGAAGAAGCGCTGCTCCTGGAGGCGCTGCCGATTCTTGGCGGAACCGACGTGTTGACCGTGCTGGTACCGCGCCACCCGCAGCGGTTCCGTGAAGTGGCCGGTCTGTTGAAATCCGGGAATCTGGCCTTCCAGCAGCGGAGCGAGAACAAGACCATTCGTCCAGACACCCGCGTTGTGCTGGGAGATTCGATGGGGGAGATGTTCGCCTACTATGCCGCTTGCGACGTCGCTTTCGTTGGCGGCAGCCTGCTGTCGCTCGGCGGCCAGAACCTGCTCGAGGCCTGCTCTGCCGGCAAACCGGTAATTGTCGGGCCGCACACTTTCAATTTCGAAGAAGCAACCGAAGAAGCCATCGAGGCCGGAGCCGCGTTGAAGGTGGTCGACGCCGCACAGGCGGTTACCGTCGCCCTTGAGCTCCTGCAGAACCCGTCGCGCGCAAGGACCATGGGCGAAGCCGGCCGGCGATTCATCGAAGCCCATCGCGGCGCCACCGAGCGGACGCTGACACTAATCGGCATGTGATGGCCGCTGCGCAAGCCCTGCGTTGGGATTTGCCTTGCCAAACACCGACGGTCTTGCGGCGGGGGACTGGAAAGCTTCTCGCGGAATTCAGCTTCCGAAAGGAGCAACCCGATCTCGTCGCCGGGACTACGCCTCGGTGACGATCGCGTTCACCTTGCGGTCGCCCGTTCCGGTTGGCAGGCTCGGCACCAACTGCATCGAGAAGGCGGCAGCAACCGTGAAACAGTCCGATCGCACCCTCGCGAGTACTCGATCATAGAAGCCTCCGCCGTAGCCCAGCCGCTGACAGTCCCGGGTGAAGGCGACTCCCGGCACGAGCATGAAGTCGATTTCGCCGAGATCGGCGATCGGGCAGCGGGCGGGGTCGGGCTCGGGTATTCCCCAGGTTCCCGCCGACAGATCCGCAGCCGGGTCGGTGACGAAGTGAAAGGCGAGGTCCCGCGCGGCGCGGTCGACACGAGGCAGCAGCAGGCGCTTGCCTCGCCGCAGCACATCCGCGACGAAGGTAGCGGTATCGAACTCGGAACCGAAGGAACAGTAGGCGCAAACTACCCGGGCGTCATGATATGACGAAAGCTCGATCAGGCGGCCCGCTATCACGGCACTTGCGGCACTGCGAGCGGCCCGGTCGGTGGCATCACGGGCCGCAAGCACTTGTTGGCGCAGCGCGCGCTTTGCGGACCTGAGCGCATCCTGCGAACCCGCGCCCGCTTGAGTCACTTGGAACAGTTCGCCTGCGGCCGGCTTGCAGCCTAGAAGACGAAACGCCCAGGCCGCTGCACATTCCTCAGGGGTGGAATGCTGGTCTCGAACAATCCGGCGGACTCGAAGGCGGTATCGGACACACGGGTAATCAGGGTGGCCGTCATGACCGGCTGATCGCCGATTACCGCGAGCAGTCGACCACCGATCGCAAGCTGCCTGCGCAAGGCATCGGGCAGAACAGGGACGGAGCCGGTCAGCAGTATCGCCTCGTAGGGCGCGTGGCTTGCCCAACCGTCGGCAGCGTCGCCGGCCTCGAGCCGGGCATTGGTGAGACCATGGCCGGCAAGCTTGCGGGCGGCGCTGTGGCTGAACTCCTCGATTCGCTCAACGCTGACCACCTGCCCGCAGAGATTCGCCAGCAGCGCAGTCACGTAGCCGCTGCCGGTACCCACTTCCAGAACATTGTCCGCCCTCGTCAGCGTCAGTTCCTGCAGCATGCGCGCCTCAAGCCTCGGCGCGAGCATCACTTCCCCATGACCGAGGGGAATTTCCATGTCGGCAAAGGCCAGAACTCGATACTGGGCCGGCACGAAATCCTCGCGCTTGACCGCGGCCAGCAGATCCAGAATTGTCTGGTCCAGCACTTCCCAGGTGCGGATCTGACTTTCGATCATGTTGGACCGTGCGTGCTCCACATCCATGGCTTCCCTGCGGAAATTTCCGGGGGTTGCAATTATCACACATAGGCTTTAGCTTTCAGCCTACCGCTGGGGGTCCTTCCGACGTGGATCGGGGGGTGAGAAAGACCCTTTGCACCTGTACGGATAATGCCGAGGCAGGGAAGCGCCGGTCGGTAAAGCGCTCCCTGCCCTGTTCTGGAGCGCGCCATGAACGCCAATCCCAAGTTTCTCGCCGCAACCGCCCACGTCGACGACGCAGCTGTCAAGCCGCTGCCCAACTCGCGGAAGGTCTACGTGTGCGGTTCGCGCCCGGACCTTCTCGTGCCGATGCGAGAGATCAGCCAGGCCGATACGCCGGGCATGTTCGGCGGCGAGAAGAACTCACCCGTCTATGTCTACGATTGCTCCGGGCCGTATACCGATCCCGCCGCCAGGATCGACATCCGCTCGGGGCTGGCACCGCTGCGGCATGGCTGGATCGAGGAGCGTGGCGACACCGATCTGCTCGCTGGCCCCTCGTCACGCTTCGGCGTCGAGCGCCTGAGCGATCCCGGGCTGGCCGACCTGCGTTTCAACCCCAAGCGCCCGCCGCGACGCGCGCAGCGGGGCCGGAACGTGTCGCAGATGCATTACGCACGACAGGGCGTGGTGACGCCGGAAATGGAGTTCGTCGCCATTCGCGAGAATCTGCGGCGCGAGGAATACGTTGCCCGACTCAAGACCGGCGGCAGAACCGGGGAAAAGATGCTCGAACTGCTGGTCGGGCAGCACCGCGGGGAGAGGTTCGGTGCGTCGATCCCGGAGGCGATAACGCCGGAGTTCGTACGTGCCGAAGTCGCGCGCGGCCGCGCCATCATCCCGGCCAATATCAACCACCCGGAATCCGAGCCGATGATCATCGGCCGCAACTTCCTGGTGAAGATCAACGCCAACATCGGCAACTCGGCTGTCTCCTCCGGCATCGCCGAGGAGGTCGAGAAGATGACCTGGGCGATCCGCTGGGGCGCGGACACGGTCATGGACCTTTCCACCGGCAAGCACATACACGAAACGCGCGAATGGATCATCCGCAACTCCCCCGTGCCGATCGGCACCGTGCCGATATACCAGGCGCTGGAGAAGGTTGACGGCAAGGCCGAAGACCTCACCTGGGAAGTGTTCCGCGACACCCTGATTGAGCAGGCCGAACAGGGTGTGGATTACTTCACCATTCACGCCGGCGTGCGGCTTGCGTATATCCCGATGACCGCGAAGCGCATGACCGGAATAGTCTCCCGCGGCGGCTCGATCATGGCCAAGTGGTGTCTCGCCCACCACAAGGAAAGCTTCCTGTACACGCACTTCGAGGACATCTGCGAGATCATGAAGGCCTACGACGTCTCTTTCTCTCTCGGGGACGGGCTGCGGCCGGGTTCGATCTACGACGCTAACGACGAGGCCCAGATTGCCGAACTAAGGACGCTGGGCGAACTGACCGACATCGCCTGGCGGCAGGATTGCCAGGTGATGATCGAGGGTCCCGGCCACGTGCCGATGCAACTCATCAAGGAGAACATGGACCTTCAGCTCGAATACTGCCGAGAGGCGCCGTTCTACACTCTGGGCCCGCTCACCACGGATATCGCACCGGGTTACGACCACATCACCAGCGCCATCGGCGCGGCGATGATCGCATGGTACGGTACCGCGATGCTGTGTTACGTGACCCCGAAAGAGCACCTGGGCCTGCCCGACAAGGATGACGTGAAGGACGGGATCGTGGCCTACAAGATCGCCGCCCACGCAGCCGACCTCGCCAAAGGCCACCCCGGCGCGCAGATCCGGGACAACGCGCTGTCCAAGGCGCGGTTCGAATTCCGCTGGGAGGACCAGTTCAACCTCGGACTCGACCCCGACAAGGCCAGGCAGTTCCACGACGAAACGCTGCCGCAGGACGGCGCCAAGCTCGCCCATTTCTGCTCGATGTGCGGGCCGCACTTCTGTTCGATGAAGATCACACAGGACGTGCGCGAGTACGCCCGGGCGCACGGCGTGAGCGAAGAGCGGGCGCTCGAAGCGGGAATGGCGGAGAAAGCCCGGGAGTTCGTGAGTTCGGGCGCCGAGATCTATCGCAAGGCTTGAAACCCCGAAACTCAGCATGGAAGCGGTGATCTGAGGGCTCACCGCTTATTTTTTGCGATCAAATGGACTCGGCGATACTGTTCAAAGCGGTGATCCTCGGAGTAGTGGAAGGCCTGACCGAGTTCCTTCCGATCTCCAGCACTGGTCACCTGATCCTGGTCGGTGACCTGCTCGAATTCAACGGCGACAAGGCGAAGACATTCCAGATCGCCATTCAATGTGGGGCGATACTGGCCGTGGTCTGGGAGTATCGCAGGCGTTTCGCCATGGTGGCCACCGGCCTGCCTCGCGATCCGGTCGCGCGGCGTTTCGTGCTGAACCTGGGCATTGCGTTCGTTCCGCTGGCTGTGCTCGGGCTGGTGTTCGGCGACATCATCAAGGCAACCCTGTTCAGGCCGGTCCCGGTGGCGATCGCCTTCATTGCCGGCGCCCTGGTGATCCTATGGGCCGAGCGCAGACGGCACGCAGTTCGAGTACACTCGGTCGACGACATGCAATGGACCGACGCCCTGAAGGTGGGAGTCGCTCAGGCCTTTGCGCTCATTCCCGGCGCCTCGCGCGCCGGCGCGACCATCATCGGTGGGATGTTGTTCGGGCTGTCGCGCACCGCCGCCACCGAGTTCTCGTTTTTCCTCGCAGTGCCGGTGCTGTTCGTCGCCTCGATCTATGAAATGCTAAAGCACCGCGATCTGTTCTCGGCGGACGACGTCGCCATGTTCGGCGCCGGGTTTGTTGCGGCCTTCGTGTCGGCGTTCCTGTGCGTGCGCTGGTTGCTGCGTTACATCAGCCGCCACGACTTCACGATTTTCGCCTGGTACCGGATCGCTTTCGGGGCGATCGTGCTCCTCACCGCCTTCACCGGGCTGGTCGACTGGACGGCAGCCTAACCACACTCGAAGCCCCCGGCGACCCCTCCCCTCAACCTTGAGTCCAGGGCAGGCCCGCGATCCGCCAGCCGCCGATGCTGTTGCGGTGGCCGTGTGAGTCCTTGTCGCCCTCGAATCCCTCGAGGACATTGAACGCTTGGCTGTAGCCGGCGGCGGCGGCGGCAACGGCGGCGGAATGGGAGCGCGCTCCGCTGCGGCAGATGAACATGACCGGCGCCTCCTTGTCGATCTGCGCTTCGAGTTCGCGCATGAAGTCCGGGTTCGGCCGCCCCTCCGGGTATGTCTGCCACTCGATCTCCACCGCTCCCGGGATTCGCCCCACGTACCTCCACTCGGCGCGCGTGCGCACATCCACAAGTCTGGCGGCAGGCACCTGCTGCAGCAGGTCATATGCTTCAGCGGGCAGCAACGCCCCAACATAGGGCAGATGCTGGGACGCAACGCGGTTTCTTGCTTTCTCAATAAGCTCTGATATACCTGACATATTTGTATCCTTGCCGATGTACCAGGGTGATTTTGCTTCTTTGTGAGGCGAAGGGAGTTTTGTCTTTCGTCTTTATGCACTATTCTCGGGCGGACCGAACGCGAACGCACCGTTACTGTGCGCCAAGACTCGCGCAAGACCCCAGAAAGAATAGCAAGTATTTGATGTAAGAAGTATTTCTATTGGGCACGTTTCATGCAGAGCGGCTTGTTCGCTTGTTTTTCCAACTAACAGTCAGTCCATTCCTTAGGAGAAGAAGATGGCTTCGGCAGCCGAAGTTCTGAAAATGATCAAGGACAATGACGTGAAGTTCGTCGATCTGCGGTTCACGGACACCCGCGGGAAAGAGCAGCACGTTACGGTCCCGGCTAAACAGTTCACCACCTCCAAGTTCGAGGACGGCCATGCCTTCGATGGATCGTCAATCGCCGGCTGGAAGGGAATCCAGGCCTCCGACATGCTGCTCATGCCGGATCCGGACAGCGCCAGGATGGATCCTTTCAGCGACGAGCCGCAACTCGACATCACTTGCGATGTGATTGAACCGTCGGACGGCAAGGGCTACGACCGCGACCCGCGCTCGATCGCCAAACGTGCCGAAGCGTATCTCAAGTCAACCGCTATCGGTGACACCGCCTACTTCGGTCCCGAACCTGAGTTCTTCATCTTCGACAGCGTGACTTGGAACGTGGACATGTCCGGCTGCTTCGTGAAGATCGGCTCGGAGGAGGCGCCCTGGTCTTCAGGGACCGAGTTCGAAGGAGGCAACATGGCGCACCGGGCGCCGGTCAAGGGCGGTTACTTTCCCGTGCCGCCGGTTGATTCGCTCCAGGACATCCGTAACGCGATTTCGCTGGCGCTCGAGTCGCAAGGCGTTGAGGTCGAGGTGCACCACCACGAGGTTGCGGCCGCGGGGCAGAACGAGATCGGGACGAAATTCAACAGCCTGGTCAAGCGCGCCGACTGGATGCAGATTCTCAAGTACACGATCTGGAATGTCTCGGCTTCCTACGGCAAGACCGCGACCTTCATGCCCAAACCCATCGTCGGTGACAACGGATCCGGCATGCATGTGCATCAGTCAATCTGGAAGGGCGGCCAGAACCTGTTCGCCGGCAACGGTTACGCCGGCCTGTCGGAACTGGCGCTGTACTACATCGGCGGCATCATCAAGCACGCGCGCGCGCTCAACGCCATCACCAACCCCGGTACCAACTCATACAAGCGTCTTGTGCCGGGTTTCGAGGCCCCGATCAACCTCGCCTATTCGGCGCGCAACCGCTCTGCAGCTTGCCGTATTCCCTATGTGAGCAATCCGAAAGGTCGGCGAGTCGAAGTGCGTTTCCCGGATCCCATCGCGAATCCCTACCTCGCTTTCGCTGCGATGATGATGGCCGGGCTTGACGGCGTGCAGAATAAGATCCACCCGGGCGACCCGATAGACAAGAATCTGTACGACCTGCCGCCGGAAGAGGCCAAGAAAGTCCCGCATCCCTGCGCTTCGCTCGACGAGGCGCTTGAGGCTCTGGCCGGGGACCACGGCTTTCTGACCAAGGGCGGAGTGTTCTCCGACGACATGATCGAAGCTTATATCGATCTCAAGATGGAAGAGGTCACGCGCTTCCGCATGACCACGCATCCGGTCGAGTTCGACATGTACTACAGCTCGTGAGGCGCGGCGGGTCCGCGGAAAAGGGCGGGCCTCCCCGCCCTTTTTTGTCCCCTGGGGAGGGCGCCGCAAACCCATTTCGGATTGATCGCGGATATCAGCTGCCTTAGACTCCCGTGACCTCATCTACACAGCCGATCGCGCTCGCACCGGGGCGCGAAGCAGCGAATGAATCGAACTCTGCTCTGCACGAGCGCGCTCGCGGGATGCCTCCTGTCTGCCGGTCCGGCGCCGGCCGAGGTCTGTGTCTATGCCGACAGCGAGGGTCGCCTGACGTACTCCAACGTCGCCGAGGCGCCGCCGAAGGGCTCGAAGAAACTTCGCTGCTTCAAGGAGGCGGTCCAGGCGCAGCCCGAAGGGGCCGCCAGGCCGGCGCGGGCCCAGGGCGGCAACTTCCCGAAAGTCGACGAGCAGATGCAGAAACGCCGGGACGAAGAACGCAGGCGCATTCTCGAGGAGGAATTGGCCGCGGAGCAGCGACAAGCGGAAGCGGCGCGCAAGGAACTCGTGGCTCAGGAGTCCACTCGCTACGGAGACGAACAGAACTACCAGCGCTTTGCCGATCGCGTTCAGCCGTACCGAGACAAGGTCTCGACTCACGAACGCAACATCGAGGCGCTGCGCCAGGAACTGTCCAACATGAAGTAGGCAGCGGGCTCTGGCGCCTTTCATCCGCGCCGCCCGCAGCCTTGCTTGGCCGGTGGAGGGCGGGTTCGCGATGAAACCGCTGTCGTTTCCTGGCATGGACGCGCTCTCCACCGCGGTCGTCCTGCTGGACGATCAGCGCCGCGTGCGTTACGTGAACTCCGCCGCGGAGAATCTCTTCGCCGTGAGCGCAAAGGCCATCGTCGGCGCCACGCTCGGCCGGATGTTCGGCGATCCTGAGCCGGTCTCCGGGGTCGTCGACTACGCCGCGGAGCACAAGCGCAGCTATACCAAGCACGAGGTCGTTCTTTCGGTCAACGGCGCCAGTCAGCTCGCGCTGTCGTGCACCGTAACACCGGTGGAAGTCCTGGACGTGTGGGGCTACCTGGTCGAGTTTGGCGCGCTGAACCAGCAACTGCGCATCGCGCGCGAGGAGCGTCTGCTGGACCAGAGCGCGCGCAATCGCGAACTGATCCGCAATCTGGCCCACGAGATCAAGAACCCACTGGGTGCGCTGCGCGGCGCTGCGCAACTCCTCGATCGCGAACTCGATCGCCCGGAGTTGCACGAGTACACCCAGGTAATCATGAAGGAAGCGGATCGCTTGCAGGCGCTCATGGATCGCCTGCTCACCCCGCATCGGTTGCCGCAGTTCGTGCAGTTCAACATCCACGAAGCGCTCGAACGGGTGCGCAGCCTGCTGCTCGCCGAGTTCCCGAACGGCATCGGCATCCGGCGCGACTACGACGTCAGCCTGCCGCCTCTGTTTGCGGACCGCGAGCAGATCATCCAGACGTTGCTCAACATCGGGCGCAACGCCGCCCAGGCATTGCGCGGCAGCGGCGAGATTGTCCTGCGCTCGCGTGTAGCACGCAGGGTCACACTCGCCAAGCGGCTGTACCGGCTCGCCGTGGTGGTCCAGATCGTCGACAACGGCCCGGGCATCCCCGAAGAGCTCAAGGACAAGGTCTTCTTTCCCCTTGTCTCCGGCCGGGAGGGCGGCACCGGGCTGGGATTGACTCTGGCGCAGACCTTCGTAAGCCAGCACCACGGCACGATCGAGCTTGAAAGCAGGCCCGGCAGTACATGCTTCTCGGTGCTGCTGCCCATCGAGGAAGCGCGGACTGCCACCACGACTTCGAACTGAGGATCACGCAAGCATGAAACCCGTTTGGATCATAGACGACGACCGCTCCATCCGCTGGGTGTTCGAGAAAGCTCTCACGCGGGAAGGGATTCCGTTCAAGGTTTTCTCCTCCGCCCAGGAGTCACTCGCCTCGCTCGAATCGTCCACCCCGCAGGTGGTGGTGAGCGACATTCGCATGCCCGGTGGCTCCGGACTCGATCTGTTGCAGAACATGAAGGAGCGCCATCCGAGCGTGCCGGTAATCATCATGACCGCGTACTCCGATCTGGAAAGCGCGGTTGCGGCTTTTCAGGGAGGGGCTTTCGAGTACCTGCCGAAACCTTTCGACGTCGACCAGGCGATCGATCTGATCCGTCGGGCGATGGACGAGAGCCTGCGCCAGGACGAAGCGACGGAGCCGCCCACCGAATCTCCCGAGATACTCGGGCAGGCGCCTTCGATGCAGGAGGTGTTCCGGGCGATCGGCCGGCTGACCCAGTCGCACGCGACCGTTCTCATCAATGGTGAATCCGGCACCGGAAAGGAGTTGGTGGCAAGGGCTCTGCATCGTCACAGCCCGCGCGCCTCTCGCCCGTTCATTGCGATCAATACTGCGGCGATACCCAAGGACCTACTGGAGTCGGAACTGTTCGGTCACGAGCGTGGGGCGTTTACTGGCGCTCAAGCCATGCGCCGCGGCCGTTTCGAGCAGGCCGAGGGCGGCACTTTGTTCCTGGACGAGATAGGCGACATGCCGGCTGACCTGCAGACGCGATTGCTGCGGGTGCTGTCGGACGCCCATTTCTACCGGGTCGGCGGCCACCAGCCGATCAAGGCAAACGTGCGCATCATCGCCGCCACCCACCAGGACCTGGAGGCCCGCGTCCGACAAGGGCTGTTCCGGGAAGACTTGTTCCATCGATTGAACGTCATCCGGCTGCGCATGCCGCCCTTGCGGGAGCGCCGGGAAGACGTCCCGTTGCTGGCAAAGTATTTCCTGCAGAAGAGTGCGCACGATCTAAGCGTGGAATCCAAGCGGCTCACCGACAACTCGATGAAGTACCTGACGTCGATCGACTGGCCCGGCAATGTGCGGCAGCTGGAGAACCTGTGCCACTGGGTGACCGTGATGGCCCCCGGGATCAACGTCGACGTGAAGGACCTTCCGCCTGAGTTGCGCGGGGAGCAGGCGCCATCGCCAGCCGACACCTGGGTGGCGGCGCTGGAGCGCGAAGCCGAGCAGCTGCTCAAGCGCGGGCAAAGCGCGATACTCGACGAGCTGACCCGTAAGTTTGAAAAGGCGCTGATTACTCGCGCCCTATCTCACACCGGCGGACGCCGTATCGAGGCGTCTCAACTCCTCGGAATGGGGCGCAATACTCTCACCCGGAAGATCCAGGAACTGGGCCTGGATGAAGAACTGGAAAAAGAAAAATAGGGTTCCATCGCCGAGGCACGAAGGTGGCCACCGATCCCGGTACCCTCCGCGACAGGTAAGAGCCCGGCGTGGCGCTCTCACCTCGTGTGCAGGCTTCAGCGCAGCTCGGCGATCACCGGGGCATGATCGGACGGGCGTTCCGCTGCTCGCATCTCCCGGTCGATTCGCACCGCCTTGCATCGCCCCGCAAGTGACTGCGAGAGCAGAATATGATCGATCCGCAGCCCCATCCCCCGCTTGAACGCATTCAACCGGTAATCCCACCAGGTAAAGAGCCTGTCGCCTTGTTCTACAAGGCGCAGAGCGTCTAGTAATCCGATGCCAAGCAGCGTGCGAAAAGCCTGCCGCTCCGCCTGGCTGAAGAGCACCTGTCCTTCCCAGGCCCCGGGATCGTAGACATCCCTCTCCTCCGGCGCGATGTTGAAGTCCCCGAGTACGGCGAGCGATTGGTGGCGCGCCAGCTCGGCATCCAGCCACGCGGTAAATGCGCCAAGCCATTCGAGTTTGTACCTGTACTTGTCTGAATCGACGGCTTGGCCGTTGGGAACATAGGCACAGACGATTCGCACTCCATCCACAGAAGCGGAGATGACACGCTGCTGCGGGTCCGAGTACCCGGAAATGCCGACAAGCGCTCCGGTAAGCGGTGTCCGGGAGAGGATAGCCACGCCGTTGTAGGTTTTCTGTCCAGCATGGATCGCCTCGTAGCCCGCGGCGCGGACTTCCTGCTCGGGAAACTTGGGGGTCTCGAGCTTGGTCTCCTGCAGACAGACCGCATCCGGCCGTTCGCGCTCCAGCCAAGAGAGCAGCTGCGGCAGCCTGACCTTGAGCGAGTTGATGTTCCAGGTTGCGAGCTTCACCCCTCGTTCTCAGGTTGGGTATCCGCGACGGGCGGCTCGGGAGGGGGAGCCGGCTTCGGCGGCGGCGGTTTGTTGGGTGTGACCTTGACCAGGGCGGACTTCGGATATCCGGCCGCGTCGAGTGCCCGGTTCCACGCCCCCTCCTCGAAACCGCGCAGCACCTGCTTGCCGACGCGCAATACCGGCACCTCGACACTGCCGCCGGTGAGCTCCTTCAATTCTTCCTGCGCCGTCGGATCGGTCGCATCGAACTCGGTGTGCGGGACCCCGCGTTTCGCCAGCAGCTGCCGGGCCTTGGTGCAACCGCCGCCACACTCCGAGTTGAACAGCGTCACCGGGAACTTGCTGGCCGCCTGCTGCAGTTCATACGGAAGCACCGGCGGTGCGCCTGGTTTGGTGGACAGGCGCTTGCGCTCGATGCTCCTGGCGGAAGGCGGCGGCGGGGTATCGCTATAGTGAACCTTGCCGTCGGCGTCCACCCAGCGATACGTCTGGGCCTGTCCGGCCAGCGGCAGCAACCACACGAGTACCAGCAGCAACGCTCTATTCGCGACCATCGCTTTCCTCCTCACGCCGCCTCAGGCGGCTTCCAGCATTCCATTGTGGCGCAGTAGCGCATCGATCCGCGGCTGTCGACCGCGGAACGCCACGAACGATTCCAGAGCAGGTCGGCTGCCGCCCTTTGCGAGAATCTCTTCACGGAACCGGTTGCCGATCTCCGGGCTGAGGACGCCGTTCTCCTCGAACAGGCTGTAGGCGTCTGCGGACAGCACCTCGGCCCACTTGTAGCTGTAGTAACCGGCGGCATATCCGCCTCCGAATATATGCGAGAAGCTCATCGGGAATCGGTTGTAGGGTGGCGGAACCACGACCGCGACTTCCTTACGGACGCGATCCAAGAGGCCGAGCAGCGAATCGCCGGCGTCGGGGTCGAAGTCGTAGTGCAGATGCATGTCGAACAGCGCAAACTCGAGCTGCCTTACCGTCTGCATTCCACTCTGGAAATTCTTCGCCGCCAGCATCCGCTCGAAGAGCGGTCTCGATAGGCTTGCGGCACTGTCGGCGTGACGCGTCATGCCGGCCAGCACCTCCCACTCCCAGCAGAAGTTCTCCATGAACTGGCTGGGAAGCTCGACCGCGTCCCATTCCACGCCATTTATTCCGGCGACACCGATCACATCGACGCGTGTCAGGAGGTGATGCAGGCCGTGGCCGAACTCGTGAAACAGGGTAATTACCTCGTCGTGGGTCAGCAGCGCGGGCTTGCCGCCAACCGGCCGCGAGAAGTTGCAGTTGAGGTAGGCGACCGGCGTCTGCAGCCGCTCGCCCTTGCGCCTTCGGGTGATCGCATCGTCCATCCACGCGCCTCCGCGCTTCGAAGGGCGGGTGTACAAGTCAACATAGAACTGACCCACGAGGCTGCCATCCCGGTCTCGAATCGAATAGAACTTGACGTCCTCGTGCCAGCGCGGCGCCTGGTCGGTCGAAATCGACACTCCGTACAGAGTCCTAACGACGCGGAACATTCCTGAGAGCACCACGTCCTCCGGAAAGTACTGCTTCACCTCCTGGTCGGAAAAGGCATACCGCTCCTGGCGCAGCTTTTCCGATGCGAAGGCGATGTCCCAGGCCTGTAACTGCTCGAGCCCGAGGCTCCTTCGGGAGAAAGCTTGCAATTCGTCGAGGTCACGCTGCGCGAAGGGTCTGGCCCTTACAGCCAGTTCGCGCAGGAATGACAGCACCTGTTCAGGCGAATCGGCCATCTTCGGTTGGAGCGAGACCTCGGCGAAGTTCCCGAAACCAAGGAGTCGGGCCTGCTTACGGCGCAGCCGAAGGATCTCGAGAACGATGGTGCTGTTGTCCAGATCCGGTTTACCGAATTCCGAAGCCCGAGTGGCGTAGGCCCGATAGAAGCCCTCGCGCAGCTCCCGGTCCTGAGCGTACTGCATGATCGGCATGTAGGAAGGAGCATGCAGAGTGAACTTCCAGCCGGTCTTCCCCGCCTCCGCAGCGGCGTACTTCGCGGCCTCGAGGACATCCTCCGGCATCCCCTCAAGACGGGACCGCTCCTCGATTACCAACTCGAAGGCGTTGGTGGCATCCAGAACGTTGTCGTTGAAGCGCGAGGATAGCTCCGCCAGCCGCTCGGCGTTGCTCCTGAAGCTGTCCTTATCCTCCTCTCCGAGTTCTGCCCCGCCGAGCCGGAAATCGCGCAACTCGTTCTCTATCACCCGACGCTGGGCGGGGGTGAACGCAGAGAACGACGAGGACTGTCGCATCGCCCGGTATTTGCGGTAGAGGCGTTCGTTCTGGGCCAGCTCGGTGAAGAACTGGGTCACTCGCGGCAGGTTGGCGTTGTATGCCTCGCGCAGCGGCGGGCTGTTCATTACCGCGTTCAGGTGAGCGACCTGACCCCAGGCCCGCCGCAGCCGCTCGATAGAATCGTCCAGGGGCGTGACGAAATTATCCCAGTCGGGCCGAGCAGTCCCTGAGGTCACCTCCTCCACGATCTCACGCGCTTGCGCGAGCAAGGCAGCGATCGCGGGAGTCACATGCTCAGGCCTGAAGTCGGGAAATCGCGGCAGCCCGGAGAAATCAAGCAGCGGGTTCATGGAGTCAGGAAGCATTCTTGGACGCGGAGGACGTAGAGAAATCCAGAGAGGGCGAGAAACTTCTGAGGGTGAGAGCGAGCCCAGCGCAGAAGAGTTCGACAGGACCTGGTTCTCGAATGCCCCTTTTCTTGCTCTTGCCCAGCCTCGAGTCGTTCATGGATTAAAGTAACTTGTCTATCTTACTCACGCCCGAATTCGAACACGATGTTGCCGTCGACCAGCGTATAGCGGACCCGTCCCGGGACTTCCAGACCGGAGAACGGCGTGTTCTTGCCCTGACTGCGCAGCTGGCCAGGCGACACCCGCCAATCGGCTTCAGGGTCGAACAGACACAAGTCAGCTTCCAGCCCGATCTCGATCCGGCCGGCCTTTACGCCGAGGATCCGCGCAGGGTCCGAGGTTACCCGTCGCAGCGCACCCGTCAGCGGCTGCTTCGTCTCCCGCGCCCATTTCAGGGTGAGCGACAGCAGCAACTCGATGCCGGTGGCGCCCGGTTCGGACTCCCCGAAAGGCAGCTGCTTCGCATCATCGTCTACCGGACAGTGGTCAGAGCAGATGACATCGATCGTTCCATCGGCGAGGCCCTGGCGCAGCGCTTCGCGGTCGCGCTGACTGCGCAGGGGCGGTATCAGGTGGCAGTCGGAATCGAAGTAGCCGATGTCCATCTCGGACAGATGCACATGGTTCAGAGACACGTCACAGCTCACCGGCAATCGCATCGCCTTGGCTTGCCGCACCATCTCGACGCCGTCTGCGCTCGAGATCCGGCACAGATGCACCCGGGCGCCGGTCTGGCGCACCAGCAGCAGGATGGTAGACAGCGCCACTGTCTCGGCGGTCACCGGCACGGGCGCCAGGCCGAGCCGGGTGGCAACCTGGCCATCGTGCGCGACCCCGCCCTGCGACAGGTGCGGATCCTGGGGGCGAAGCCAGACCGGATAGGCAAAAGTCGCGGCATATTGCAACGCTCGCTCCAGCACCTGGGTGTCAACAAGCGGCGCGTCGGCCTGTGAAAACGCCACGCACCCAGCGTCCACCAGTTGCGCCATCTCGGTCAGCCGTTGACCCTTTAGTCCCTGGGTCAGCGCGCCGATGGGATAAACCCTCGCTCGGTTCAGTATGCGCGCGCGGTACTTGAGCATCTCGACCAGTCCAGGCTCGTCAAGGGGAGGATCGGTATCCGGCGGGCAGGCCAGGCTGGTCACACCGCCGGCGAGCGCCGCCGCCATCTCGCTATCCAGCGTGGCCTTGTACTCCTGGCCCGGTTCGCGCAAACGGGCCGACAGGTCGACCAGTCCCGGGCAGACCACAAGCCCCTTGGCGTCGATCGTGTGGCCGGCATCGAAAGCCGGTGGCGTCTTGCCGATCGCCGCAATCCTGCCCTCTGCGATAAACAGGTCCTCCACCTTGTCCGACCCGCTCTGCGGGTCGATCACCCTGCCTCCCCTGATGTGGATTCTCATCTGGAGCAGATCCACCACAGTGGCGCCCGCTTCACCCCGGTGCCCGGATATCCTGCTGCCGAAGGAGCCGGCTGCAGGTAACACGCTGATTGCCTCCCCCGCCCAAGGTCTGCACGCAACCGCCCGGTCAGCGAACCCTCCCCGCCCGCAAGCAGGCGGAGAGGGTGATCACGAACATGCCAGCGTATCCTCGCGTCGTCCATATCCAGTTACCAGCCCTCTCTGCGGCTTGCTGAAGAGGGTGGTGAGGTGTTTTTTTGCGCGCCTCTGTCTCTGAGTGCTTCAGCTGCCGCCGGCTAGAATCGACATGACCGCCATTCGCACAGCGATTCCGAAGGTGACCTGCGGCAGGATCACCGACTGGCCGCCGTCGGCAACGCTGGAATCGATCTCCACCCCGCGGTTCATGGGACCGGGATGCATCACGATCGCGTCCGGGCTGGCCAGCGCAAGCTTGTCGGCGGTAAGGCCCCAGGACTTGAAGAACTCCTGCGCGCTGGGCAGAAGGGCGCCGTTCATGCGCTCGTTCTGCAGTCGCAGCATCATCACCACGTCCACCTCCTTGAGCCCGGCTGTCATGTCGTGAAACACTCGCACACCCAACTCGGCAACGTGGCTGGGCAGCAGCGTTCGCGGGCCGATCACCCGTACTTCGGGCACGCCGAGCGTGGTCAGGGCATGAATCTGGGAGCGCGCAACACGGGAGTGCAGCACGTCACCCACGATCGCGACGCGCAGGCGCGAAAAGTCGCTCTTGTAGTGCCTGATCGTGAACATGTCGAGCAGGGCCTGGGTGGGGTGAGCATGACGGCCGTCCCCGGCGTTGATGACATGAATGTTGGGCGCGACATGGCGCGCAATGAGATGTGCGGCGCCGCTTTGCATGTGGCGCACCACGAACATGTCGGCCTGCATTGCCGACAGGTTGGCGACGGTATCCAGAAGCGTCTCGCCCTTGGTCTGCGAGGAAGTCGACACGCTCAGGTTTATCACGTCGGCGGACAGGCGCTTCGCTGCTATCTCGAACGTGGTGCGAGTGCGGGTGCTGGGTTCGAAGAACAGGTTGAACACTGACTTGCCGCGCAGCAACGGCACCTTTTTCACGTCGCGCTCGGTGACCGACACGAAGGACCCGGCCGTGTCGAGTATGTGCAGCAGAACCTCTCGCGGCAGGCCGTCGATGGTCAACAGGTGGCGAAGCTCGCCTTTTTCGTCGAGTTGCGGGCTGGCGGCCATGTCAGGTTTTGCGCTCGATCTGCAGACTCAACCTGCCGTCTTCGGCTTGCTTGAGCAGTATTTGCTCGTCATCGGCCACAACGACGTTGGCGCCGACGAACTGCGGCTCGATCGGCAGCTGCCTGCCGCCGCGATCGACCAGCGCGGCCAGCCGGACACGCCCCGGTCGCCCATAGTCGAACAGTTCGTTCAGGGCGGCACGGATCGTGCGGCCAGTGTAGAGTACGTCGTCCACCAGCACGATGTCGCAATCGGCGACATCGAAGCGGATATCCGAGGGCTTCACGTTCGAGCTCAGGCCCCGACGACTGTAGTCGTCGCGGTAGAAGGCGATATCGATCGTGCCGAGCGGCACCTTCACGCCAAGCGCGTCGTGCAGGCGCTTCGCCACCCAGACTCCTCCGGTGTAAATGCCGATCAGGGCTGTGCGCGGCGTCACCGCCGGGCGTAACTGGTCCGCGAGCGCTTGCAACAGGCTCTCGGCATCAGGCACGGGTTCTTTCACTTTCGAAATAGGCCTGGAGTATCGCGCTTGCGGCAAACGCGTCGAGATGGGGTTTCTGGGCGCGGCCACGGATCCCTGCGTCGCGAAGCCGTGTGGCGGCCTCAAAGGACGTCAGGCGCTCATCAACCATATGGACCGGAAGGCCGAAACGCGCGGCAAGCTGGCGCGAGAACCTGCGCACCGCAGCGCCGAGCGGGTGAACTCGACCGTCGTCGTGGCCCGGCATCCCGACCACGAAGATCGAGGGCCGCCACTCAGCCACCAACTCCGCTACCTGGGCCCAAGGCTCCGCGCCGGGTCCTGCTTCGATCACGATCAACGGGTGGGCTATCCCCAGGGCAGCATCGCCGACGGCGACGCCGATTCGCCTTTGCCCGAAGTCGAATGCAAGAACGGTACTGACTGTCGTGTGTCGCGTGTTGTGTGTGTTGTGCGGAGGCAGGATCCTGTTGCCTTGCATTCTCAGTCCCCGCCATCAGCGCCGGTGAAACTACGCATGCCCGGCTTCCTCAGACAGGCTGGCGGGATCGATACCCAGCAGGTCCATCGCTGCACCTAGCCGCTCCGCGGGCGAAAGTTCGAATATCACCGACGACTTGGCCTGCACGGTGAGCCAGGCGTTCTGCTTCAGCTCCTGCTCGAGTTGCCCAGGCGCCCAGCCGGCGTAGCCCAGCGAAACGAGCACGTCGCCCGCTGCTGGACCTTCGCCGTGGCTCATGGCCTGGAGGATGTCCTTGGACGTTGTAAGACCGACCTCGCCATTGACCGCCAGGGTCGACTGCCAGCCACCGACCGGCCGGTGAAGAACGAAGCCGCGATCGACCTGCACAGGTCCGCCAAAATAGACCGGCAGGCTGGCCAGGTCGGTCTTGCTCAGCGGAATCTCGACCTGCTCGAACAAAGTCCCGAGTGTCATGTCAGTAGGGCGGTTGACGACTACCCCGAGCGCGCCCTGTTCGTTGTGCTCACAGATGAAGGCGAGCGATTTGGCGAAGTAGGGGTCGACCATGTTGGGCATGGCGATAAGGAAGTGGTTGGTCAGGTTGACACTTTGCATGCGCTCACCTGCCCCCATTTTATCTCTCGGCGGGGTTCCCACCAAGTCGCCCGGAAAGCGGTGAACGCGCCCGTATAATGCGTGCCACTTTCGCACCCGCAGGCATGGAGCGGCACCCTCTGGCTACCGAACAAGAACTGTCGACCTTTCTTTCCGCGGTCGAGCGCCGGGCGTTCAAGCAGGCAGCGTTCGCGGTACGCGACCAGCACGCGGCAATGGACATCGTGCAGGATGCCATGCTGAAGCTGGTGGAGAAGTACTCGCAGCGTCCGCCCTCCGAACTGCCGCCGCTGTTCCAGCGTATTCTCCAGAACACGATTCGGGACTACTATCGCAGGCAGAAGGTGCGCTCCACGTGGATGACCTTGTTCTCTTCTTTCAGGCCGCAGGAAGAGAACGAGGACTATGATCCGCTCGAAACCATGCAGATCGAGGCAGGCCGCTCCGACGGACCGCTGGAGCGACTGGAACGAAGCCAGATTGCGCTGTTCGTCGAGCAGGCTCTGCAGGCCCTGCCGCCACGTCAACGGCAGGCGTTCGTACTACGTTACTGGGAAGAGTTGGACGTGGCGGAAACCGCAAGAGCGATGGGTTGTTCGGAAGGCAGCGTGAAAACACATTGCTCCCGCGCCACCCATGCCATCGCGGCCTTCCTGACAAGCAGAGGCATCGAGCTATGAATCAAGACGATCTCGCCGGGCGGATCGTGCAACACCTGAATGCCCGCCTGGATGACATCCCGGCGCCGGTGGTCTATCGCCTGCAAGCCGCCCGGCACGAGGCGCTTGGACGCGCGCGTGCAGCCCAGGCCGGCCGGGGCTCGCTGCTGGGCTGGCTCCGGTACTGGGTACTCGCCCACGGCAGCGCCGCGCGAGTCGGCGTGCCCGCAGTCTTCCTGGCAGCGGCGGCGGCGGGCCTGCTCTACTGGCAGGTCGCAAGCCATCAGGAAGGCATCGACGTGGACACGGCGTTGCTCGCGGACGAGTTGCCGATACACGCCTACACCGATCCGGGATTCGACGCGTGGCTCCAGCATTCGTCGTACGAGCAGCAGTAACCACGTGTTTCGCGCTTCTCGGCGCATGCTCCGATGCCCTGGCGCAGTCAGCGCCGCGGTGGACCGAACTCAGCATCGAGCAGCGGCAGATCCTGGCGCCGCTGGAGAATGAGTGGGACAGCCTCGACGCCGAACGGCGCGAGCGCTGGCTCGGCCTCGCGGCACGCTACGCCGATCTGCCTCCCGAACGGCAGCAGCGTGTTCAGCAGCGCATGCGCCAGTGGACCTCTCTCAGCCATGAAGAGCGGGAGCAGGCGAGGGAGCGGTATCGAAAGCTGCGGGAACTCACCCCGGAGCAGCGCGATGCTTTGCGCGGACGCTGGGAGGAGTACCAGCAACTGAGCGAAGAGGAGCGCCGCGAGTTTCGCGATCGACGGCGCAATCGGGGCAGCGCGGAACCCAAGAACTGAGAGTGGCGGTGGGAGTATGCAGGCGGTGCGCCAGGTTGGCCGGACTCTGGCCGCGATTGGCGAGCCTGGTCTACGATGCGATTCTGCTCTTCGGGGTCGTGTTCATTTCGACGTATCTGTTTGTTGCGCTGGCGCGCGACGCAGAGCATGGCCTGCTGCGGTTCGTCTTCCAGATGTATCTGATCGCTATCTGCGGTACCTACTTCGTTTTCTGCTGGACCAGAAGCGGGCAGACCCTGGCGATGAAGACCTGGCATCTGCGCTTGCAAACGGTCGGCGGGGGCCTGCTGCCCCCGGAGCGCGCCCTTGTGCGCTACCTGCTGGCCATCCCCAGCGTGGGCCTGGGCCTGGGGCTTCTGTGGGCCTTGGTCGATCCCGACAGGCAGTTTCTTCATGACCGCCTGGCCGGCACGCGGATAGTGCGCGCCGAGACAATCCTCTAGGCTCTAGGAAGTCTAGTCCTTGCTTGTTGTTTCTGCCCCTTTTCTGTTCTCCCTTTCGCCTCGCGCCTCGTACCTGGAGCCTCGCGTGTGCTTCTGGTACGCCTATCTTTTCTCCGCTTTCCACATCATCCACAGCGCCGCGGCGAGAAACGCTACCGTGGGCACGACCGCGCTGAACAACGCCGGCCAGGCGTTCAGCATGCCGAGGTGTCCGAACAGCCTGTTGGCGAGGTGAAACCCCAGCCCCAGCATGATCCCGGTGAAGATCTTTGCGCTCACACCGCCTTCGCGTACCTGGAAACTGGCAAACGGCAGCGCGAGCACCATCATGACCAGCACCGCGAACGGGTAAGTGATCTTCTGCCACAGCGCGATCTCATAACGGGAAGTGTCCTGCCTGTTCTCGCGCAGGTGCTGCACGTAGAAGAAAAGCTCCCAGAGCGACATCTGCTCCGGCACAACCATAAGCACATTGAGGATCGAGGGATTAAGCACCGAGCGCCAGTAGGCTTCGGCGATACGATTGACCGTCGTCCTGCCCTCGTCGAAACGCGTTTGGACTACGTCCCGCAGGCGCCACAGGTTGTCCCGCTGGTACTCGCCCCGCGATGCGTGGCTGATCGCGCGCAGGTGGTACTCGGCATCGAATTCGTAGATCTTGACGTCGTGAATGACGGTTTCAGGCATGATCCTCGACACGTTCACGAAGTTCGTGTCGTCCTTCACCCACAGGCCGGAGCGAAAAGCCTGCGCCACCACGCTGCTGGTCGTGGCTTGGAGCCGCAACCGCTGTGCGGCCTGTTCGCTCACCGGTGCGACGAACTCTCCCAGAACGAAGGTGAGCACCGACAGCGCGACGCCGATGCGCACCAGGTTCAGCGCCATGCTTCTAAGGGAAACCCCCGACACGCGCATGACTGTGTACTCGGAGTTGGCCACAAGCTGGGCAAGGGCGAGAAGGGTTCCGATCAGCGCTGCCACGGGAAAAATCTCGTAGGCGCGGCCGGGCAGACTGAGCAGTACGTAGAGCGCCGCCATCGAAAGCCGGTAGCTGCCGCGGCCCAGCTCCGAGAGCTCCTGAATGAGATCGAAAAAGGCGAACAGCAGCAGCAGAGCGCAAAACACCAGAGCGGAGGCGGCGAACACCTGCCGGCCCACGTAACGCCGCAGGGTTCTCATCGGCGCAGCCTCAGCGGCGAGTGCACCGACAGACGCCAGCGGAACATGACCAGTACCACGCCGAGCATTGCGGCGTGCATGACCCACAGCCCGATCGACGGCGGCACCTTCTCCTGGGCGACCCAGGCCTGCACGATGGAAAGCAGATTCGAGTACACCATGTACAACAGCGCAGCGATGATGAGGTTGAGGGACCTGCCGGCCCGGGGGTTGACGAAGGAAAGCGGGATGGCCAGCAGACAGAGCACGAATGCGCTGATGGGCAGGCCCAGTCTCCAGATCAGCTCCGCTCTGCTCTCAGCGCTGCTGTCACCGATCAGGGCTTCCGTGGAGCGAGACTTGACCGAGGGCGCTTCCTGAGCCACCTCCCTGGCGTCGATGCGCACCGCGTACTTGTCGAATTCGACGATCTTGTACTCGGCGGAGCCCGGCGGGCCTTCGTAACGCCTGCCTTTCACCAGCACAAGAAAACGGTCGCCGTTGGCCGCAGTTTCCTGGTAGCCGCGGCGGGCTACCGTAGTCGCGGTCGTGCCGTCTTTCTCGGAGTGCACGAAGATGTTGGCGACGACCGACAGGTCCATCGTCAGCTTTTCGACGAAGTATACGTAGTCCGAATTCCGCGCCTCCTTGAACACCCCCGGCGAGACGGCGGTAACATCGTCGCGGCTTTCAAGTTGCCTGCGATATTCCTCCGCCTTGGCCGTGGCCCACGGCGACAACTGCATCGACAATACGGCAATGGTGAGCAGAAACGGTGCGGCGAAAATAACCGTCGGCTTGATCCAGGCAGTCAGCGGCTGACCGGAGGTGAACCAGACCACCATTTCCGAGTCGCGGTAGCTGCGACTGAGGGTCAGCAGCACCGCCACGAACAGGGTGAGCGACAACAGGATCGGCAGATATCGAATGCTGGCGAAGCCCAGAAACGTCAGCACCGCATCGGTAGAGATGTTGCCCCTCGCCGCGTAGCCGAGGAAGCGGATCAGCTGCGTGGTGATCGTGATCGCGAGCAGCACCAGAAAAGTCGCAACCCCGGTCGAGGCGAATTCACGAAGCAGCGCACGCTGAAAAATCATCCGCGGTTTTGACTTTTATCGGGATCGGAAGAGATAATCCTAAGTGTTTGAATGAAAAACAGCATTGAGGAGTTCGCGGTGGACTTTAGCATAAATGGCTCGAATCCGGAGACGGCGAGGGCAGGCTGCGTCGCGGTAGGTGTGTCCAGCGGCGGAGTGCTGTCGGCGGCGGCGTCGCGGGTCGACCGCGCTTCGAAAGGACGAGTCGCCAGTGTTCTCAAGGGTGGAGACTTCGACGCCAAGCCGGGATCGGTACTGATGCTCTACCACCTGCCTGGCGTGACGGCATCCCGAGTGTTGCTGGTCGGCTGCGGCAAGAGCGGGCCGCTGTCCGCCAAGGACTATCGCGACATAGTGCGGGCAGCGGTGCGAGCAGTCGTCGAGGCGGGCGTCACCGATGCAGCGTTCTACCTCTGCGAACTCGATCTGCGAGACCTTTCCCTCCAGTGGGCGGTGCATACAGCCGCAAGCGTTGCCCTGGAGACCACTTACCGCTTCGATCGCCTGAAGGCCAGGAAGGATCGCAGGGCACCGGCACTGCGCCGTGTGCTTCTGGGCGTTTCCGGGGGGCCTTCCAAGACCCTCGACGCGGCACTGCGATCCGGCGTGGCTGTCGGCGAAGGGGTGAACCTGGCACGCGAGCTGGGTAATCTTCCTCCCAACATCTGCACCCCCGGTTATCTGGCCCAACAGGCCGTCGCTCTGGGAAGGAAGCACCGGCTGAAAGTATCGGTGCTTGGCGAGCGGCAGATGAAGCGACTCGGAATGGGTGCGTTGCTTTCAGTGGCTCGTGGCAGCCGTCAGCCACCGAAGCTCATCTGCATCGAGCACTCGGGCGGCAGAAAGGGCGAGGAACCGATTGTGCTGGTAGGCAAGGGGATCACCTTCGATACCGGCGGTATTTCGCTGAAACCAGCGGCCGAGATGGACGAGATGAAGTACGACATGTCGGGCGCGGGCAGCGTGCTCGGCACCCTCAAAGCTGTAGCGCAGATGAAACTGCCGCTCAACGTCGTGGGCGTCGTCCCCACGACCGAGAACATGCCGGGCGGCAACGCCAGCCGGCCTGGGGACATCGTCGAAAGCATGTCGGGGCAGACCATCGAGATTCTGAATACCGACGCCGAGGGCCGGCTGATCCTGTGCGACGCGCTGAGCTACGCCGAGCGCTATCGGCCCGCGGCAGTTATCGACATCGCCACACTTACCGGGGCCTGCGTGATAGCCCTCGGCCACGTCTGCTCCGGGTTGTTCGCCAACGACGACAGCCTGGCCGACGAGCTGATGGCTGCAGGCAAGGCCTCATGGGACCGCGCATGGCGGCTGCCGTTGTGGGACGACTACCAGGAGCAGCTCAAGAGCAACTTCGCGGACATGGCCAATATCGGCGGCCGGCCCGCCGGCAGCGTGACCGCTGCCTGCTTCCTGTCCCGCTTCGCCAAGAACTTCAAGTGGGCGCATCTCGATATCGCCGGGACTGCCTGGCGGTCGGGCAAGGAAAAGGGCTCGACCGGACGACCGGTGCCTTTGCTAACCCGGTTTCTGATGGCCCGCGCAGGCTGGTGACCACAAGCAGCCGGATATGAACCGTCAAGGCGCGAGGATACCGAGACACGCGGTAGAGACGGGAGCTGTCCCGGACATCAGCGAAGCGGCAACCGCCAACAGACTCATCCCTGGATTGCCATTCGTGCCTTGGTGGTATGCGGTGGATGTTCAATGACCGAGGTACTGTTCTACACCCACGCGGACGACAAGCTGCGTACCGCCTGCCAGTTGTCGGCAAAGGCACTGGCGAGGCAGATGCGGGTCATGATCCTGACCGCGGACCCGGCGCTCACGGACAAAGTCTCCAGGCAGTTGTGGAGCGTTCCCTCGATCGGTTTCTTCCCGCATTGCCGCGCAGGCGACAAGCTGGCGGCGGTGACGCCGATCATCGTCGATCACGTTGCCGAACCCGTGCCGCACGACCAAGTGCTGATAAACCTTCGAGACCAAACGCCACCCGCGTTCAGCCGCTTCCAGCGCCTTATCGAAATCGTCGGCCTCGATGAGGAGGACAGAGCCGCAGCGCGCGAGCGTTTCCGTTTCTATCGTGACCGCGGATACGAGATCATCACTCACCAGCTCGGGGAATCGCGAGGCTCAGGATGAGCGAGCCATCCGGAGACCACAAGGGCGGCGATGAGCTGCTCGACAAACTCGATCGGCTGCTTCAACGCCATCGCCGGTACGAGGACAAGCTCTCGATCCCGACACTCCCGGCTACTTCGGCTGCGGATGACATACCCGTCTTGACCGACGCGGTATCCGGCCCGAATCTGTCTCGCGGTGCCCCCGGACCAGCGCTGCCGGCGCAGGCAGCCATCGAAGCCCGGCTCTGCTCGGCGCTCGGCCGCGAAGTCAATCGGCTGCAAGCCGAGGTGCCGCAGTACTCGAGGCAACTCGCCACCGTGTCGGCAACGTTGAGCGCGGCGATCAGGCTGTTGCTGCAGCGCTATCTTGGAGACTACGCCGATTCGCGAGGCGATGATCCTGAACGGCGCGCCTGAGCCGTTATAATCCGTCGCTTTGGCCGACCCGGTCGACCGAAGACGCGATGGAACTCGCCAAGAGCTTCGAACCCCAGGAGATTGAAAGCCGCTGGTACTCGTTCTGGGAATCCGGCGGATTTTTCGCCGCCAATGCCGGTCGGGAGGCCCCGGCATACTGCATCCAGCTTCCGCCGCCCAACGTCACCGGCACGCTGCACATGGGTCATGCGTTCCAGCAGACCCTGATGGACGCCCTGGTCCGCTATCACCGAATGCGCGGCCTCAACACCAACTGGGTCGTGGGCACCGATCATGCCGGGATCGCGACACAGATCGTGGTCGAGCGTCAGCTCGAACTCGAAGGCAGGACGCGCCATGACTACGGGCGCGACAAGTTTATCGAGCGGGTGTGGGAGTGGAAGCAGCAATCCGGCGCGACGATCACCCGGCAAATGCGAAGGCTGGGCGTGTCGGCGAACTGGGGTTACGCAGACACAGAGGGACAGAAGGCCGGCTACTTCACGATGGACGAGCGCATGTCCCGCGCGGTGATCGAGGTGTTCGTCCGCCTGCATGAACAAGGGCTGATCTATCGCGGCAAGCGGCTGGTCAACTGGGATCCGGTTCTCGGTACCGCCGTGTCGGACCTCGAAGTCGACAGCGAGGAAGAGGACGGCAGGATCTGGGAGATCCGCTATCCGTTTCCCGGTGCAAACTCAGGGTTGGTGGTAGCGACCACCCGGCCGGAAACGATGCTCGGAGATGTCGCAATAGCGGTCCATCCGGATGATGAGCGCTACCGCTCTTCGGTCGGCAGGCAGGTCATTCTGCCGCTGACCGGCCGAACGATACCGGTGATAGCCGACGAGTACGTCGATCGCGAGTACGGAACCGGCTGCGTCAAGATCACGCCGGGACACGACTTCAACGACTATCGGGTCGGCGCCCGCCACCGGCTCGCGCCTGTCTCCATACTGACCCTTGAAGCGAAGCTCAACGACAACGCGCCGGCAGCCTATCGGGGGATGGACCGGTTCGAGGCCAGGAAGCGCGTGGTCGAAGACCTCAAGGCGCAGGGCCTGCTGGTCTCGGAAAAACCGCACAAGCTCAGCGTTCCGCGCTCCGGGCGCACTGGGGTGATCGTCGAACCGATGCTTACCGACCAGTGGTTCGTGAAGATGGACAGCCTGGCGCAGCGCGGCCTGGGGGCGGCGGCCCGCGGCGAGGTCAGGTTCTTTCCTGAGCACTGGACCACAACTTACAACCACTGGCTCGAGAACATCCAGGACTGGTGCATCTCGCGCCAGCTCTGGTGGGGCCACCAGATTCCTGCCTGGTACGACGAGGCAGGCAATATCTACGTCGGTCGCAGCGAAGCCGAGGTGCGCACAAACCACGCCTCGCGCCTCGCGCCTCACACCCCCCTGCGTCGCGACAGCGACGTGCTGGACACCTGGTTTTCTTCGGCGCTGGTGCCGTTCAGTTCCCTCGGCTGGCCGGAAAAGACCCGTGACCTCGAGGCGTTCCTGCCGTCGGACGTCCTGGTCACCGGCTTCGACATCATTTTCTTTTGGGTCGCGCGGATGGTGATGATGACGCTGCACTTCACCGACAAGGTGCCGTTTCGCCATGTCTATATCAACGCGATCGTGCGCGACGCCGAGGGCCAGAAGATGTCGAAGTCGAAGGGCAACACCCTCGACCCTCTGGACCTGATAGATGGAATCGAACTTCCTCAGTTGCTCGAAAAGTCGACCGTCGGACTGCTGCGCGGCGAGCACAAGGACAAGATCGAGAGGTACATCCGCAGGCACTTCCCCAACGGCGTTCCTGCATTCGGCGCGGACGCACTGCGCTTTACCTTCGCTTCGCTGGCGACCTTCGCCCGCACTCTCAACTTCGACCTGAACCGTTGCGAAGGCTATCGGAACTTCTGCAACAAGCTCTGGAATGCGACGCGTTTCGTGCTGATGAATTGCGAGGGCAGGGATACCGGTCTGGACGAGTCGAGACCCATGAAGTTCACGGCGGCCGATCTGTGGATCGTGAGCCGGCTGCAGCGCGCCGAAGCCGAGGTCGAGCGGGGGTTTGCCGAGTACCGCTTCGATCATCTCTCGCGGGCGATCTACGAGCTCACGTGGAACGAGTACTGCGACTGGTATGTCGAGCTGGCGAAGGTGCAGCTGCAGCATGGAGACGAGGCGATGCAACGTGGCACCCGCCGCACACTCGTGCGGGTGCTCGAATCGATTCTGCGCCTCGCCCATCCCGTTATTCCGTTCATCACCGAGGAACTGTGGCAGAGGGTTGCGCCGCTGGCGGGCAGGTCTGGCCACACGATCATGCTCGCGCCCTACCCGAAGAGCGATCCGGCGCGGATCGACCCCGCGGCGGAGGCGGAAACCGACGGGCTGAAGTCGCTGGTCACGGCCTGCCGGACGCTGCGCGCCGAGATGAATATCGGCCCCGGCCAGCGCGTCCCGCTGCTGATCACAGGCGATGCCGCTGCCGTCAACCGGAGGGCGGCCTATCTGCAGGCGCTGGCCAGGCTATCCGAAGTGAACCACGTCTCCGGCGAGCTGCCCAGGGCCGACGCCCCGGTATCGGTGGTTGATGGCTACAAGCTGATGCTCAAGATGGAAGTCGATGTGGCCGTGGAGCGCGAACGCCTGGGAAAGGAGGTCGCGCGGCTCGAACACGAGATCGGCAAGGCGCGATCCAAACTCGACAATGCCGGCTTCCTCGAGCGCGCGCCGGCGGCGGTCGTGGCCCAGGAAAGGGAAAGGCTGGCAAAGTTCACCAGAACCCTTGAAAAGGTTCGAGGACAGCTCGAGCGCCTCGCCTGAGCGATTGACGGTGTTCAAGCAGCAGACGATAGAAACCGCCCGCGGATCGCGACGACCGGGCGGGCCCTCGGTGAGTGCCTCTGCCGCGCCTTTCGTGGCCGGCGCCCGGGCGGCCGCGAATCGGTAGGGTAGGTTGCTCGCGTTCCGGGCGCTCAGGCACCGCAATTTTCGGCGGTTCTTCATCAGCCAGGCGGTCTCGATGCTCGGGACCTGGCTTCAGCAGATCGCGCTGATCTGGCTGGTCTATCGCACCACGGAATCGGCTTTTCTTGTGGGCCTCGTCACGTTTGCCAACCAGGGGCCGATGGTCGTCGTCGCGCCTCTGTCGGGTCTTCTCGCCGACCGCTTCGACCGCAGGCGCATGCTGTTGCTGACCCAAAGCCTCGCAGCGATCCAGGCGGTCCTGCTCGCCCTGCTCGCCCTGAGCGGTGTGATCCTCACCTGGCACATCGTTGCGCTCGCCTTCTTCTACGGCATCGTGCTCGGGGTCGATACGCCCGTCAGGCACTCCCTCTTCGCCGAATTGATCGACGACCGGAACGATATTGCGAACGCCGTCGCGCTCAACTCGTTCCTGATGAACGCCGCACGGCTGGTCGGGCCCTCGATTGCCGGGGTGGCGCTGCTGTTCGTGAGTGAAGGCTTGTGCTTTCTGCTCAACGCCCTTTCTTACCTTGCGGTGCTATGGGTTGCCGCCACACTGCCCCGGAGGCAAGCCGGGTTGCTGAAACCACCTGGCTACGGGCGCGCGCTGTCGGACGCAATTGCGTATGCCTGGAATGACCGGACCACCCGCTTTCTCCTTGCACTGGTTGCCTCGACAGCGTTCTTCGCCTCTTCCTACACAGTACTCATGCCAGTCTTCGCCAGGGAAGTCTTCGGGGGTGGAGCCGAGACGCTGGGCTTCCTGGTCGGGGCCGCCGGGCTGGGCGCGGTGGTTGGGACCGGCTATCTCGCGGCGCGCGGCGCCCCCGCGGTGCTGACCGGCCGACTGATGTTCACCAGTGCGCTCGCGGGTCTCGCGCTTGCCGCAGTAGGGTTCGCGCCGTTCCTCTGGCTCGCCCTGCCGCTGATGGCATGCGTGGGCTTCGGAATCATCGTTACTGCCGCATCGAGCAACATGATTCTGCAGTCGACCGTCCCTGACGACCGGCGAGGACGGATCGTGAGCTTCTATGCTGCGGCGTTCCTCGGTGTGATGCCGCTGGGCGGTCTGGCTGCGGGGGCACTTGCCGGCGGTATCGGTGCGCCGGCGACTGCCGTCGCTTTCGGGATGTGCTGCCTTCTCGCCGGATTGACGGTCGGTAAGCGCTTGCGGAACTTGCCCGGGCCGGGCTGACACGCCCGGTCCACGAGAACCCGGGCGCCCCTACAAGGACATCTGGAGAAAAAAGAACGGGCGCCCGAAGGCGCCCGCCCGTGACGTGAACCCGTTCAGCCTTGCGGCCGCGCGAGCTTAGAACGTGTGCTTGATGGCGACGGTGACAGACTGGTGATCCGCGCCTGCACCCGACAGTGGCGCCCCGATCTGGAGGTAGCTGGCATTCGCGTCATTGTCCGTCCGCCCGTAGATGACCTGCACTTGCGACTGCTTCGACAGGTTGTGGAAGTAACCCACGCCGATCATTGTGGCGCCGGTATCCGTGCAGACCACGCCGGTGCCAGTGCAATCGGCCTCGTCGGCGATTCCGAGTTCTCCGCCCACGTAGCCGGTGGGCAGGTTCCACTTCACGCCGAACCACCACGCATCGCGTTCCCAGGTTCCGACAGCGTCGGTTTCATAACTGAGAGACTCAAACCGAGCATGGATCGTGGCTGGCCCGAAGGTATAGCCGCCGCCAACCTCAAACGCGTCGTCGCTTGAGGACGTGCCACCCGCAACACCCGCGGCCTTGTTAAAACCAAACATGTCGTCGTGCGTTTCGAATGCCGCGTCGACATAGAACGGCATCCCTTCAGGCGCGTACTTGCCGCCAACCGAGAGAATGGTCGGATTCGTTGTCTGAGTCTTGAAGGCACTCAAAGTGTAGTCGACCTCGAAGGTGAATCCGTTCCAATTCGGGCTTTCGTACCAGATCTGCTGTTCCGCACGACGATAGAACCCGACGCAACCAGCTGCTGCCGTGGCAGCGCACCCCGCCTGTCCAACTTCGAATACCGTTCCGGCACCTGGAGTTGAAAGGATGTTCAGATTCCCGCCGGGTCCAACCGCGCCATCTAGCGGGTCACTCTGGTATTGGAGCCGCTCGTACACGTTTTCGTTCGTTCCCATCTTGAACGCGCCCCAGCTGCCCGCGACGCCGATATAGCTGTTGCGGTTACTAATTGCGCCGCCTGCCCGCGTCGGGTTCGCGCTCGACGTACCGGACACGTCAAACTGATAATTGAAGATGATCTTGTTGCCGTTGCCGATGTCGTCAGTCGAGGATAGGTTGAAGTTCGAGTAGTGTGGATTCAGCGATTGATTGGTTAGACCAGGGTTGCCTGCGGTGTCGCTGCTCGACTTGCCGAGTACTAAACCGATGTTGATCGCACCGCTGATCGTCACCTCGGCCATTGCGGCGGGCGCCGCAAACGCGCCCGCGACTGCCAGTGCGATTAGGCTCTTCTTCATGCTATCTCCTTGTATGGTTGGCTTAAGCCGGGTCGGGCACGAGACTGCCGCCCTCCCTCCAGGACGCTTTGTCTGCGCCCCACTTCTTTTTAACCTCTCCCGGGAAAGAAGAAGTCGCCGCGATTGTGCCAAACCGCAACATCCGGATGCAAGCCGGGAACCTAATAATGTCGGGCAGTTGCAGGCCCTCTGTTGTACGAATACAACACCGCATCGCACAAAATCATGGCTTATCCACAGACGGGCTTTCGGGCGTTTCAACAATGGCTTAGACGATGAACCTCACGCGCACACTGAGATCGTGATCGGTTCAACCCGCTTCACAGACTGAACAGCGCAGCCAGTTCGACACCAGGATCCGGCGCGCGCATCAAGGCTTCGCCGACAAGAAAAGCCTGAACACCCGCGCTTCGCATTCTTGCGACATCCGAGGGTTTCAGGATGCCGCTCTCGGTGACGAGCACCCGGCTCGGCGGAATGCGAGATAGCAGAGCGAGCGTCGTGTCGAGCCGCGTTTCGAAGGTGCGCAGACTGCGGTTGTTGATCCCCACAAGCGGCGTTGCGAGCCTCAGCGCCCGCTCGAGTTCCGCCTCGTCGTGGACTTCGACGAGAACTCCCATCCCCAGCGAATGCGCGGCGGACTCCATCTCCACCAGTTGCGCGTCTTCGAGCGCGGCGACGATCAGGAGCACGCAGTCGGCTCCGAGCACGCGCGACTCGAACACCTGGTAGGGCTCGATCAGGAAATCCTTGCGAAGCACAGGAAGTCCGGCAGCGCTGCGTGCCTGACGAAGGTGGTCCGGGTGGCCCTGGAAGAACCGCACGTCGGTCAGCACCGACAGACAGGCCGCCCCGTGGTCGGCATACGACCGGGCGATGTTGGCCGGATCGAGGCGATCACGCAGCACGCCCTTGCTCGGGCTCGCCTTCTTGATCTCGGCGATCACCGCCGGCTGATCCAGGGCTAGTTTCGCCCTCAGCGCGCCCACGAAATCGCGCGGCGCAACCGCGGACCGTGCTTCGGCTCGCACTGCAGCCAGCGGCCTGACCCGCTTTGCCGCAGCCACTTCCTCGCGCTTCACCGCGAGGATCTTTTCCAGAATGTCGGACATTCGGATTTCAGCAGAGCGCAGCCAAGAGACCCGAAGGCAACACGACGAGGCTCCCCGCGGAGCATTATCCCCGTCAGTCGTTTCGGCCCGTGTCCCGAATGCTGCTCAAGCTTTCTTGAATTCCTTGGTAAAGGCGACGAACTGTTCGAGCTTTTTTCTGGCCGCACCGCTGGCGATGATCTGCAAGGCTTTCTTCACCCCGCCCTGGTGACTCTCCGCCAGGCCGGCGGCATAAATCGCGGCACCGGCATTGAGCGCAACCACGTCGCGGGCCGCGCCGGCAGCATCGGCAAGCGCCGCGACAAGCATCTGCTTCGAGCCCTTGGCGTCACCCACCTGGATTTCACGAAGTTCAGCGGTCTGAAAGCCGAACTCCCGTGGGTGGATCGTGTATTCGCGAATCTGGCCGTTATTCAGTTCGCCGACCATGGTCTCCCCCGAGATCGAGATCTCGTCCAGCCCTTCGATTCCATAAACCACGATGACGTGCCGGCTCCCCAGACGCTGCAGCACGCGTGCCTGGATGCCGACGAGGTCGGGATGAAATACCCCCATCACCTGGTTTCTCGCGCCGGCAGGATTGGTAAGCGGTCCCAGGATATTGAAGATGGTGCGCACACCCAGCTCCCGCCGCACAGGAACCGCGTGCTTCATCGCGCTGTGGTGGTTGGGTGCGAACATGAAGCCGACGCCGACCTGGTCCAGGCACTGCGCGACCTGCACCGGAGTAAGGCTGATATTGGCGCCGAGCGCCTCAAGCACGTCGGCGCTGCCCGATTTGCTCGATACGGAACGGTTTCCGTGCTTGGCGACTTTGGCACCGGCTGCGGCGGCGACGAAGGCCGCAGCGGTGGAGATGTTGAATGTGTGCGCGCTGTCGCCGCCGGTGCCGCAGGTGTCGAGCAGATGGGCGCGGTCGGGCACCTCGACCTTGGTCGAAAACTCGCGCATTACCTGGGCGGCAGCGGCGATTTCACCGATTGTTTCCTTCTTGACCCGCAGCCCGATGATAATCGCGGCGATGAGCGTGGGCGATATCTCTCCGCTCATGATCTGGCGCATGAGCTGCAGCATCTCGTCGTGAAAGATCTCGCGATGCTCGATCACCCGCGCCAGGGCTTCCTGGGGTGTCATCGGCGATCCTGTTGCACAAAATTCCTCAGGAGATCGTGACCGTGCTCGGTCAGGATCGACTCGGGATGGAACTGCACGCCTTCGACCGGCACGCTCTTGTGGCGCACGCCCATGATCTCGCCGTCATCGGTCCACGCGGTCACTTCGAGACAGTCCGGAAGGGACTCGCGCTCGATCACCAGGGAATGATAGCGCGTGGCGGTGAAGGGGATCGGCAAGCCCCGGAACACGCCCCTTCTCTCGTGTCGGATCAGTGAAGTCTTTCCATGCATCAGCGTGCCGGCGTGCACAATCCTGCCGCCGAACGCCTGGCCGATGCTCTGATGGCCGAGACACACGCCGAGAATGGGAGTTTTCCCGGCGAAGTCCCGTATCAGCGGCACCGAGACGCCGGCTTCGTTCGGCGTGCACGGCCCGGGGGAGATCACGATTTTCGCTGGTTTGAGCCGGCCGATGTCGTCCAGTGTGATTTCGTCGTTTCGAAACACTTGCACGTCCTCACCGAGTTCGCCCAGGTATTGCACCAGGTTGTAGGTGAACGAATCGTAGTTGTCTATCATCAGCAACATGGCATGCGTCATCCGATGCGACTGTTGAGGCCTGCGTGCGCCATCTCTGCGGCGCGCAGCAGCGCCCTTGCCTTGTTCTGGGTCTCGACCCATTCGCTCCTCGGCACCGAGTCGGCGACGATCCCAGCGCCCGCCTGGACGTAGAGCCTGCCGTCCTTTACCACTGCAGTGCGGATCGCGATCGCGAGGTCCATGTCGCCGTTGAACCCAAGGTAGCCGACGGCGCCTGCATAGATCCCGCGTTTCGAGGGTTCCAGCTCGTCGATGATTTCCATCGCCCGAACTTTTGGCGCGCCACTCACAGTTCCCGCCGGAAAAGTCGCCTTGAGTACGGCCATGGCATCGAGCCCCGGCTTGAGCCGCCCCTCGACGTTGGAGACGATGTGCATCACGTGGGAGTAGCGCTCGATCACCATGTTGTCGGTGACCCGCACAGACCCGGTGTCGGCCACCCGGCCGACATCGTTGCGCCCGAGGTCCATGAGCATCACGTGCTCCGCTCGCTCCTTGGGGTCGGCGAGCAGCTCCTGCTCGAGCGCCAGGTCCTGCTCGCGGCTGGCGCCCCGCGGCCGGGTTCCTGCAATCGGCCGCAGGGTGACGGTGCCGCTCTCCAGGCGAACCAGGATCTCCGGAGAGGCCCCGACTACGTGAAACCCGGCCAAGTCGAAATAGAACATGTAAGGCGAGGGATTGAGCGCCCTGAGCGCGCGGTACAGAGACAGCGGTGACGCGGTAAACGACGCGCTCATCCGCTGGGCCAGCACCACTTGCATGATGTCGCCATCGAAGATGTACCGCTTTGCGCGCTCGACCGCAGCGATGAACCGCTCTTCGCTGAACTCGGAGACCGCCGGCGACGCAACGGTCGGTGCCTCGGGGGGCACAATCACCGGCTGGCGCAGCATCCACAGCAGCTCCTCGAGCCGTTTCTGCGCACGCTGCCAGGCGCCGGCCGCTCCCGGATCGGCATACACCACCAGAAAGAGCTTGCCGGACAGGTTGTCCACTACGGCGAGTTGCTCGGAGAGCAGCAGCAGGATGTCCGGTGTCTGGAGCACGTCCGGCTTGGCGCCGCCGGCCAGCCTGCGCTCGACGTAGCGAACGGTATCGTAACCAAAGCAGCCAACCAGCCCGCCGAGGAATCGGGGCAGGCCGGGGCGCGGCGCGGCCCGATAGCGCTTATTGACCTCGGCGACCCACGCAAGCGGGTCGTCCTGCTGAATATCGTGAACAACATCGGCGCCGTGGATCTCCCGGCAGCGCCTGCCGCCCACCTCGAAGCGAGTCTGCGCCGGCAGCCCGATGAAAGAATAACGGCCGAAGCGCTCACCGCCCTGTACCGACTCGAGCAGATACGAGTAAGGTTTGTTGGCGAGCTTCAGGTAGACCGATAGCGGGGTGTCGAGATCGGCGAAGGTTTCGAGCACAACCGGCACGCGGTTGTAACCCAGCGCGGCAAGCTGCTTGAACTCCTGCTCAGTCATGAAGAACTCCGAAGGCTGCGAACAAACTATGAGACTTTGCGTGCGTCAGACAGGACGCCAGAGCGAGAACCGGCGCCAGGGACGCCAGCTACGCCGCGTGAGTAGCCTCAAGGTTTGAAGAGCTTCGAAGTTCATGACCGGATCGGTCGAATCAATGCAAGCGACTCTGAAACGGTGGCTACTATAGCATCGCAGTCCAGCTCCCGCACACCCACCCCGCCGCGGTAGCCATAGGGCACGCAGAACACCGGGCAGCCGGCAGCCCGGGCAGCTAAAGTGTCATTCCTTGAGTCTCCGATCACAAGCAGCCTGTCCGGGGAAATCCCGAAGCGCTCCGCGCAGTGCGTCAGCGGAAGAGGATCCGGCTTTTTTCGATCCAGTGAGTCGCCGGAGACGATAAGGTCGAGTCGGGGCAGCAGGCCGACACTCTGCAGCAGCGGCAAAGTGAACTTGCCCGGCTTGTTGGTCACGCAAGCCAGCAGCAACCCAAGGGAGCGCATCCTGTCCAGCGCCTCCAGGACACCGGGAAAGAGATGCGATGCCCTGCTCAGGGTCTGCCAGTAGTGCTCGCCGAAACTGGCGCGGGCTCGCTCGAACAGATCCACCTCGGGTTCGCCCGCCGTATCGCCGGTCAGGATGCGCTTGACCAGCCGGTCGACTCCATCGCCCACGTAGTCGCGAACCTGATCGAGCATTACCGGCGCACGGCCGAGCTCGGCCAGGGTGCGGTTCGCGGCTTCGTGCAGGTCGGGAAGAGTGTCGACCAAGGTACCATCGAGATCGAAAGCGACCGCCGTAATGTCGATTGGGAATTGCACGATTGGGTTCATCCACTGAGGCAAAGGGGAACTCTGATACCGGTTGACCACCAACGCCTCAAGCCCCGGGAACGCTGAAGGAAGCACGAGTGGAAAAACTGTCCGGGCGACATCACGAAACGGCGGGCCCGGGAACAATAACCAGGAACTCTCCTCCCGTTTCCCGCCCTGATGCTCTTGGCGGCGCCTCGTTTCTTCTCTGTGGCTCTGTGCCCGTGTGGCTACACCTTTGCCAGTTCGGCGCGCATCGCGGCAATGGCGGTCTTGTGGTCCTTGGTTCCGAAGATTGCAGAGCCGGCAACGAAAGTGTCCGCCCCGGCGCGAGCGATCTCGGCGATGTTATCGACCTTGACCCCGCCGTCGACCTCCAGCCACACGTCCCTGCCCGACGCTGTTATGCGTTCTCGCGCTTCGCGCAGCTTCCCCAGCACGGAGGAAATGAAGCTCTGGCCGCCGAACCCCGGGTTCACCGACATGATCAGCACTAGGTCGAGCTTCTCCAGGGTCCAGTCGAGATACGAGAGCGGCGTCGCCGGATTGAACACCAGCCCGGCCTTGCAGCCCGAGTCCTTGATGAGCTGTATCGTCCGGTCGACATGCTCCGAAGCCTCGGGGTGGAAGCTGATGATGTTGGCACCCGCCTTCGAGAAGTCCGAGACGATTCGGTCAACAGGAGAAACCATTAGGTGCACGTCGATCGGGGCGGCGGTCAGCGGGCGAATCGCCTCGCACACCACAGGCCCGACGGTGAGGTTCGGTACGTAATGGTTATCCATCACGTCGAAGTGGACGATGTCAGCGCCCGCGGCAATAACCGACTGCACCTCCTCGCCAAGACGGGCGAAGTCGGCTGACAGGATGCTTGGTGCAAGGCGATAGGTGCTCATCTGGGGTGGTTCAGCAGCTCATCGGCGCGAACTCTGAGATCTCCTTGCAGCATCGGCACAGCATTGTATCGGAGAAGCATGAAGGCACAGCAGGCAAGCCCGCGCCGATGCGGCGAAAGTCGGCGGGATTCCTGCCGCAGCGGCTTCGCCTCCGGCACAGCATGCGCTGGCACTCCTTCGAAGTGACAGAAGGGCGGCAGGCACCGAGGTTTCCCGGGATGGGGACCCCGCTGCTACCTGTCAAGCGGGTCGCGAGCTTGCCGCGGCGACGGCTTTCGTTTTCAATGTCTGCATGGCCGACCCCAAGCGCTACGAGATACGCGTAAAGGCCCGCGTGACTTACCTGCCCGGCGAGTCTGACGAGAGCGGCGCGCGCTATGTCTTCGCCTACACGATGACGATCACCAACACCGGAACGGTTTCGGCTCAACTCGTCAGCCGTCATTGGATAATCACTGACTCCGAGAACAAGGTTCAGGAAGTGCGCGGGGACGGAGTCGTCGGCCAGCAACCCGTGCTCAAGCCGCAGGAAAGCTTCGAATACTCAAGCGGCACCGCGATAGCGACTCCGGTAGGAACCATGCGCGGCAGCTATCAGATGGTGGCGGAAGACGGGCTGCGGTTTGAAGCGCAGATCCCGGAGTTCACGCTGAGCATGCCACGCGTCCTGCACTGACTACTGGTCTTCCCTCTCGTCCCGTTTGTCTTTTCTGGGCAGCGTCCACCAGATGATGAATGCGAACAGGCCGAGCCCGAGTCCGACCTCGAGCAACACCCAGAACATCGGATAGTCAAGCATGCAAGTCCGTTCTACGGATTGGGTACACGGATTCCGAGCGATCTGATGCTTACCCGGCAATTGTTGTGGCTCCTGGTTGCGCTGGCAACCGGCTGTGTAACCGCCCCACCCGAGCCGCCGGCCAACGGTGCCTCTGTCCCCTCGGCGCAGGCGGCTGAATCCCCGTCGCCGCAGTCGCCGCCAGAGCCCCCTCCTGTGCAGGAACCCCTTGTTGCGCCACCAGCCGCCCCTGCGCCGCTGACCGAGTACCGGCTGGTCCTGAGCCGATGGGATGCCTTGCCTGGCTGGCAGACGGACAACCTGCGCGAGGCGTGGCCGGCGTTCATTGCTTCCTGCATGGCGCTGCGATCCAGCCCCGAGTGGCAGGGTGTGTGCTGGGCCGCGACCGAGGTGGCTTTGCATGACTCGAACGCGCTGCGCGGATTTTTTGAGACCCGCTTCCAGCCGTGGTCGGTTCATAGCGCCGACGACTCCGCGCAGGGCCTGGTCACTGGATACTACGAGCCCCTGTTGCGAGGCAGCCGAACTCGCACCGACCGCTACCGCTTCGCCCTTTACGCCGCTCCGGATGATCTGGTGACCGTCGAACTGAGCGCGCTGTTCCCGGAGCTTGAAGGAAAAAGGGTTCGCGGTCGCCTGGACGGTCGCCGCCTCGTTCCTTACTACACCCGGGAGGAGATCGACGGGGCGAAGGTGCCGCTGCGCGGACGGGAACTGTACTGGGTAGACGATGCCGTGGAGCTGTTCTTCCTGCACATACAGGGGTCCGGCCGGATTCGGCTCGACTCAGGAGAAACCGTGAGGGTCGGCTACGCAGACCACAATGGCCATCCCTATCGTTCGATCGGCAAGATCCTGGTGGAACGCGGGGAGATTGCGCCGGAGAAGGCCTCGATGCAGTCAATTCAGGCCTGGGCGCGGAAGAATCCGGGATTGCTGCCGGCGCTGCTCGCGGGAAACCCGGCCTATGTCTTTTTTCGACAGCTGCCAGAAGGCGTTTCCGGCCCTATCGGATCTCTCGGCGTAGCGCTCACCGCCGAGCGCAGCATCGCCGTAGATCCTCGGTACGTGCCTCTGGGTGCGCCGGTCTATCTCGCGACGACCAGACCCAGCTCCCAGGAGCCGCTCAACAGGCTGGTGCTGGCGCAGGACACCGGAAGCGCCATCAAGGGCGCAGTGCGCGCGGACTTCTTCTGGGGTTTCGGCACCGAGGCCGGCCAGCTTGCCGGCAAGATGCGGCAGTCCGGCCGCATGTGGGTCCTCTTGCCCAGAGATTTCATCCCGGCGGCGAAATAACTGCGGCACAGCAACGCCAGGAGGGCAGGCGCACCCGGGACGCATCGAGACCTCTGAAGCTGGCCGTTGGGTAAGTGCTGGCCCCGCGACTAGAGTCGAACCTGCGTCCTGATGCTTCCCGATGCTGCCGCGCTCCGATGGCTGTCTTGCTGGCGGACATCCATCATTCTTCGGCACCGCCGATGCCAAGTTCGATCAGGACGCGGCTTCGCACCGCGCGGCCTTCCCTGCGCGCGGGAGAGAATCGCGCTGCGCTCACCGCATCGACCGCCGCCTGGTCGAAAGCTCCTGGCGGGTCGGAATCGAATATCTCTGCCTGGGTAACCGTGCCGGTCTCGTCCACCAGGGCGAGCACTCGGACCCAGCCTCGAGTTTGGGAAGTCGGCAGCGCCCGCAGCGGCTCGATCGGCGTGGGATAAAGATCAAGCTCGCGGGCGGCGTAATAAACCGGGTCGACCGGCACCTGAACCGGTGGCGGCGAGGCATCGGCGACCGGTGGCGGCGGGTCGATATCTGGCCGGCGGCTTTGTAGCGGTGGTTCCGGCGGCTCCACTGCCACTGCGGGAAGCGATGGCGCGGCAGACGAACGCAGGGGCGCAGGCGCGCGGGGGGGTCGTGGTATCGCTGGAGAGGCGTCGAGATCCAGCCTGGCATGAATGGCGGGCAGCCACTGGCCGCCCGGAACGCCGACCTCGACCCGGACCGCGAACAACACATGCAGCCCAGCCGAAATCAGAAGCGCCAGACCGAGCCTGCCGGCTGCCGTCGCCGCGACCTGACTGCGGCGCGAGATCCTCTCCATCACTGCCTCCGGGGCAGCAAACGTGCGGAATCGCCGCCCGCACCGGCGGCGAACTACTTGCGCTCGGCTTTGGCGAGCAATTCCTCCATCTGCTCGAGCTTGATCGCGCCTGGAACGCGCGTGCCATCCGCAAAGAACATCGTCGGAGTGCCGCGAATGCGCTTGCCCTGCCCGAACTCCAGCAGCTGATCGACCGGGTTGTCGCAGGCCTGGGAGCTCTTCGGGGAGACCCCGCGGATGACGTAATCGTCCCACGCCTTCGCGCGGTCGGATGAGCACCAGATGGCCTTGGTCAGTGCCACCGACTCTGCACGAATGATCGGGTACATGAACACGTACACCGTGACGTCCTTGACCTTGGGCAGTGTCTCGGTCTCGAATCGCCGGCAGAAACCGCAGTTCGGATCCGCGAAGTAGGCGACCTTGCGCGAGCCGTTGCCGTTGACTTTCTTGAATGCATGGGCGAAGGGCAGATCCTGGAAGGCGAATGCCAGCTTGCGCATTTCCTCTTCCTCGATTTCCTGCTTTCTAGCCGCCGTCAGGCTCTTCATCGTCTTGGTCTCGACGACGTTGCCATCGATCAGGAAATCAAACTTCGGGTCCGAGTAGTAGATCTCACCGTCAATCACCAGCTCGTACAGCCCCAGTCCGGGCACCGGCTTCACGCTCTGCACTTTGGCGTTGGGAAACTTGGCCTGGACGGCCGAAAGAATCGCCGCCTCGTCGGCGCAAGCCACTCCGGCCAGAAGGGCGAAAGCGGCAAGCGCAACGGCGGGAAATCGGATCAGCATCTTCTGGTTCCTCATGAATTCCTGGATAAGCGCTTAGACCATGCGGCCAACGGCGTGTTTCACCAGCTCGCGCTTCAACGGCGTGAACCGGTCGACCAGTCGCAATCCGGCGTTTCTCAGATACTTGATGCCCGGCGCCCTTGTGCCGAAAAGAGCATGCAGTCCCTCCGTGGCGAACTGCATCGCCGCTAACTCTTCGGCCCGCGCTCTGCGATACCTTGCAAGCAGGGCAGCGGAAGCAGGCGACTCGGCCGGCAAGCGCTGTGCAATCGTACCGGCCAGGGCCGCGCAGTCGGCCAAACCGAGGTTCAGTCCCTGGCCCGCAAGTGGATGCAAATTATGTGCCGCGTCACCCACTACCACAAGTCGCGGAGCGACCACGCTGCGCAGGCGCATGAAACGCAGCGGAAATGCGCTCGCCGTACCGCAGAGCGACAGTTCGCCCAGTGCATGCCGGGAGGCGACGCTCACACGCCGGGCGAGCTCGGCAGGTTCGAGCAGGAGCAGGCACTCGGCGTTTTCGTCTGGCGTCGACCAAACCATGGACACCTGGTCGCCAGGCAGCGGCAGAAGGGCGAGCACTCCGTCGTCGCGAAACCACTGATACGCGGTACACGCATGCGCTCTCTGCACGTGAAAATTCGCCACCACCGCGCGCTGCCGATACGCGCGCGCCTGAACCTCGATCCCGGCAAGCGCCCTCAGCCTGGAATCCGCGCCATCCGCAGCGATTGCCAGTTGAGCGCGTACGCTGGACCCGTCGTCCAGCCGCAATTCGACCTGCTTCTCGCTCCAGCGCCCATCCACCACGCTGCGCCCTGCCAGGACCGACACCAACGTCTTGCTTTGCACGGTGGCCCGGGCTGCGCGCTGCAGATTCGAGTCTTCGACCATCACCGCGAGTTCCGCCAGTCCAGCCCTGTAGGCGTCGAAGCGCAGCATCGATCCGTCCTCGTCTCCGTACACTCGCATCTCGTGAATCGGACACACTCGGGAGGCATCCACACTGCTCCAGATGCCGCAGCGGCTGAGGAAGGAAATGCTTGCGGGACGCAGCGCATACACTCGCACGTCGAACTCCGCCGCTTGGGCCGCGGTTTCCTGCCGTGGATCGATCAGCGCGCTCGCCACGCCGCAGTCGGCCAGCGCTGCGGCCAGGCTGGCGCCGGTCGGTCCGCCGCCAACAATGACGACTTCAGCATCCACTACCAGTACCCATAGATGATCGAAGCTCCTGTTTCCGTGGGCATTTTGCCTTGACAAGCGATGGCGGGCATCGGTAACCTTCGCCTCCCTATCGAAAACGGCAAGTGGCGAATTAGCTCAGCGGTTAGAGCAGCGGAATCATAATCCGTTGGTCCGGGGTTCAAATCCCTGATTCGCCACCAATTCCCTATCGTGCGTTCTGGCGCATCGCGGATCTTCACTCGCTCAACCGAGCAGCCTCTCGCGGCGCTCGGCCGGAACAGGATGCAGCGCCTGTGCTGCGCTCTCCTGGCCGGTGCGCTACTCATGTCCCTGGGTGCGCTCGCGGTGCGCAGCTTCCCGCAGTCCGCGCAGCGCGGCGAGTTGAGCGCCCACCAGTACCCCTATTTCACGATAGACAAGAAAACCCGCCGGCTTGCGGTGGGGGGAAAAATCTACAACCATCAGAACATGATCGTCATGCCGGCGTCCCTGTCGGCGCAGAAGGCGCAAGTCATGTACGCGGTGGATATGTTCGGCGAACTCTCCGCGATGTGGCTGCTCAGCGACGAAGAGGCGACACACTACCCGATACCCAAGGCTGCCGCCCCATAAAATCAGAACCGGCGATGAAGACGGTCTATATACGCACTTTCGGTTGCCAGATGAACGAGTACGACTCCGATCGGATGGCGGACGTGCTCGAATCGGCCGGGGGTTTCGTCAAGACTGATGATCCGGAGCGGGCCGACCTGATCCTGTTCAACACCTGTTCGGTCCGGGAAAAAGCGCAGGAGAAGGTGTTCAGCGATCTCGGCCGCATCCGCCACCTGAAGCTCGACAGGCCCGAGCTGATTATCGGCGTCGGGGGTTGCGTGGCCAGCCAGGAGGGTGCAGCGATTGTCGAGCGCGCGCCTTATGTCGATCTGGTATTCGGTCCTCAAACACTGCACCGGCTCCCCGAGCTGATCCGCAACCGGCTCCTTACCGGCAGACCGCAGATAGACGTTTCCTTTCCCGAGATCGAGAAGTTCGACCACTTGCCGCCGGCGCGCGTGGACGGCTGCACCGCCTTCGTGTCGATAATGGAGGGCTGCAGCAAGTATTGCAGCTTCTGCGTCGTGCCCTATACCCGGGGGGAAGAGGTTTCGCGCCGGTTCGAGGACGTGCTTACCGAGGTCGCCGATCTCGCCGACCGGGGAGTGAGGGAAGTAACCCTGCTCGGACAGAACGTCAACGCCTACCGCGGCGCGATGCCCGAGGGCGACGACGCCGACTTCGCGCTTCTGCTCGAATACGTGGCGGAGGTGCCGGGCATCGAGCGCATCCGCTACACGACCTCGCATCCGAAGGAGTTCACCCAGCGGTTGATCGACTCCTACGCTGCGATCCCGCAACTGGTAAGCCATGTCCACCTTCCGGTACAGTCGGGATCAGACCGGGTGCTAGCGGCCATGAAGCGCGGCTACAACGTGCTCGACTACAAGTCGATCGTGCGCAGGCTTCGTGGCGCGCGCCCGGGCATCTCGATCGCCTCGGATTTCATCGTCGGCTTTCCGGGCGAGACGGACGCCGATTTCGAGGCCACCCTGAAGCTGGTCGAGGAAGTGAATTTCGACACGAGCTTCAGCTTCATGTACAGCCCGCGGCCGGGGACGCCGGCCGCCTCCATGCCGGATCAGGTCCCTCAGGGGGTGAAGCGGGCGCGGCTTGCCAGTCTGCAGTCTGCTCTCGAGGCCAGCGCGCGCGCGGCGAGCCATGCGATGGTGGGCAGCGTCCAGAAAGTCCTGGTCGAGGGCCCGTCGAAGAAAGACTCCGCCGAACTTTCGGGCCGCACCGAGAACAATCGCGTGATCAACTTTGCCGGCCCGCAGCGCCTGGTCGGCACTCTGGCAGAGGTCCACGTAACCGGAGCGCTGCCTCACTCGCTGCGCGGCGAGATCCGCTTGCGCGAAACGGTCAGTTGAACCCGGTCGAGCTTTCTTTTCTCCCGGTCGACAACGAGCGGCTGGCAAACCTTTGCGGCGCGCTTGACGAGAACCTGAAGCAGATCGAAGGCGCTCTCGATGTATCGATCGGACGGCGCGGAGAGAATTTCGTGGTCAACGGCGGCCCGGAACAGGCGCGGCTCGCGGCCGAGGCGCTCACCCGCTTCTACGATCGCGCCAACCAGCACCTCACGCTCGAGGAGATCCAGCTCGGCCTGATCGAAGTCACGCGCGGCAGCAACCTGGCCGTGCCCACTGCCGATACCCCGGTGCTGCACACGCGTCGGCGTGACCTGCACGGCCGCACGCCGCGCCAAGTTCAGTACATTCGCCACATACAGGCCTACGACCTCACTTTCGGAATCGGGCCGGCCGGCACCGGCAAGACCTACCTGGCGGTTGCCTGTGCGGTCGACGCGTTCGAGCGCGACGCGGTCAGGCGCATCGTGCTGGTCCGGCCGGCGGTCGAGGCCGGCGAGCGCCTCGGCTTCCTGCCGGGAGACCTGGCGCAGAAGGTGGATCCTTACCTGCGGCCGCTCTACGATGCGCTGTACGATCTCATGGGATTCGAGAAGGTCGGCAAACTGTTCGAGCGCGGCGCGATCGAAATCGCGCCGCTGGCCTACATGCGCGGCAGGACGCTGAATCATTCTTTCATAATCCTCGACGAAGCGCAGAACACCACTCCCGAGCAGATGAAGATGTTCCTGACACGGATCGGCTTCGGCAGCCGCTCGGTCATTACCGGGGATGTCACGCAGATCGATCTGCCCAAAGGCCATAAGAGCGGCCTGATCGAGGCCAGAAACATCCTCGCCGATGTGCGCGGTATCGCCTTCACCCAGTTCCTCGCGGAAGACGTGGTGCGCCATCCGCTGGTGCAGCGCATCGTTCATGCCTACGAGCAGCATCAATCCCGCACCGGCGATTGAGATGTCCCGGATTTCCCGGCCACCAAGGCTTGTACTCGTCGTGCAGCGCGCCGTCGCCCCCAGGTGGCTGCCGGGAAACGGAAAACTGCGGGAGTGGGCCGCGAGCGTGCTGGTGGAAGACGTGGAGGCCACGGTTCGCTTGGTCGGTCGGAAGGAAGCCAGGGCGCTCAACGGCAAGTTCCGTGGCAGGCGCAACGCCACCAATGTGCTTACATTCGGTTATCCCGAGTCGCGGCCGCTGGCGGGTGACATAGCGATCTGTGTTCCGGTCGTGGAGCGTGAGGCCAGCTTGCAGGGAAAGGCCCGCGAGGCGCATCTCGCTCACCTTCTGGTGCATGGCATGCTTCATTTGCAGGGATTCGATCACCGACGGCGCATCGATGCCGAGCTTATGGAAGGCATCGAACGCGAGATCATCGGCAAGCTGGGGTATCCTGATCCCTACAAGCCGGCGCTGAGACGACGGCGGGCAGGCGTGGGGAGGAAGGCAGGCACTTGGGGCAGGCGACGAAACTCGTTGCGGGCGCAGCGCGACCGCTGACCACAGCCTGACCCTATTGGATCCGTGCTCTTGCCATGGACGAAGCGAACAGTAAACTATCCTGGCTGGAAAGACTCGGCGCGCTGTTGATGCGCGAGCCGGAAGACCGCGAACAGCTTGTCGAGCTGCTTCAGCGCTCGTACGAGCGCAACCTGCTGGATGCTGACGCCCTGGGAATGATCGAGGGCGTGATGCAGGTTTCCGAGGCGCAGGCCAGGGACATCATGGTCCCACGCGCACAGATGGACGTGATCGATGTCAGCGAGTCGATTGACCGGATCGTGGCACAGGCCATAGAGACCGCCCACTCGCGTTTTCCGGTTATCGGGGAAAACAAGGACGACGTGATCGGGATCCTGCTCGCCAAGGACCTGCTGCGCTATTACACCGATAAGGATTTCAACCTGCGTGACATGCTGCGGCCGGCAGTTTTCATACCGGAGTCCAAGCGGCTGAACGTCCTGCTCAAGGACTTCCGCAGCAACCGCAACCACATCGCCATCGTGGTGGACGAGTACGGAGGGGTGGCCGGCATGGTCACCATCGAAGACGTTCTCGAGCAGATCGTCGGCGACATCGAAGACGAGTACGACTTCGACGAAACGGAGGCCAATATCGTCCGCGACCGTCAGGGGCAGTATCGGGTCAAGGCGCAGACCGAGATCGCAGACTTCAACGCCACTTTCGGCACCGAGTTCAGCGACGAAGACTTCGACACGGTGGGTGGACTCGTGCTTTCGCACCTTGGGCGCCTGCCAAAGCGCGGCGAGCAGTTCCGGATCGGCAACCTCAATGTGAAGGTGCTGCGTGCCGACAGCCGGCGTCTTCACGCGCTGCTGGTCGACAAGCTGAAGGCCGAAAGCGAAGCCTAGTCTTTCACTTCGTGCCCTAGTGTTTCGCCCCCGGGTTTCCCCTGAGTTCGATCGATGCCGGCGGCGGTGAAGGCATTCCGGTCATCGCCCGTGGTCGGGTCGCTGCTGCTCGGGGCGATATCGGTTCTGGGCTACGCGCCGTTCAATGTCTACCCGGCCCCGCTCCTGGCTTTATCCGCGGCTGCGCTGATCTGGCTTCGCGCCTCCAGCGTCAAAGCCGCGGCCCTCTGCGGGCTTGCTTTCGGGGTCGGTATATTCGGCACCGGCGTCAGTTGGGTCTACGTAAGCCTGCACGATTACGGCGGAATGCCCGCGCTCGTCGCCGCGGTGTGCACCGCCGCCTTCTGCACCTTGCTTGCCCTCTACCCCGCGGTGGTAGCGCTGCTGTTGCGGGGCCTGAATCGGGTGCCTTCGGCCATCGGGTTGATGGTTCTTCTGCCCGCGCTGTGGACTCTCACCGAGTGGCTGCGCGGCTGGGTCTTCACGGGCTTTCCCTGGCTTGCGCTCGGCTATTCGCAGGTTCCGGACAGCCCGCTGGCGGGCTTCGCTCCTGCATTCGGCGTCTACGGGGTATCGCTGGCTGCTTCAGCGGTAAGCGGAGCGCTCGCCCGCATCGCGGAGCTCGCATGGTCGGGCAGGCGGTTGCCGGCCGCTCGGCGCGTGCGTTCGCTGGCGCGGGGGGCGCCGGCATGGGTGGCCGTCGGCGTACTGGCGACCGGCCTTCTGCTGCAGTCACGTCACTGGACACAGCCGGCCGGAGAAGCGACGTCGGTGGCACTGATCCAGGGAAACGTGGCGCAGGAACTCAAATGGCGCCCGGAGAAAGCGAGACAGACGCTGGACCATTACCTTGAGCTCACTCGCTCCTCCCGCGCGAAGCTCACTCTGTTGCCGGAAACCGCGCTGCCGATGTTCAATGTCGACCTTCCGCACGGCTACCTCGACCAGCTGCGCGCGCACGTCACAGCCCACGGCGGCGACTTGCTCACCGGGATCCCCGAGTACGCGGGTCCCGGCCGTTACTACAACAGCGTCATCAGCCTCGGCACGACCGGGCAGCAGGTGTATCGCAAAGTGCATCTCGTTCCCTTCGGCGATTATTTCCCGCTGACCTGGCTGTTCGGCTGGGCCATGAACCTGATGGACATACCGATGTCGGATTTCTCCCGTGGCTCGCCGGACCAGAGACCGCTAGCGGTTGCAGGACAGAAAGTGGCGGCCAACATCTGCTACGAAGACGCGTTCGGAGAGGAGATCATCGGCCAGTTGCCCGAGGCGACCCTGCTCGCCAATTTCACCAACGACGCCTGGTGGGGCCGCTCGCTGGGCTCGCGCCAGCATCTGCAGATCGCACAGATGCGCTCGCTCGAGACCGGTCGTTTCATGCTGCGAGCCACGAATACCGGGGTAACCGCGATCATCGATCCCCACGGCCGGGTTGTGCAGGCCGCTCCGGAGTTCGAGGTGGCGGTCATCACCGGGGAAGCGCAAGGTCGCACCGGGGCGACGCCGTACGTGCGCTGGGGTAACAATGCGATCGTGCTGATCGCCGCCGTCATGCTTGCGGCAAGTCTGCTGTTATGGCGCCGGGCGCGGATTTGATCCCGGTCGTGGCCGGCTACCGGCGGCAAGGCCGAGCTCGAGCAACCGAGGCCCGCCCGAGAAGGGCAACAGCACGCTTTCGTTCTGGCAGCGAGAAATGCTCCCCGTCACCCTGCGCAGCCTGCGCCCGGCTCGGAACAGAATAGACACGCGGTTGGACGGGATGCTCGCAGTGCGATGCGGCAGGGGCATGGGTGAGTTCATCGGCGCTCGGAGTCTCGGCAAAACCCGGTAGAATGCGCAGCTTCCGCAAGGCCTGATTCTTCGGCGTTTTTTTCCGAGATGCAGACATTCCAGGACCTCATCCTCGCTCTGCAGCGCTATTGGGGAGATCGCGGCTGTGTCCTCCTTCAGCCCTACGACATGGAAGTCGGCGCTGGAACTTTTCACACCGCGACTTTCCTGCGTGCAGTCGGACCCGAGCCGTGGCGGGCTGCGTACGTCCAGCCCTCGCGCCGCCCGAAAGACGGCCGCTACGGGGAAAATCCGAATCGGCTGCAGCACTACTACCAGTTCCAGGTCGTGCTCAAGCCCTCTCCCCGCGACATCCTCGATCTGTATCTCGGATCACTGGTCGCCATCGGCATCGATCCCAAGCAGCACGACATCCGCTTCGTTGAGGACGATTGGGAGTCGCCGACACTGGGCGCCTGGGGTCTGGGCTGGGAAGTGTGGCTTAACGGAATGGAAATCACCCAGTTCACCTATTTTCAGGAAGCAGGCGGGATCGCCTGCAAACCAATTACCGGCGAGATCACATACGGGTTGGAGCGCCTGGCGATGTACCTGCAAGGCAGGGAAAGCGTGTTCGATCTGATCTGGGCGCCGGGCGTCACCTACGGCGACGTATATCGCCAGAACGAGGTCGAGCAGTCCGCCTACAACTTCGAGCAGGCCAATGCCGAGATCCTGCTGCAGCATTTCGTGCAGTTCGAGGCCGAGGCCAGACGCCTGTTCGACGCCGGGCTGCCACATCCCGGCTACGAGATGGTCCTGAAGTGCTCGCACACCTTCAACCTGCTGGACGCGAGAGGCGCGATCTCCGTCACCGAACGAGCCGCCTATATCGGACGGGTGAGGGCACTCGCCAGACTGGCGGCGCAGGCCTACTACGACTCGCGAAAGGCGCGAGGTTTCGAGCGCGCGTCCGAGGCCATGGTCCGAGCGATGGTCGCCCAGGACGATCTGGCAGACGTGCTCGCCGTCCGCAATGCCAGCTTGGCAGGCGGAGCAGGAGCCGCACGGTGAGCGGCTCGCTCCTGGTCGAACTGTTTACCGAGGAGTTGCCACCGAAGGCGCTGAAGCGACTCGGCGAGGCCTTTGCCGAGTCGCTGCGCGACGGGCTCGCCAGACGCGAGCTGCTCGCTGCTGCCAGTACCGCAGACTGGTGCGCCACGCCGCGCCGTCTGGCGGCCAGGATCGGCGGCGTCCTGCCTCGATCGGCGGACAGAGTACGCGAGCACAAGCTGCTGCCGGCGGCGGTGGGCTTCGACGCGAAGGGCAATCCGACACCGGCCCTGCTGAAGAAGCTGGTCTCGCTGGGGCAAACCGCCGACGCAGTTCGCTCGATTTCCAGGGTTTCCGACGGCAAGCTCGAGATGCTGAGCCTGTCGGTGCTGTCGCCGGGCCAGCCGTTGCAGACTGGCCTCGAGGCGGCGCTGGCGGAAGCGATCGAGAGACTGCCGGTTCCGAAAGCGATGGCCTACCAGCTCGAGGACGGCATGACCACTGTGAAATTCGTGCGGCCGGCCCACGCTCTGCTCGCCATGCTTGACGATGCCCCGATTCCGGCCAGGGCGCTGGGCCTGACCGCGGGCGCCACGACGCACGGCCACCGTTTCCTCGGAGCCAGGGACATAGTGCTCAGGCATGCCGACGAGTACGAGGATCGCTTGCGTGAGGAGGGAAAGGTAATCGCCAGTTTTGCCACCCGCCGGGCATTGATCGACTCGCAGTTGAAAGCCAGGGCCGCGGAACTGAAGGCATCGCTCGGCGACTACGAAGACCTGCTCGACGAGGTCACCGCGCTGGTGGAATGGCCGGTCGTGTATGTCGCCGGCTTCGATCGCGAATTCCTCTCGGTGCCGCAGGAATGCCTGATTCTCACCATGCGCAGCAACCAGAAGTACTTCCCGTTGTTCGACACCGGAAACAGGCTCATCGACCGGTTTCTCGTGGTCAGCAATATGGAAGTGGCCGACCCTTCGAACATCATCGACGGCAACCGCCGGGTAGTCCGCCCCCGGTTTGCGGATGCGCGCTTCTTTTTTCACACCGACCGCGAACAGAAGCTGGAGGCCAGGGTATTGCGGCTGGCAGAAGTGATTTACCACAATCGCCTCGGCAGCCAGCTCGAGCGCGTACAACGGATACGGAAACTATCCGGCTACATTGCCGGCTGTCTGCATGCCGAGGTGGCAGCCGCGGAGCGGGCCGCCTGGCTGTGCAAGGCGGACTTGCTCACCGGAATGGTGGGCGAGTTCCCCGAGCTGCAGGGAACCATGGGCAGGCATTACGCCCTGCACGACGGGGAGCCCAAGCCGGTGGCCGATGCGATCGAACAGCACTACCGGCCGCGCTTCGCCAACGACGCGCTGCCGGAAAGCAACGTCGCCGCAACTGTGGCCCTCGCCGACAAGCTCGACGCGCTGGTCGGCATTTTCGGGATAGGACTTGCCCCGACCGGGGAGAAAGACCCGTTTGCGCTGCGCCGGCACGCCCTGGGCGTGCTAAGGATACTGGCCGAGAAACAGTTTCCGCTCGACCTGGTGCAGTTGCTGCAAGTGGCACGCGGCCAGTTCCCCGCAGAAGTACTGGCCGACAGCGTCGCCCCGGACGTCCACGCCTTCATGCTTGAACGTCTGCGGGGTTATCTGCGCGAGCGGGGCTTCGCGTCGGACGAGATCGAGGCGGTGGTCAGTCAGGCTCCGGCGCGGATCGACCTGGTGATCCCGCGCCTCGAGGCGGTCCGCGGTTTCCGGCGGCTTCCAGAATCCGGGAGTCTTGCCGCCGCCAACAAGCGCATCCGCAATATCCTGAAGAAGGCCGAAGGCATCGGCGTCGCGCCCGACGTGGCATTGCTGCAGGAGCCGGCGGAGAAGAGGCTCTTCGGCGCGATCTCGAAGCTGATACCCAAGATCGACTCGCTGGTGGAAAATGAAGGTTACGCGGACGCGCTGAAGCTGCTCGCAGGAGTAAGAGGTGAAGTCGACACTTTTTTCGACGAAGTGATGGTGATGACCGAGGACCCTCTGACTCGGGACAATCGGCTGGCGCTCCTGGCCCAGCTCGAGCGCCTGATGAACCGGGTGGCGGATATTTCCAAGCTGGCAGCGTGAGAGCGCAATGAAGCTGGCGATACTCGATCGAGACGGGGTCATCAACTACGACAGCGCGCAGTTCATCAAGAGCCCCGACGAATGGAAGCCGATTCCAGGGAGCCTGGAGGCCATCGCGAGGCTCAACCATGCAGGCTACCGGGTGGTCATCGCCTCCAACCAGTCCGGGGTCGGGCGCGGTCTGTTCGACATGGGCGCGTTGAACGCCATCAACGACAAGATGTACCGCGCGCTGGCCCAGGTCGGCGGGCGTATCGACGCGCTGTTCTACTGCCCCCACGCAGCGGAATCCAGTTGCGATTGCCGCAAGCCGAAGCCTGGAATGCTGCTCGACATCGCCCAGCGCTTCAACGTTGACCTTGATGGCGTGCCGTCGGTGGGCGACTCGCTGCGCGACCTGCAGGCCGCGGCGGCGGCGGGCGCCCGGCCGATGCTGGTGTTGACCGGCAAGGGCCGCAAGACCAGGGCTTCAGGCGGCATGCCTGATGGCACGCTGGTGTTTCCCGACCTCTCTGAAGCGGTGCGTCAGATCGTGCAATGAGTCGCACCGCGGCCCTGGCTCGGTCCACGGTTTTCGAGGTCCTCCGCTTCCTGCTTACAGTGGTCTTCTGCGTAATCTCGCTGCTCAGCTTTCCCTTCAAGCCGCTGACCCGCTACCGGATCATCACGGTGTGGTCGCGGCTTGTTATAGGGCTCGCAAGTCGAGTTTGCGGCGTGCGTTACCGGGTCGTCGGTCGAGAAAACCTGCCGGCCAGCGCCTCGATCGTCCTGTCCAAGCACCAGTCGGCGTGGGAGACTCTGGCTTACCAGGGTATCTTTCCGCCCCAGGTCTGGGTGCTCAAGAACAGCCTGCTGAGGGTGCCGTTCTTCGGTTGGGGGCTGGCGATGATGAGCCCGATAGCGATCGACCGTGGCTCCGGACAAAGGGCGCTCAAGCAGACTCTTGAGCAGGGGCGCCGCCGTCTTGCCGACGGGTGGTGGATCGTGATTTTTCCGGAAGGCACCCGCACCGCGCCCGGCGCTCGAAGGCGCTATCACGTTGGGGGCGCCTGGCTCGCCTGCCAGACCGGCGCCAAGGTGGTGCCTGTTGCGCACAATGCCGGCACCGTGTGGGCACGCAACGCTTTCGTGAAATACCCGGGAGAAGTCGTGGTGAGCATCGGCCCCTGGATCGATCCCGCCGGACTGCAACCCGAGGATCTGAACAAGAGAGTAGAAGACTGGATAGAGATCGAGGTCGCGCGGCTGGGCAGCGCTCGTCGTTGATATCGGATCTGTTCCCCGTCGAAACGCTCGACGAGCCGCGGACCATCGTCCTCGGCGCAAGTACTGTTGCCTACCTTCTGAGACGCAGCGTACGCCGCCGCAGGATCGTGCTGACAGTGGATGAGCACGGCCTCGCCGTCGACGCGCCGTGGCGCGCCTCGCAGGCCGGCATCGACCGTTTTCTGCGGAATTCGACCACCTGGGTCAAGAAGAAGCTCGAAGAATGGTCCCGGTTCAAGCCGCGATCGCAACGTTGGGCCGCCGGCGAGTCGATCCGCTACATCGGCAGGCTGCTCACGCTCGAGGTCGCAGCCGCTCCAGCCGCTGCTACCGTGGTGCTGCAGGACAACGACCGTCTGCTGGCGTGTCTTCCGGCGCCCGGGGACGAGAGTGCGGTCAGGAGCGCGGTCGTCGCATGGTACCGCCATCGCGCCCGGACCAACTTCGATGAACGGCTTGCACACTACGGCCGGCGGCTGGACGTGTCCGCGCCGCGATGGCTCCTCTCCAGCGCGCGCACGCGCTGGGGCAGCTGCAATGGCCGGGGCGAAGTGCGGCTGAACTGGCGACTGATCCAGGCGCCCCAGGCGGCGATCGACTATGTCGTCGTTCACGAGCTGGCGCATCTGAAGGAGATGAACCACTCGCGGCGTTTCTGGCGCCTCGTGGAGAAAGCATTCCCCGGGCATGAGCAAGCACGCCAGCACCTGGAAGAAAACGGGCGCTGGTACCTTGCGATGTAACGCGCCTGCTGCGCGCCCGCGGTCTCCCGGACCCGCAGCCGTCGAGCCCGGCCCCCACCTCGAGGGAAGGCGCTGATATACCGTGTGCTAGACTCGCCAGCCCCTCGATGGCTTCGATCATGCGCAAGATCTGCGTCCTGCTGCTTCTCGCGTTCGTCCTGTCCGCCTGCGGACAGAAGGGCCCGCTGTATCTGCCCGACGACCAGCAATCAGCAAAGGACGGGAAGAAAAAGTGAGCGCCTTCCACTACCGGGACGACACTCTTCATGTCGAAGCCGTCTCCCTGTCCGACCTCGCTCGGGAATTTGGAACGCCCTGCTACGTGTATTCGCGGGCGGCGATCAGCGGCGCGTTTCAGGCGTATGACGGCGCCTTCGGCGCCCGGCCTCATCTGGTCTGCTACGCCGCAAAGGCCAACCCGAGTCTGGCGATCCTGAACCTGTTGGCTCAGCTGGGAAGCGGCTTCGACATCGTCTCCGGAGGGGAACTGAGGCGGGTCGTGGCGGCGAAGGGGGATCCCGGCAAGACCATCTTTTCCGGCGTGGGCAAGAGCGAAGACGAAATGCGCGCCGCGCTGTCGCTCGGGATCCTGTGCTTCAACGTCGAGTCCGATTCCGAGTTGCTGCGACTGGAGAGAATCGCGCGCGAGATGCAACACCCCGCGCCGGTGAGCCTTCGGATCAATCCCGATGTCGATCCCGGGACCCATCCATACATCTCGACCGGGCTCAAAGAGAACAAGTTCGGAGTGGCCTTCGACGACGCGGTGCGGCTGTACCGTCTCGCGCACCGTTCGGCGCACCTCGCGGTAAAAGGCATCGGCTGCCATATCGGCTCCCAGCTCACCGAGATAGTCCCGATGCTTGATGCCGCACGCAGAGTGCTGAACCTGGTCGACCTTCTGGGGTCGGAAGGTATCGTCATGGAGCATATCGACCTGGGCGGCGGCCTGGGTATCCGATACCTGGACGAGAACCCGCCAGCGCCCGCGGACTGGGTCCGCGACCTGGTTGCCTTGATCGGCAGCCGGCCGCAGAGCCTGATGCTCGCGCCGGGACGCTCGCTGGTGGGCAATGCCGGCGCGCTGTTGACCCGTGTGGAATATCTGAAGCACGGCGAAACCAGGAATTTCGCAGTGGTCGATGCCGCGATGAACGATCTCCTGCGGCCTTCGCTTTACGACGCGCACCACGATGTCCTTCCGGTCCACCGCGCCGGCAGGGCTTCGGAGGAGTACGATGTAGTCGGTCCGGTGTGTGAAACCGCCGATTTCCTGGCCCGGGCACGCCGGCTGGCGATCTCCGAGGGAGATTTGCTGACGGTCATGTCCGCAGGCGCATACGGAATGAGCATGAGCTCGAACTACAACTCGCGGCCCCGCGCCGCCGAAGTCATGGTGGATGGGGCGACGGCGCACCTGATCCGCGCCCGCGAGCACATCGAAGACCTGTACGCCAGCGAACGGCTGTTGCCCTGACGCTCGAGGTCCTGCGCAGATGGCCGCACGGATAGTCGTCGCCCTTCTGATCGCGTGGCTCGTTGCCGGCTGCAGCTCCGGGGACAGCGCACAGAGCGGGGTCGCCCAACCGCCGCCCGCGGCGCCCGTGTCCGTCGCCAAGGCCGAGCGCAAGACGGTGCCCCTCAGCGTCCGGGCGATCGGCAACGTCGAACCGATCGAGAGCGTAACCGTGAGGTCGCGAGTGGACGGTGAGATCGTCGGCGTTCACGTGCGCGACGGACAGGAAGTGAAGAAGGGGCAGTTGCTGTTTCAGCTCGACAACCGCTTCCTTTCCGCGCAGCTCATGCAGCTCGAGGCGACCGAAGCCAAGGGTCGCGCGCTGCTCGCCAACGCCGAGTCCACGGAAAAGCGCTATGGCGAACTGCTGTCGCAGGGATTCATATCGCAGGAAGCCTATACCCAGGCCAAGTCGAACCGCGATGCCGCCCTCGCCACCGTGGCCGCCGATCGCGCCGCGGCGCAGAGCGCACGCATCCTGTTAGGCTACACCAGGATCTACTCCCAGATTTCGGGCCGGGCCGGCAAGGTCATGGTGCCCGCCGGCAACACCGTGAAGGCCAACGACACCGGGCTGGTCGTCATTAACCAGCTTGCGCCGATCTATGTGAGCTTCGCGGTGCCGGAGCAGTTTCTGGCGCAGATCCGCAGCTACAAGTCCAAGGGCACTCTTGCCGTCGGCGCCGCGCCGCAGGGCGCGCCGGAAACGGCGGCGAGCGGCGAGCTGACGTTCATCGACAACGCTGTGGACCCGCAGACCGGGACCATCAAACTGCGAGCGACCTTCGCCAACGCCCGACAGCAGCTCTGGCCCGGGCAGTTCGTCAACGTGACCCTGACGCTCGAAGAGCAGCGTGACGCGCTGGTGGTGCCGCCCGAGGCGGTGCAGACCGGCCCGCGCGGCACTTTCGTCTTCGTGGTAACGGCGGACATGAGCGCGGAAGTGCGCGACATCAAGGTCGATCGCACCGAAGGCCGCGACACCGTGATCGCCGAGGGACTCGAGGCCGGAGAAACCGTGATTGTCGGCGGACAGCTGCGCGTGACCCCGGGCGGCAAGGTCGCGCCCAAGCCGGGCTGACACCGCTCCCGGCGCAACGGCACCGGCGCCCATGAATATTTCCGAGGTATTCGTTCGCCGCCCCGTCATGACCGTCCTGGTCATGCTCGGCATCCTGATTTTCGGCATCATCTCGTTCCGGCTGCTGCCGGTCGCGCAGCTGCCCAACGTCGATTTCCCCACGATCCAGGTCACCGCTTCGCTGCCCGGCGCGAGTCCGGAAACCATGGCCTCGGCAGTGGCCACACCGCTCGAGAAGCAGTTCTCCACGATCGCCGGGTTGGAGCAGATGACTTCGTCATCCAACCAGGGCAGCACCCAGGTCACCCTGCAGTTCGTGCTCGAGCGCGACATCGACGCCGCCGCGCAGGACGTGCAAACCGCGATCACCCAGGCCCGGCGCAATCTGCCGGACATGCCCAACCCGCCGACCTTTCGCAAGGTCAATCCCGCGGACCAGCCGATCTTCTACCTGGCGCTGACCTCGGAAACGCTGCCGCTCTCGACCGTCAACGAGTACGCCGAGACGATGATGGCGCAGCGGCTTTCGACTATCAGCGGTGTGGCCCAGGTGCTGGTGTACGGCTCGCAGCAGTACGCGGTGCGCGTGCAGGTCGATCCCAAGTCGCTCGCCGCGCGCGGGATCGGCATCGATGAAATCGAGCGCGCACTCGCTACCCACAACGTGAATCTGCCTACCGGGACCCTTTCCGGACCGAACCGCGCGGTTGCGGTGATGGCGGACGGCCAGCTCACCGACGCCCGGGCGTTCAACAACGTGGTGGTTGCCTATCGCAACGGCGCAGCGGTGCGAGTGCGCGACGTTGGACGGGCGATCGACGACGTGCAGAACAACAAGGTGGCGGCCTGGTACAACGACAAGCGCTCGGTGCTTCTTGCGATCCAGCGTCAGCCCGGAACGAATACGGTCGAGGTGGTGCAGAAGATACGCGGCCTTCTGCCGCAGTTCCGGCAGCAGGTCCCCGCGGGAATCAAGATCGATGTGCTCTACGACCGCTCCGAGTCGATCCTGGAGTCGGTGCGCGACGTGCAGAAGCACCTGCTCCTGGCGCTGTCGCTGGTGGTGATGATCATCTTCCTGTTCCTGCGCAACGTCTCGGCGACCGTGATCCCGGCTGCCGCGCTGCCCTTGTCGATCATCGGCACGTTCTCGGTGATGTACCTGATGGGATACAGCCTCGACAACCTGTCACTGATGGCGCTGACGCTTTGCGTGGGCTTCGTGGTGGACGACGCGATCGTGATGCTGGAGAACATCGCCCGCCACCTGGAGATGGGCAAGAGCCCGCTCCAGGCCACGCTCGACGGTTCCAGGGAGATCGCATTCACCATCGTGTCGATGACGCTGTCGCTCGCCTGCGTGTTCATACCGGTGCTGTTCATGGGAGGCGTTCTCGGCCGTCTTCTGAACGAGTTCGCGGTGACGATCATCTGCGCGATCCTGGTTTCAGGCTTCGTCAGCCTGAGCCTCACGCCGATGTTGTGCGGACGCTGGTTGCGCCCGGAGCGCGAAGTGCACCACGGGCGTATCTACCTCGCCACCGAGAAGGCGTTTAACGGGATGCGCGGTCTTTACGACGCCACGCTTCGCGTCACGCTCGACTTTCCGCGCACCACCATGCTGGCGTTCGCCGCGGTAACCGCGGCAACCGCCTATCTGTTCGTTGCCATGCCCAAAGGCTTCCTGCCGAGCGAGGACGTTGGTTCCCTGTTCGGCTTTACCGAGGCTTCGCAGGATGTGTCTTTCGACGCGATGTACCGCATGCAGCAGGACGCCGTACAAATCATCCGCTCCGACCGAAATGTGGCCGCGACCATGGCCTTCATCGGCGCGGGCGGCTCGAGTCAGCAGATGAATGTCGGCCGCATTTTCATCCGCATGAAGCCGCGCGCTGAACGCCCCGGCGCGGACCAAGTAATCCAGGAACTGCGGCCGAAGCTCGCCAACCTGCCCGGCCTGAAAGTTTTTCTGCAGAACCTGCCGACCATCCGCCTCGGCGGAGTGATCACCAAGAGCCAGTTTCAGTTCACGCTCACCGACGCCGACCTCGAGCAGTTGTACCGCTGGGCCCCGGTCGTCGAAAGCAAGATCCGCGAGATACCGGGTTTTCAGGACGTGACCTCGGACCTGCAGATCAAGAATCCTCAGATCGACATCGAGATCGATCGTGACAAAGCTTCAACCCTGAACGTCACACCCGAGCAGATCCAGAATGCGCTGTACAGCGCGTTCGGCTCCAAGCAGGTGTCCACCATCTTTACGCCCACCAATGAATACTGGGTCATCCTGGAACTCGAGCCTGAATATCAGCAGGACGCATCGGCTCTGTCGATGCTCTACGTGCGCAACGCGAACGGCACGCTCGTTCCGCTTGGCTCCGTCGCCACGATCAGCAGTTCGGTGGGTCCGCTCAACGTCAACCACCTCGGGCAGCTCGCGGCGGTCAACATTTCGTTCAATCTCGCCCCCGGGGTCGCGCTGTCGGACGCGGTGACTCAGGTCAACAGGACCATCGCCGATCTGCGCTTGCCGGAAACCTTGAACACCAGCTTCCAGGGCACCGCCCAGGCCTTCCAGTCTTCGCTCGCCAACATGGGGCTGCTGCTGGTGATGGCGGTCTTCGTGATCTACCTGATCCTCGGCATTCTGTACGAAAGCTTCATCCACCCGATCACGATCCTTTCCGGGCTTCCGACTGCGGGACTGGGCGCGCTCGTGACCCTGCAGGCATTCCACGGCGAGCTGAACATGTACGGTTTCGTGGGGTTGATCATGCTGATCGGGATCGTGAAGAAGAACGCGATCATGATGATCGACTTCGCAATCGATGCACAGAGGCGCAACGGCACGAAACCGCGAGAAGCGATCTACGAGGCGGCGCTGGTTCGCTTCCGGCCGATCATGATGACCACGATGGCGGCGCTGATGGGGACGCTGCCTATCGCCCTGGGCTGGGGTGCAGGCGCCGACGCGCGCCGGCCGCTCGGCCTGGCGGTCGTCGGCGGGCTGGTCGTCTCGCAGGTGCTCACGCTCTACATCACCCCGGTCATTTACATCTACCTCGAGTCGTTCAAGAACTGGCTGGCGGGCTCGCCGCGCGGCACCCAGCTGAGGCGCGCCGGCGGCTGAATGCACCGGATTTGCAGTGGCCCAACCCGAGTCCGGGCACGTTGCTTGCACGTATTACAGGGTGCCAGGCACCCCAATCCGGCTCCTCTCGTACAGTGCCTTGGGGGCCTTGGGCAGCCTGCGCGGGGCCTGATCGGGCTGGCATGGGGGCAGCGGAGCGAAATCCGTTAAACTTGCAGCATCAGTTAACGTCTTAACACGACAGAGATGATCGTCTACAACCTGGCCTGCGACAACGCCCACCGCTTCGAGGGATGGTTCTCCTCGGCCGAGGACTTCGGCGCGCAGGCAAGCGACGGCCGGGTCTCGTGCCCGGTCTGCGGCTCGGTCGAAGTGGCCCGTCAGCCCTCGGCGCCTTACGTCAGCCGTGTGCCGCAACAGCCGGACGCTCAAACGCAGGCCGTGAACGCAGACTCGGTGCAGCTCATGCGCAGAAAGTTCATGGAACACATCATCGAGAAGGCCGAGGACGTCGGGCAGCACTTTCCCGAGGAGGCCCGCCGCATTCATTACAAGGAGGCGCCGCTGCGCTCGATCCGCGGCCAGGCCTCGCGCCGCGACGTGGACGAACTGCGCGACGAGGGGATCGAAGTGCTGTCGATTCCCGGTCTTCCGGTCCCGCCGGACCAGTTGCACTGACGCCTTCTTCCGGAGCCGTGTTCGCGTTGCGGTAGAGCGATGCCACGCCGCGGCGCCGGACCCACCTTGCTCGTGCTTGCCGGCGGCGTTGCCGTCGTTTCCACTGCTTCGATCCTGATCCGCTACGCCCAGGCCGAGGGCGCTTCCTCGCTGGCAATCGCCGCTGGACGGCTGGCGATCGCTGCCGCGGTGCTTACGCCGCTTGCACTGCCGAAGCTGTGGCGAGAACTCTCAGCCTTGAGCGCGCGTCAACTGCTGCTGTGCGCCGCGTCCGGCCTGCTCCTCGCGATCCACTTCTGGGCCTGGATTGCCTCGCTCGAGTACACCTCGGTAGCGAGCAGCACTGCACTGGTCACAACCAATCCCCTCTGGGTAGCCCTCGCTTCGACCTGGCTGCTGCGCGAGCGGCCGGGTATCGCGACGCTCACCGGAATAGCGCTCACAGTCGCGGGCAGCGGGGCGATCTTCGCCTCGGATGCGTCCGTCGAGCGCACGGCCGCTTCGCCGGTTCTCGGCAATAGCCTGGCGCTGGCAGGTGCGGTCGCCGCATCCGGTTACCTGCTAATCGGCAGAGCGCTGAGAGCAACGGTCGGTCTTGCGGTGTATGTCTGGACCGCATATGCCACGGCTGCGGCCCTCCTGTTGGCCGCGCTGCTGGTCCTGGGCGGCGAACCCTTGCAGATCTCCGGCCTCGCTTGGTGGTTCATCGCCGCACTCGCGATCGGCCCGCAGCTGCTCGGACACACCGCGTTCAACTGGGCGTTGCGCCGGCTTTCGGCCACGTTTGTGGCGATCGCAATCCTCGGCGAACCGATAGGCTCGGCGCTCCTCGCATATGCTCTTCTCGGCGAACGATTCGAGACGCTGCAGCTTGCCGGCTTTGTGCTCTTGCTGGCGGGAATATTCATCGCGGCACGCGCCGAGCACCGCGCAGCCGAAACCGGGTGAACGTTCAAGAGTAAGGCTTGTACTGCCGTCGCACGTCGTTCGCCAGACCGCGGTGGGTAACCTGCCCGGAATGGATCTGCAGTCCCTGTGCGAAACCCGGGTCCTCCGCCAATGCATCGAGGCCATGATCGGCGAGCCGCATCACATACGGGTAGGTGGCCTGGGTCAACGCGAGCGTGGCGGTACGGGCGACCGCGGAGGGCATGTTGGGTACGCAGTAATGGATTACCCCCTCGTCGACATAGATCGGCTGCGAGTGGGAGGTAGGGTGCGAAGTCTCCGCGATACCGCCCTGATCAATCGAGATGTCCACCAGCACGGAACCGCGCCGCATCCGCTTCAACAACGGCCGAGAGATCAGCTTCGGCGCCAGTTTCCCCGGCAACAGAACCGCGCCGACGACTAGGTCGGCTTTGGCCACGTGCTCTGCGATCGCCAGAGGCTCCGAGTAGCACGTCTTTACCCGCCCGCGGTGGATCTGATCCAGCTGTGCGAGCTGCCTGATATTGGTGCCCAGAACCGTTACATCGGCGCCAAGGCCGGCTGCGGTCAGAGCAGCCTGGGAGCCCGACTCGCCGGACCCTATGATCACGACGGTCGCCGGCGACACTCCGGGCACGCCTCCCAGCAGCACGCCCGACCCGCCATTCGCCATCTGCAGGGCCCAGGCGCCGAACTGAATGGCGAGCCGCCCGGCGATTCTTGACATCGGCGCGAGCAGAGGAAGTCCGCCCGTTCGATCGGCCACCGTTTCATAGGCGATCCCGCTCAGGCCGGCAGCCAGAAGTGCTTCGAGCAGAGGCGGATCGGGCGCGAGATGCAGGTAGGCGAACAGGATCTGCCCGCGCCGCACCCGGTCATATTCGACCGGCTGCAACTCTTTAACCTTGACGATAATGTCGGCGGAGAAGATCTCGCCCGCGGTCGGGACGATGCGGCCACCGGCCGAGCGGTACTGCGCGTCGTCGAAACCCACTCGTGCGCCGGCTCCGGTCTCAACCAGAACTTCATGGCCGCGCGCGGCAAGCGCGTGCACTCCCGCGGGAGTGAGCCCCACGCGGTACTCATGATCCTTGATCTCTCTCGGTACGCCTATCCGCATGCCCCTTCCCTCCCGCTCGAAATGTAACGGGCCGCATCCGGCAGGGCAACCGAGTCAGGCCGCTTGCGAACGCGCCGCAGCCACGGAGCTGGTTCGCTTCTCCCTCACTTTGTAGACCACCCGCGCCGCCAGCAGGAGGGCGAGGACCGCGGCGAAGATCGCCGGTTCGCGGATGTCCTTCTTTACCAGCCAGAGGAAATGGAGCACGCCGAAGACCGCGATCAGGTACACGAAGCGATGCAGGCGCTGCCACTGAGCAGCGCCGAGCCTGCGAACCATCGAATTGGTGGAAGTCGCAGCCAGAGGAATCAGAAGCATGAAGGCGGTAAACCCGACGGTGATGTACGGCCGCTTGACGATATCCGCCGCGACCGCTCGCCAGTCGAAGAAGTGATCGAATACCAGCCAGATCGTGAAATGCACACAGGCGTAGAAGAAAGCGAACAGTCCCAGCATTCTTCTCAGCCGCAGCAGCCAGGGAGCATTCAGCAGTTTGCGCAGCGGTGTCACCGACAGCGTGACCAGCAGCAAGGCAAGCGTCCACCAGCCGGTCGAGTGAGTGATCGTCTCGATCGGGTTGACACCCAGTGTGCCGGCGAACGCGCGCCAGACCAGCCGTGCGAACGGAACCAGGCACGACGCGACAATCGCCGCCTTGATCCACCTGATCTGTTCAGTGTTCGGCTGCTTCAAGGTCATTTCACCGCCTAGACGACAAGACCGCCAGGAATAATCCGGAGCAAGACCAAACAGACAGGAAAAGTGCTGTCTGCATTCGGGGCAAAAACCTTACCAGGGCGAGTGAGGCGATCGCCAAGCGCGATCGTTGGATGCGTTTTCCGATACTCTCGGCGCCTTGTCGGTTGCTAGAAGTGCTTGCGCAGGTCCATGCCGGTGTAGAGGCTCGCGACCTGGTCGCCGTAACCGTTGAACATCAGCGTCTCCCGTTTCAGCAGATCACCGATTCGCCGTTCCTTGGCCTGGCTCCAGCGCGGATGGTCGACTTTCGGGTTGACGTTGGAGAAGAAGCCGTACTCGTTCGGCACCGCGACCATCCAGGAAGTTCTGGGCATCTCGGCGCTGAAGCGGATGCGCACGATCGACTTGCCGCTCTTGAAACCGTACTTCCACGGCACGACCACTCTGACTGGCGCGCCGTTCTGGTTGGGCAGGACTTCACCATAAAGCCCCAGCGTGAGCAGGGTGAGCGGGTGCATCGCTTCGTCCATTCGAAGGCCTTCGATGTACGGCCATTCGAGCACGTCAACGCTCTGGCCCGGCATCTGCTGCCGGTCGAGCAAGGTGGTGAACTCGACGAACTTGGCATTGCCCGTGGGCTCAACCCGTTTGATCATTTCGGACAACGGGTAGCCGACCCAGGGGATGACCATCGACCAGCCCTCGACGCAGCGCATCCGGTAAATCCGTTCCTCGAGCGGCGCAAGTTTCAGCAGTTCCTCGATGTCGAATACCTTCGGCTTCTTCACCTCGCCGTCGATCCTGACTGTCCAGGGCCGGGTTCGCAGGCTGCCGGCCCGCTGCGAGGGATCTTCCTTGCCGGTGCCGAACTCGTAAAAATTGTTGTAGGTCGTCACCGCCTCGAACGGCGTCATTTTCTCGTCGGTGGAGAATGCCCCCTTGCGCAAGGGGGCGAGCTTGGCCGCGGCGAATGCGGGCCGCAAGGAGCCCGAGCCGAACCCGGCCGCCAGGCCCAGAGCAACTGCCGACTTGATGAATTCCCGGCGCCGCGAATAGACCTCCGGCGGAGTGATTTCCGATGGCACAACGTCGGAAGGCTTGCGGATAAGCATATGGTCTCCTCGGTCGCTCCTGAGCCCTGAAACTTACACGTTTTATACGCCGGTCGTGCTTTCGCGGTTTCAGGCCGGCCGCGATTCCCGGTCCGGCTCTAGAGCAGGAAAACCGTCGCCAGTCCCAGGAATATGAAAAACCCCATGCTGTCGGTGGTAAAAGTGAGCAGCACGCTGGAGCCGATTGCCGGATCCCGCCCGATCTTCTGCATGAACAGCGGCACAAGCATTCCCACCGCCGCGCCGACCAGCAGGTTGAGCACCATCGCTCCGGTCATCACCATCCCGAGCTGCACGCTGTCGTAGAGCAGCCAGGCGAACAGCCCGGCCACCCCTCCCCACATCAGCCCGTTGAGCAGGCTGATCGCCAGTTCCTTGACGACCAGCCGTCGTGCGCCGGCACCGCCGGTCTGCCCGAGAGCGAGGGAGCGAACGATCAGCGTGGTGGTCTGGTTTCCCGAGTTGCCGGCGATTCCGGCGACGATCGGCATCAGCGTCGCAAGCGCCACCAGTTTCTCGATCGTACCCTCGAACAGCCCGATCACCCGCGAAGCGAAAAAAGCGGTGCACAAGTTCACCGCCAACCAGGGCCACCGGTTCTGCGCGCTCTTCCACACCGAGGAAAAGATATCTTCTTCCTCACGCAGCCCCGCCTTGCCGAGCAGTTCGGTTTCCGACTCCTCGCGGATGAAATCGACCACCGCGGCGACGGTCACCCGACCGACGACTTTGTCACGGCGGTCGACCACCGGGGCCGATACCAGGTCGTAGCGCTCGAAGGCCTGAGCGGCGCTCTGCGCCTTGTCTTCCGGCCGGAAGGCGATTACCCCGGTAGTCATCACCTCGGAGACCAGCTTGTCGGGCTCGTTGACGATCAGCCGGCCGATCGGCAGGGCGCCGCGAAACGAACTCTGGCGGTCGATGACGAACAGCTGGTCGGTATTGTCGGGCAACTCGTCCAGGCGACGCAGATAGCGCAGAACGACCTCGAGCGTCACGTCCTCGCGCACCGTGACCATTTCGAAGTCCATGATCCCGCCCACCGTGTCTTCGGGAAACGACAGCGCCGACCGCAACCGATCGCGCTCTTCAACGGACAGCGAGCGGAACACGTCCGCGATCACTTCCTGCGGAAGATCGGGCGCTAGGTCTGCGATCTCGTCGGTGTCGAGCTGGCCGGTGGCCGCCAGCAGCTCCGCGGCGTTCATGTCCGCGATCAGTGTCGGTCGCACGGCGTCGGAGACTTCCAGCAGAATCTCGCCGTCGCGGTCCGCCTTGACCAGGTTCCAGACCGTCAGCCGCTGATCGAGCGGAAGCTGCTCCAGGATCGCGGCGATGTCGGCCGCGTGGAGCCGATCCAGCTTGTTCTGCAGCTCGGCAAGATTCTGCTTGTGGACCAGAGATTCGACCAGGTCGTGGCGCGGCATGTCCTGCTTGTGCACCAGCTCTTCCACGAGCCTGTGCTTCTGCAGCAGCGCGCTGATCTGGGTCACGGCATCGTGAACGTTCTCCAGCCGCTCTCGGGTTTCGGTCTCTGCCATGTCCGTTCGCTCTATGCGCTGTGCGCCATTGTAGAAGCGGGACATTGCATCCGCCTAACGGCGGTCAGAAAGAAACGGCGCCCAGCGGGCGCCGTGCGAGCCAGGCACTTGCCGGCTGTTACTGCTGTTGCGGGATTCTGGTCGCTTGCCAGGAGACGAACTGCAGGTCTTTCCCGCGCTTGGCCCAGGCTTCGGTAAAACGCAGGTCGACCGTGATATCGCTGCCCTTGACCGTCACCTCGAAGCGAGCAGTGCCGGTCATGATCGCCAGGCAATCATAGATCCGGACCTTGCTGTCCAGCATGCGCATGGTCCGGTACTTGACGGTGCCGGAACGCATGGAGCCGATGTAGGCCCCCTTGTCGTCCACAACCGAGCTTGAGTGGATATACACCAGGTCGTCGCCGATGACGCGGTCCATCGCCACGAAATCGTCCCCGGTCTGCGCTTCGTATCGCGCCACTTCCGCCTGCACTACTTCGTCCTCGCTGACGGCGATGCAGTCCGCGGCGGCAGCCGCGGTAACGGTCGCGCTGATCGCCAGCGCGGCCAGGCTTGCAGTTTTCCCTCCCATGCTTTCCTCCCTGTCTTGTGGTCATGCGCGACCCTGCCCGGAGCACCGTGAAGTCCGCCGCCCCGGCAGCCGCGAGCCGAATCTTATACTTCGCGGCCGCGTCGGGGCAGCGGCCGCGTCGGCAGTCTGTCCTCCGATCGTCCTACTGCGGCGTCAGTGTCGCAAAGGCCCGGGGATCGCACCGAACCTTCTTGTTCACCAGGCGGGCGTTGTACAGCAGCAGCCTCCCGGTTCGCCATGCGTAACCGTAGCGCAGCTTGCCGTCGGCGGCCTTCAGGTCCTCTGCTTCCAGGTACTCGCAGCCGGCGGCAGGATCGTTGATCGAAATCTCGTAGGGAAAGGTCCTGTCCGGCCAGTAAGCCTCGCCGCTCTCGGAGAAACTCCAGCTTTCTCCCTTTTCGTCGCGGTACTTTCCGGCGATGACCGCGCGATTCAGGCGCTGCGTGAGTTCCTTTCCGGCGAATACGTAGTCGGCCCACTTTCCCTTGCTGAACACCAGTTCGGCCATTTTCAGCCGGTCGAATCCGCCTTGAGCATTGCGCTCTCCGCGGAACCACAGATACTTCACCTCCGAGTTCGAGACCGGGCGGTCGTCCGGACCGATGACCAACCGGTAGAGTCCGGGCTCGTTGCCGGGCTCCACGTCGAGCACGGCCTGAACCGAGGCCTTGTCAAAATTGGTCATCACGATCGGATAGGAGCGGCCCTGACGCTGGATGCCGACCACCACCGGCGGCACCTTCCTGGCTGTCTGGTGCGGCATGCGGCTCTTCTCCAGCGCTTCCAGGTACTGGGCCTTGATCCAGATTCCCTCGATCTGGTGCAGGTAGACCCTGTCCGCCCTGCGCGGTTGCGTCTGGGCGAAGGACAGCGAACACAGGAGCAATGCCAGCGCTGCGGCAAGGAAGAGATAGTTTCTTTTCTGGCTGTGCATCTGGATTTCCCGTTGAAAGTCACTCAGCCGGCGATAGGCGGTCTTCGCCGCCAGCACCCGCTTGCCTGCTCGAAGGCATGTGCCAGCTGCAGAACACCGAAGTCGTCGCGGTGGCGGCCCACGATCTGCAGCCCCACGGGCAGCCCGCCGGCGCTGAAGCCGCACGGCACCGAGGCGGCAGGCTGCCCGGTGACGCTGACCCAGTAGCAGGATTTCATCCAGTCGATGTAGGTGTCGAGCTCGCAGCCGGCGATGCGTGTTACGTAGGGTTGCGACACGTCGAACGGCAACACCTGCGCCACCGGGGCAGCAAGGAATTCGTAATTCTCCATGAACTGCCGCATGCGGTGAAACAGCTCCGTGCGTTTGCGCTCGGCAGCGCCGACCTGAGGACCGCTGAGCCTTATGCCCTCCTCGATGTTCCATACCACCGTGTCCTTCATCAGGCCGCGCTTCGTCTTGTACAGTTCCCCGTGGGACAGCTCGAAGTTCCAGGCTCGAAGCACCCTGAAGATCTCGTCCGCTTCGCCGAACTCCGGCGTTGCGTCTTCCACGACGCAGCCGAGGTCCTCGAGAATCTTGCGGCCTGAAGCGGTGACCTGCAGCACTTCGGGCTCGAATGGCAGACCGCCGAAGTCGCGGCACCATGCTATGCGCACGCCGCGAAAATCCCGTTCCAGCGGGGCAGCGAAGCGCCCGCCAGGCTCCTCGATCGAGATCGGCGAGCGCGTGTCCGGCCCGGCGATGGCCGACAGCATCAACGCCGAATCCGGCACGGTGCGGGCCATCGGGCCCGCTACCGAAAGGGAGAACCAGCCCGAGAAACTGGGCCAGTTGGGCACCCTGCCGGCGGAGGGCCGCAAGCCGACCACGTTGCAGAAACTGGCAGGGTTGCGCAGCGACCCGCCCAGATCGGACCCGTCTGCGATAGGGATCATCCCGCACGCCAGCGCCGCAGCCGCCCCCCCGCTCGATCCGCCGCAGGTCTTTCCGAGGTCGTATGGATTGCGGGTCGCACCGAACACCGGATTGAATGTCTGCGACCCGGCGCCGAACTCCGGCGTGTTGGTCTTGCCCACCATCACCGCGCCTGCGGCGGCCAACCGCTGCACCACGATCGAGTCGACGTCGGGGACGAAATCCTTGAAGATCGGGGAGCCGAAGGTCGTGCGCACGCCCCGGGTGGCTGCCAGATCCTTGTGCGCCACGGGCAATCCCGCGAGCGGTCCAGGATCATCGCCCTGCGACAGGCGGGTATCGATCTCGCGCGCGCCGCTCAGCGCGCGCTCGGGCAGCAAGGTCACTATCGCGTTTACCTGAGGGTTGACGCGCTCGATCTGCGCCAGGTGTGCCTGCGTGACTTCGAGGGCGGAAACTTCGCGGCTGCGGATAAGCCGTGCCAGCTCGACTGCGGGGAGAAAGCACAGCTCGGTCGGATTCATCGGCCGGCATGGTAACCGACATTCAATTCAAGTGAGTCCGAATGCGCCAAGACGCCGGGAACGCCAAGAAGAGATCCGGGCAAGATACTGCGATGCCGCCGCGACAACCGTGACAGCGGCCGGTGCCGAGCCAGCTGTCAGGACTGAATGCCGATTCCGCGCGCCGCCAGTACCGCCGCCAGGGGAACCAGGGCAAGCAATCCGATCTCCGCCGCCACGTATCGGCGCGCCAGCGCGACTTCTTCAGGACGCGGCGCGTTGCCGCTGCTCAGCGCCGCGCGCCGCCAGCTCAGAAAGCGCATGGTGGGCGGGATCGAGATCAGTCCGATCGCGACGAACAGCGCCAGCTTGATCCAGAACACCGGATTCTGCAGGTAAAAGGAAGGTGCCTTGCCGAACCAGATCAGGCGCAGAAGGCCCGACGCCAGCACAAGGATCGAGGCAACCAGATAGCCAAGATCCAGGAGCGCGAGCAATCTCGCTTCGCGAACGCCGACCTCGGTGCGCAGGATCAGCAGCTCGCAGCACAACGATGCGCCGAGCGCGAAGATGGCGGCGAAGTGCAGGTAGGCGACAAAGACTTCAGCCCACATGTCCGTGATCCAGGCTAGTTCGACTTGCTCAGGAAAAGCGCGCTGTTGCTCATGATGGCCTCCCGCAGCTGTCGGTACGGGGCGGTGGGCACCAGATCGACCGCATCTCCTGCGGGCTGGATGCCGAGCTGGCGATACACCGCGGTCAAGTCCGGGAACTCCTTCGAGGCGACGTGAGCATCGAACAGTTCGCTGAAGACGTGTGTGCCGGTGATCTCGTCCAGCCTTGTGAACAGCTCCCTCGCGGTCCACGCCCTGTCGAGCTCGAGGCAGCATTCCCGAAGCGCGGCCAGAGCGGTGTCCATCGACTGCTTGCCGGCTGTAAGCTGCCGCAGCCGCACGTCGGCAAGCATTACCATGGCTGCGCCTTCCCAGTACACGCGCAGGAACGTTCCACCGCGGTACATGTTCTCGGTTGCCTGGGCTAGCGTCATGCCCGGCGCGGCATCGCGTCCGCGCTGATACCCGGAATGCAACCTGGACCAGGCCTCCCGTTCCGACATCTTCCCGGCGCGGGCGCGCAGCACGTTCTGGTAGTAGGTCGCAATGCCTTCTGACAGCCAGGCATCGTCGTGAACGATGAAGGGCAGCAGCAGATGCGCCAGCTCGTGGGTCGCAGTCCAGTCGTCACGGAACTCCTGAATCGGCCGGCGCTGGTTGACGAAGAAGTGAGCCGACGGGCCGCCCCCGCGCAGTACGAATGCCCACGGGGTCGGTTCGCTTCCGGGGGCATTGGGCACGACCAGCAACTGGGCCTGCGCCACCGGGAAGCGGCCGTACAGATCAGCGACCATCTGTGCCGCCTCCTCGAGCCAGGCATGAACCTGCTCGAGGTCCGGTGGCGGTGACCCATCCAGGACGGCAACGCGCAGCTGTGCCCCGCCTACTCGAATCGTGTGTTCCCGAAAACGGCCGAACGCTACTGTGGCTGGCCAGTCGTAGGGGGTGTGCCCGAGCCGGAACGCGATCCCGCCGGGCTGGCCCCACGGCTTCCATGGCGTGGATACCGCGACGCCTTCTGGAAGGTCGAAGCTCAGCTCCACGTGCTCGTCGGGAGCCAGATTCTCCGGCCGCCACAGCCATAGTCCGACCGAAGCCAGCAGGTCGCGACCGACGCGCCTGATCTTTCCGCCGGTCCTGTCGTGTACCTTGATGGGGCGGGAGACGCTGGTGCGGTAGGCGATGCAGCCGTTGTCTGGGACTTCCTTCAGGGACAGGGCCCCGCTTGGCGCAATCGCTTTCCGGCTGCCCTCGATCCGAGCTTCCGTGAGCGCTATCGGCGCGTCAAGCGATTCGGCAACGAGCGCCGCGGGTGGTTGGCCGGAAAAACAGGCCCGCACCGAGATCTCCGTCAACTTGGGATCGATCGCGATCGTGTAGCGATGCATGCGCTCCGCCTGCGCCGGGGCGATCAGGCCCAGCGCGACAATCGCTTGCAGCACGAAACCGGGAGCTCGCGAGGTGCGGCTGGGAAACTGCATGATTGAGCGCGATAGTTTGCGAGCTTGATGCTACCTCAACTACGCGTTCCGCGGGCCTGCGGCGGAGAACGCATCAGGCAGCCAGGGCGGCGGCCCGATCGTAGGACAGATTCGGCGCCAACCACTTCTCCACAGCGTCGATCGGCATCCCTTTGCGGCGGGCGTAATCTTCGACCTGGTCCCGGTCGATCTTCGCGACCGCGAAGTAATGCGCCTCGGGATGGGAGAAGTAAAACCCGCTCACCGCCGCGGTCGGCAGCATGGCATAGGACTCTGTCAGCGTGATCCCGGCGTGGCGGCCGGCATCGAGCAGATCGAACAGCGGGCCTTTTTCGGTGTGGTCGGGGCAGGCCGGATAGCCCGGCGCCGGTCGAATGCCGCGGTAGTTCTCGCCGATCAGTTCCTCGATGGAGAGTTGCTCGTCCGGCGCGTAGCCCCAGAATTCGCGCCGCACCCGCAGGTGCATCAGTTCGGTGAAGCCCTCCGCGAGACGGTCGGCGAGCGCCTTGAGCATGATCGCGCTGTAGTCATCGTGTCGAGCCTCATACTCGGCAACGCGCTCTTCGATGCCGGCGCCGCCGGTAACCGCAAACGCCCCCAGATAGTCGGGCACGCCCGAATCTCTCGGCGCCACGTAGTCTGCCAGGCAGTGATTGAATCGATCGATGGGTTTTACCATCTGCTGTCGCAGAAACCGGAAGGTCTTGAGAACGCTCGAGCGCGACTCATCGGCGTAGACCTCGATGTCGTCGCCGACACTGTTGGCCGGAAACAGGCCGATGACCGCATTGGCAGTGAGCCACTTGTCGTCGATGATCCGCGCCAGCATCTTGCGCGCGTCCTCGAACAGATTTCGCGCCGCCTCGCCCACGATTTCATCTTCCAGGATTCCGGGGTGGCGGCCGGTGAGTTCCCAGGCCTGGAAGAACGGCGTCCAGTCGATAAGCCCGGCGATCTCGGCCAGCGGATAGTCCCGAAAGATCTGCAAGCCAGGCCTGCGCGGCGCCGGAGGGACATAGTTCTTCCAGTCAGTGGCGAAACCATGTCTGCGCGCCTCGGCGATCGGGTGGTGCGGGCCATGGCCTTTCTTTCCCTGATGCTGGCTGCGGGTCCTGGCCGCTTCCTCCTTGACCTTGCGCATGTAGTCTTCGCGCAGGTCGACCGACAGGAGGTTCGTGCACACTCCGACCGCGCGTGATGCGTCCGGCACCCAGACCGTCGGGCCGGAATAGTTGGGTTCGATCTTGACCGATGTGTGCACTCGCGAAGTCGTCGCGCCGCCGATCAGCAGCGGCACTCCGAAGCCCTCACGCTCCATCTCCTTGGCCACGTGTGCCATTTCCTCCAGCGACGGAGTTATCAACCCTGAGAGGCCGATGATGTCGGCTTTCTGTTCGCGCGCGGTGCTCAATATTTTCGCTGCCGGCACCATCACCCCCAGGTTCACCACTTCGAAATTGTTGCACTGGAGCACCACTGCCACGATGTTCTTGCCGATGTCGTGCACATCGCCTTTCACCGTGGCGAGAACGATCCTGCCCTTGCTGTGGACCGCCGAGCCCGACCTGGCTTTTTCCGCCTCGATGTAGGGAATCAGGTAGGCGACCGCCTCTTTCATCACCCGCGCGCTTTTCACCACCTGCGGCAGGAACATCTTGCCCGCACCGAACAGGTCGCCAACCACGTTCATCCCATCCATCAGCGGGCCTTCGATCACCTGGATGGGATATTCGAACTGCTTGCGCGCCTCCTCGGTGTCCTCGACGATAAAGGCATTGATGCCTCGCACCAGCGCATGCGTGATTCGGCTGTTCACCGTGCCTTTGCGCCAGGACAGGTCCTCCACCGAGACCTTTGCTTCGGCCTTGTAGCTCTCGGCAAACTCGACCAGGCGCTCGGTGGCATCCGGCCTGCGATTGAACAACACCTCCTCGACGCGCTCCAGCAGGTCCGGCGGAATATCGGCGTACACCCCGAGCTGGCCGGCGTTGACGATGCCCATCGTCATTCCCGCCTTGATCGCGTGATACAGGAACGCGGTATGAATCGCCTCCCTTACCGGGTCGTTGCCGCGGAACGAGAAGGAGATGTTGGATACGCCCCCGGATATCTTGGCGTGGGGCAGCGCCTGGCGAATCGCGCGCGCCGCCTCGATGTAGTCGATGGCGTACGTCGCGTGCTCCTCGATGCCGGTGGCAACCGCGAAGATGTTGGGATCGAAGATTATGTCTTCCGGCGGGAACCCCGCGTCCTTGACCAGGAGGTGATACGCCCGGGTGCAGATCTCGATGCGCCGCGCCAGTGTGTCAGCCTGACCTTTCTCGTCGAATGCCATCACCACCGCTGCCGCGCCGTAGCGGCGTACCAGCCTTGCCTGGCGAAGGAACTCGGCTTCGCCCTCCTTCATGCTGATCGAGTTGACGATGCCCTTGCCCTGGATGCACTTGAGACCTGCCTCGATCACCTCCCACTTCGAGGAATCGATCATGATCGGCACCCGGGAGATGTCCGGCTCCGACGCGATCAGGTTGAGAAACCGCGCCATGGCCGACTTGGAGTCGAGCATCGCCTCGTCCATGTTGACGTCGATCACCTGGGCGCCGCTGTCCACCTGCTGGCGGGCCACCGACAGCGCCTGGGCGAAGTCTCCGGCGAGAATCGTGCGGGCAAAGGCCCTGGAACCGGTGACGTTGGTGCGTTCGCCGACGTTCACGAACAGCGAATCGTCGCCGATGTTGAGCGGTTCCAGTCCCGAGATGCGCAGCTTCTTCTCGATCTTCGGTGGGAGCCGCGGGGCTATGCCCTCGAGGGCCTGAGCGATCGCCCGGATGTGCCCGGGGGTGGTGCCGCAACATCCACCGGCAATATTCAGGAAGCCGGCTTGCGCGAACTCCCTGAGAAACGAGGCGGTATATTCCGGCGTCTCGTCGTACTCGCCGAAAGCGTTCGGCAGACCGGCATTGGGGTGCAGGCTGGTGCGTACGTCCGCCACCCTGGAAAGCTCCTCGAGGTGCGGCCGCAGGTCCTTCGCTCCCAGCGCGCAGTTCAGTCCCACCGAGAACGGCCGCGCATGCGACACCGAGTTCCAGAATGCCTCGGGCGTCTGGCCGGACAGCGTTCTGCCGCTCGCGTCGGTGATCGTTGCCGAGATCATCACCGGCAGGCGCCGGCCGTGCTTGTCGAAAAAAGCATCGATAGCGAACAACGCTGCCTTGCAGTTCAGGGTGTCGAATACGGTTTCAACCAGCACAAGATCGATACCACCGTCCATCAGACCGCCGAGGCATTCGGTGTAAGCCCCGACCAGCTCGTCGAAACTGACGTTGCGCTTCCCGGGGTCGTTGACGTCCGGGGAGATCGAGGCGGTGCGGTTGCTGGGTCCGAGGACGCCGGCGACGAACCGAGGTCTGGCCGGGGTGCGCTTGCTCCACTCCTGCGCCGCCTCGCAGGCGAGGCGCGCACCCGCGCTGTTCAGTTCATAGACCAGATGCTGGAGACCGTAGTCGGTCATCGACACCGAGTTGGAGTTGAAGGTATTGGTCTCGATGATGTCGGCGCCGGCCTCCAGGTAACGCTCGTGTATGCCGCGGATCACCCCCGGCTGGGTCAGAGTCAGCAGGTCGTTGTTGCCGGTCTGGTCGCAGTGATGGTGGTGAAAGCGGTCGCCGTGGTAATGCTCGCGACCGAGCCCGTGTCCCTGGATCATGGTGCCCATCGCACCGTCCAGGATCAGGATCCGCTCGTCACTCAGTCGCGCCAGCAGTTGATGTCGTTTGTCGGACATGCCAGAAACAAAAAACCCGGCCGCTGGCGCGGACGGGTTCTCTCGATCCCACGCTTTAGCGGCATTTTTTACGCGCCCGCAAGCTGCGGTTCAAATCGGCGCGACTGCGCAACGTTAACCGCTCGACGCCGGCCTGTCAACGAGCGGGCCCGCAGGGCGGACTGGTCTCGGCCGGCCCGCCGCAGGCCTACATCAGGCTCACGCCAAGCATCCTTCCGATCAGGTAGGTGAGCGCGCCGGCGATGGCGCCGATCGCGAGCATGCGCGAACCGCCCATGAAGGCATTGCGGCCGGTGAACAGCGAAAGCGTGGTGCCAACCGCGAACAGCGCGGCGGAGGTGAGGACGATCATTGCGATCAGCGCCCGATTGCCTTCGGCGACCAGGAACGGCAGCAGCGGGATCAGCGCACCCGCGGCAAAGGACAGGAACGAGAACAGGGCTGCGCCCCAGGGCGAGCCCAGCTCGTCGGGGTTCAAGCCCAGTTCCTCGCGCGCCAGCGCATCCAGCGCCTGATCGGGCCGCGAGATGATGTCATCGGCCATGCGCCGGGCCTCGACGCGGTCCACACCACGCGCCTCGTAGATCAGCGCCAGCTCGCCGGCCTCCTCTTCCGGATATTGCTTCAGCTCCTCGGCTTCCAGAGCAATCTGGTACTCGAACATCTCCCGCTGGGAGCGGACCGATACGTACTCGCCGGCTGCCATCGAGAACGCGCCGGCGAGCAGGCCCGCGACTCCCGAAAGCACGATCACGCTTCCATCGGAAGTGGCCCCCGAAACCCCGAGAATCAGACCGGCGTTCGAGATCAGCCCGTCGTTGACTCCGAACACTGCGGCCCGCAGGTTTCCGCCGCCCGAGAGGCCGCGGTGCCTGCCTTCCCTGCCTGAGGCGGCGCCCGGAACGTAGTGGCGCGGATCGACCGTGGCGTAGAGCGACATGCCCCTCACCTTCATTGCCGCGAGGACGCCGCGGGTTGCTCGCGGTCCGAACGATCGGGTAAGCCACGCGACGATCGCGGTGCGGGAATCCGGCGCGAAAGCCTCCGGCAGCGATCCGTCCTGTCGCTCGATCTCTGCGATCCAGATCTCGGCCTGGTTGTCCGCTTCCCTGGCCAGTCCGCGAAACAGCGATTCACGCGGTGTGCCGCGCTCGCATTCGGCGACCACCCGGTACAGGTATGCCGAGCGCTTCTCTTCCTTCCAGCTTTCAAGGGCGTGCATGGGCAGGTTCTGGCAGCAGTGGCATCGGGGCAAGAAGAATCAGCTGCAAGAGCGAAACACAAGGAAGTTCATTCTCTGTTTGCAGCCCTTGCACTGGGCTCTCCGTTGCAGTCGTCTGCCTGTTTCAGGGTTCAGGTTCGCTCAAGACGACGGTACTGGATCGCCTCTGCGACGTGCGCCGCGCTGACCTGTTGCACGCCGGCAAGATCGGCGATCGTGCGCGCCGCTCTGAGGACCCGGTGGTAGGCACGCGCCGACAGGCCAAGACGGGTCAGCGCCGCCCGGGCAAGCTTCTGGCCCTCGGCGTCGGGCGCGCACAGCGCTTCGATCTCCTTCACGCCCAGTAGATGATTGGGCTTGCCTTGGCGCTCGATCTGTCGCTGGCGCGCGGCACCGACCCGCGCCCGAATCTGACGGCTCGCCTCTCCGGGTTGCTTCGAGGCCAGGTCCGATTCTGGCACGGCAGGTACTTCAACGTGCAGATCGATCCGGTCCATCAGCGGACCGGATATCCGGTGGCGATAGCGCGCGACCTGCTCCGGGGTGCAGCGGCACCGTCCGGTGTAATGGCCGAGAAATCCGCAGGGGCAGGGGTTCATCGCGGCAACGAGCTGGAATCGCGCCGGGAATTCCGCCTGTTGTGCCGCGCGCGACACCACGATGCGCCCGGATTCCAGCGGCTCGCGGAGCACTTCCAGCACGTCTCGGCCGAACTCGGGAAGCTCGTCGAGGAACAGCACGCCATGCATCGCCATGGAGATTTCTCCCGGGCGCGGCTGACTGCCGCCGCCGACCAGCGCCACCGCGGAAGCTGTGTGGTGCGGTGCCCGGTAAGGGCGGTGTTTCCAAGTGCGCACATCGAACCCCCGAGACCCCAGCGACTGGATGGCGGCGGATTCGAGCGCCTCCTCTTCTGTCATCGGCGGAAGAATTCCCGGCAGTCGTTCGGCGAGCATGGTCTTGCCCGTGCCTGGGGGGCCGACCATCAGGATGCTGTGACCGCCTGCAGCGGCGATCTCCAGCGCACGCTTGGCGTGCAGTTGCCCCTTTACCTCCAGCATGTCCGGGCCGGCGAGGGCATCATCGACGCAAGCCGGCGGACGACGCTGCAGAATCTGCCGGCCGGACAGGTGGGCGAACACTTCGAGCAGCGACTGCGCCGGAAACACTCTTGCTTCCCGCACCAGCGCGGCTTCGTCCGCGCTTGCCTCCGGGAGCACGAAGGAGCGGCCCGACCGATGTGCTCGATAGGTCATCGCCAGCGCGCCGCGGACCGGGCGCAGTTCTCCGGTCAGCGCCAGCTCGCCTGCGAATTCGTAGCCGTCGAGCGCCTCGCGACGAAGCTGCCCCGAAGCGGCGAGGATGCCGAGCGCGATCGGCAAGTCGAAGCGCCCGCTCTCCTTCGGGAGATCCGCCGGAGCGAGGTTGACCGTGATACGCCTGGGGGGAAACTCGAAGCGACAGTTCACCAGCGCGGAACGGACGCGGTCGCGAGACTCCTTCACTTCCGCCTCCGGCAGGCCGACGATCGTGAAGCTCGGCAGTCCGTTGGCCAGGTGCACTTCAACCGTGACCTCGGGAGCGTCCATCCCCGAAAGCGCTCGGCTGTGAAGGACCGCTAGCGACATTCCGCTGTGACGCTACGAGCGGCCGTCGGCCGCCTTGCCGGTCTTCGCCTCCAGCTCTTCGACACGCGCCTCCATCTGTTCGAGCTTCTCCCGGGTGCGGGCCAGAACATCTCGCTGGGCATCTAGCTCCTCCCGGCTGACCAGATCCATCTTCTCGAGCCAGCCCACGAGCAAGGCGCGCAGGTTCTTCTGCAGATCACCGATCGGGGTGCTGGCCGCCAGGTCGGCGACTCGGCGGCTGATCTCATCGATGAGTTTGCTTTCCACTGAAGCCTCCTGATGCAACGCAGTCTAGCAAACGGTCTCCATCCAGGCCCCCGCACAGCGCCGGTGCGGGGGCCTGATCGGCCGCATCTATTTGGTGCATGAGCTTGAGCCACGACTCCAGGTGCATGCTTAAGTTAATGATTATTTATTAAAAACTGACTGGCATGGGAAATGCTCACCTGAGCCCGCTGTTTTCAGCATCGTCACCATTCACCGAATCAGAAGGGAATCTGTCGCATGTTCAACAAGAAGCCCATCGCAGCGGCGGTTATCGCTGCCGCCTTCGCAGTTCCGGGACCGTCATTTGCCGAGGAAGCCTCTTCCCCGCATTCGCTGACCGGCAATCTGACGTTCACGACCGACTATGTATTCCGCGGGGTTACGCAGACATTCGAGCAGCCGGCGATCCAGGGCGGTTTCGACTACGCCCATTCGAGCGGTGTCTATCTCGGCACCTGGGGCTCGAACGTCAGCGGGCTGCAGTTCACCGACGGCTCGATGGAATGGGACTTCTATGGCGGCTGGACCAAGAGCTTCGGCGACTTCGGCCTCAACGTCGGCGCCCTTTACTACTACTATCCCGGCGCGAACCTTGGCACCGAAAGCTACGATACCGCAGAACTCCTGGTTGGAGGCAGCTGGAAATGGTTTTCGGTCAAGCTCTACTATTCCCTGACCGACTTCTTCGGGCTGAACACCACGACCGGCGGCTCCGACAGCAGCGATGGTTCTACCTATATCGACCTGTCGGCAAGCTATCCACTGCCGCAGGGCTTCACTGTCGGGGCGCACTATGGTCGCCAGACAGTGGAGGGCGCGCCCACCGGCGTCGATCTCGACTACTCCGACTACAAGCTCAGCGTGAGCAAGGACTTCCAGGGGTTCCTGCTCGCGCTGGCCTATACCGACACAGACATCGAGTCGGTGAATTACGCACCGATCACCAATTCAAAGGGCGAGACGGTGCAGCCTGGCGACAGCCGTGTTCTGCTGTCTGTAACCAAGACCTTCTGAGAGGCGCAACCAATCCGGCCCGGCGCAATGTCGGGCTTTTCATGCAAAGCCATCTGGAGACACCATGAAACTGGTAACCGCAATCATCAAGCCGTTCAAGCTTGACGAGGTGCGTGAAGCCTTGTCCGCCATCGGCGTACAGGGAATCACGGTGACCGAAGTCAAGGGCTTCGGCCGGCAGAAAGGCCATACCGAGCTGTACCGCGGCGCCGAGTACGTCGTCGATTTCCTGCCCAAGGTCAAGATCGAGGCTGCGATCAAGGACGATCTGCTCGAGCAGGTGATCGAGGCGGTCGAGAAATCGGCGAACACCGGAAAAATCGGAGACGGCAAGATTTTCGTGTTCGACCTGGAACAAGTCGTTCGCATCCGCACCGGTGAGACCGGTGCCGACGCGCTTTAGGGAGACAATCATGATCAAGAAGATTCTGACGCTGCTCGCTCTGTGCGCCGCCCTCGGCGGCGTGGCGGTGCCGGGCTTTGCCGAAGAAGAGGCGGCAGCGCCGGCGGCAACGGAAGCGGCGCCTGCCGAAGCGGCCGCGCCCGCGCCGACCATCGACAGCGGAAGCACGGCCTGGATGATCGCCGCAACCGTGTTGGTCATCATGATGACCATTCCCGGGCTCGCCCTTTTCTACGGCGGTCTCGTCCGGGCGAAGAACATGCTGTCGGTCCTGATGCAGGTGTTTGTTACGTTCTCCCTGCTGTCCATCCTGTGGGCGATCTATGCCTACAGCCTGGCGTTCACTGAGGGTCCGTTCAACTCCATATTCGGCGGATTCAGCAAGGCGTTCCTGTCAGGCATCGGCCCGGATTCGGTCAGCGGGGTGATTCCCGAGTACGTGTTCATGGTTTTCCAGCTTACCTTCGCTGCGATTACGCCGGCGCTGATCGTCGGTGGATTCGCCGAACGTATCAAGTTCTCGGCGCTGCTCTGGTTCATGGCTTTGTGGCTGACGTTCTGCTACGTGCCGATTGCCCACATGGTCTGGGGTGGCGGTTTTCTCGCCGGCCTTGGAGCCAAGGACTTCGCTGGCGGTACGGTCGTTCACATCAACGCCGGCATCGCCGCCCTGGTGGGCTGCCTGATCCTGGGCAAACGAATCGGCTACGGCAAGGAAGCCATGCCGCCGCACAGCCTGTCGTTCACCATGGTCGGCGCGTCGCTGCTGTGGGTGGGCTGGTTCGGATTCAACGTCGGTAGCGAACTGGCTGCTGACGGCATAGCCGGCATGGTTCTGGCCAACACGCAGCTGGCGACTGCGGCTGCGGTGCTCGGCTGGATGTTCGTCGAGTGGATTGCCCGCGGCAAGCCGACAATGCTCGGTGCGGCATCGGGCGCAATCGCGGGGCTGGTGGCCATTACCCCCGCCTGCGGCTTCATCGGACCGATGGGGGCCATCATCCTCGGCGCCGTTGCCGGCATAGTGTGCTTCTGGGCCTGCACCGGGTTGAAGAGAATGTTCGGCTACGACGACTCCCTCGACGTGTTCGGCGTTCACGGCGTCGGCGGCATCGTCGGCGCAATCGGAACCGGCGTGCTGATGGCGCCGGGATTCGGCGGCGTGGGCTATGCCGAAGGGGTGACGCTCGGCGGCCAGGTGGTGACCCAGGCGATCGCGGTGGGTGTGACTCTCGTCTGGACTGGGGTCATCAGCCTGATCCTCTACAAGATCATCGATGCGACGATCGGGCTGCGCGTGCCGGAAGATCAGGAGCGCGAAGGCCTGGATTCAACCCAGCACGGCGAGATGGCCTATCACAGCTGAGGCTCGGACTATCTCCTCCGGCAAGTACTGCCGCTTCGACGGGCGCCGATGGCGCCCGTTTTTTTCGCCGATCTCTTCCACTCCGTACCCCTGGGAATCGGGCTTCATGCCGGCGCGACCAGTCTTTCCGACCGCAGGCCCGATCTGCGCAGCGCGATGAACTGCGTGCGCGTCCAGCCGAGCCTGCGGTAGAACTCAAGGGCCGGTTCGTTGGCTTGGTCGGCAAGCAGCTGGGCCCGGGTGGCGCCCTGTGCCTCAGCCCAGTCGAGCAGCGATTGCAACAGCGCCCGGCCGATTCCCTTGCGCCGATATTCAGGCGCCACCACGACATCTTCGATCCAGGCCGATGGCGCGCCTTCGGCGGTCGAGATCGCCAGCTGGGCGCTCGCCATCGCGATGGCGCTACGCCGATCGTCTCGCGCCACCATGACCACCGAATGCTCTGGCGATTGCGCGATCAGCAGTTCCAGACCGCGCTGCTGCCGTCTTGAATCGATTGCGAAGTCCCGCTCGATCGAGAACAGCTGCGCAAGCAGCGACACCAGTGCCGGCACATCGGCGTAAACGGCGGGTTCAATCGCAAACATCGCCTCCTCCCGGGCTGCGAAACCCGATCAGACTTCGCCGCCGTAGATGATGATGGACAGGAACTCGATCGGCAGCTCGATCAGTCTCTCGGGCCCGTGCGGGATATCTCCACGAAAGGTCAGCGAGTCGCCGGGTTCGAGCACGTAGGTTTTCTGCCCATGCCGGTATTCGATCCTGCCTCTGAGCATGTGGATGAACTCCGTGCCCGGGTGCTCGAAGGTGGGAAACACCTCGGAAGCGTCGTCCATGGTGATGAGGAAAGGTTCGAAGGCCTTCTTCGGCCCCTGGTCGTAAGCCAGCAGGTGATACGTGTGGCCGCGCTTGGTTCCGCGGCGCACCACCTCCATGCCTGCCCCGCTCTTGACGTGCTGCGCGCCGCCGGTCGGGATGTTGTAGTGGCGAAACAGATGGGCGAGCGACACTCCCAGCGCCTGCGCGATCTTGGACAGGGTTTCAAGGCTTGTCGATACCTGTCCGTTCTCGATCTTGGATACCATTCCGCGCGAGACGCCGGCCTGGGCGGCAACCTCCGCGATCGTGAGCTTGTCCTTCTGGCGCAGTTCGCGAATCACGATGCCGAGGTAGCGGTCGAGCGAGCGGCCGTCGGCCGCAACGGCGCCGTCGCGAGACCGCGGGGGAGCAGGGAGTTGCCGGCCCGCGCGGGAAATCCTGCGGTCAGCTCCCGCCATTGCCGCCGGGAATCCAGTTGGTGCCGGCCAGGGGCACGCGCGCCATCGCCGCGGCTTCCACCGTGAGGGCGACCAGATCCTCGCGCTCCAGGTGATGCACGTTCTGCTTGCCGCAGGCTCGAGCCACCGTGGTTAACTCCATGTTCAGAGTCTTGAGATAATTGCGCACCCGCCTGGCGCCAACCGCCGGTTCCAGCCGCTGCTCCAGCAACGGATCCTGGGTGGTCACGCCGACCGGGCATCTTCCGGTGTGACAGTGATGACAGTAGCCCGGAGCAGTGCCCAGTTTCGTGTAGTCCTCGACCGCGGATCGGTGGGTTTTCTTCTGGAGGTAGGTCTCGCTGTTGCAGCCGAGCGAAAGAAGAATCCCTTGTCCGATCGACACGGCGTCCGCACCCATCGCCAGCGCCTTGGCGACATCGGCTCCGGTGCGGATGCCGCCGGAGGCGATCAGTTGCACCTTGCCCCTCATGTTCAGATCTTCCAGCGCATCCACCGCCTGGCGCAGCGCGGCAAGTGTCGGGATCCCCACGTGCTCGATGAACACGGTCTGGGTGGCGGCAGTGCCCCCCTGCATCCCGTCCACCACCACCACGTCGGCACCGGCGTGCACCGCGAGCTTGACGTCGTTGAACACGCGGGTGGCGCCGACCTTCACGTAGATGGGCTTCTCCCAGTCGGTGATTTCACGCAGTTCCTGGATCTTGATCGTCAGGTCGTCCGGCCCCGTCCAGTCGGGATGCCGGCAGGCCGACCGCTGGTCCACACCTTCGGGCAGCACCCGCATCTTCGCCACTCTGGGATTGATCTTCTGGCCGAGCAGCATGCCACCGCCTCCGGGCTTTGCGCCCTGGCCGATCACAACTTCGATGGCGTCGGCCTTGCGCACGTCGTCCGGGTTGAAGCCATAGCGCGAAGGCAAGCATTGGTACACCAGGGTCTTCGAAGACTGCCGTTCCTCGGACGTCATCCCGCCGTCGCCGGTCGTAGTCGACGTGCCCATTTCGGTCGCCGCCCGGCCGAGCGCTTCCTTCACATTTGCCGAGAGGGAACCGAAGCTCATTCCGGCGATCGTGATCGGGATCGCCAGCTCGATCGGCCGGGATGCGAATCGCGTCCCGAGCACCGTGCGAGTGACGCACTTCTCCCGGTAGCCCTCCAGCGGATAGCGGGACAGCGAGGCCGCCAGAAACACCAATTCGTCGAAGTGGGGGACGTGGCGCTTGGCGCCGAGACCGCGAATCTCGTACAGCCCCGTGGCGGAGGCGCGATGGATGTAATCGATCACCTTGCGGTCGTAGCCGGCGCTTTCCTCGCGCTGGACCACACGCTGCATCTCGATCGGCTTGTTCATGGTCAACTCTCCTGGGGCAGGCAAGGCTGACGGGGACGAGGCCTTGAGCGCTCTTGCCGCGTCCGGACTCTGCTTCTCGCGCCTGACCCTCGCCTAGTACTCCTGGTTGGCGTCGGCATTCCAGTGGTAGAGCTCGCGCTTGGACGCCACCCGCCTGAACTGCTTCGGGTCGTGTCCCAGGCCGGCCTTTTCAAGAAGTTCGGCAACCGCTCTGTAGTCGGCATCACGCATCGGCTCTTCATGGGCATCGGCGCCGAACGAGGCGACTTTGCCGCGTATGTAGATCACCGCTTCGTACAGCGAATCTCCCAGCGCGTCCCCGGCATCGCCGCAGATCACCAGCCGTCCGGCTTGCGCCATGAAGGCGGAGAAATCTCCGACCGACCCGCCGACCACGATGTCGATGCCTTTCATCGAGATGCCGCAACGAAGCGAAGTGTCGCCCCCGATGACCAGCAATCCGCCATGCGCCGCGGCGCCCGCCGCAACCGAGGCAAAGCCGCTCACGTGCACCGAGCCGGAAACCATGCCCTCGGCTACCCCGGGTCCCACGTTGCCTTGCACCCGCACCCTGGCCTGCTTGTTCATTCCGGCGCAGTAGTAGCCGGCATGGCCGTGCACCTCGATGTCTATCGGCGCATCGACCCCGACTGCGATGTTGTGAGCGCCGTCCGGATTGAGGACCTGAACCCTGCCTGCGCCGCTCTGCCCGAGTTCGCGGTGCAGGAACCGGTTCAGCTCGCGCAGCGGCCGCGACGCCAGGTCGAACGTCATGGTTCCCGGATTCACCGGCGAGGTCTTCATCACGCTCGCCATAGGTAGATCTCCTCCGGGACCGGTTCGAACACGCTTGCGTTCTTGACATCCGGCAGCCCGACGAGCGACCGGTACTCGGAGGATATGGCGACATAGTCCTCGGTTTCGGCGACGATGGCGGGCTTGCAGGCGAAGGCATCCCGCACCAGCGCGAGCTGGTCCCGGGTTCCCATCAGGAAAGTGTAGAAGCCGTCCAGCTCATCAAAGCCGCTGCGAATCGCCGTCTCCAGGTCGTCGCCCTCGCGCATGCGCCATTCGAAGTACCGGCAGGCGGCCTCGGTGTCGTTGTCGGTTTCGAAGGTGATACCCAGGGGCTCGAGCTTGCGGCGTATCTGGTAGGGGTTCGACAGCGAACCGTTGTGCACCAGGCAGAAGTCCTCGCCTGCGGTGAACGGATGCGCCCGGTCGGGTGTCACCGCCGACTCGGTGGCCATCCGGGTATGCGCCACGAGGTGGGTGCCCGAGAATTTCCCAAACTCATAGCGCTGCGCCACCTGAGCCGGATTGCCGATGTCCTTGTAGATATCCATGACCCGGCCGGCAGACAGCAGGTGCAGAGCAGGGAAAGCCTGCTTGAGCCATGGCCTGACTTTCTCCGGCGTCTCGTCGCAGGTCAGCACGGCGTGATTTCCCCGCGCGCCGAGCTCGGCTTCGGTGCCGAAGCGCCTGATGAACCCGGCCTCGAACCCGGCCCAGTCGTAGTCCCACTGCGGCGCGTACAGGCTGTACTTGCGCCTGTCCGCCGGCAGCTCCCGGGTGAATACCGCAAGGCCGGCCGAATCCGGCCCGCGCTCGACCATGCCGATCAACATCGGCAGCATCAGCTCGCCGAGCCGCTGCCGCAGCTCGGGTTTCTTTACCAGCAGTCCCACGATTCCGCACATGATTGACTCCTAAACCTCCGTCATCGAGGCTTGCTCCGCCTCTCCCGAATGGGGTCGACCTAGAAAAACTCGACGTAACGATCGCGTTCCCAGTCGGAGACGTGGCGCGAGTACTCGATCCACTCCATACGCTTGAGCGTCAGAAACTCGGCGGAGAGGTTCTCGCCCAGAGCCGCGCGCAGCACCTTGTCTTTCTCGAACTCGTCCAGCGCCTCGGCAAGGCTCTGCGGCAGCAGTTTCACCCCCGTGCGTCTGAGCTTCTCCGCCGGCCATTCGTACAGGTTCTCGTTGATCGGCTTGCCCGGTTCCAGTTTTCGATCCAGCCCGTCGAGCCCGGCGGCGAGAATCGCCGCGGTGGCCAGGTACGGATTGCAGGAGCCGTCCGGCAGGCGCAGCTCGAGGCGCCCGTACGGAACTCGGACGCAGGCCGTGCGATTGTTGTCGCCGTAGGCGATGTAGGCCGGCGCCCAGGTCGCGCCAGACAGCGCCCTGCCGACCACCAGCCGCTTGTAGGAGTTCACGCTGGGCGCGACCACCGCCGTGAGCGCGCGTGCGTGCGCCAGAAGACCACCCAGGAAGTGATATGCCATCTGCGACAGACCCAGGCCGCTCCTGTCCTTGTCATCCTGGAACAGGTTCTTGACCTTGCTGTTGCCGACCGAGACATGGAAGTGCGCGCCGGTGCCGGTCCGGTTCGAAAACGGCTTGGGCATGAAGCTCGCGATCATCCCCATCGACCTGGCGATCTCCGAGGCGGCCATCTTGAAGAAGATGAAACGATCGGCAGTCGTCAGCGCATCGCCGTAGGTGAAGTTCACTTCGAACTGGCCGTTGGCATCTTCATGGTCGATCTGGTAGACGTCGAGGCCGACCTGCCGCACCGCATCGACCACCCTCTCGAGGAAGACACTGGACCGGGCCAGGCCCTTGTAGTCATAACACGGCTTGTCGAGGATGTCGGTGTCATCCGCCGGCGTGAGCGAGCCGTCCGGCAGGCGCTTGAGCAGCATGAACTCGGGTTCGATCCCGGTGTAGAGCGTCAGGCCCCGCTTGGCGAAAGCCTCGAGCTGGCGCTTGAGCACGACCCGCGAACAGTATTCGTATGGTTTGCCGTGGACATATCCGTCGCAGGCCATGCGCGCGAATCCAGGGATCCACGGAACCGTGGACAGCGTGGCGAGGTCGCCCTTTGCCATGTAGTCGGGTCCGTGCGGGCCCATGCCGAAACCCCACAGCGCGAACCCGGCAAAGCCGGCGCCGTCGGTCAGCACCATGTCCAGATGCTCCGCCGGCACCGCCTTGGCCTTGGCGGTACCGTGAATATCGACGAACTGCGCCAGGATCATCCTGATCCCGCCGTCCTTCAGAAACTTCTTTGCCGCCTGCGGTGACATCCTCTTCTCCCTTCCCGAAGGTTTGCTCCCACGCCTGTCATCGCTCGACAAGCACCCGTGCACCAACCGGCCCTCCACCGAGTTCCCCGGCGATTTCCGTCAGCGTATTCCATAGATACGGCGCAAACGACGGATCGCACCAGACGCGGTGGCAGCCAAGACCGCCGATCGTCTGCCTCACCACCAGCACCGCCACACCGATCATCAGCGTCATGACCACTGCCTGTTCGCCGATGTCCAGAAAATTCACGTTGCAGGTCTGAACCAGCAGCTCATTGACCCGGCTGCCGGTGAGCGCCAAGGCAGCATCCTGCCTGGGCACCGGATAGACGCCTTCCGCCAGCTGTGCGAGCTCCCGGTCGATCGTCGCGACCGTCCCGGTCCCGGTCACGTCCTCGACGAAGAATTCGCTGGTCGCGAGACGGGCGATCAACCCGCCGGCTGTACTCGGCTTCCAGCCGTTCGGCGGCGGCAGGTCGAACCCCAGGCCCTCCAGCCAACCTGCGGCACCGGGGCCCTTGAAACCGGTTCTGGCGAGATGACTCAAGTCGACCAATCCAAGGATCGACGCCCGGGCAAAGTCGTCATCGCCGAGGTGAAATGCGACCGGCATGCCGTTGCGCTCGGACCAATGCGCGTCTCGCACCGCGGGCGCGCCATGAAATGGGCTGACACGCATCGCGCTCATGCGGCGAAACGCTGCCTTTCGCCGGCGGGGTCGTAGAAGGGAATGGGAGCAATTTCCCCCTCGACCATCCGCCCGCCTTCGACCCGAACAAAGAAGCGGGTGCCCGGCGCCGCCATCTCGGGCGCAATGAACACCAGCCCCACGTATTTCCCGACGACCGGACTGAAGGCAACGCTGGTTATGCGCCCGGCAATCTGGCCGTTGCGTATGACCAGATGGGACTCTTTGGGCGCCATCGCATCGGCGGGGGGCACCAGAGTGAACCCGGCGAGCGTTTGCCTGCGCCGCTTCTTCTGCACGATCCGAAGGCTGCGCTGGCCGACAAAAAAGGCCTTGTCCATTTTCACTGCCCATTCGACCGCTGCTTCAAAGGGAGTGGTCAGGCCATCCGTGTCCTGGCCGATGATGATGTGACCCTTCTCCAACCGCAGCAGCCGTTGGCATTCGACGCCGAAGGGCCGGATTCCGAAGCTTCGACCTGCTTCGAGGATCGCGTCCCAGACCGCGGAGGTCGAGTCGGCCGGCAGGTGGATCTCGTAGCCGAGTTCACCGACAAATCCCACGCGCAGCAGGCGTGCCGGCACGCCTGCCACTTCGCCGATCCGTGCGCCGAGATAGGGAAAGGCGTCTCGCGACAGATCGCTCGACGTGAGCCGCGCGAGGACTTCGCGCGATCTCGGGCCTGCCAGGTTCAATGCTCCGAAGTGCCCGGTGACGTTGACTATGCCGACTTGCATCCGCCACAGCGTGTTCAGCCGGGTCAGCTCGCGGTAGACGTTGGCCGATCCGGTCGTCGTCGTGGTGAAATAGAAGTGATGCTCCCCGAGCCGGGCGACGACTCCATCGTCGATGATCACACCGGATTCATCTACCATCAGCGCGTAGCGTGTCATGCCGACCTTGAGGTTATCGAACCGGCCGGTGTACACGCGTTCGAGGAAGGCGGCGGCGTCGGGACCTCGAATCTCGATCTTGCCCAGAGTGCCGACGTCGATCAGTCCCGCGGCCTCGCGCACCGCTCTTGCCTCTTCGCGCACCGCATCGGTCTTAGTCTTGCCGGCGACCGCATAGTATTCGGGGCGAAACCAAACCCCCGCCTGCATGAACACCGCTCCGGCCGCCGCGTGCCGCGAGTGCAGCGGGGTCTCGCGGTGCGGGTGAAAGGCGCGACCGGCGAGCTGGGCCAGCGGCACCGGATGGTAGAACGGCCTCGCGGTCGTAGAGCCGATTTCGCCCGGCGATTTCCCCAGGAGCTTCGCCAGGATGCGTATCGCGTTCAGATTCGAGTGTTTCCCCTGGCTCGGTCCCATTCCGACCGTGGAATAACGTTTGAGCAGCTCGATCGAGTCGAAGCCTTCCTGCGCGGCGTTCTGGAAATCCGCAAGAGTCAGGTCTTCGTCGAAGTCGACGAAATTCTTCCCCCTGGGATGGGCGAACACCGGGTAGGGATGATTGACCCCGCCTGCCGCGCGTGCCGCCGGCCGCGACGGCGGTGCCACGAGGCCGATGTGCCTCGCAGCCTCCAGCCCGGCGCGCTCACCGTCCTGGATCCGATCGTCGATCGCGTACACACCGTTGACGCGACCCGCGGCGAACACGCCCGGGGGCAGATCCCCGGGCAGAAATTGCGACAGTGCCTCGTCGTAGGTCATCGAGGCCCCCGCCTGGGACAGCAGGGCTGCTGTCGGCGCGAATCCCACGCTGAGCAGCAGGCCGTCGCACTCCAGGGTCTCGACACGCCCAGGGTCCAGCTCGCCGCTGCCGGTCAGCGGACACACCGACACGGCGGTCACCGAGTCGCGCCCCACCGCCTCGTACACCCCTGATGCGCGCACCACTCTGACATTCCTCTGCTCGATCGAGGCAGCCGCCGGAGACGGGTCCTTTCCGGCCCGAAGATCCACCACCGCAGCCAACTCGATACCGTGAGCCAGCAGATCCAGCGCGGCCGCGTAGCCGTCGGAATTGGCGGTCAGAATCACCGCCCGCTGCATCGGCCTGACCGCGTAGCGGTAGATCAGCCTCTGCGCGGCCGACGCCAGCATCACCCCGGGCAAGTCGTTGCCGCGAAACACTGCGGGCTGCTCGTGAACACCCGAAGCGACGATCACCGCCCGAGCTCGCAGCTTGGTCATGCGGCTGCGGTCGATCAGCGGCACCCAGTGGTCATGGTAGTAACCTGCCGCAAAGGTTGCGCTGCGGATCTCGATACCGGACAGCTGCGCAGCCCGTGATTGCAGGTCCGCCAGCACATGTGTCGAGTCCGCGCTTCCCCGCTGATAGCCCAGGCTCCCGCCGGCTCGTGCGTTCTCGTCGACCACGACCACCCGTGCGCCGGCAGCGGCTGAGGCGATAGCCGCCGACAGGCCGGACGGTCCCGCGCCCACTACAAGGACATCGCAGAAGTCGTAGCGCTTGGCTGTGCGCAGGCGCGCGGTGTCGAAATCAACCTTGCCCAGGCCGCTCGCCCGGCGGAACACTCGCTCCCAGAACGGGAACAGCATCCTCGGCCTGTAGAACGCCTTGTAGTAGAAGCCCACCGGAAGCATCCTGCCGAACCAGTCGAGAATGCGAGCCCGATCCGATTCGATCCCGCCGAAGGTGTTGACCGCCGCCAGGTGCACCCCGTCGGCAAGCGGCTCGACGTCGCCGCGCACGTTCAGGCGCTCGCCGCACTGGTACATGGCGTTGACGTCATGATTGGCCAGCGACAGAGCGCCGCGCGGCCGGTGGTACTTGAAGCTGCGGCCCAACATTCGCACCCCGTTGGCCAGCAACGCGCTGCTGAGGGTGTCGCCCTCGAAACCCGTGTAGCGCCTGCCCTCGAACTCGAACGACAGGGTTGTGCTGCGCTCTATCCACTCTCCGGCTATCGGCGGAAGGCGGGTCATGGGCTTGCGTCTTCCTCTGGGTGAAGATAGGTGCGCAGCACCTGGTCGGCCGCAGTGTCGCGCTCGGCGATGAACCACACCCCGCTGGCGACATGCAACCACCACTCCTTCTTGATTCCCGGAGCGCCGTTGCGGTTGAACACATAGTCGGCCCACTGCGCGTCGCTGCACCGGTCCGGGTCGGGCATCGGCCGCATTTCGCCGGCATACTGGAACTCCGACACCGGCCGCAGCCCGTTAATCGGACAGCGCATCAATTTCATTGTCGTCTCCGGGGCTCATTCAGACCGTCTCAATGTCCAACCGAGGCGGCGCCCTTTTCGCCGGTGAGCTCGTAGTTGGCGAAGCGCGACAGCGAAAACGCGCGAATCAGCTCGTGGTCGCGGTCGTTCGCGACGGTGTAGGCCATCGTCTTGCCGCATACCGGCGTGGCCTTGAACCCCCATGTGCCCCAGCCCGAATCGAGGTAAAAACCCTCGACCGGCGTCTTCCCCATCACCGGGGCGAAGTCGGGAGTCATGTCGGCCATGCCGGCCCACTGCCGATTGACTTTCACGTGGGACAGGAAAGGGAACAGGTCCAGCATGTGCGCGCTCAGGCCCTCGACGAAATCCAGCGTCGAGCGGGTGGAGTGCAGCTCGTACGGGTCGAGCGAAGCGCCCATCACCAGCTCGCCGCGCGCCGACTGCGATACGTAGACATGCAGGCTGCCCGAGACGATGATCGGGTCGAGCCAGGGTTTCATCGGCTCGCTCACCATCGCCTGCAGCGGATGGATGTAGATCGGCGTGCGCAATCCGACCATTTCGGTAATCCGGGGCGTGAAGCCGGCCACCGCGCAGACGACTTTGCGGGTCTGAACCGTGCCGCGATTGGTCCGAATCGCCTTGACCCTGCCCTTCTCGACGTCGATCCCGAGCACCTCGGTGTTCTGATGGATCTCCGCCCCTCGCCGGTCGGCCCCGCGGCCATAGCCCCAGACCACCGCGTCATGACGGGCGATCGCTCCGGGCGCGTGGTAGAGCGCGCCCATGATCGGCGCCACCCCTCCGCATTCCAGATCGATCCGGGGCACCGCCTGCTTGACTCCTTCCGGTCCGACAACTTCGCTGTCGACTCCGAGATGCTTGTTCACCTCGGCACGCCAGCGCATGGTGCGTAGCGCCGAATCGGTGTGGGCAAGAGTGAAGTGGCCTCGAGTCGAATAGAACAGATTCAGGTCGAAGTCGGCAGACAGGTCCTGCCATAACCTGACCGACTCGTCGTAGAAGGCGACGCCTTCGGGGGTCAGGTAGTTCGAACGGATGATGGTAGTGTTGCGTCCGGTGTTGCCGCCGCCAAGATATCCCTTCTCCAGAACGGCGACGTCGGTTACTCCGAGGTCCCTGGCAAGGTAGTAAGCGGTCGCCAGGCCGTGACCGCCGCCGCCGATGATGACCGCGTCGTAGCTCGACTTGAGGGTGGCCGGCACACGGAACATCCGGGGTTCCGGGTACTCCCGGGCCAGTGCGAACCTGAGCAGACCGAGCGGCATCGAAGAGAATCGGGGGACCGGCGCGTGGTTCCCATAATGAACATTTGTTTCCGCTCAGTCAACACTCGATACCTCGCCGGCAACCGTAACGAATTGTTGCCAAGCCCTTGGGGCGAGCGGGAAAAGCCGCTTTGATACAATCGCCCGACACGCCGACTCGGAGCCCGCATGAATCTGCCCTATCTGTCTACTGCGCTGACCGGTCCGCTGCTGGCCCTGGAGAAGCAGATGCTGGATGCGATGCCGGCTATCGAGCACTGGTTCCGCGGGCAGTGGCAGGACCACTCCGCGCCGTTCTACGGCTCGACCGATCTGCGCAACGCCGGTTTCAAGCTGGCGCCGGTCGATACCAATCTGTTTCCCGGTGGCTTCAACAACCTGAACAAGGCGTTCCTTCCGCTGTGTGTCCAGGCGGTAATGGGCGCGGTCGAGAAAGTGTGCCCGGATGCGCGCGGCTTCCTGATCGTTCCGGAGAACCACACCCGTAATACCTATTACCTTCAGAACGTCGCGGCCCTCCAGCAGATACTGCAGTTGGCCGGGCTGAAAGTGCGAGTCGGCAGTCTGTTGCCGGAAATAGCCGCCCCGACCACGATCGATCTGCCAGGCGGGGACAAGCTGACCCTCGAACCGCTGGTCCGTCGCGGCAACCGTCTCGGAGTTGCCGACTTCGACCCGTGCACGATTCTGCTCAACAACGATCTGTCGGCGGGTGTCCCCGACATTCTCAAAGGCTTGGAGCAGCCGGTCATTCCACCGCTCTACGCCGGCTGGTCGACCCGGCTGAAGTCGAACCACTTCACCGCCTACGAGGAGGTTGCTGCCGAGTTCGCCGGGCTGATCAGCCTCGATCCCTGGTTCATCAACCCTTATTTCGCCACCTGTGGCGAGATCAACTTCCAGGAAAGGCTGGGCGAGGAGTGCCTGGCGAGCTGGGTCGATCACATTCTCAAGAAAACCCGGGAGAAGTACCGCGAGTACGGGATCGACCATGCCCCGTTCGTGATCGTCAAAGCCGACGCCGGGACCTATGGAATGGGCGTGATGACGATCAAGGACCCTTCCGAGGTGCAGGGGCTCAACCGCAAGCAGCGAAACAAGATGGCAGTGGTCAAGGAAGGGCTTCATGTAACCAACGTGATGGTGCAGGAAGGCGTGCATACCTTCGAAACCATCAACGACGGCGTGGCGGAGCCGGTGATCTACATGATCGACCATTTCGTGGTGGGCGGCTTCTATCGTGTGCACACGCAGCGCGGTATCGACGAGAACCTGAATGCTCCGGGCATGCACTTTGAGCCGTTGCCGTTCGACCTGAGCTGCATCCAGCCCGACCTCGACGGCAACCCGGACTGTCCTCCGAACCGCTTCTACGCCTACGGCGTCATCTCCCGGCTTGCCCTGCTCGCCGCGTCCATCGAGCTGGAACGCATGGAGCAGTCCTCCGAGCACAAGACCATCGATCTTCCGGTTCAGCGCGTCGCCGGCGCGTAAAGTGCGCGGTTCCCGGAACCGCGACCGCATAACAAGAAAATGAAGCTCGCGTTCATTCTCGATCCGCTCGAGTCGATCAAGACCTACAAGGACTCTTCCTACGCGATGATGCGCGAGGCGGCGAAGCGCGGGCACTCGCTCGCGGTCCTCCACCAGGGGGACCTGATCTGGAAGAACGGCGCGGTTCGCGTCTTCGTGCGCGCCCTGCAGCTCACCGACGACCCGCACGACTGGTACCGGGCAGGCGAGCGCACCGAGGCGGCACCGGAGAACTTCGACTTCGTGTTGATGCGCAAGGACCCGCCCTTCGACATGGAGTACGTGTACAGCACGTACCTGCTCGAACTGGCCCAGGCCCAGGGCGCGAAAGTGGTCAACGACCCTCGGGCCATCCGGGATTTCAACGAGAAGCTGGCGATTGCCAAGTTCGCGAAGTTCACGGTGCCCACGCTGGTCACCCGGGACGAGGGGCTGATCCGCGACTTTCTCGCCGAGCACGGCGACGTGATCCTGAAACCGCTCGACGGAATGGGCGGCGTCTCGGTGTTCCGGCTGCATCGTCAGGACCACAACATCGGAGTGGTGGTGGAAACTCTCACCCACTACGGCCGGCGCACCATCATGGTCCAGCGATTCATCGCCGAGATCTCGCAGGGGGACAGGAGAGTGCTGGTGATAGACGGGGAGCCGGCGCCTTACGCGCTGGCGAGGATTCCGAAACCCGGCGAGTCTCGGGGCAACCTGGCCGCTGGCGGACGGGGCGTTGCGCAACCGATCAGCGACAGAGAGCGCGAAATCGCCCTGGCGCTCGGCCCCTCGCTCAGGCAGCAGGGACTCATGCTGGTCGGCCTCGATGTGATCGGTGGCTGGCTGACCGAAGTCAACGTGACCAGCCCGACCTGCATGCGCGAAATCGAGGATCAGACCGGTTTCAGCGTCGCCGGGATGATGATCGCGGCGCTGGAGAGGGCCGCAGACAAACGCTGAGTCGGATTCCGGCCGCGTCGGCCGGTCGCGTCTTCAGGCTTTCGCCGCGGGCATCGCCCTCACCTCAGCCTGGCGCCTTGCTGCTCGCCTTCTGGCGGTACAATCGCCGCACCCTGACGGCGTCTGCCAACGTATGGTCGGAATTCTTTTGATTACTCACGGCACGCTGGGCGAAAGCCTGATTCACTGCGCCAGCCATGTACTGGGAAACCGTCCCCCGCTGCTGATGCAAGTCGGGGTTACGCCGCACGACGATCCCCAGCAGATCCTGCCGCAGGCCGTGCGGCTCACCAAGACGCTGGACCAGGGCGATGGCGTGCTGGTGCTGTCCGATGCTTATGGAGCCTCGCCCAGCAATATCGCGGCAAAGCTGCTGTCCCCGGGGAAGGTCGAAGGTGTTGCGGGAGTCAATCTGCCGATGCTGGTGCGGGCGCTCACCTATCGCAATGAGTCGTTGAAGACGGTTGTCGCCAAGGCGCTCTCGGGCGGAATCGAGGGTGTAGTGCAACTTCCTCCGCCTCAGTATCAGAATGCAGCAGCGGCAAATCGCAATCGTTAACAAGCTCGGCCTCCACGCTCGCGCCTCGGCCAAGCTCACCCAGATGGCCGGCAAGTACAAAAGCGAGGTGTGGATATCGCGCGACGGCCGGCGGGTAAACGCCAAGAGCATCATGGGCGTGATGATGCTGGCGGCGGCCAAGGGTTCGACGGTTGTGCTCGAGACCGACGGGCCCGACGAGCACGAGGCGATCGATGCAATCGCGCATCTGATCGAGACCAGGTTCGACGAAGGAGAGTAAACAGAGGTACTGGGCACCAGGTTCCAGGCTCCAGGAAAAAGGCGCGACCGACGGGTCGCATCGCTATCTCGTGCCTCGCGCCTCGTGCCTCGCGCCTCTTCTGTCGGTATGAGCTTCACCATCCACGGAGTCGCGGTCTCAGGCGGCGTGGCAATCGGCCGGGCCCAGCTCGTTTCCCATGCTCAGCTGGAGGTCGCCCATTACGCCATTCCCGGGTCCCGGGTAGCGGAGGAGAAGGCCCGCTTCGACGCCGCCGTAGAGAAGGTCCGCTCCGACCTGCGCGCGCTGTCCGGGCACGTCCCCGCCGGCGCCCCGCCCGAGTTCGCGGCTTTCCTCGATCTGCACCGCATGATCCTCGACGACCCGACGCTGTCGCAGGCGACGAAGGAGCTGGTCGAAAGCCAGCAATGCAACGCCGAATGGGCGTTGAAGCTGCAGATGGAGGAGCTGATCGAGCAGTTCGAGCGGATCGAGGACGGTTACCTGCGCGAACGGCGCAATGACATCATCCAGGTCGTCGAGCGGGTATTGAAGGCGCTGCTCGGCCAGCCAGGACAGGTCCTGCCGGTCCTGCCGGAGGAGAACGCGATCCTGGTCGCGCACGATCTGTCGCCGGCGGACGTCATGGTCTTCAAGCAGCATCAGTTCGCCAGCTTCATCACCGACCTCGGCGGAGGCACTTCGCACACCGCCATCGTGGCGCGCAGCCTGAATATTCCGTCGGTGGTCGCGCTGCATCACGCTCGAACTCTGATTCGCGAAAACGAGGTCCTTATCGTCGACGGCACCAATGGGGTGGTGATCGTCGACCCGGACAAGACGGTGCTGGGCGAGTACAAGCTGCGCCAGGAGCAGTGGGAGCTCGAACGGCAGAAACTCAAACGGCTGAAACGCACGCCCACCGCCACGCTCGACGGTGTCGCTATCGAGCTTCAGGCCAACATCGAGCTTCCGGAGGACATCGCCCAGGTGAAGGAGAACGGCGCCGCCGGAGTCGGATTGTTCCGTACCGAGTTCCTTTTCCTGGACCGGGGTGATCTGCCGGGCGAAGACGAGCAGTTCGAGGCTTATCGCCGCGTGGTGATGGAGATGGAAGACCTGCCGGTCACCATCCGTACTTTCGACCTCGGCGCCGACAAACACCTCGATCAGGGCGGGCGGGTGGCGCCAAACCCGGCGCTCGGACTGCGGGCGATCCGGCTTTGTCTCGCCGAGCCGCACATGTTCCATCGCCAGCTGCGGGCAATCCTGCGCGCCTCGCAATACGGCAAGGTGCGGATCCTGATCCCGATGCTCTCGTCGCTCACCGAACTGAACCAGACCCTGCATCTTATCGACGAGGCCAGGGACAGCCTGGACGAGGACGGCATCGCCTATGACCGCAAGGTACCGGTCGGGGGCATGATCGAGGTGCCCGCCGCGGCGCTGTCGCTGAGCATGTTCATGCGCAGACTCGACTTCCTGTCGATCGGGACGAACGACCTCATCCAGTACACCTTGGCGATAGACCGCAGCGACGACACTGTCGCGCACCTGTACGACCCGCTGCACCCCGCTGTGCTGAACCTTGTGGCCCACATCATCCGCGGCGCGAACCGCGCCGGGAAACCGGTCGCGGTCTGTGGAGAAATGGCCGGCGACGTCCGGCTTACCCGTCTGCTGCTCGGGCTCGGTCTGCGGCAGTTCTCGATGCACCCTGCGCACCTGCTCGAAGTCAAACAGGTGGTGCTGAAGTCGGACCTTCAGGACACCATGGCCCTCACCCGGAAGATGCTGCGCGCGGACGAGCCGGACAGGCTGGAGAAGCTGCTCTTGCGCATGAACCGCTAGGCGACCATGCGGATCGACAGCGAACGACTTCCCCAGCATCTGAAACGCGGACTATCGCCGCTCTATGTGATCTTCGGCGAGGAGCTGCTGCTGGCCCTCGAAGCGGCGGACCGCATTCGGTCGGCGGCCGCGGCCGCCGGCTTCCAGGAGCGCAAGGTTCTGATAGCCGAAACCGGATTCGACTGGGGTGAGCTGCTGGCGGCCGCCAGCAGCCTCTCGCTGTTCGCAGCCAGGCGCATCCTCGACCTGCGCATCCCATCGGGCAAGCCCGGCAAGGAAGGCGCGGAAGCGCTGACTGCGCTCGCCGATTCTCCGCCCGAGGAGACGGTGGTGCTCATCAGCCTGCAACGGGTCGATCGACAGACTCAGGCTGCGAAGTGGTTCGAGGCGCTCGAGAACCGCGGGATCGCGATCCATGCTGCGGCGGTGCCTCGCGCGCGGCTGACGGCGTGGATCGCGCAGCGCCTTTCGCTTCAGGATCAGCAGGCGTCCGAAGACACGCTCGCATTCGTCGCCGACCGGGTGGAAGGAAATCTGATGGCCGCGCATCAGGAAGTGCAGAAGCTGGCGCTGCTGTTCCCGCCCGGGGAACTCCCGTTCGACAAGGTCAAGGACGCGGTGCTCGACGTCGCGCGTTTCGACGTGTTCGAGCTTGGTCCGGTGCTGCTTCGCGGCGAGCGGGCGCATTTCGTGCGGATGATGGACGGGCTGCGCGGCGAAGGCGTTGCCACTCCCCTTGTGCTATGGGCGATCGCCGAGGAGGCACGGGCACTGGCGCGGGTTCAGGGCCTTACCGCGCACGCCATGCCGCTGCCGCAGGCGATGCGCGAAGCGAGGGTCTGGGGACCGCGCCAGCAGTTGCTGCCGAAGGCGCTCGGTCGTCTGAGCCGCCGAACGCTGATCGACATACTCGCACGCTCCGCGGAAGTCGACCGCATGATCAAGGGCCTGCGCCAAGGTGACGCCTGGGACGCACTGCTGTCGCTCGGCCTGTCTCTTATGCCTTCCCGGTAGGGCGGCAACACGGCGATTGGCGGTAGAATTCGCCGACCGACCTGATCCGCATTTCCATGGACATCCAGTCGTACATGCACGCAGTCGGGCGCGCCGCGCGCGCCGCTTCGCGGGAAATCGCGAAAGCGCAGACCCGCGCCAAGGATCTCGCGCTGGAGTCGATGGCCCGGGCGATCGATCGAGACCGCGCGAAACTGCTCGAGGCCAACGCACGCGATCTCGAGTCGGCAAAGGCCAAAGGCCTCGAGGCTGCCTTGCTCGACCGTCTCACGCTCACATCGAGGAACGTTGGCGAGATGGCGGAAGGTCTGCGCCAGATCGCCCAGCTCCCCGACCCGATAGGCGAGGTCTCCGACCTGCGCTACCGGCCGACAGGCATTCAGGTCGGGCGGATGCGCGTCCCGTTGGGCGTGGTTGGAATCATCTACGAGTCGCGGCCGAACGTCACCGCCGACGCCGCGGGCCTGTGCCTGAAGTCGGGAAACGCCGCGATCCTGCGCGGCGGGTCGGAGGCGATACATTCCAACCAGGCGATCGCCGCCTGCGTGCAGGAAGGGCTGCGCCTGGCCGGTCTTCCCGATAACACCGTGCAGGTCATCGAGACGACCGATCGCGCCGCGGTGGGCGAGCTGATCACGATGCGCGACTACGTCGACATCATCGTGCCGCGCGGCGGCAAGGGCCTGATCGAGCGGATTTCAAGCGAATCGAGAATCCCGGTGCTCAAACACCTCGACGGGGTCTGCCACGTTTACGTCGATGACCGGGCGAACCTCGACAAGGCGATCGCCATTTCCGACAACGCCAAGACCCAGCGCTACGGCACCTGCAACACCATGGAGACCCTGCTGGTGCACAAGGACATTGCCGGGCGGCTGCTGCCGCCGCTTTGCCGGATCTATCTGGAAAAGGGCGTGGAGCTTCGCGGCGACGAGCGAGCGCGGTCGATCGTGGCGCAGATCAAGCCGGCGAGCGAACAGGACTGGTACACCGAGTACCTCGGGCCCATTCTGGCAGTTCGGGTGGTGGAAGACCTCGATCAGGCGATCGAACACATTGCCGTCTACGGATCGCAGCACACCGATGCCATCGTCACCGAAGACTTCGACCGGGCCAGGCGTTTCCTGCGAGAGGTGGACTCGGCTTCGGTCATGGTCAATGCTTCGACCCGCTTCGCCGACGGCTTCGAGTTCGGCCTCGGAGCCGAAATCGGGATCTCGACCGACAAGCTGCACGCCCGCGGACCCGTCGGTCTCGAGGGTCTCACCTCGCTGAAATGGATCGTGCTTGGCGACGGCCAGGTGCGGACCTGAACGCTGACAGGAAATGAGCCAAGTCATCGAAGTGAAAGTACCGGACATCGGCGACTACAAGAACGTCCCGGTGATCGAGGTCCTGGTCAAGCCGGGCGACCGGATCGAGAAGGAAGCCTCGCTGATCACCCTGGAGTCCGACAAGGCCACCATGGATGTGCCTTCGCCGGAGGCCGGGGTGATAAAGGAAATGAAGGTCAAGCAGGGAGACAAGGTTTCCCAGGGCAGTCCGATCCTTCTGCTCGATGCCGACGGCGCGGCGGCCAAAGCGGCGGCCGCCCCTGCCGCTCTCAAGGCCGAAGCGCCGAAAGCGGAGGCGCCGAGACTGCCGGCTGCGCAAGTGCCGGCCGCTCCGGCAATGGTTTCCTCGGGGCCAGCGGTCAAGGGGGATGTCCACGCCGATGTCGCCGTGCTCGGTTCCGGGCCGGGCGGCTACACCGCGGCGTTCCGCGCCGCCGACCTCGGAAAGCAGGTCGTCCTGATCGAACGCTACCCCACGCTCGGCGGCGTGTGCCTGAACGTGGGCTGCATCCCCTCCAAGGCGTTGCTGCACGCCGCCCGAGTCGTCTCGGAAGCGGAGGAGATGAGCCACTACGGCGTCGTCTTCGGCAAACCGAAGATCGAACTGCCAAAGCTGCGCGAGTGGAAGGAAAGCGTGGTTGGACGCCTCACCAAGGGACTGTCGTCGCTGGCGAAGCAGCGCAAGGTCACCGTGGTGCAGGGAGTGGGCAAGTTCGTTTCGCCGCGCATGATCGAAGTCAGATCCGCCGATGGCGTGAAGAAGGTCTCGTTCGACCACGCCATCATTGCCGCCGGATCGGAATCGGCGCGCATTCCCGGCTTCCCCTACGACGACCCGCGTCTCATGGACTCGACCAGCGCGCTGGAGCTGGCCGAAATCCCGCAGCGACTGCTGGTGATCGGCGGCGGGATCATCGGCCTGGAAATGGCCTGTGTGTACGACGCGATCGGCTCGAAGGTGACCGTGGTCGAGCTGCTTGACGGGCTGATTCCCGGTGTCGACCGTGATCTCGTCAGGGCGTTACACAAACGCATCGAGAAGCGCTACGAGGGCATCTACCTCAAGACCAAGGTTACGAAACTCGAGGGCGGGAAGAACGGGCTCAAGGCGACTTTCGAGGGCGAGAGCGCGCCGCAGCCCCAGGTCTACGATCGCGTGCTGCTCGCCGTCGGCCGCCGGCCCAACGGCAGGGAGATCGGCGCGGAGGCGGCGGGTGTAAGCGTGGACCAGCGCGGATACGTCCCGGTGGATAAACAGATGCGCACCAACGTGCCGCATATCCATGCGATCGGGGACATCTGCGGCGAACCGATGCTCGCCCACAAAGCGACCCACGAAGGCAAGCTCGCGGCTGAACTGATTGCCGGCCACAAGGGCGGGTTCGACGCGCGCACGATCCCTTCGGTCGCATACACCGATCCCGAGGTCGCCTGGATGGGACTCACCGAGACCCAGGCGAAGGCGCAGGGTGTTGCGATCGACAAGGCGGTCTTTCCCTGGGCAGCGAGCGGTCGCGCGCTCGCGACCGCCCGGGACGAAGGCATGACCAAGCTGATCTTCGACAAGACCAGCAGGCGCCTGCTCGGTGCGGGAATGGTCGGCCCGAACGCCGGTGAGCTGATCGCCGAGACCGTGCTCGCGCTGGAGATGGGGGCGGAAGCCGAAGACATAGGGCTCACGATCCATCCTCATCCGACCCTGTCAGAGACCGTGTTCTTCGCCGCGGAGATCGCGGAGGGCTCGATCACCGACCTCTACATGCCGAGAAAGTAGCTGTCCGGGCGATCGCCGGATTCGGTCCATGGTTCTCGCTAGTCCCGATCGGTTCATTGCTTCCTGCACGGCCCCCGCGACGTTGCAATCGCCGGCGCTCTGGTTCGTCTTCCGTGGGGCGCAGATTCTGGTCGCCCAGGCCGGAGGCGTGCAGATCCCGCGGCTGGCGGTTCCCACGGATCTTGGGCTCGAAGCGCTGCGCAGCCAGTACCTCGGAACGCTCGCCGGTGTGCACTGCTTCGTCGCCGAAGTGGCCGAGGGCGCAGACGCCCCGCCCGAAATGCAGTGGTCGGGACTGCGCGCGCTGTTCGGCGCGCTCGACGACTCGCTGTTCGCTCTCGCAGGACGCGCATTCCAGATCATGGACTGGGACCGATCGCACCAGTTCTGCGGCCGCTGCGGCACGCTCACCGAGGTCAGGCAGGGCGAACGCGCCCGAGTCTGCCCCGGCTGCGGACAGCTGCACTATCCCCGGATCGCGCCCGCAGTGATGGCGCTGATCAGAAGGGACAGCGAGTTCCTGCTCGCGCGCTCCCCGCATTTCCCGCCTGGAATGTTCTCTGCGCTCGCCGGCTTCTCCGAACCCGGCGAAACCCTCGAGCAGACTCTGGTAAGGGAAGTGAAGGAAGAAGTCGGCATCGATGTGGCGAACCTGCGCTACTTCGCCAGCCAGCCGTGGCCGTTTCCGCACTCTCTCATGATCGCCTTCCACTGCGATTACGCGAGCGGCGAACTTCGCCCTGATCCGGCTGAAATCGAAGCCGCCGACTGGTTCAACCTGAACCGCTTGCCGCAGGCGCTGCCAAGCCCGATCAGTATTTCGCGTCGCCTGATAGAGGCTACGCTTGCCGAACTGAGGGCCGGAAGCCAGATGAAAGGCGCAAACAAGAAAACGGAGGAGGCACATGCTCAGGATCTGGGGACGCGATAACTCGGTAAACGTGCAGAAAGCCTTGTGGGCCTGCGAGGAGATGGGAGTGCCCTACGAGCGCATCGACGCCGGCGGCACGTTCGGCGTGGTGAACACCCCGCAGTACCGCAATCTCAATCCGAATGGCCTGGTGCCGACGATCGAGGATGAGGGCTTCGTGCTGTGGGAGTCGAACACCATCGTGCGCTACCTGGCCGCCAAGCACGGCGCCGGAAAGCTCTGGCCTGAGGATCTGAAAGTGCGCGCAGAAGCCGACAAGTGGATGGACTGGCAGACAACGACTTTCTGGCCGGCGTTTCGGCCCCTGTTCTGGAATCTGGTTCGCACGCCGGTCGATCAGCGCGACGGGAAAGCGATGGAAGACTCGCGCCTTCGAACCGTGGAGATACTGGGATATCTGGACGCCCACCTGAAGAACCGGCCGTTCGTGGCAGGCGAGGCTTTCAGCATCGGCGATATTCCGATGGGCTGCGCGATCTGGCGCTGGCTGTCGATCCCCGCCGAGCGGCCCGAACAGCCGAACCTGAAGCGCTGGTGCGATTCGCTGGCCCAGCGCCCGGGCTACAAGAAAGTGGTCATGCTGCCGATCACCTGACGCTTCGCTCAGGCGCGGCGTTCGCCCGCGCCGCCGACACCATGCGCTGCAAAGTCTCGGCAAGCAGCCGGGATTCCTGTTCCGAAACCACGGATTCGAAATAGTCGCAGATGCAGGCCTCGTAAACCGGCCACATCTTTCTGCGCAGCGCCTTGCCTTCGGGCGTCAGCACGGCGAAGGCGCCGCGGCGGTCCTCGTCGGAACGCTCGCGGATCACCAGGCCGGATTGTTCCAGCCGGTCCACCAGCCGGGTGAGGTTGCTGCGCGAGAGCACGACTTTCTCGGCCAGTTCGTGCATCCGCAGCCGGCTGCCTTCGGCCCGCTCCAGCCCCCACAGGACGTCGTACCAGGTAAGCGGCGGCAGTCCCGCGCCGGCCAGGCGAGTCCCAATCCTTTCAATCACTACTGCGTGGGCTGTAAGCAGCAGCGCCCAGGTCAATCCCTTTGAATATTCTAGTGTTTTTCCCATGATCAGGCTTCCGAACCAGATTCTAGTTGCATTTTCAATTAAATCAGGATAGCATGTAATTGCAAATACAATCACTGCCATTTCAACTTTACTCAGAGGAGACGGATCATGGTTCAAATCATCAGTCGCGAACAACTGCAGGCCAGGCTGGCCGGCAGCCGGCGCCCGATCGTGGTCGAGGCGTTGCCCGAGATGTATTACCGAAAAGGCCACCTGCCCGGGGCACTGCACATGCCGCACGACAGAGTCGATACGCTCGCGCCGGCGATACTCCCCGACAAGAACGCCGAAATCGTCGTGTACTGCGCCAGCGCTCAGTGCCAGAACTCGCATATCGCGGCGCACCGCCTGAGCGTGCTCGGTTATACCGATGTCGCGGTCTACGCCGGCGGAAAGAAGGATTGGGAAGCGGCCGGCCTGCCGTTTGAGCCGGTGGCGGAAGCAGCCTGATCGGCCGCGCAGGAGGATTCGACACATGACAACCGCACCTACTGCCGGCGGCATCGATTTGTCGGCGGCGCCGTATGCATTGCTCCTGCTCAGGATCGCACTGGGAGCGATGTGGATCGCCCACGCACTTCTGAAGCTCGTGGTCTTCACCCTCCCGGGGACAGCGGCCTTCTTCCAGTCGGTTGGGCTACCCGGGTTTCTCGCTTACCCCGTGTTCGCACTGGAACTCGCCGGCGGTGTCGCGATCGTGCTCGGCCTGTACGGCCGGTATGTTTCCGCCTTGCTGCTTCCGATCCTGCTCGGCGCAGCCTGGGTCCACCTCCCGAATGGCTGGCTGTTCACCAACAACGGCGGCGGTTGGGAGTACCCGGTGTTCCTGGGCATCGCCTCGATTGCGCACTGGCTGGCCGGAGACGGCGCGTTCGCGCTGCGTCAGCTCCGCACCGAACCGGATTCAAGGCCGGTAACGGCCTAAGGCTGCCCCGCCAGCGATCAGGGGGCCGCGAGTGCGGCCCTCTTTCTTTCTGCGGGTGAACCAAGATCACTACAATCCTGTCAGTCATGCCACGGGATCGCGCCCTGTCACGACCCGGAGCACCCAAGCCCGAGGAGCGAAAGTCCAGAATGAATCTGAGTTCACGCCAACTCTGCGCGTTGCTCGTCGCGCTGGTGATCGGTTCCAGCCCTGCGCATGCGCGCTATGTCGTGCTCGGGCATGTGGATCTTTCCTTCTACGAGGTCAACGCCGCGGTGGTGCAGTTCGTCCTCGAGCGCCTCGGATACAACGTCGCGATGAAGAAAGGCACGCACAGCCAGATCTATCCCGAGCTAGGTGCCGGCGAAGTGGATCTCTTTGTTGCCGCCTGGCTGCCGCATACCCACGCGAAATACTGGGAAGAGCACAAGTCCGACCTGGCCCGGATCACCCGCTTGTACGGCGACGCCCGGCTGTTCTGGGCGGTGCCGGACTACGTGCCCGCGTCGGACGTAGCCGCGGTCGCGGACCTGTCCAGACCGGAGGTCGCCGCCAGGATGGACAAGACCATCCGCGGACCGGGCGCAGACTCCGGCCTGATGATCGGCTCGGCGAGAGTCGTAGAGGAATACAGGCTCGACTCGGCCGGGTACCGGCTTGCGCCGGGAAAGCCTGCGGACTGGATCGCCTGGTTCAACGCCAATCTCGAGGCCGGCAAGTGGTTCGTCACGCCGCTGTGGCAGCCGCAATACCTGAACCAGGTCGCGAAGCTGCGGGTGCTCGAGGAACCGAGGCAGTTGCTGGGGAAAACCGATTCCGCGTACCTGGTCGCCCACAAGGACATCAAGCAGAAGCTCGACAAGCACGCCCTCGGCGCGCTGCAGAGAATGGAACTTTCAGTCCAGTGGGTTACCGAGCTGGATCACATGGTCAACGTGGACAAGATGTCGCCAAGGGACGCGGCACGCCTGTGGATCGGCGCCCACCCGAATACCGTGTCCTACTGGCTCGAACCTGAAGAGGACTAACACCTCAACCCGGCCCTCTCCACAAGCGGAGAGGGAGCAGAGGCAGGTCGTTGCATAATTCCGGAATGCCCTCTACAACACTCGAGCGGGAAGCCGTAGCGCGAGACTGGGCTGAGCGCGGGTTCTCCTGTGGCATCTGGATCGATCCACCGGGACAGGTGTGGGCCGATTTCGTGCACGACACCGACGAATTGGTGATGCCGATCGAAGGCGACGTCGAGTTCGAGATCGAAGGCAGGGCCTTCAAGCCCGCGCCGGGTGAAGAATTGGTGATCCCTGCAGGCGCCTCGCATACGGTGCGCACCGGTGCGACCGGGAGCCGCTGGTTCTACGGCTATCGCCGGGTCTGAACTTCGATTGCGTGGCGACACCCGTCTATCCTGGACACGTACCTGCTGACGCGCTGGATGTGCGGTGACAAAGGCAGGAGTGCACAAGCTCGAGCAGGATGTAGAGTTGCTACGTCCCTTGACGCGCGTACCGCGCTCGGATTGACAGTCTGGACAGATTCGTTCGATCCACTAACTTCGAGACGCTGACATGGTATCCGCCTGGAGACGAATCCCCTTCCTGCGCTGGTCGTTCCTGCGAATGGCGCTCAACATGAAGCATCTCCTGACCGAGTGGCAGGTCGGGGACGGCCGCGAGGCCCGGCTCGCGGACTACGTGGTGGCGCGGGCACGCAAGGGCGATCCGGAGGACGCGATACGGATCATTGACGAGTTCTGCTACACCCGGAGCTTCATGATCAACGTCGGCGACGAGAAGGGACAGATACTGGACCAGGCCGTCGTGCGGGCCCGGCCCGGGCGGGTGCTCGAGCTGGGAACCTACTGCGGATACAGCGCGCTGCGCATGGCGGTCGCCGCCCCTGCGGCGCGCATCGTTTCGATCGAGTTCAACCAGGCGAACGCCGAGATCGCCCGCCGCATCCTGGAGCATGCGGGAGTCGGCGGGCGGGTCACCATCGTCGTGGGTACGTTGGGCGACGGCGGCAAAACCGTCGAAGAACTGCGCAACAAGCACGGTTTCGGTCCCGGATCCGTCGATCTGGTGTTCCTCGACCATGACAAGAACGCCTATCTGCCCGACTTGCAGTTGATCCAGCGGGAGGGGTGGCTGCGCCCGGGTGCGCTGGTCGTGGCGGACAACGTGAAGGTGCCGGGCGCCCCCAAATATTGGGCATACATGAGGAAGAACGAGGGTACGCGGTGGCATACCATCGAGCACGAAACCCACGTCGAGTACCAGTCGGTGATCAAGGATCTTGTGCTGGTCTCGGAGTACCTTGTCCCCGGTTGATCCCTTTCGCGCCGCCAGGGGATCCCGTGCCTCTCTGAGGGTCTGAATCCTGCGCGGTGGGCAGTTTCCTGCCTCCTTGGTGCAGGAACCACCGCGTTGCTCACTGAATTCGTCTCGCGAGGAGAGAAATGAAAACCATGAGATGTAGACAGCTTGGGGGAGCATGCGACAAGGAGTTTCGCGCCGATACTTTTGAAGAGATCGCCGAAATGAGCAAACGGCACGGCATGGAGATGTTCCAGAAGAAAGACGCAGCGCATCTTCAAGCCATGAATGAAATGCAGAAGCTCATGCAGAAGCCGGAAGCCATGAAGGCCTGGCTCGAGAGCAAGAAGAGGGAATTCCATGCACTGCCCGAAGACTAGCGAGACGATGATGCAATGACCCTTCCCAGTTTGCTCCGGAGCAACGCCAGGGCGTTTCTTGCGCGACGCCGGGTGGCGCGCGGGTATTCGTGCGACATCCGGATCGAACCAAGGAGAACACAATGAACAAGAAAGTCGGCGCTCTGGTCGCTCTCTCCGTCAGCGCAGGGATCGCGATCGGAATTCTCGTGAATCAAACGGTCGGCGCTCAACCGAAGCCGATCACGAGGATCGAGCTCCTCAATGTCGACCTCGAAGGGCTCCAGGGCAAGGAAGCACACATGTACACCGTCGAGCTCGCGCCGGGCGCGCTGACACCCAGGCACTGGCATCCGGGGCACTACTTCGCCTATGTCCTGGAGGGATCGGGGTTCATGGAAGAGGAGGGAAATGCGCCCATTTCGTTGCAGCCGGGAACCCCGTACTACATCTACTCGGATGCAAGCAAGCCCGCGTACTGGCACTCCGGCAGAAACTCCAGCCAGACCCGGTCCCTGAAAATGTTCGTCGTGCTGATCAGCGACAAGGGCCAACCAATCACCATCTTCGACAAGTGAGCGTGCCGCTATCGTCGGCGTGGAGTTGGGCGCCAGCGCTCGCTCGGCGCGCTGGAAATCAGTCAGGCATGAAATGCGGCCCGACGTAAATCACGTCCTGAAGGTTTACCTTGGAGCCGACGAGAACGGCGGCTATGAGCCTTTGCATTGCGACGAACGCATGCGCGAGACATTTCCGGATACCCATTCCCGGATGATGGAACTGATCGCTCCGTATCTTGCAGAGGATCAGGAACCTGATTGGACGAGAGGCGACCTGGTCCAGGAAGGGGACCGATTCGAGAAGGCACTTCGCGAAAAATTCCCTGAACTCGACGCGATTGCAGCCAAAGCCCTGGCGAACCGCTGGTCCTTTGACTGGAAATGATCATGCCTGACTTGCGCGTGAACCGCATCGCACGCAGGGTTCGCTCGCCGGTGCCTTCCCGGCCCCTGCGTTAGACGGCGACCCATGGCAGATGCCCGCACATCGCTGAGACGCACTGCCTACGCGATGGCGGCGATCGGGACTGTCGCCATCGTGCTCGTCGTCGTCTTCAAGTACGGAGTCGGCAAGGCAGAAGCGTATTCCTTCGCCGAGGCCTGGAACCGCGGGCTGGTTCAAGGCTTCCTGCTCGTCAACGCCGCCCTCATTCTCATAGCGATCGCCCTCCTGCGGTTGCAACCCTGGGCGCGCTGGGCCGCATGCCTCTGGGGCGTGGCGCTGGGCGCCAATGCGCTGATCACCGAGGCCTGGCACTACCAGGCGGTCAGCAGAGCCTCGGTATTCGAATGCCTGGTGATCGCGTCGCTCTGGGGCTGGTTCTGCTACAGGGAACTGTTCGGCCGGGAAGTCGAGGCGCTGTTCTCTGGCAACGTCAGCCGCTAGCAGCCCGATCTGACTCCGCGCTCCATTCTGACCCGCGAAGCGGTTTGTATCCGCAGTAGGCCGGCCGGCAAAGTACTAAAGTATCGGGCAGGAGGGACTCATGGCCAACGATGCGATATACCACGACGGGATGCGGCGGCTGCAGGATGCGCGCGAGACGCGGCCGATTGCAGATCGCCTCAGGCAGGTCACGGTGCGCAGTGCCTTCACCCCCGAGGATCGGGCCTTCATCGAAAGTGCGGCGATGTTCTTCATCGCCACCGCCGACGCCGAGGGGCGGCCGGACTGCTCGTACAAGGGCGGGCTGCCGGGGTTCGTGCGGGTGCTCGACGAGCGCACGCTGGCGATCCCGGACTACGACGGCAACGGCATGTACCGCACCTGGGGCAACGTGCTGGCAAACCCCCGCGTGGGCCTGCTCTTTCTCGATTTCGAGAACCCGAAGCGCATCCGCGTCAACGGCACCGCACAGGTGCGCGAGGACGATCCGCTGCGCGCCGAGTTCCCCGGGTCGGTGTTCATCGTGCGCGTCGCCGCCGAGCTGATCTTCCCGAACTGCCCGCGTTACATCCACAAGATGAAGCTGGTCGAACACTCGGCATATTCGCCGCGCCCCGACTACAAGCCGCCGGTTCCGGCGTGGAAAACCTTCGAGGTGTTCCGCGACGCGCTGCCGGCGCGCGACAGGGAGGAAGGTACACCGACATGACGATCAGGCTCTACTCCTGGCCGAGGAGTTCGGGCACGCGCGTCGCCTGGGCGCTGGAGGAGCTCGCGCTCCCTTACGAGTACGTGCAGCTCGATCCGAAGAAGCAGGAGCACCGCTCGGCCGGGATCCTGGCGGTGAACCCGCACGGCAAGGTCCCGGCGCTCGCCGACGGAGAGCTGAAGCTCTTCGAGTCGGGCGCGATCCTGCTCTATCTCGGCAACCGCTACGGTGCGGCGAAGGGATTGTGGCCCGAGCCGAAGGGGCAGGCGCACGCCGACGCCGTG